>Ga0257124_1000319_pt1 | contig 58637 bp, 64 predicted proteins | sample SI106_150metaG_FD_190154 | JGI IMG/M metagenome (GOLD analysis project Ga0257124, IMG submission 190154) | Marine microbial communities from Saanich Inlet, British Columbia, Canada - SI106_150 | ecosystem: Environmental > Aquatic > Marine > Inlet | place: Canada: British Columbia | collected...
TGATTGGATCCATATGAGTTACAAGAACAACATTCTCATCAGAATGATTCTCAATAATTTCATCAACTAGTCCTAATACTCTATTTTTGACTTGAGAAAAAGTTTCCACTCCATTATGGGCAATTTCCAATTCACCATTGTAAAATTTCATAAACACATTACCATGACTATTAAAAATTGCATCATACGGCATCCCAGTAAATTTTCCCATATCAAGTTCAATTAAACGATCATCAATTGTAACATCAATTGAGTTATGTTGTCCTGCAATTTCTGCAGTATGTTTTGCTCGCTGAATTGGACTAGAGTAAATTGCTGAAATATTCATGTGTTCTAATAATTCAGCAGTATGTTCTGCTTGTCTAATTCCAACATCAGTTAAAGGGACACCTTCGGTTCTTCCCGCCAAAATTCTTTCAGTGTTATTTTTTGCTTGACCATGTCTTAGGAAAATTATCTGGCCCAACTTGATCGAAATTCAAATAAAGATAATAATAACATTGTCTGAGGATTAATCATGAAAATAGGTATTATTGGAGGAACCGGTGGAATGGGTAAAGGTTTTGCTCTCAGATGGTCTCAAAATCATAATGTAATTGTTGGTTCAAGAGATGCTACAAGAGCATCAGAATCAGCTGTAGAATATTTAAATTTAGCAAAAGAAGCATTTGGTGAAATAAATGGTAGTATTTCTGGAAACGATAATGTTTCAGTTGCAAAAGAAAGTGATGTTTTAATTTTATCTATTCCATATGAAAATATAGATTCAGTATGTTCTGGGATATTATCAGAAATCAAAGACAGTTGTGTTGTAGTATCTCCAATTGTTCCAATGACAAAAACAGATGTTGGATTTGAATGTATTTCAATTAAAGAAAATAAACCATTTTCATACAAACTTGTTTCAGAACATATGAAAGACAAATCAAAACTAGTTTCTGCATTTCATGTAATTTCTGAAAAAAAACTTGTCAATCCAACCCTAGAATTAGATTATGATATCTTTGTGTGTGGTGATGATAAAGACTCAGTTGAAAAAGTAAATGAATTGATTAATGAAATTAAAGGTCTAAGATCAATTTACTTGGGACCAATAGAATTATCATATCTTGCAGAAATGTCCACACCATTATTACTTAATGCAATGATTAGAAATAAAATAAAAAATCCAGGTATCAAAATTATCTAAATTTACTTTCTATCATGAGTTACGAACACTACAGGAGAGGTAGGAATTGGTTTTCAGCCATTGGTGTTATGTTTTGTGTGATGGCATTAATTGTACTAGTCAGACAATTATTAATTTGGGGAATAGAATTTGTTGAAGAATTTTTATTTAATGGGGAAATAACTAACGAAAAAGTTTCAATGCTAATGTTAGGGTTTGGTATTTTTATGATACTATTAGGATTTAGAAAAAATGAACAAAAAGAATGAATTTTTAAAATCACAAAAAATATTGCGGTTGGCAACTATTGGTAAAAATAAAATACCACACATCGCTCCTGTTTGGTATAAATATTTAGAAAAAAAATTCTATATAGGTACAAACACCAAAACACAAAAGGCAAAAAATATTACAAAAAATAATAAAATTTCTTTTTGTATAGATGTAGGAGTTAATGCTCCAAATATTTATGGTGTAATGGGACAAGGAGAGGCCAATTTAATTTTAGAAAAATCCAAAGTAGAAAAAATAGCTAAAACAATTCTTTTAAGATATTTTAAGACATTAGAAAATAAATCTGCAAAAGAATTACTAGAGGATACTAACTGCATAATAGAAATTATTCCACAAAAATATTCAATTTGGAATTACTGAGAAACAAATTCTTCTATTTTGTTCATTGCTGAATCTAAAATGTCTAAACTCGGAAGGTAAACTAGTCTAAAATGACCACTACCATATTTTTCTCCAAATCCAGAGCCGTGAACTGTAAGAACACCTTTTGATTCTAATAATTTTGTTACAAATTCTTTATCTGATCCAAATTTGTTGTCTTCAATTTTTGGAAATGCATAAAATGACCCCTTTGGATTAGGGCATGAAAGTCCAGGCATTTCATTTAAACGCTTTACAACTAAATCTCTGTGTTTTTTAATTTCAGATACAAAATTACTAATGTAATCTTGTGGTCCACGTAATGATTCCAAAGCAGCGTGTTGTACTGGAAGACTAGTTGCAATTCTTACTCTAGCAAGTTTTGGTAAATTTTCTCTTAGTGCATCAAGTTTTGATGATTGGTTAAACGCAATGTAACCAATTCTCCAACCAGACATTAAATGAACTTTAGAAAAACCATTTAGAACAATTACAGGAGAGTCACCTGCAACTTTGCCAATACCTACAAATTTTTCATCAAAAATAATTTGATCATAAATTTCATCACAAATAATATAGAGATTATGTTGATTTGCAATATTTACTAGTTCTTTCAGAGATTTCTCATTAAACACAACACCTGTTGGATTATTGGGACTAATCAAACAAATTGCTACAGTCTTTGAAGTGATTTTTGATTTAATATCATCAATGTCAGGTGTTGAATTATTCAAATCAACTGCAAATTCCACAGGTATACCACCATGTAATCTAACATAGGATGCATATGGTGGATAATACGGTCCCGGCAAAAGTACTTCATCTCCATCCTCAACAATAGAGGAAATCACCATATCAAGTCCTTCAGAAACTCCATTGGTAACTAGAATTTCTTCAGATGTAATTGAGAGTCCTTTAGCATTTTCTTTTTTAGCAATCTCTTGTCTTAATTCCAAAAGACCTTCAGAAGAAGAATAGAAATTTTCACCTTTGTTAATTGCATCAATCAAAGCTTGACGTACATTATCAGGGGGCTGAAATCCAAACTGTACAGGATCACCAATATTGAGGTAGTCTACTTTCATTCCTTTTTCTTGTACTTTTCTTGCAGCTAAAACGATGTCTCTAATTGCATACTCAACACCTGCTACTTTTTTTGATACTTTCAAAGTATCTAGACAGATATTTAGGCCCGTTAAATTCTTACTTGTTTGGACTCGTTGCACAGTCTGGATAGTGCGAGCGGCTTCGAACCGCTAGGTCGAGGGATCGAAGCCCTCCGAGCCCTTTAGATTATCTTATAAAACAAACAATTTTGAAAATTATTGATTTGAAGATATCAATGTTCAAAATTGGAATTATACTAAGTATGATAGGGATTATTTGGATATCAGCGATATTTATAGAAAGTAATAAAATTTCAGAAGAATTTATTTTAGAATCACAGCACTCTCACAAAATACAAATAGATTTGGAAGGAGCAGGAATCGGATATTATAAAATTTTCATGCCCGAATTTCTAAAATATGAAATATTTGTTCAAGTTTTAGATGAGAATAAAAATATTATTTCAGAAAAAAATATAGAAACAAAAATGTCTGTAAGTTATTTTGATTTTGAACAAAGCGGGAAATACACAACAAATATTGTTAATACATTAGAACACCCAATGGACATACAAGTGGAATTGGGAAATACAAAAGTAAAAGAAATGATCTATTCGGGAATTATGACTTTTATAGGTGGAATTATTATTGTCGTTTCATCATTTATTAAATTAAGAAATTATAAGATTGAGCATCCTGAAGAAAATATTACATGAATATAGATACATTGTATTGTATGTCCAAAAATTAAAGCAAAATTAAAGACAAGCCAAGTTGTAAAGAAAAGAAAAGCAATTATAGAAAGTGGGATTAAAATTTTAAGTCTAGTATGTTCTCTATTTTTTAGTACTAAAAATCCACCTAGTGCTGCTAAAACTAAACCTATTTCGAGTGGTTGATGTGACCATGAAATTAATCCATCAATACCATATACGTCATGAGAGACAGAATCTGCAAAACCTGCAACTAGTTGAATTGTAGCGCCAACTACTACAAGTAAAATTCCAGTTTTTAGAGTTCCATGTACTGAATTTTTTATTAAGAGAAGGATTCCCAAAAAACCAGCAGATGCAACCAAAAAAACTCCAAAATATACAACCATATGTTGAATACTCCAAAAATATTCAGGTTCATTTATCAAATGATTAACTGCATCCCAAAATCCTCCAGAAACTGAAATGAATGGTCCAAAGACTGCAAGAATAGAAACTAGGGAAACTAAAGTAGTAGTTTGAATAGGAATAGAGTTTATAATATTTGAAACGAGTTTCATTTTTATTTTTTTAAAAAAGCACTATTTGAAATATTGTAAATTTATCTATTTGAAAAGTTGGATTTTGTGAGTAATTTTTCCAATTAACTATATTAGAAAAGAAAATCTAAGAAAATTATGAGTCCAGGAATAGGTCTAATGAAAAGAAGATTAGAAAAGGAAAAAGATGCAATTGCACTTGCAGTATCTGGAATTGCAAAAAAATATGATGTAAAGCCAGAAAATATCAAAACTTTGGAGACAAAATATCATGATGATGCAGGAGATTGGTATGTTGCATTAGGATGGGATGAAAAAAGAGCAATAATTCAGATGGATTCAGTATTAGGAACAATTACAGAAATTAAAGAAATTTAATTATCAAGTTTATTTTGGAAATAATATGACTAAAGCAATCGTTCTTGGCGGTTCACGAGGAATAGGTAAATCAATTTCAGATGCACTAAAATCAATAGAAATTGATGTTTTTGCAGCTTCAAAAAATGATATAGATACATCAAATCTAACAAGTGTTAAAAAATTTCTAGAAAAATATACTCAAACAGATATTTTAATTCTAAATACAGGAGGCCCTGTACCAAAACAATTCTCAGACATTACAGAAGAGGATTGGAAATTATATCATAATCAATTATTTTTAGGATTTTGTACGATTTTACAAAATATTAAAATCAATGATGGAGGATATATTTTCTTAATTAGTTCAAGTGTAATTAAGGAACCAAATATGAAATTGATAATTTCATCAGCATATAGAGCCGCTTTTACAGAAGTTTTCAAAGTGTTAAGTAAAGATTATGCTCAAAAAAATATCAGTTGTGTCAATATTGCACCAGGTCCAATCAATACAGATCGAACAAAAGAATTAATTGAGAATGTAAAAGAATTTGAAAAATCTTTACCAATGAAAAGATTGGGAGAACCAGAAGAAATTGGAAATTTTGTTAAAGCAATCATTGAAAATAATATAAAATATCTAACAGGTGTTACAATTAACTTTGATGGTGCAAATTCAAATTATATATTTTAGATCATAAACTAATTAATCGTACATCTTTTTTATTTGCAGTGAGATAATTTTTAATAAGTTTATTACTTAATTTAGTTTTATATTTTTGTAATACAGTTTCATCAAAATCTTTTGTTTTATAATATCTTTCATTTACTTTCCATTGTTTTATTCGATTAAGTGTTTGTCCAGATTCAACCAATTTTATAATTTTAATTAAAGAATTCACACTTTCTTGAATGATTTTACATCCAATTGTATGGACATTATCATTAATCTCAATAGTAGGTCTCACATGACAAATAATATCACCAGTATCAATACCAGCATCCAGATGTAAAATAGTTGAACCAAGATATTCCAATTCATCATTAACAAATGGCCAAAAATTAGTACCGCTTCCACGATAATATGGAGACAGCCCGAGATGAAGATTGATTACATGTCCAGATGGCAATAATGATAATAATGGTTCTTTAACAATATAGGAGCCAAAAATGAGCATCAAATCAGGTTTGAAATCTTTTACAGTTTGATAAACATGGTTTTGATTAAGTTCCTTGTAAACAATAGGTAAAGTTTTTGGAATAAAAAAATCATTGTTAGGAAAAAAGGCTTTTTCAGTTTGATCACGTAATTGAAAATGTGCATCAATATTATTAGCATTATCCGAATCAATCATAGTTGATTTGCATTCAGAAATAACCAAGGTATCATTAGCATGCAATGCAAGTGTATTTGCAAAAAATTTGTGGCGAAGACTATTGCTAGTTAGAATAACAATTTTCATTTCATCATTCTCCATTAATCATACTTTGCATTTTATTATAAAGTAATTCAGCAGTATCCATACTTGTAGGCATATATCGACCTAATTCAAATGGTGACGTAGATTTTTTATTTAAAATTTCTTCTACAGTAAATGCAAGTTTGTAAGAATTAGTTTTCATTATCAATTCCTTTGAAGACAGACAATCCTGAACTCCACCAAAAGGATAACTAATAAAATTAGTTTCAATTCCAAAATGTTTTTTTAAATGATTTTTTGGTTCAACTATCTCATGATTAAATTCAGAGTCATCTAGAGAGGCGGAGCCAACTGAGATATGAGAGTATGTATGGGTTCCAAAAGAATGGCCCATTTCTAACATTTTAGAAATTTGTTCTTTTGTTAAATGCATTATTTCCATTGCATCAGAATATTTAGAATGAAACATCGTTTCATAAAGTTCAAGTAAAATTTTACGTGATATAGTTGAAGATAAATCATATTTGAAAAGTTTTTTAATTTTTTTAATAGTTTGATGAGGATCATCTTGTCCTTTAACAAATTTAATAGTATATGATTGGAAATCATTCAGATATTTTTTTAAATATTGATTTAATTCATCTATAAATTTTGAAACACCAAATTTGGCTATACAATAATGAATGATTATAGGATTAGCAGGTAAATTTTCTTCAATTATACATGTAGGGAGAAAAAATAATGCCTTTATTCCATGTTTTGCCAAAATTTTTGCAGCAATATAATGATCAGATAAACCATCATCAAATGTGATTAGCAATCCAATTTTATTTTTATTTATTGTATAATCACCGTATGAAAAATCTAATGTATTTTTCGGAGTAATAAATTCAAAATTTTTAAAAAACATTTCTATATGCTGCTCAAAAATATCTACAGGTGTTCCTAAAATTCTAGGGAATGATTTTGTGCTATTTATATTTCGGATGTAGTGATAACACAATGATAAATACCCTGATGGAGTATTAGAAAAATTCAATATTCATCAAAAAATTATTTCTTAAAATCTACGTTTGGTACATTGGGCTGACCTGCAATGGCAATCAATCCACCATCACGTAGTTGTTGTAATAATTGCATAACTTCTTTTTCTACTTGTTTTCTTTGAAGTCCTGTTTGTTGGGCAAAAACTTCTACTAGATCAGTTACTTTACGTTGACCATTACATGATTTCCAAAAATCTACAATTGCTTGATTTACCATAAATCCTTGCTCATGTTCATTTGCCAAAACCATTGAACCATCTTCTTGTTGTACTAGTTTTCCAACTCCTTGAGGTAATGCAGTTTCATAATTAATAGGTGCAGGTGTATTCATAGCAGCACCCATATTTTTGATTTTTAATTTTCCTTCTTCAGTCATTTTATCCATCGACCAGGCAGGTTCCCATACAATATCTATTTTGACATTATTTACTCCAGGAACTTTTTTGGCATATCTTGTTGCATCTTCAACCAAAGTTTCATGTAATGGACAACCTTGGGTAGTCATTGTCATCTTGATATTAACATCATTAGTTTCTGTAACATCAATTCCATAGATCAATCCCATCTCTACAATATTTAGAGGCACTTCAGGATCCATGCATTGTTTTAATGATTCTTCAATTGCTTGTGCAGAAACAGTACTCATATTTTTAAATGCAGTTAAAAAAACAATAAAAACTTTCTATTAATTAGCTTCAATTAATGAAAAAATTTCAGCACAAATCAATTAATTTGATTTAAGATGAGAGATTTTAGCACATACAAGAGTGAGTAATTTAAATAATATTGAGACTGTGTCTGATTAAATTGAAAACAAATTTTAAAGAAAATGAAGGAAAGTCATCTGAAATCAAAAATGAAAATAATTCTGAAAAAAAAGATCTAACTCAAGAAGAATTTGAAGACTATATTGCAAAATCAGGAGCTAAAGGATCATTCATGGTATACAGATCTAATAAAAAAGAAGACGAATTAGGTTTAGATGAATTATAATTAAAAAATATTATCAGAAAAAATGTCTGCCAATTCATCTTCTAAAGAACTTCAGAGTAATATTGAAAAAATTATGGAAAAAAAACAATATGAGAATTTTCATGAATGGGTAACAAATTTTGCATTAAATTTGCCCAGAATTTGGGTTGAAAAATCAGCTAAAATATTAAATCCAGAAATAAATAGAAATTTGAAAAAAGAAAATAATTCTGCAATAGTTATTGGAAGAGGACCATCAATAAACAAGTATGAGCATTTAAAATTACTAGCAAAAAGTGATTATCAAGGGAACATCATTTGTTGTGATGGAAAATTAGCTGATGCATTGAATGCGGGAGTAACTCCAGATAAATTTTCAAAGTTTTATGTTGTAACTATTGATCCTTATTCATCAATCAAAAAACATTATGAACATGAAATAGTAAAATCATATGGTTCTAAAATTAAAGGCATGTTCACTGTACTTACAAATCCAGAAGTAGTTGAAAAAGCAAGACACTCAGGAATTCAAATACATTGGATTCATTCTCTTTTTGATTATAATGAAGGAGAAAAATCATTTAATAATTTATCAGCATTAATGATTAGAGCAAAAAATAATGAACATAGGTTACCAGCAATTCAAACAGGTGGAAATGTAGGTACTGCAGCATGGTTCACAGCTTGGCAGATTTTAAAATGTTCCACTGTTGCATTAATAGGAATTAATCATGGTTGGGAAGAAAGTGATTCATGGGAAACCATAATACATCATAACAACAAAGGAGAAATTTCAGAAGGGGTTGAAAAAGATAGCGAAGCATTTCAGAAATTATATAAAAAAATATACAATCCAGATTTTGACTGTAATTGTATTTTAGATCCTCTTTTTCAGTTTTATAGTGAAGCATTAAAGGAGTTTATAGAAAGATCACCAGAAAAAATCACTACAATTAATGCAACTGAAGGAGGATCTATTTTTGGTAAGCGAATTGAATCCATGAAGTTTAAGAATTTTCTAGAAAGATACCATATATGATAAATCCCCCAATAAAAGATAAAACTGGTTTAAATATCTGAATTAAAATATATCAAATGTTGAAAGTATTATTTATCGTCCCAGAAATTCGGTTAGATAGTTCACCAAATCATTTTCCATTTTGGGCAGGAATATTAGCTGCAATTGTTGAACAAAAAGGTGGACAGGTAGGAATTCTTGATCTAAATGCACTTAGAGTGAATTATGGTGGAAATCAAGTTCCATCACAAATTATCGCAGATGAAATATCATCTGAAAAATGGGATATTATTGGAATTGGAGGATTAACAACAACTTATGCCAGAATTAAACAACTTGCACCATTAATTAGAAAATTTGCTCCAGATTCATTATTTGTAGGAGGCGGAGGTTGGAGCTCATACAATCCAACAGAAATTCTTGAGCTTGTTCCGGAATTAGATCTTATTGTAATTGGGGAAGGGGAAGAAACATTTGAAGAACTTTATGATCATGTTAAAAACAATTCCAAAGATTTTGAAAATGTTAATGGGTTATGTATTAGAGATACAATGTTAAAGTATAAATTTACTGCACCGCGAGCTTTAATTGCAGATCTTAACACAGTGCCATATCCAGCATATGATTTAATGGAATCAGAAATTTATTTCAAATTTTCATCATTGCCATTGTCTGCAGATAGTTTCAATTCAAAAAGACGTATATCTACAGTTTGGGAGAGAGGTTGTCCTAGAGGGTGCACATTTTGTTCTCATAACGGAATGTCTAGAATAGACTTACAAAATATCTATGGGGAAGGAGATAGAAAAGCAGGAGAAAAATTAGTAAGGATTTCTGATAAAGAAAATGATACTTTTCAATTACCAGCTAGATGGCCTACACCAGAATATGCTGTAAATAATGTAAAGTTATTAAAAGAAAAATTTGATGTTGATTTTGTTTCAATTTTAGATGAAAATATGACTAGTAATTTAAAATGGACAAAAGAATTTTGTGATTTGTATGTAAAAGAAGGATTAGACAAGACTGTGAAATGGGGAACGTTAGGTGATGCACCAAGTGTAGCTGTAAAACCAGAAATAATTACAGTGATGAGGGATTCTGGATGCTCATACATTTCATTTGGATTTGAATCAGCATCAGATAAAGTACTCAATGAAGATATACAAAAAGGACAAGTGCGTGCACATCTACAAAAAACAGTAGATACATTAAAAGATGCAAAAATGACACCGATTACAACTTTTATGATTGGAAATATGCATGAAAATATTAATGATCTTATGGAAACTGTTGACTTTTGGATTCAAAATGGTGCAGAAATTGATCCATTCATTTGTACCCCATATGTAGGCAGTCCAATTTTTTATGATAACAAAGATTTCCTATTACAGCAATATGATACCAAATTGAAATTGATAGAGGAAGGAAAAGCTAGAGTAGACGAGAAGACTTTACATAAATGGAAATTAGCAGCTTTAGATAAATTCATGACAGAGTGTGGAGATGCAACAAAATATACAGCAACAGTAAGCCAATATTTCACAATACCGGAGCTATTTTCAATAAAGGAATTCATGTATAAACATGATACAACAAGATTACTACAAATGGCACACAGAAAATATGATGAAACTGGACTAGAACAATGGAAACATGATAAAAAATGGAATAAATATTGTGAAGTTTGTGAGTCTAGAAAAGTATTATCTCTGGAAATTTTAAGATAAACTATAATTTCCTCATAAATATTTAATTTTAAAAATCATTTCAATTGGGCTTCAACTATAAATGATGATGCCAAAAAATGTCCTCGCCAATCAGAGGGATCTTCAATATCATCAGAAAGTTTTCTAAATAATTTGTTATCATAAGTTTGAAAAATAGGAGGCAGTCTATGATAATGAAAGAAATGAATATTCTTAATTTCAAAGCCCATAGGTTTGTATAATTCATTTTCAATATTAAGAGGATTATGGAATTTTGAAATTAATCCAAATTGAGAATTTATGGCAGCAGTAGAGAGATTTTGTGCATAAAAATCATCTAGGGATTTTTTGAAAATATCAGGTAAAGTATCAAAATCAATTAATCGTTTGAAAAAATCTTCACTATAGGCATTAAGAGTGAATAAATTAAACAAATCATTTCGGTATTGAATTAATACAATTCCATCATCATTTAACATTGATTTTGTATTTTGTAATGCTTGTTTGTCATCTATGATATGAGGAAAAAGTCCAACTGAAGTAATGATATCAAATTTTTGAGAAGAAAGGGTAGAAGAATCTTCTATATCTAAAGAAAATACTAGGTTATCATCAAAATCATGTTCTTTTAGTCTCTGTTTAGTCAAATCTATAGATTTATCAACAAAATCACAGCCTTGAGCAGAAAATCCCATTTTAAGAAACTCCAATAAAGGTATACCAGTCCCACATCCCAAATCAAGAAGTGTATTTGTAGAATCATAGTTTTGTAAAATAGATTTTAAAATAACTAAATTATGTTTGTATGGATTACCTTCTTTATCATCATAATAGGTATTCCAAAGATGAACATTTTTTTCAAAAAATTCTTTACAATTCTTTCTTTGTTTTTCAGGATTTACGGTTTGAAGGTGTTCGGTTGGAATTTTTTTCCTAAACTCATCGTGTTTATAAGAATAAAGATCTTTTTTATCAGGTTGATTCATGTTTGTAAAACTCATTAATTAAGAAGTATTGAACAATATTAAGCAAACAATTTTTTTATAGATTCTTCAAATGGTGGTTTTACAACTCCTTTTTCAGTAATAATTCCTGAAATTAATTCGGGTGGAGTCATATCAAAAGCAGGATTAATCACATTAATGTCATCAGGAGCAGTTTTTGTATCTCCTATTCCAGTTACTTCTGTTCCTTTTCTCATTTCAATAATTACATCTTCTGCATTACTTTCCATATCTATTGTTGATAAAGGGGCCGCCACATAAAATGGAATTCCGTGTTGTTTTGCCATTGTTGCTACTTGATATGTTCCAATTTTATTAAAAACATGGCCAGTTTTTACAATTCTATCAGCTCCAACTATTACTTTATTGACTAAACCATTTGCCATACTATAACCAACAGCAGTATCAGGAATTAAGCTTACATCAAATCCATCATGTTTTAATTCAAAGGCAGTTAATCTAGATCCTTGTTGAATTGGTCGAGTTTCAGTGGCTATAACTTTGACATTTTTTCCACTTTCTTTAGTTGCTCGAATAACTCCTAATGCTGTTCCATAAGCAACTGTAGCTAAAGCACCAGCATTACAATGAGTCATTATAACATCATTATCATCAAAAAGAATTGAACCATTCTTACCCATAGTTTTGTTAATTTCAATATCTTCATCAGCCATTTTTTTTGCTTTTGAAATGATCAGTTCTCTTATTTCTTTAATATTAATTCCAGATTTGGCAGTATTCATAATTTTTTCTAAACCCCAAGATAAGTTGATTGCGGTTGGTCTAGTCTCAAAAAGAATTTGTTTTGCTTTTTCTAAATCAGAAATAAGTTCTTCTTTTGTTTCAGCAGTACTTTGTAATGAAGCTAAAGCCATACCAAAAGCACCAGATACACCTATAGCTGGAGCCCCTCTGACAACCAAAGTTTGTATTGCTTTTGCAACATCATGAAAGTCAGTAAAAGTAACAAAAACTAGTTCAGAAGGTAATTTTGTTTGATCTATCATTATTACAGAATTTCCTTTCCAATCAACAGTCCTTATGTCCATAAATTCAAAAATTTTACAGACATTATATTATTTACGATAATATTTGTAAATGAATTATTTTTATTGTTGTTAAATACGTCATGATTAAAGAATGGATAAAAAAAGATTGGAGGGCATAGATACTCAAAAAATGTATAAAATTTATGATGATTGGCCAAATATTGCAAAGTTATTTTATGAAAAAGAACTCAAAAAAGTTGACTTTTCAAGTATAGATCATGTAATTTTCGCTGGAATGGGGGGTTCTGGTGCATTAGGAGATATTTTTTCAGCAATTTTATCAAAAACAAATATTCATGTTTGTGTTGTAAAGGGATATCATTTACCAAAAACCGTTGATTCAAATACACTAGTTGTAGTTATTAGTATTTCAGGAAATACAGATGAGGCATTAAGTATTTTGGAATCTGCAAATAAACAAGATTGTAAATTAATCTGTTTTTCTTCAGGAGGGAAAATAGAACAAGTGTGTAATAAAAAAAATATCGAATTTAGAAAGATCAAACAATTTCATTCACCAAGAGCATCTTTTCCATCTTTCCTTTACTCAATTTTAAATGTATTATCCCCAATTATCCCAATTAAAAAAGAAGACATTGTAGAATCAATACAACATTTAGAATTATTACAAAAGAATATTTCTTCAGAAAATCTTTCTGAAAAAAATCCAGCATTACTTTTAGCAAAATGGATAAAAGAAATTCCATTAATTTATTATCCTTGGGGATTACAGTCAGCAGCTATAAGATTTAAAAATTCACTTCAAGAAAATTCAAAAGTTCACGTGATTATAGAGGATATTGTAGAATCATGTCACAACGGAATTGTATCTTGGGAAAAAAAATCCAAGGTTCAACCTATTTTTATTAGAGGTATTGATGATCACATTAAAACCAAAGAAAAATATAAAATATTAGGAGAATATTTCCAAAAAAACCATATAGAGTATAAAGAAATTTTTTCAGTAAGTGGAAATATTTTATCAAAGATAATTAATTTAATTTATCTTCTGGATTATTGCTCTATCTACAAAGCAGTTTTAGATGAAGAAAATCCCTCACCTGTGAAATCAATTGATTTTGTTAAAAGTAAAATAGATGAAATAAGTTAATAAAAATTAAAAGAAGAAGAGGTTTTTGATCAACATATATCAGATGATTTTTTCAAGATATTATGAAAATTCTAATTACAGGCGGCGCAGGATTCATAGGAAAACATCTTGTTAAAAATATATTAAAAAACAATTTTCAGGTAACAATTTTTGATAATTTCTCAAATTCCGACAGAGAATCGATTTTAGATTTAATCAAAATGGGTGCAAAAATTATAGATGGCGATATAACAAATATCCAAGAAATATCAGATGCAGTAAAAAATCACGAAGTAATTGTTCATTTAGCAGCATTAATTTCAGTTGAAGAATCAATCAAAAACCCTTCAAAAACTTTTCATATCAATATTGATGGTACTAAAAATGTTTTAGAAGCTTGTAAAAAAAATAACATTAAAAAAATTGTTGTAGCATCATCATCAGCTGTATACGGAGAATGCGAATTAGATTTTAAACTCTCAGAAGAAACAAAACTAAAACCAATTTCCCCATATGGAAAAAGTAAAGCAAAAATGGAACAAGAAATAATAAAATTTGTTTCAGAATATAAAATGAATTATGTCATATTAAGATTTTTTAATATTTTTGGACTCGGACAATCATCAGAATATGCAGGGGTTATAACAAAATTTATTGATAGAATTAAAAAAAATGAATCATTAGAGATTTTTGGAAATGGGATGCAAACAAGAGATTTTATTTCAATTCTTGATGTAGTAAATGCAATAAACAATACAATATCAAGTAAAAGTAATGGGATTTATAATATTGGAAGTGGAAAAATAATCACAATCAAAGAACTTGCAGAAAAAATGATTTTGTGGTCAGGGAAAAAATTAGAGATAAAATTTCTTCCTTCAAAAAAAGGAGACATAATGTTTAGTCAGGCGGATATTCATTTATCAAAAAAAGAACTCAAATATGTACCAAAATTTGGATTAGAAGAAATTAAAAACATGTTATAAAAAATTCTACAATATTTAAAATTGAGTCTAATAAATAGATAATTTATAGTCCAATAAAAAAGATAATGAGATGATTGGTTGTATAATACAAGCACGAGTAGGTTCAACTAGATTACCAAGAAAAATTTTGAAAAAAGTTGATAATAATTTCACAGTACTTGATTATGTAATTAAACAGCTTCAGTCATCAAAGAAAATTGAAAAAATCATTGTTGCAACAACAGTTTTAGAAGAGGATGATGGAATTTGTGATTATTTATCATCAAAGAAAATTGAATTTTTTAGGGGATCTTCAAAAGATGTATTAGATAGATTTTTTCAATGTACAAAAAAATTTTCTTTAGATATAATTATTAGAATTACATCAGATAATCCTCTAATTGATCCTGATATTGTGGATTTAGTAATTGAAGAATATCAAGATAAAAAATGTGATTTTGCAACAAATACCATAATGAGAACATTTCCATATGGGACGGAAGTAGAAGTTTTTTCTTTTGAAACTCTTAAAAAAGCTTGGAAAAATGCAAAAAAACCTTCTGAAAGAGAACATGTAACTCCATTTATTCGTGATCCACAAAACGGATTCAATTTAGTAAATTTAAAACATCAAAAAAATCTCTCTCATTTGAGATACACTGTTGATAAAATTGAAGATCTTAAATTAGTAAAAGAAATCATAAAAAATATTCCTACAAGACCTATTTTGATGAAAGATATTATTGATTTATATAAAAAGAAACCAGAAATTTTTAAAATTAATGCAAATGTAAAACATGATGGATTTCTTTCATCATTAAAAAATGATGAAGCATATTTTAAATCAGAGGATAACAGTCTAACTTAAAATGTCTAAAATTAAATTATTTGATCCGTTTACAGACAAATCTGAAAAAATTGCAGTTCAAAAGGTTTTAGATAGTCATTTTTGGGCATCAGGCTCAGGTACCAGAAATGTAAAGAAATTTGAAATGGAATTTACAAAATTTGTAGGTTCTAAAAATTGTGTTGCAGTAAATAGTGGCACAGCAGCTTTAAACTTAGCCTTATCCATGTATGATATAAAAAATAAAGAGGTGATATTACCATCCTTATCTTTTGTATCTACAGCAAATGCAGTTATAGAAAATGGAGGAATTCCAAAGTTTGTAGATGTTGATGAAAATACGTTGTGTTTAGATTATGAGAAAATTTCAAAAGCAATTTCAAAGAAAACTAAAATAATTCTTCCAGTACACTTTGCAGGACTTTCATCTAATCTTCATGAAATTTCAAATTTATGTAAAGAACATAATATTCATTTAATTGAGGATGCAGCCCATGCTGCAGGGTCATCAGATAAAAATAAAAAAATTGGGAGTCATGGAGAACTAGTATGTTTTAGTTTTCATCCAGTTAAGAATTTGGCAATGCCAACTGGTGGTTTGATATCAATTAACAGTAAAGAACATAAAAAAATATCCTCAGCACTTAAAGAAAAAAGATGGTGTGGTATTAGTAATAGAAAAGGTGTAGACTATGATGTTAAAAATATTGGATGGAATTATTATATGAATGAGTTTTCTGCTGCAATTGGATTAGTTCAGTTGAAAAAATTAGATAACGCAAATAAAAAAAGGAAAAAAATTGCTAAAAAATACTCTGAAGAAATTTCATTAGAAAATAAAATGCCATTTGTAAATGGATGTTCTTATCATTTTTATTGGATTAAAGTTAAAAATAGAACAAAATTTAGAAAAAAACTATTTGAAAGAGGCATTGAGACAGGAATTCATTATAAACCAATTCATACATTTAGTTTTTACAAATCTAAAATTAATTTACCTGTGACTGAAAAAGTTAGTAAAGAAATTGTTTCTTTACCTACACATCCAAATCTTTCAAAGAAAGATTTAGAAAAAATCATAAAAACAGTCAATGAATTTTCTTAATTCTCATAATAAATTAATTAAAAGTAGCTTTTTCAAGAATTCTAATATGAGATATTAATTCAGATAGTTGTTTAGTATCAATTGAAGTAGATGCATCAGGACCTTTAGAATTATGAAGTTTTACATGTTTTTCAATAAGAATATGTTTAGATTTTTTTTGTTTTTTTAACATAGTGAATAATAAAGGTGCAGTGATTCCTAAAGTATGATCAGAAAACCCATCATAATTAATAGCCTTAGTCCAATTAATTTTATTAAACTTTAATGGATAATCAGATATACAGTAACAAAACATGGTTTTATTCTTTGAAAATATTTTTTGAATTTTTTTCTTGTTACCACCCATTCCCATACTTATGATAATAGGTTTTTTTGATAATGCTTTGTTCTCTAATGTTTCAAACGAATAAGGATCTGTAAAAAGACAAGTTCTTGATGCAACTTTATATCTTTTAACATTTAATGATTCTAAAAACTGTACACCCTCTGGATAAAAAACACTACACATAAACTCAATCCCTATTGTATCAGAAATTTTTTTAATTTTTCTGGCTTTTTCAAATGTAAGTTCAGATTTTTTTATAACATTCCAATTAGGATGGTTTTCTGAATAAAGATCTTTTGCACGCCACATTTGAAATTTAACTGCATCTGCTCCAACATTTTTGCATTCAGAGATAATTTTTTTTGCCACAGTTATACTTCCTTCCCAATTTGAACCAATTTCAGCCACAACAGTAGTTTTCATAAAAAATAGAAAGAAGAGAAAAATTTAACTGTTTTAAATTATAACTGATTAAATAATATGGAGAATAATGGAAAATCAATAAAATTACGTTCAGTCAAAAAAAATGATTGTCTTTTTCTCTATAATTTATTAAAAGAAAGAGATTCGAAAGCAAATATTTCACATAAGAAGATGCCCAGTTTTGAACAACATGAAATATTTGTAGATTCTAAACCATATTCTAAATGGTATGTCATAGTGGAATCGGAAGAAGAAGTTGGTTCAATTTATCTTACAAAAAATAATGAAATCGGCATTTTTCTTAAAAAAAATATTCAAGGTAAAAAAATTGGAGAAAAAGCATTAAAATTACTAATGGAAAAAAATTCAAATTCCAGATATCTAGCAAATGTAAATCCTAAAAATGAAAAATCAATTCGATTCTTTAAAAATAATGGTTTTAAATTAATCCAACAAACATATGAATTAGAAAAAAAGATTTGAAAATGATTATGGAACAATCAATCCTGAATCTTTAATCATTTTTTTAAGTTCCTCTTTTGAGATTTTTTCTGCAATATCTGATGAATAATTTTTGATATTTTCAATTTTTTTGATGTTAGGATATGATTCATTGATTTTATTAACATGGAAGAGTGGGTATAGAGGATTTGTGATCATAAACATTTGATTAAATTCCCAAGATTGTCTAATTTCATCATCACCAATTAAAACTTCATGTAATTTTTCTCCTGGGCGAATTCCAATAATATTTTCACCATAATTCTCAAATAATTCATAAAATGCATCTTTCAAATCCATGATGTTATAAGCACGCATTTTAGGGACAAAAATTTCAGAGCCTTTTCCTGAATTTGTTGCACTTAGAATAAAGTCCAATGCCTCATTCATAGTAATACTAAATCTAGTCATTTTTGGATCAGTAATTGTAATTTTTTGTTTTTTCTTAATTTGTTCAATAAATCTAGGTACTACTGAACCACTACTTCCAAAAACATTTCCGTATCTTACTGAAATGAATTTTGTTAGATGTTTTTTTGGGTTTACGTAATTATTTGCACTCACAAATAATTTTTCCATTAATAATTTAGTAGCACCATATGTGTTTAATGGTGAAACTGCTTTGTCAGTACCAATTGCTATTGCTTTTTCAACATTCTCATGTAAACAAGCATCAATTACATTCTGTGAACCAATTACATTTGTTTTAATTGCTTCAAATGGATTATATTCAATTTTTGGTACATGTTTTAAGGCAGCCGTATGAAAAACTATGTCAATATCTTCAAATGCTCTCTTTAATCGTTCAAGATCAGTAATATCACCTAACAAAAATCTTAGACGGTTATCGTCAAATTTATTTTCCATGTAAACCTGTTTTTCTTCATTTCTACTAAAAATTCTAATTGTTTTCACATTTTCGCCTAAAAGACGTTTAGTTAATGCCTGGCCTAATGAACCAGTTCCACCAGTAATTAGGATTTTTTTATCTTTAAACACAATTTTTTGTTAATTACTTTTCTAAAAAACGTTACTTATCTTGATTAAAATTAATATGATTTTAAAATGGACGCAAATTTTTCTGAAGCATTACCGTGATTATCCAAAAATTTCTTCACAAAATTATTTGCATTTATTTTTAATTCATTTTGAAAATCTTCATCAAATAGAATTTTCTTTAATTTATTTTCTAAGTCGTCATTATTTGATATTGTGAAAACAGCATTATTTTTTACATGTTCATATTGAGGAATTTTTTCATCAAAATAAATATTCATTGTGGGTTTCCCTAAAATCATTGATTCAAGAAGCATTGTTGATGTGCTATGGATCTCGGGTGAAACTACTATTACTACATCGGCAGAATTTATAGTGTCAATTACAGATGTCCATAAGTAAATAGGAGTAGAAATATTCAATTTTTTTATTAATGATTTAATTTCTTCATTATGTTTTAATTGAATAGGATGTAATTTAACAATTATTTTTACATTGTCAAATTTTTTAATAGTTAAAAAAATATTCTCTATGGTTTTATTAAATTGTAATTTAAGTTCGGTATTACCTAATCCATTAACATCATTAATTGGATTAGGTGTTAAAAGTAACAATTTTTCATCTTTATTTTTTTTTACATATTTAGAATGAAAATAATCATCATGCCTAGGACTTCCAGTGACAATTATTTTTTTTGGATCAACCCCGTATTCGTTTATTAACCAATCTTTCTTTTTTTGACCCCATACTGCAATTTTATCTTTAAATGATGTGTACTCGGATAAAACATCAAATCGTTTTGTTTTATCTGTTCTTTCAATAAATCCATGTTCAAGTAATATTGAAGGAATCTTTTTTTTATTAAATTCTAAGAAGGTTTTTTCCGTTACCCCCACTTCATTTAAAGAAACAATACACCTAGTATCAGAGTTTTTGAGGATTTTTTTTGCAATAAAAATTAAAGAGATGTTAGATTGTAGTCTTTCAAAATAAGTTTGTACAAAAACTTCTTTTATAACATACCAAAAATTTACTCCGCTTATTTGAAAAATTTTATTTAAAATCTCAGAATTTTTCCATAATTTCTCCATTTTTTCTGAAAATTTATTAACAAAAAAAGAAATATTATCTTTTTCTTTTTTATTTAAAATTGTGTCAAGCTGTAATATCTTACAATTTGATCTTTTAATAACATCAAGAGAAGATTTATTCCAGATAGCTGGTCTTCGTTGATTAATTAGAATTACATTTCCATCATAATCCTTCATTTCTTGTAAAAGTTTTGAAAATAATTGAGTATTGAATTCTAGAAAAATGATATTTTTTTTCTGAGAGTGGCTAAGTTTGTATCTAAAACCATAAAAAAAACTAGTAGTAATTTCTAGATATTTTTTTATTGTTAGATATTTATTTCTGGGTAAATTTAAAGTGAGAGGTATTTTACCGAGATTAAATTTAATAGAAATTTTATCCCAAAGAAGATTTTTTTCAATTTTATTTTTAAAAAAAACTGTTTCAATTTTTTTGTTATTTATTATAGATTGAATTATTTTTGACAATTGGCTTGTAGCAATAATTTTTTGTGGATTTTCTTGTTCTATTATTTTTTTAATAAGAACAATATGAATTAGGTTAGGCATCATATAATGTTTAAATTCATGAGAATCAAAAATTTTTAATAAATTTACACCTTCTAACTCATATTCACTAGAAGGGATTTCTGAAAACCAGGTACCAAATTTTGTAAGTATATCAAAAATATTTAATCTTTCATCTAAGCTAAGTAAATCATCAGCTCTTTCATGTTCAATTTTTTGAGATTGGAGTTTTATATGAACATCTAAATCAAATGAAAAGATTTTTGCATTATCAACTTTTAACAAATTTTGTGGTATTACATCAAAATCTGAAATACTATTTAAAAAAATAATTTCTGACAAGATTATTATCGTTATGATTTTTCATAATTATTTAACTATAGCTTAAATTTTGTATTCAAAATAAGATCAAATTAGTATGCATTACGTTATTTTGATAAAATTTCTTTTCAATCTCTCATTTGTTAATTTTTCATAAGCAGATTTTGTAAAACCAATTATCGTATATCCATTAGGTTCATAAATAAGATCTATAATTCGAAATTTTTCCTTTAGAGGTAATGAATCATAACGAGATAATGATAAATCAGATTTTAAAATTTCTGAAATATTAGTTTGTGGGATAGATAATTTTTCATTAGTTTTAACACTAGAATCAAAAATAAGACCATGAGTACCTTCAGTTATACCAAAAATTGAATATCCATAAAGATTAGATTCTTTGAATAAGTTATCTATATCTTTACAATCATAAAGAAATTCATTTGCATGTAAAAGTGAATCTACAATTAAAGCATCTTCTTCTTTTTTATTTTTGAAATTTAGATTCCAACCATAATCAAATTTATTTAGACCTAAATCTCTAACTAATTCAATTCCCAAATCATAGTTTAATTTTTCTTTGTCCAATAAAATAGAAATCATTTCTTTATTCAGCATTCTTTTATGCCCACCCAATTTTCCATATAAATAAAGAAAGATTATTCCATCATCTTTCAATGTTTTTGTTAGCATTTGTAATCCTTGATTAGGATTTGAAAGATGGTGCAAAACACCCATACACAAAACAATCTCAAATTTTCCGAGAGTTTCAACGCCCATCATAATATTGTGTTTTTGAAATTGAATATTTTGTAAATTTTTATTATTTTTTAATGTATTTGCTATTTTTAATGATTGTTCAGAAATATCTATACCTAAAAAATTACATTTCTTAAAAAATTCTGCAACATTTGTAATTCTGTGTCCACTACCTGAACCAGCATCTAAAAAAGATTTTTCTTCTAGTTTGATTTTACTTTCTATTTCAAAAATTCTTAAAAGATTCAATAATTCATTTGTTTGAGATGCATCTGTAGATGGTGACGGGTAAGGATATTTTTTGTACATATTTTCAACTTTTTGAGTAATTATATCATCATTAATCATGAAATATCTCCAGTTCCATATTAAAAGAATTTTTTAGTCACATATTTAATTAATCATTTCTAAATAATAATTAAATGCAACTAGATGAGGATTTTATTAAAATCAAGGATATAGGAAAATCTACAAATGAAATTATTTCATTTATCAAAGATGAAATTTCTAATAAATTCCAAAAAAAAGGAGTAGTCATAGGTCTAAGTGGAGGGATTGATTCAGCAGTGACTGCTGCATTTTGTGCAAAATCTTTAGGTTCTGAACAAATGTTAGGATTAATTATGCCAGAAAAAGAATCAGATTCTGAAAGTCAGATCCTAGCAAAAAAAGTTGCTGAAAAATACAATTTTGAAACAAAGATAATAGATATTACGCAAATTTTAGAATCATTTGGAGTTTATAAAATCAAAGAAGAGATAGTGAAGGAAAAATTTCCAAAATTTAATACAGAATGTAAGTATAGAGTTATGGTTCCTCCAAAATCAAAAAATACTATTGGAATTCCATTCTTAGAAATTCTTGATGAAGCAAAAGAACTACATAAATTAAAAATAAATTCTTCAGAATTTCTTACATTAACTGCTGCTACATCTATTAAACATAGAGTGCGAATGGCAACACTTTATTTTCATGCAGAGAAGAATTATTTTTCAGTAGTAGGAACCACAAACAAATCTGAATATCAACAAGGATATTTTGTAAAATATGGCGATGGTGGTTCGGATATAGAACCGCTAGTTAATATTTATAAATCTCAAATTTATCAATTTGCTAAATTTTTAAAAGTTCCTGATGAAATATTAACTAAAAATGCATCTCCAGATGTTTGGAGTTTTTCAACAAGTGATGAAGAGTTTTTTTATAGTGTTCCATATAATGTGGTGGATTTAATTTTATATGCACGTGAGAAGAAATTATCTCCAAAAGATGTTCAAAAAATTTCAAATTTATCAATAGAAGATATTGAAAATCTATTTCAAATTCAAAATCAAAAACAAATGAAAAGTCAACATATGAGAGAAATTCCTCATAGTTGGATGCCTAATTTTACTTAATAGATAATAATCACAAAAAGTGTAAAAAATCAAGAAAATAATATGAATGAAAAAAATAAAAATACAGAATATTCTAATCCTTTAGTAAGTATAATTATTCTTAATTATAACGCAGGAGATTTACTTCTAGATTGTATAAATTCTATTCAAAAATCTACATATACAAATTATGAAATAATACTTGTAGATAATATTTCAAAAGATAATAGTCACAAAAAGTGTAAAGAGCAATTTCCCTCTATAAAATTAATAGAAAATTCAGAAAATTTTGGATATTGTGAAGGGAATAATATAGGATTAAGAATAGCAAAAGGACAATTTATCGTGATTTTAAATCCAGATACGATTGTAGATTCATTTTGGTTAGAAGAGTTGTTAAAAGCCTATCAAACTAATGGTGAGGGGATTTATCAACCAAAATTTTTGGCCACAACTGATCATTCTATGCTGCTTAGTACTGGGAATATGATACAAATTTTTGGTTTTGGATTTTCTAGATCTAAAGGAGATATTGATAAAAAACAATATGAAGATCTTGAAAAAATCAATTATGCTTCAGGAACATGTCTTTTCACATCAAAATATATTTTAGAAAAAATTGGATTTTTTGATCCTTTCTTATTTGCATTCCATGATGATTTAGAATTATGTTGGCGTGGAGCAATAAATAAGATAAATTCTTTTTATGTTCCTAAATCAATTGTTTATCATCCAATAGAAGGTACTAGTTTCAAATGGAATCCTATTAAATTCAAATTAATGGAACGGAATAGGAAATATTGTTTACTAACATTGTATGATCGTCAAACATTTTTTAAAATGCTTCCACCATTAATTTTAGTAGACTTGGCAGTATTTTTTTTCTATCTAAGTAAAGGATTAATAAAAATGAAAATTTTAGCTGATATAGAAATATTAAAGAATTTTAAAATAATCAATAAAAAATATTCTCAAAATCAAAAAATTAAAGATGTTTCAGATAAAGAAATAATATCTTATTTTAAAAATGAAGTAGATGTACCCCAGTGGGTAATAAATAATAAAATAAATGATCTGTTCAATGGTTTTCTAAAAGGAATTTCAAAAATTACAAGAATAATTTACTAGTAACTCATTCATTTTTTTCGGATATAACAACTGCAACTGCATTATGTTTTTCATGACTAACAGAAACAAGAAAATTATATGATAAATCATCAGGTAGTGAAACAATTGGTTGAAAATCTAAATGTTCAGTTAAGATATCTAAAAAATCTATTTGTTTATTTATTGATTTTATCACTGATTCTTTTATAGCAAATTTTGCAGCAAAAGATTGTGATGAATTTTTATGATTTAAACAATATTCAATTTCAGAATCATGGAAAATTTTCTTGTAAAAAATTTCATTTTCTCTATATGATTTTTCAACAAATCTATTAATCTCTATAATATCTATACCAATTCCAATTTTTTCTAACACATAAAAAATATCGAGAAGGTTTATTTATTATCTATTGATTCTCGCAAATGTAATGAGTAATGAAAAAGAATTGATGGATACAGTGAAAGGGATTTTTTTTGAAGTCTTTTCAAACTTGGCTCAATCTGATTTTTCATGGGAAAAGGAGCAAAAAGATTATGAAAGTTGGGATTCTTTTGCTCAATTAAATTTAATTACTTTTTCAGAAGCAAAATTCAACATCACATTAACTTTAGAGGAATCAATTGATATTAAATCTGCAAAGGATCTTCTCGAAACTATTCAATCTCATTTAACATGAATATTATTAATTTCCTTAAGAATAATGTAGAAAAATATCCTGCAAAGACTGCAGTTATTGATGAACAAAGAAGTATAACATTTAGTGAACTTTATCAGGAAGTACAGAATTTTTCAAATTCGATTTCATTTTTAAATGAAAAAAATATCATAAGTTTAGTATCAGAAAATTCTATTTTATTTATTATTGCATATTTAGGAATAATAAATTCGGGGAAAATTGTTCATTTAATTCCACCAGAAATTTCTGAAAACAATTTATCTGATCAAATAAAAACGTCTGATTCAAAAATCATTATTTCTAATAAATTAGTAAAAAAAAATTTCGCAAATTATAAATCAATAAAAATTCAGATTTTGGAGTTTGAAGAAATTTTATCTAGATGTGATAATAAAATTAGGAAATCAGAAACCAATAATATTGCATATTTAATATATACTTCAGGAACCACGTCTAAACCTAAAGGTGTACCAATATCTCATTCAATGATAGAATTTACTACAAAAAATATTATCAAGGTTTTAAAATATTCTAATTCTGATGTTGATTTATTGCCTTTACCACTTCACCATTCATTTGGATTAGGTTGTGTTCATACTTCTTTGTATGTAGGATCAACACTTGTTTTATTAAAAAATGCTACAGATTTACAATACATTCTTGAATCATTAATAAAATTTAATGTTACAACCTTGGCAGTTATTCCAGCTACGCTAACAAAATTCTTAAGTTTTGATAGGGATGTATTAAAGAGTAATTTTTCAAAAATACGACTAATTATCACTAATAGTACATCAATTCCTAAGAAAACAGTACAGAATTTTAAAGTAATTTTAAAAGAAGGGAATTTGGCAACATATTATGGTCTAACTGAAGCTTCACGTTCTACTTTTATGATATTTAATAAAAATAATGAAAGAGAAGAATCAGTTGGAAGAATTTCACCAGAAGTAAAAATCAAAATTATTAATGAAGAACAAAGTGATTTAAAACCAGGGGAGATTTGTATTAAAGGAAATAATGTAATTACAAAATATTGGAATAATGATAATGCAGATAAAAATTTAGTTGATGGATGGTTGCAAACTGGGGATATAGGTTATTTTGATAAACAAGGATATCTTTTTTTGAAAGGACGTAATGATGAAATAATTAACATTGGTGGAGAAAAGGTAACACCAATAGAAATTGAGAGTATTGTGAAGGATATTACAGGTGTTGAGGATGTAGCAGCATTTGGTATTGATCATGAAATTTTTGGTCAAATTATTAAACTAAATGTTATAAAAACAAAAAATTCCGATCTAGATAAATCTCAAATTTTGAGTTACTGTATAAAAAATCTTGAAAAATTTAAAATTCCATCAAAAATTGATTTTGTTGAGAAAATTCCCAAAACGGATTACGGAAAAGTTAAACGTTTTATGTTAAAATAATTATAGATATCATGACCAATTCAGATAATTTTAGGAATAATGAACAAGAGTTAATGGATCATTATGGATACAAAGGAATTAGCGGTAAGATAAAAATCAGAATGAGATTTTTAAAAAGCTGGATTTTTCATTCTTTAGCATATTCAGCCCCATTACCATCATGGACAATTAAATTTCAACGTGCTAGAGGGGTGAAAATTGGAAGTAATTGTCACATATCGCCTTACGTTCTAATTGATTTGTTGCATCCAGAACTGGTGAATATTGCGAATAATGTTACAATTAGTTCTAATTCTATGATCTTTGCACATGTAAATCCTTCAGCAAATGAATTTCTAAAAAAGAACGGCTATCCTAGAACCATCAAGCCTGTAGAAATAAAAAATGGGGCAGTAATTAGCGTAGGTTGCATAGTAATTGCAGGGGTGACTATTGGAAAAAATTCAATAGTTGGAGCTGGGAGTGTTGTAACTAATGATATACCTGATTATTGTATAGCTGTAGGTAATCCTGCAAGAGTTGTAAAAAGAATTGAGCATTAAATCAGCATATTTTTAAAAAATAAAACACATTTATCATATTTTATATTTTGAAATTTATGAGTTTTGTATTTAAAAAACTATCAATTCCAGAAGTAATTCTTGTTGAACCAAAATTGTATTCAGATAACAGAGGATTTTTCTTTGAGAGTTTTAAAGAAGAAGATTTTTTTTCAATTGGAATAACAAAAATGATACAAGATAATTTTTCACATTCTATTTATGGAGTGGTTAGAGGATTACATTATCAAAAAAATCCAAAGGCCCAAGCAAAATTAGTGACAGTATTTGATGGAAAAATTTTTGATGTTGCTGTAGATATTAGAAAGAATTCTCCAACTTATGGAAAATGGGTATCTGAAATTCTTTCATGTGAAAATCACAAATCTTTGTATATTCCTGAAGGATTTGCTCATGGATTTTGTGTTTTGAGTAAAGAAGCAGATGTACTTTACAAAGTAAGTAATGAATATTCACTAGAAAATGAAGGTGGAATAATTTGGAATGATCCTACAATAAACATTCCATGGTCAGTGGAAAAACCAATAATTTCAGAAAAAGATAGTCAATTACCCTTATTAGAAAATTCTGAGAACGATTTTACATATTAAAAAGTGTCACTAGAGTTAAATAATTAATTTCAAATTTCTAATCATGAAAATTCTAGTTTGTGGAGGTGCAGGATTCATTGGAAGTGCATTTATCAGAAATTATCTAAATAATCATCAAAATGATATAATATTAAATTTAGATTCCCTTACCATTGGTTCAAATTTAAAAAATTTAAAAGGTATAGAACAAAACCAAAACTACCAATTTTTTAAAGATGATATAAAAAATCAAGATACAGTAAATAAATTAGTAAATGATGTTGATACGATAATAAATTTTGCAGCAGAGTCTCATGTAGATAGAAGTATAGCCAACCCAAAACCATTCATAGAAACAAATATTCTTGGAACATTTTCTCTATTAGAAGCTGCAAAAAAATTTGAGAAATTATTCATTCATGTTTCTACTGATGAAGTTTATGGTGATGCAGAAGATTCAGAATCATTTACTGAAAAATCATTGATAAAACCTAGTAATCCATATTCTGCTACTAAAGCATCATCTGATCACTTAGTAGCTGCATACCATAGAACATACAAAATAAAATGTATTACTACTAGATGTACTAATAATTTTGGGCCTTTTCAATTTCCAGAAAAACTTATTCCTAAAACGATCATAAGAGCTAAAAAAGATCTAAAAATTCCATTATATGGTGACGGACAACAAATTAGAAGTTGGATCTATGTATATGATCATGTACAAGCAATTGAAGATCTAATTTTTAAAGGTGTTTCAGGAGAAGTGTATAACATCACAGCATGGAATGAAATTTCAAATAAAATAATAGTAGAAAAAATTCTTGAATTACTAGGAAAGTCTAACGACTTGATTGAATTTGTTGATGATAGGCCAGGTCACGATAAAAGATATTCCATAGATGCATCAAAAATTCAAAATGAAATTGGATGGAAACCAAAATATGAATTTAACCAAGCATTGAATGAAACGGTTGAATGGTATATAAAAAATCAGTCATGGTGGGATCCATTAGTTGATGAAAAATCTTTGCATTCACAGCCTTGGACTCTAAACTAGGAATAATGACAAAAATTTTAGTTACTGGATCAGCAGGTCTTATTGGAAGACAGATTGTAAAAGATCTTGTTAAAGAAAACTATGATGTTTATTCATGTTATAATAAACTAAAATCAGAATTTGGCATCCCTATGCATTTAGATCTTACCAAAAAAAATGAAATAATTAACATCTTTGATACCATAAAACCAGATGTAGTTATCCATCTTGCAGCTCTAACAGATGTTGAAAAATGTGAAACTCAAAAAGAGCAAGCAATGTTACTTAATTCAACTTCAACGGAAATTTTAGTGAAAGAATCAGTTAAGCAAAAAGCATTTTTTGTTTATGTATCTACTGATTATGTTTTTGATGGGGGAAAAGGTTCAAAAAATGAAAATGACATACCGAATCCAGTAAATTTTTATGGTAAATCAAAATTAGATGGTGAAATTGCTGTAAAAAATTTATCATCTTCTTATGCAATTATTAGAACTAGTACTCCATTTGGCATTCACTCAAAAAAGAAAAGCTTTCCATTATGGGTAAAAGAAAATCTCGAATCAAAGAAAGAAATATGTGTTTTAATTGATCAGTTTACTTCCCCAACATTTGTTCCAAATCTTTCAAAAATGATAATAGAAGTTGCAATAAAACAAATTACTGGAATAATCCATTTGGCAGGTGCTACAAGGATTTCTAGATATGAATTTGCTAAAATGATTGCACAAGAATTTAATCTTGATAAAACATTACTCAAACCAACAAAAATTCAGGATATGAAATGGAATGCTATTAGACCAAAAGACTCATCTCTTAATGTTTCAAAAGCTGAAAAAATTTTGGAAAATAAACCAGAAAAAATTAAAGATAGTTTAGAAGAATTTACCAATAAAATAAAAAGATAAATTTTATCTATTTTCTCTTACAACATTTACTATAGAATAAAGAATTGTTGCTGTAATCAATAGTATTGTACCAAGAATAACTCCACCAATACTAATAAGAGCTATATTGGTCATTACAATTTTTTCTTCAGAATAAATTTGCATAGTCCAAGCTCCAAAAATTAATCCCAAAGCAAGAAAACATAATCCTGAAACTCCATAATATAGTAGAGGTCTTTCAATTGCAACATGTTTTACAGTACTTAAGATAACAGAAGTTCCATGAGATATTGGTTCTTGAGAATGTTTATTGTTTTCATAAGTAATAGTGATAGGAATTTCTGTAATTCTAAATTCTTTTTTTGAAGCTTTTATCAAAATTTCTGTAGATATTCCCATTCCAGATTCAGTAGGAGATATTTCGTTCAAAACTTTTTTTGTATATGCTCTAAAACCACTTTGCGAATCAGTAATTTTTGAACCAGTCATTACATTTGTTAAACTGGTGATAGTTTTGATTCCTATTTTTCTGTAGGTTGGAAGTTCTTTGGTTTTTCCTAAAAACCTGGAACCAATTACAATATCAGATACATTTTCTAAAATTGGTTTTAACATCAAATCGATTTCTGAAATTTTATGTTGTCCATCTGCATCAAAAGTTACTAAAATATCAGATTCAATTTTTTTTGCTTCATTAAAAATTGTTTTAATTGCAGACCCATACCCCATATTTTTTTCATGTTTAACAACATGTGCACCCATAGAAGAAGCAATTGTCGAGGTTAAATCTTCAGAACCATCATCACATACAATAACTTGTTCAAATTTTTGCTTTAATTTTGCAACAATTGAACCTATATTTTTTTCTTCATTAAATGCTGGAATTCCAATTACTATCTTCAAAGCATAGTTGATTATTTTTTATCGTTATTTAAGGAATGAGAATCAAAGATTATAGTAAAAATAGGTGAATTTGCATCTAGTTAATTTTTTAATAGTAATAAATTGTTTTAAAATATGAAAAAAAGATTTTTGATTTGGTCAAATTTGTACATGTTACATTTCAGTTTATCTTATTATCTACAACAAAAAATAAATGCTGATTTTTATACAATAATAGATGTACCAAATAAACCAAAAAAATTTTTCCAAAATCAAAAAATTGTAAATTTTGAAAAAACTTGGTTTTACAACGATCAAATTAGTAAAACTGGAAAAAAACCAGACCTTGAATACTTAAAAAAATTTGAAAAAACATATCAAATTGATCTATGGAAATTGGTTATTAATGAACGTCATTTTTATAAATTCAATAGATTTTACAAATTTACAAAAAATGAAATTCTGAATATTTTAGAACAAGAATGTAGATTTTTTGAAGATATTTTAGAAGAAGTAAAACCAAATTATTTCTTAACATATGATCCTCCATTTCATCATCAAAAATTATTTTTAGATATGTGTAAATCAAAAGGTATCAAAATTTTATGCATTTATTTCACAAGAGTTGGTGGAACATCAATTATTGCAGAAGATGGTGGAACTTTAGATCTTCCACAAAATTTAGAAACAATAAAAATAAATGAAAATGAGTTTTCTGAAAAAATAGATTCAAAAAACTATTCATTGTTAACAAATAATTATAAAAATAAAAGGGGATCTTCAACATCGGATAAATTTAAGGCATTGCTGAATTATATTCTATTTTCAGATTCAAAAAATACTCAATCAAATTTTACTTATTATGGAAGAAGTAAATTAAAAGTAATTTTTGATACATTACAAATTAATTTTCAACGAAAAATGAGATCAAAATTTCTTGAGAAAAATACGTATAAAAAAATTGACTTGGATGTACCTTTCACATATTTTCCTCTAAATATCGAAGAAGAATTGAGTATACTCCACTATTCACCTTTTTTTACAAATCAAATAGAAGTTATCAAACATGTTGCTAAAGCAATTCCAATAGATCATACGTTATATGTTAAAGAACACCCATTTGCAGAATTTCGAGGATGGCATAAAATTGATGAATATAAGGAAATAATGGAGATTCCAAATGTAAAATTAATCCATCCTTCGTTTTCTTCAAATGAATTAATAAAAAATAGTAAATTAGTGGTCACGATAAGAGGAACAGCTTCTTTTGATGCAATTAGTGAAAAAAAACCATCTATAGTTTTTGGTGAAGTACCATTTTCTATAATTTCATCAGTTTACAAAGTAGATAATTTAAAAGAATTACCTAATTTGATAAATACAGCATTAAAAACGAATGTTGAACCAGATGATCTTCAAAAATATTTAAAATTAATTAAAGAAAGATCAGTTAATTTTGATATGATGGATTTTGAAGTAAAAAGAAACAATCAATTTTATTCAGGCAATATCCTTTCAGATGTAGATATTTCAGAAAAAAATACAAGGCAATTTCTCGAAAATAATGAAAGATATTTTGAATCATTAGTGAATGAACATTTATCAAAAATTAATTCTATGTAATATTTTTAAATATTTTATCTTTTAATTATTTGATTTTTAGGAATTAAGCATATTGACTCTAAAATAGTTGAAAATAGATAACCTATTGCCACACCAATAATTCCATAAATTGGGCCTAAAATTACTATAGTAGCAATAAATGAAACCATGGATATAGTTTTACCAAAAAGAATCTGCCTGGTATTTTCTTGACCCAAAAGTTTTGAAGCATAAAGTTTAGTTATAGTTAATGGGATTATACCAAAAATTGCAATTTGAACCACTTCTACAACATCAACATATTCTGCAAAGAATATGGGAATAACACTTGGAGCAATAGCAGCACCTAAAAGAGAAATACCTATTGAAATAAAAAGTGTAATTTTTTTTAATTTTTTATTTTCTTGTCCTTGTGCATCATATGAAATTGTATATTTAAAAACAATCAATGTGAATACCAATCCGACATTAATTAATTGCATTGCTAAAGAAAAATTTCCTAGAATCGCAAATCCCAAAATAGGAACAATAAGGAATTTATTTAGATGAGTGTTTGATTTTGTTATTATTTCTATAATGTAATTACCTAAGATGAATTTGCTATGATCTTTTAATAAATTAAAATCAATTTTTGTTTTTCTAAATCTATTAATAATAATTATTGTGAAAAATATGTATGAAATAGCTAATGCAAAAATTATTCCATCAATATCAAAAATTAAGAAAAATAATAATCCTAAAAATAAAGTTAAAATCTTTTGTATCAAAATATGTTTTGAATAAGAAAAGAAATCTTTTTTTCCTAAAAGCTCTCCCATTGCCAAAGTATTGATAACATAACCAAAAAGCAAGAAAATTACATCGACTCTGTAAAAAATTACCATAATGATAAAAGATGCAATTACCCCCAACAGTAAAGAAATAGAATAAAGAGTCGATTCAATTTTAGTATTTTTTGATGAATAAACTGTAATAGAATTTTGAGTGCCTATTAGAACAAACGCTGCAGCAATTCCTGCAATTCCTAAAAAATAAGAAATTTCACCATAGTCTTCGGGAGGAATTTGTGATGCTAAAAAAAGCCAGAAAATTGACGAAATAGCTGTACCTATAATATCAGCACTTCCAATAAGAGAAATATCTCTAAATTTTCCTAATCTCAAAACTATATCATAGATCTTTTAATTCATCAGTTTATCAAACTTTAGTTTGATAAATTTTATTATCAAATAATTCTATTGTTACATGTACAAACGACGATAAAAAATTATTAAAATTATTTTTCAACTAACAAATCTAAGAAGAAATAATTTTAAATTTTCCACAAAATACCTAAACCGTTATTATGAAAAAATTTGTAAATCTGAGATCATTCTTTCTGAAATGAAATCATTTATTGCATTTAAAACGAGGGGAATTATTAAGTAGTATATTTTTGAGTTCATGTAATAGATTGATGAATTCGAGTTTAATTGCCAATGATATAAAAATCAAAATTTCATTGTTAATCATATTTTTGGTTGGATTTGGAATTCGAGTTTTTTATTTTCCATATGATTTACCTTTAGTTATTGATGGATTAGATAATTTCACATATGCCACTGCAATTAACTATTTTAGGCATTTGCCTACAGAATGGACTCCAATTAATAATGGATGGCCCATATTTCTTTCATTCTGGTTTTCTATAATCAACTTAGAAAATACTCTTCAGTACATGCAATTACAAAGAATAATTTCTATTGTATTATCATCATTAATTACAATTCCTGTTTATTTTTTATGTAAAAAATATTTTGATGAAAAAATAGCACTGGTAGGTGCAACACTGTTTGCATTTGATCCAAGGATAATTCTTAATTCATTATTAGGTATTACAGAACCGTTATTCATTTTATTGGGAGTATCATCATTGGTACTTTTTTTAAGATATGAAAGAAAAATGATGTTCTTATCTTTCATATTGGCATCATGTTGTACTATTGTACGCTCAGAAGGAATTTTTCTTTTCTTTACACTTACAATATTATTTTTTATAAAATATAGAATATCTAAAGAAATTATAAAAACATATCTTCCATGTGTGTTGATTTTCATGTTAATATTAATTCCAATTATGAATTATAGAATTGATGTTGCTGGGTACGATGGAATTTTTCAGAGGGCAACTCTTGGAGCTGGTCAAATAATCTCAATGACAAATCAAAATGGGAATTCAGAAATTATTGAAGGACTAGGACTTTTCATAAAATATTTAGGATGGATTATGATACCAAATTTTATAATATTTCTACCATTTGGAATAATTCAATTTTTTAAACATAGAAAGAGAGAAACTAACTTCATCATAATTTTTTCTATAGTTTGCAGTATGCCAATTTTATATGCGTATATCGTTCAGGCACAAGATACAAGATATCTGTATTTTCTGTTTCCAATTTTTTCATTAATCTCATTATATTCAGTAAGGAGTTATGTATCCAAATTTACAAAAAAAAATATAGTATTATTGACAATAATTATCGGAATTTTTATTGCATCGATTATTTTTTATGAATATGATAAAATAGATTATAACGAAGAAAGAGAATTGAATGAAATTGTAAAAAGTATTCCTATAACACCATCTGGACTTAATTTTCATCCTACAATGACACGATATGTATCTGTAACAGAGATTCCAGATCAATGGCCATTTGTATTTTATGATGAAATACGTAAAACAAAAGTGGTGTCAACTAATAACTATGAGAATTTAGAAAATTTCATTTTAGATTCAAGAAAGGATTTAACTCATTTGATAGTTGATGAAAATTCAAATCTTCCAAAATTCTTACAAGAAATATACTACAGTGAAGGAAAATTTGACTATCTTGACAAAGTGTTTGATTCTAAAAATTCAGGCTTTAAACATCACGTAAAATTATTTGAAATAAACTATGACATGATTAATACAAAAATAATACAAAAAAATTTAGTTCAATGAATAATGCAAACTATGAATTACCTGCATCCCAAGGTAAATATTCTCCTTTCAATCTTTGTTCCCATCTATGAATATCTTCTTCTACCATAATTTTTACTAAATCATTGAATTTTGTTTTAGGTTTCCAACCTAATTTTGCTTTTGCTTTAGAATAATTACCTTGAAGATTATTAACATCAAAAGGTCTAAGATTTTTCTTGCTTGTCTTTAAACATTTAATTGAAATACCTGCTACGTCACATGCTTTTTCAACAAATTCTTTAACAGAATGAGACTCATTTGTAGCCATAACATAATCATCAGGGTTTTTTACTTGTAAAGATTTCCAAATTCCTTCAACATACTCAGGTGCATACCCCCAATCTCGTTTTGCATATATATTTCCCAACTCTAATTTCTTTGAAATACCAAGTGAAATTTTTGCAACTTCATTAGAAATTTTTCTTGTAACAAATTCTAAACCACGTAATGGTGATTCATGATTAAATAATATTCCATTTACCGCAAAAACATCATATGCTTCTCTATAGAGTTTTGTTTGCCAATAAGCATATAATTTTGAAATTGCATATGGACTAGATGGCATAAATTGAGTTGATTCATTTTTTACAGAAGATTTTTCAGAACCAAACATTTCACTTGAGGATGCTTGATAGAATTTGATTTTGTTATTGAATTTTAGAATTTCATCTAATATTCTCACTGTACCAAATCCAGTAACATCGCTAGTATAGAGAGGTTGATCAAATGATGCCCCAACAAAACTTTGTGCAGCTAAATGATAAATTTCTGATGGATTAGACTCTTGTAACGCTCGATAGAGAGAAGTTGAATCCAATACATCTGCAGGGATGAATTTGATTTTGTTATGAATGTTAAGATAATGTAATCTCCAAAAGTTTCCAGAAGATTGTCTTCTATATGTTCCAAAAACAGTGTAATTTTTTTTAAGTAAAAATTGTGCAAGATATGCACCGTCCTGACCTGTAATACCAGTAATTAATACTCTAGTCATACAATTTTACCCTACATTTACTTTTTAAGGCTATATAATAAATGAATTAAAAGAGAAGATAAAATATCTCATTAAATAAAACAGGTTAGAAATTTGGAAAAAATACTCATAACAGGATCTACAGGATTTATTGGAAATAATCTAATACCTGAATTAAGTAAAAAATATAGAATTGTTGGCATATCAAAAAATAAAATAAAATCTTCTAAAAATTTTATTTCTCGTAATATAGATATCACCAAATCAAATTTTACATTACAAAATCATTTTACAAAAATTATTCACATGGCAGCTTATAGTGATGTTACTTACTGCAATCTTAATCCAACAAAATGTTATGAATTAAATACAAAATCCACTCAAAAAATGTTAGAAATTGCTAGAAAAAAGGACTCTAGTTTTATTTTTCTTAGTTCTAGTCACGTATATGGTAATCCAAATAAATTACCTCTTTCTGAAACTGATATAGATTATCCTTTAACTCATTACGCTTCTAGTAAAAAAATGAGTGAAATATTATGTGAAACATATTCTCAAACATATGGTTTGGATGTACGAATTGCAAGAATTTTTTCTGTGTATGGACCTAAAAGTCCAAAATCAAATATTATTTATAATATTATTAATCAAATGATTAATAATTCAACAATTACATTAGGAAATATATCTCCTAAAAGAGATTTTATTTTTATTAATGATGTCATAGAGGGTTTAATAAAAATAATTGATTCAAAAAAGAAAGGATTTCAAATATACAATCTTGGAAGTGGAAAAAGCATATCAGTTGAAAATATAGTGAAAACTTGTTTTAAAATACACGGTAAGACTTTACAAGTAATTTCTTCTAAAGAAAAAATTAGGAAAAATGAGATACCAGATATACGTGCAAATATTTCCAAAATGAAATCAGAATTTAATTGGAAACCTCAGATTTCATTAAAGACAGGATTAGGAATTACATATAATCATGTATTTAATAAATAATATTTTGAATTATGAATCAAAAATATGGCATAATTAACTAAAAAGATAAATTGTTTACTAGGAAAATTTCTATATGAAAATTGAAAGATTACTTCCTACATCAAATCTTAATACAGTAAGGGATGGAAGGGGGGGAATTTTTACATTTATTCCCAAAGATCCAATTGTAGAATTTAATTTTAATTATATCAAAGCAGGTAAAATTCGTGGCAATCATTATCATCCTGAATTTGATGAATATTTTTTAATTACAGAAGGAGAAGGGGTTCTTGTCACAAAAGAACATGAGGATTCAAAGGAAGAATTTATTTTTTTGAGTAAAGGCCAATGTACGCATACTCCAAAGGGTACAAAACATGTATTTTTAGCAATTACTGATTGTGTAGCTATTGCAATGTTAACTAAAAAATGGGATGATTGTGAAAAACCCATCATCCATATTGATATGGGAATGGGTAAAGGTGATCATGGAGATCCTTCTTCTCCATACTTCAAATCAAAATAATTGTGAAATGACTTTAAAAATAGGTTTGATTGGTTGTTCAAGAGTTGCAAAAAATAAAATTATTCCTGCAATAAACTCTTTAGATTTTATTTCGATTGATGCTGTAGGAAGTAGAACCAATTCAAAAGCAAAACAATATGCAAAAAAAATTGGTTGTCAAACATATGGGAATTATGATGATGTATTTTCTGCAGATATTGATTGTGTTTACATTTCTTTACCAGATGGATTACATGAAAAGTGGGCAATTAAAGCTGCAGAAGCAGGATTACACATACTATGTGAAAAATCATCAACTACATCATATGAATCTGCAAAAAAAATGGTTAATGCATGTAAATTGTCCAACACGCGGATTTTAGAGTGCTTTTCATTTAGATTTCATCCACAACATACTAGGGTGTTGGAATTAATTAAGAAAAATAGTTTGGGCGATATTCATAATTTTATAGGGAATTTTGGTTATCCAAAACCTGAAAACAATAACATCAGATTAAAAAAAGAGTTAGGTGGAGGAATACTAAATGATGCTTGTTGTTATCCTATTTGTGCGAGTAGGATTATTTTCAACGAAGAACCTATTGGAGTGATGAGTAATTTAATAATTGATCCTGTTTTAGATGTAGATATTAGTGCCAGCGTATTTCTAATGTATGATAAAAAAAATGCATATGCAGAATCAGGATTCGATAGAAACTTCAAATCTAACTATGAAATTTGGGGTTCAAAAGGCAATATTAAGTTAAATCGAGCATATGCCGTTCCAAAAAATTTTGAAACAGAATTACATATTACAAAAAATGATAGTATAGAAATTATGAAATTAGAACCAGTTGATCAAACCGCTATTATGTTTAAGACATTTTATGAAGAAATCTCAAAAATTAAAAAAAGTAATTTTGATTTTGAAGCAGATTTGTTGAAACAAGCTAAAATTTTAGAAGCTGCAAGATTATCAAATAAGAAAAAGAAATTTATTTATTTAGAAGAAATTTCTGAATATAATAATAATCAATAAGATAATATGTAATTTTGTTACATTAATTCATTATATAATTTAATCACTTTTTCAATTTCAATTTCTGCATTATATTTTTTTATAATTTCATTTCTGAGTTTTTTTCCTAAATCAATACGTACATTTTCATCTTCTAAATAATGAATTTGATTTACTAAGTCTTCTTTAGTTTTACCAATACAAACATAATCATTTTGAAAATCTATGTTACCTACAGGTGTTGTTACAATAGGCATTTGACAAGCAGCAGCTTCAATAAATTTTGTTTTGGAACCAAGATAATAAGCAAAATCAGGATAAGGAGCTAATAAAACACTACATCTTCGTAATGTTTCAATATAATTATCAACTTTACCAGTAAATATGGTATTTTTAAATTTTAAATCATTTCGAAAATGTTCATCAGCAGGACCTATAAACACAAAATCAATATTTTGAAATTTTTTAACTATGAATTTTATCATATCAAATCCAAAATAATTTAATTTTCCAGGTAAAAAAGGTCCAACTAAAGCAATTTTTAAGGATCTACAATCAGTTGGAATATAATTTTCTGGAAAAACAGCATTTCTCACAATTGTAGAATTTTGTATATTCTTTACTTTTTCATAAATATTTTCTCCAGCGCAAATAATATGTTTAGAATTTTGAAAAATTTTAGTTTCAAGTTTCTTATAATGATAAGATTTCATTTTAAAAGCCCATTTCCGCCATGAAGAAATAGAATACCCATGTGACATATGATCAGAATACACATACTCAAGTCCATGTGCATCAACAATATATGGAATGTTTTCAAGTAATCGTCCACTATGTTGCTGAGCATGAACTAAAGTATTAGAAATTTTAGGAATTTTGGTTTTATCAAATTCATCGACTAATTCAATATCTAAAAATCCTTTTTTTTTAAGTGCATTAATTTCCCATTGAGCTCTATTTCCACTTGCATTGACACCATCAATTTTATGCTCAGTTATCATAGAGATTTTAGTCACTTTTCTATACCTTTGTATTTTTAATTAAAATCTTTTTAATCATAAGAAAAAATCATTAATAGTAAATTTACAAATTATATGTAATTTTTGAAAACAATAATTACAAAATCATTTTCAATCTTTATTTAGAAGACTTATTCAGAGAAGAATTGATGGAAGAAGGTTGGTCAAGACGTCGTTGGTGGGAATTTAGACAAGGTCATAGTGTTTACTTAATTTTTGTGTTAACTTTTATCAATTTTATCTTAATTGCGTATAGATTATTAATTGAACGTGTTACACTCTTTAAGGAATTAGTTCCAGAGTTATGGATTTTTGCATTGGTATTTATTTTATTTTATATTCCTGCAGCTACATTAATTGGGTATTGGCATAGAAAAACACAATTAAGAGTAGAAACAACTTTAGTTCAACAACAAAATCCAGTTTTAGCTAGAATGATACGTACATTATTAGATGTTCAAACCGGAAAAGCAACAGATGAGGAAATAGAAGAATTTAGAAATATGCTAGAAACCATTGAAAAAAAAATAGATAATTGAAATGATCATCAAAAAAAATTTTTTTAGAAAGCTGTGGTGGGATGGTAGAATGGGTCATGCAACCTACTTGATGTTTTTTTTAGCTTTCTTGAATTTTATTTTGATAACATATAGTTTTTTGATTGAAGGGAATAAAATATTTGAGAAATTTATTTCAGATTTATGGTTATTTACAATAATATTTCTGGTATTTTATTTTCCAATTTCAATTTTAATTGGAAGATGGCATACTAAAACCCAGATTAGTGTAGAAATGACAATGAAAATGGAAGAAGATCCGATTACTGCTAGAATGATACGTACATTATTAGATGTTCAAACCGGAAAAGCAACAGATGAGGAAATAGAAGAATTTAGAGAATTTGTTGATAAAATTGAAAAGCAAAATATTGATGAATTTTAAAAATATATACACACCAGTCTGAAAAAATTAATCCACAAATACTGAATATAGATTACTTAAATTAGTAGAAGAATTTTTCATGAAGAGTGAAAGGCATTATCTTACATGGAGGACATGGTACTAGATTACGTCCACTTACACATACAGGTCCAAAGCAATTATTACCTATTGCAAATAAACCGATGTCTAATTATTGTGTGGAAACACTTACTCAAGCAGGAATTTCAGATATTGCATTTATTATAGGAGGTACAGGTTCAGAAAAAGTTAAAGAATATTATGGAGATGGAGAAAAGTTTAATGCTAATTTTTCATATATTTTACAAGATCATCCCAAAGGAATTGCACATGCAATTTCATTGTGTCAAGAGTTCATAGGTAATGAAAAATTTGTCGTATTTCTTGGCGATAATATAATAAACAAAAACATAAATGAATATATCAAAAAATTTCAAAATGAAAATGTAGATGCATCTATTCTATTATGTGAAGTTGATAATCCATCTCAATTTGGAATTGCGGATGTAAAAAATGGACAGATTGTAAAAATTGTAGAGAAACCAAAAAATCCTTCATCAAATCTTGCTGTAACAGGAATTTATTTTCTAACTCCATATATTTTTGAAATAATAAAAAAATTAAAACCATCATGGAGAAATGAATTAGAAATTGCGGATGCATTACAAATATTAATTCTAGAAGAAAAAAAATTATCATATGATATCATCACAGATTTTTGGAAAGACACAGGGACCCCAAAAGATATCATAGAAGCAAACAAAAAAATTTTAGAAAATATGACAGAATTTCAAAAAGGAGAGGTACATGAAGGAGTAATCATTTCTGGAAAAGTCATGATCAATGAAGGAACAGAAATTAAAAAAGGTGTAACAATTACTGGCCCAGTTATAATTGGGAAAAATTGCATAATAGAAAATAATTCAAAAATTAAAGGAAATACCAGTATTGGGGATAATTCTCAAATTAAAGAATGTATGATCTCAGATTCAATTATCATGTCAGATTGTAAATTAGAAGGGAAATTTGAGATAAAAAATAGTATTATTGGTTCAAATTCTAAAATTTTAAAGAATAATAATGTAAATGATACGAAGTTCCTTTTAGGAGAAGGCTCACAAATCTCTATATAGTATAGATTAAAAATCACAAAGAATAATTTTATTATTAGGAATAAAGAAAAATGAATTTACTTGGAATAGATTTTGAGGATTGGTATCATCCACAGCTTGTAGAACCGTTTGTACCTAAGAATAAGAAAATTCCAACCATGTTTAAAGGATTAGATAAAATTTTAGAATTATTAAGAAAATATAACATAAAAGCAACATTTTTTCTAGTTGGAGAATTAATAAAATCAAACCCAGAAATATTAGATAAAATTTTAGCTGAACAACATGAAATTGGATTTCATACGATGAAACATTCAAGATTAGATTTACCAAATTTTCAATCAGTTTTTAAAAAAGAAATAAAGGAATTTGATAAAATTACATCTGGAAGATCTATAGGATTTAGAGCACCTACATTTTCCCTTAATGAAAAAAGTGCATGGGTAATTGATGAGTTGGTAAATAATAATTATAAATATGATAGTAGTATTATTCCTGTAAAAACTAATCTATATGGAATTCCAAATGCAGAAAAATTACCTTACAAAATTACAAGAAACAATTTAGGAAAAAATAACAAAGAAGGAATATTAACAGAATTTCCTTTATTAGTTACAAAGGTTTTAGGAAAAACAATTCCTGCATCAGGAGGATTTTATTTAAGAAGCCTTCCATTAAAAATTATTAAAAACGCAATACAATCTAACGAAAAAAAAGAAATACCATCTAGTTTCTATATACATTCCTGGGAATTAACTCCAGAATATATTCCTAAAATTAAACTACCTATAAAAAATCAATTTATTACATTTTATAATATTAAAAAGACATTTTCAAAATTGGAAAAACTTTTTGAAAAATATGAGTTTACATCATTTAATTCATATTTTGCAAAATAAATTTAATGTAAATCCCATTTGTTACATCAATAACACATATTTTTGATAAATAAAAAAATAACATATGGAAAAATCTAGTCATGAAAATGAAGTTCAAATGCAACATAATGAAGAAAACGATACAATACTTGTATGGCTTGACTTTGGACCATATTCATACATCAATCTAGCAATAATATCAGAATTAAACAAATTAAAAAAATTTGATTTTATAGGAATTGTGACAACACGTCAAGATTTGAGTTATTTCAAAAATCAAAAATATATTTCATTTAAAAAATTATATTATTATCCTGAATGTTATATAGATAAATCAAAATTAAACATAGATTATCTTAAAAAAATTGAAGAAGAATACAATCTGAATCTGTGGTCAGATATTTTTTCAGAAAGAAGTTTTTATCGTTATTGGACAAAATTTCATCAATTTACAAAAGAAGAAATTTTAATAATAATTGAAAATTCAATTAGGTTTTTTATAAATATAATTGAGGAGTTTAAACCAAAAAAAATTTTCATGCAACAAGCAGGTGAAAATGTATCTAATTTACTACTTTATGGAATTGCAAAAAAAATGGGAATTGAAACATTAATGCCAATTAATTTACATTTAAGAAATAAAATTCATATTTCAAATAATTTCACTAGTAAAGAAATTTCTGATAGATTTTTAAAATCAAAAACAAATTATTATGAAAAAATAGAAAATTTTGATAAAGAATTTTTAAAAAAAAGGGATCACACCATAACAGTAAAAACAGTATCTAGTTTTGATTCAAGTATTCCAACAACTTCAAAAAAAATTAAACATTATTTCAATAGATTATCAAACGATCTTGAACCAACGTATAACAATATAGGTAAAACAAAATTCAACATGTTGGTTCATAGAATAAATAATTATTTTGAAATTTCTAAAAGAAAGAAATTTCTAGATAATAATGCAAGTAGAAATATAGAAGAAGGTAAATTTTTATATTTTCCATTACAAAGTGAACCAGAAGCTACATTACTTGCTTTTGCACCATTTTACAGTAATCAAATTTCATTAATTGAAACAGTTGCCAAAGCAATACCTATTGATTCATTATTATATGTAAAAGAACATCCAACTCAAAAAGATAAATTTTGGAGATCAATAAAAGATTATAAAAAAATAATCGACATACCTAATGTCAAATTATTACATCCCAAAGTAAATTCTTTAGAACTTGTTGAAAGAAGTCAAGGAGTAATTGCGATTTCAGGTTCAACGGGATTTGAAGCATTGTTTTACAAAAAACCAGTCATAATATTTGGTGATGAACATTATGAAAAATTATCTATGGTTACAAAAATTAAAGAAATAGGTAATTTATCACAAGAAATTAAAAACGCTTTAATGAATTATAAATTTAATCAAAATGAATTAAATATATTCATGAAAATTTTTAATGAATTATCATTACAAGTACGCTACGCATCTATAATGAAAGATGGTGTTTCATTGTCGGCAATTCAGAGAAATGGAGAAAATTTTGACTTAACAAATATGCATTTTAAAAAATATACTATAAAATATGAAGAAGATTTCAAAGTGATTGCAAATGCAATTTTTTCTAAAATTTATGAAGCCATTCAATAATTTAATATTCTATTGAGACGGTTATCAAGTACTTGAAAATAGTTGTCGTAGGATATGGATCAATTGGAAAAAGACATGTTCAAAATTTGTTAAAAATTCCAAATACTGAAATAATAATTTGTACAAAACAAAAAAATGAAATCTCATCTACAAAAATAAAAATATTTAATTCTCTATCAGAGTGTATTAATGAAAAACCAGATGTTGGAATTATTACAAATGAATCTAGTTTTCATGTTCAAACTGCAATACTTCTTGCAAATGCGGGAATTGATTTATTCATTGAAAAACCATTATCAAATTCATTAAAAGATTGTAAAGAATTATTAAAAATCATTAAAAAGAAAAAATTAATTACACAGATTGGTTGTCAATTACGTTTTCATAAATGTATAAAAAAAATTAAAGAGGTAATTGTAAAGAAAAAATTGGGTAAAATCATTTCAATAAAAGTAGAATGTGGATCTTATTTACCTGATTGGCACCCACATGAAGATTACAAAAAAAGTTATGCAGCAAAAAATGAATTGGGAGGAGGAGTTGTTTTGACAAATATTCATGAAATAGATTACATGTATTGGTTTTTAGGAAAGGTCAAAGAAGTGATCTCAATTACAGGTAATTACAGTGATTTAAAAATTTCAGCTGATGATTTTTCTACTGGGATTTTGAAGTTTGATAATGGTGTCATAGGAGAATTTCATTTGGATTATTTTCAAAAACCTGAATACAGATATTGTAAAATTATTGGAACAGAAGGAACAATGACATGGGATTCTGAAATCAATGAAGTAAAAATTTTTAAAAATAAGAAAAATAAATGGTTTAAAGTCTATAAATGGAACAATTATGATAGAAACTTAATGTTTAAGGAAGAAATTTTTCATTTTCTTAAGTGTGTTAAAAAAAGAGAAAAAACAATTAATCCAATAGAAAAAGATGGGATTAAAACAATTGAAATTGCATTATCAATAATAAAATCTTCAAAAATAAAAAAATGGGTAAAGATATGAAAAAAAAATCTAATCAGAAATTATTTGATCTTTCTAACAAAGTAATTGTTTTAACAGGCAGTGCAGGACGATTAGGAGTTAATTTTTCACATATACTTGCAGATGCAGGTGCTAATTTAGTTCTCATAGATATTGATAAAAATGGAAATAATAAACTGGCAAAAATAATTTTAACAAAGTTTGAAACAAAAATATTATGTTCTAATATTGACATTACAGAAAAAAAACAGCTTGAAAAACTGTCAAAACAAATAATAAAAAAGTTTGGGAAAATTGATGGGTTGATAAATAATGCATTTTACAGTCCACGAACAAATATTAAAAAATCTGCAATGAAGTTTGAAGATTATAATTCTGATTTGTGGAATGATGTGATTTCAGTAAATTTGACAGGAGTTTTTCAATGCTGTCAAGTATTTGGAAGAATTATGGCAAAACAAAAAACAGGAGGTTCAATTGTGAACATATCATCAATATATGGAATTAATGGTGCAGATCAACGAATTTATGGAAATAGTGGATTAAATTCACCGCCATCTTATGCAGCAACGAAAGGGGCAATTGTCAATTTTACAAAATATTTAGCAGCATATTGGAATAGAAAAAATATTCGTGTAAACACTATGACATTAGGAGGAGTAGAAGACAAATCATACATGAGCAAAAAATTCATTACAAATTATTCAGAAAAAACAATGATTGGTAGAATGGCAAAAAATAATGAATATGATGGAGGATTAGTATTTTTATTATCTAATGCATCTTCGTACATGACAGGTGCTAATTTGATATTAGATGGGGGATGGAGTGCTTGGTAATTATAATGGAACCAATTTTTTCATCAACATAAGCTCTGCGAGTTTAAATTCAATTTCAGTATCTATCATATGTCCACATTGATATGGAATTTCAAAAGGTAATGATTTTGGTAAAATCGGGGTTTTATATTTAAGAAATTTTTTAATATCGTAAACAAACAGTCCATTTAATTGATAGACTATTGGTGCATCTTGTCTACTTTTTGGTCTAATTTTTAATCGCTTTGAAAGTTTCAAAAAGCCTTCTGGATTTTTTTCCATAATGTTAAAGTAAGGATTGAAATGTTGTCTATAAACACCATAAACAGCATCAGGTTTATTCTTCTCAAATAACTTTAAAGAATTCTTCAGATCAGAAATTCTAATAAAAGGAACGGTACAATCCCTATTAACTAAAACATCAAAATCATAATTCAAATTTTTTAATTCATCAATAGCATGAATCATTACATCAGCAAACCCTGCCGAATCAGTAGCAAGTTTTTTTGGACGTATGAAAGGAACTTCAGCTCCAAATTTTTTGGAAATATTAGCAATTTCAGTATCTTCGGTAGATACAATAACATGCTCAAAAAGATTTGATTTTAAAGCAGATTCAATTGTATATGCAATTAGAGGTTTTTTACCTAACTTTCGAATATTTTTTCGAGGAACACCTTTTGAACCACCTCTTGCGCCAATAAAACATATTGATTTCAAAATTATATTTCACTACAAGTTTATGTGTTAAATAAATTACGAAATAAGAATAAATGATCTAAAAATATGAAAAGAGTAGATAAGGTTAAAAACAGATTGGATTATCAATTTATAATTTATGAATAAAAAGCAGAAACAATCGATTACAAGAGAATTGAAAAATAAATCAATACTTGTAACAGGCGGAGCTGGAAGTATAGGTTCTGTATTGGTTGAAACACTGCTTAAATTTGAAATTCAGTCAGTACGTGTGTTAGATATTGATGAATATGCATTAGCCAAATTAAATAAAAAATTAAAAGATTCAAGATTAAGAATATTACTCGGCAGTATTTTAGATACAGAAAGAATAGATATGGCTGGAGATGGCATAGACATAGTATTTCATCTTGCAGCAATAAAAAATATTGAAATTTCTGAATTTAATCCAATAGAAACTATTGACACAAATGTAAATGGAACAGTAAACATGATTAAAATGTTGATCAAGAAAAGACCTGCAAAATTTATCAATATAAGTACAGACAAAGCTGCCGATGCTTCAACGTTGTATGGTAACACAAAACAGTTAGGAGAAAGGATAACAAGCTGGGCAGGTTTTCACATAAAAGGAACAAAATCAGGTACAGTGAGATTTGGAAACGTACGAGAATCAAGAGGCAATGTTTTTGAAATTTGGAATGAAGAAAAGAAAAGGAACAAACCATTATCAATTACAGAGCCTGCAATGAAAAGATATTTCATACATGCCAATGAGGTAGTAGATTTTATTTTAAACAGTTTATTAATTGTAAAAGAAGGCGAAATTTTTGTACCAAAAATGCAAAATTATAGTGTAAAAAAACTAGCAGATGAAATATCAAAATCACAAAAAATTATTGGATTACGTCAAGGAGAAAAATTAGAAGAAATATTACTGAATGATGAGGAAAAAGAGAGAGCAACTGAAAAAAAAGATATGTGGATAATTAAACCATATAAAAAAAATATAAAATAAGAAATCTTACAACTAAATTAATACGTGATAAAGAAGTTTAAACAATGTTGAAGGAAATACAAATCAAAACTCATAAAATTGGAGAAAAATTTCCAGTTTTTATAATTGCTGAAGCAGGAATTAATCATAATGGTTCTTTAGCAATAGCAAAAAAACTAGTGGATCTGGCAAAGAAGGCAGGTGCTGATTGTTTAAAAATTCAAACTCATATTACGGAAGAAGAAATGATAAAAACAAATATTCTTCCAGGAAAAATTTCAAAAAAACCATTGTGGCATATTATTAAAAATTGTGAATTAACAGAAAAAGAAGAAACGAATCTTAACGAATATTGTAAAGAAAAGAAAATCCTTTTTCTTTCAACTCCATTTTCAATTCCAGCTGTAGATAGGTTAGAGAAAATAAAAATGCCAGCTTATAAAATTGGATCAGGTGAATTAACAAATCTACCATTTTTAAAACATATTGCAAAAACTAGAAAACCAGTAATTCTTTCAACAGGCATGTCAAACATGAATGAAATTAAATATGCAGTGAAATTATTTAAAAAAACAAAAACTCCACTAGCAATTTTACAAACAACATCAGAGTATCCATGTGACTATAAAGATATCAATTTAGGAGTAATTGATAATTATAAAAAATTATTTAATGTACCGATAGGGATTTCGGATCATTCGTTAGGAATCTATACTGCATTAGGAGCTGTAGCAAAAGGTGCATTAATAATTGAAAAACACATAACGTTAGATAAAAAAATGCCAGGTCCAGATCAAAAATTATCACTAGAATTCAAGGAGTTATCAGAACTAGTTAAAGGATGTAGAGCAATCAAATTAGCATTAGGAAATTCTAAAAGAATTCTAAAAAATGAATTACCAGTTTTGAAATTTGCTAGAGAATCAGTTGTAACAATGAAAAAAATATCTAAAGGGGTAAAATTTACTGAAGAAAATCTAACCACAAAAAGACCAAATACAGGAGAAATTCCGTCAAAAGAATTCTATAAAATAATTGGAAAAAAAGCTTCAAAAAATATTCAAAAAAATAAACAATTAAAATATAGTGATATAACTTGAAAAAGAAAATTTTATTTGTTACTGAACGTAGAGCAGATTATTCAAAATTACGTCCTGTAATTGATCAAATTAAAAAATCAAAAAAATTTGATTATTATTTAGTTGTTACAGGAAGCCATCTTTTAAGAAAACAGGGATATACAATTAATGAAATTAAAAAGGATGGATTCAAAATATATAAAAAATTCAACATGTTTGAAGAAAAAGAAGATGATTCTGCATCTACTATGACTATAGCTTTTGGAAAAGCAATTATTAATTTAACAAAAATAATAAAACAATTAAAACCAGATCTAGTTTTTTCAGGGTTTGATATTGGAGCTAATTTTGCAGCTGCAGTAGTTGGGGCACATATGAATATTCATGTAGCACACTTAGAAGGGGGAGAAATAACAGGAACAATTGATGAATCTATAAGACATGCAATTTCTAAATTTGCACACATTCATTTTACAAGTAATGAACAAGCAACAAAAAGACTAATCAAAATGGGGGAATCATCTAAAAATATTTTTACAGTAGGAAATCCATCATTAGATGTAATAAAATCTATAAAATTTATTTCCAAAAAAGAATTAGAAAAAGAATTTAATATTAATTTAGAAAAACCTTTGTTATTAATTGTTCAACATACTGTAACAACAGAGATTAATGAAATTGATAAATATTTTCTAGAGACAATAAATGCAATTAAAGAAACTAATCATCAAGCTATAATTATTTCTGGTAATAGTGATGCAGGATCCCAAAAAATTAAAAAAATTATCAAAAATTCAAATATTTTAAATTATGAAAATTTACCGTTTGTCAAATACATTAGTTTACTCCATCATTCTTCTGCAATAATAGGAAATTCAAGTAGTGGTATAATGGAGGCACCATTTTTACATATTCCTTCTATCAATATAGGCACACGTCAAGAAGGTAGAGGAAAAACAACGAGTATCATCAATGTGACATATAATAAATATGAAATTAAAACAGCAATTAATAAAATATTAACAGATAAAAAATTCTTGAATTCAATTAAAAAACAAAAGAATCAGCATGGGAATGGGGATGCATGCAAAAAAATAGTTCAAATTTTAGAAAAATTGAAATTTGAAAATATACCAATTCAAAAAAAATTATCATATTAAAATAACCATTACTAATTACAAATATTATGACAAAAATACTAGTTACAGGATCTAATGGTTTTATCGGAACACAAGTTATTGAAGCCTTAGATAAATTAGAAGTGATAACAGATACAATTAATTCAAAAAGAATAGATTTACAAAAATTAGAAGAAGTGATGAAATTAGATGCATCAGATATAGTCATACATCTAGGTGGGAAAACAACAAAAGAATTAGAATGGAACGAATATTTTAATAATAATGTTTTAGGAACATTAAATATTTTAGAATACTGCGTTAAGAAAAATATCAAAAAATTGATTTTTGTAAGTAGTTATGTTTATGGAAATCCAAAATATTCTCCAATCGATGAAAAACATCCTATATCTCCACATAACTCATATACAAAAAGTAAATATTTTGCAGAACAATTATGTGAATTATATGCTAAAAATTTTAATCTTAACATAATTATCTTAAGACCATTTAATATTTTTGGAAAAACATTACCAAATGATTTTCTTATTTCAAATTTATTTAATTCAACTAAATCTAATAAAAAAATAATAATTGTTAATAAAAATAGTAAAAGAGATTTCTTACATGTGGAAGATTTTGTTGATGTTATTTTAAAAATAAAAGATTATGATGTTAAATTTGAAATTTTTAATGTGGGTTCTGGAAAATCATATTCATTTAATGAGGTTATTAAAAAAATAGAAAAAATTACATCAAAAAAAATTAATTTAGAATATAAACAAAATGAAGAAAATTTTATTGAAAATATTAAAGCAGATATTTCTAAGATTAATAATGCAATAGGATGGAATCCAAAAATGTCATTTGAAGAAGGTTTACAAAAATGTCAATGATTAACAGTTTTTATCTAAGATTTTAATAATTTTTCATATAAATTTAAATATTTTTTACCAATATTTGACCAACCATAGTTTTGAACTTCTTCAAAAGCAGATTTAGAAAGTTGATCTAATTTAACTTGATCATTTAGTAGATCTATTATTTTTTTTAATAATTCCTCAGGATTTTCTGGTTCAATTAGAATTCCAGTTTTATTATTCTCAAATAATTCAAGATTTCCACCAACATTAGTAACAATTACAGGTGTTTTACATGCCATTGCTTCAAGTAAAGTTGCACTTATTCCCTCAGCAAGAGAAGGTTGAATTAATAATTTAGAACCACGAATTAATGGAATTGTTTTTTCTTTAGACTGATATCCCAAATAATGAATATTTTTATTATTTTTTGCATAATTCGTTACAGTTTTTTCTTCAGGACCAATTCCTATAATTAATAGATGAACATCATCAGGAAGATTTTTTGCAGATTTAAGAATTGTTAAAATACCTTTTTCTTTTGATAGACGACCTGCAAAAATTATTTGTTTATCATATCTAGTATCAACTCCAGAAGGTAATGAATCAATATCAATTGCATTTGGAATAAAAGATACTTTTGGGCCTAATTTATTATAATATTCATATGCTTCTTTAGAACCTGCAGTTACAGCATCAGCCCATCCAAAAGCATTTTTTTCAAATTTATTTGAAATACCTAAACTTGATTTTCCATGAAGCATTCTAATTTGTTCACTGTATATACCATGAATGGTAAGGATTTTTTTTCCAGTAACATTTTTCATTGCTAATGCACCAATTGGGTGTTGACTGTGAACAATATCATAATTTTTTGAAAATTTTGTTTTAAGAAAAGAGGAAACTAAAAAACTAGGATTTTTTAATTTTTTTATTGGAATGGTAAAAGTATTTTCTGAGGAAATAACATCTACATCATGACCATTGTTTTTAAGAAATTTTATTAAATCTCTAACATGTTGAGCTACACCGCCAATTCCATTTAATGTAGGTGAGATAAGAAGAATTTTCATAAATGAGAATTGAATTTAGAACTTTTAAGGTCTTGGATTAAAAAATCCTATTACATTGTTGCTTGTGTTGCATCATGGAACATTTGACTCTTAGCACAACCAGCAGCTAATTCATCACCAGCACCACGTCTCATTAGTCCTCTGTAAAGACAATCTTCTAATTTGACATCTTCTCTTTGTTCCCATTCCTCAACAGTAACTGAGAATTTCTTTTGAATTCTATCTCTATACCATTCAGGAATTACATTAAATGCACAAAATGGAACTATTCTAAGATCTGGAGTGACATAGTGAATATCACATCTTTGTAATCTTTCCAAATCTTCATTATATTTGTCTTGAAAGTGCATCATTCCTAAAAATAATCCCTTTACATGCCATGAACCAACTGAATCAAATGATCTCTTCATGAGAATATTACCAAACATTTTTGCCAAATCCAATCCTGCTGGTTGTTTTTTAGAATCAACAAATCCTTTGAGTTTTCTTACAACTTCTAACATTGTAAAGTACTTGTTTTTACCAGAACGAATTTCTTCTGCTTTATCTTCAAATAATTCTAACATTCCTTGAATATCACAGAATTTAGTTAATGGAACAAACTTCTTTGTATCTGCATCCTCAAAGATATAGGTTCCTGCACCACAAGCAAAGTGGATAGATAATTCATATTTTGGTTTACTTGAAAATGCTTCAATTACATTTGTTAATGGCATACAGCTAGGAACTGGGAACCAATCATCAACAGTTACATCACCATTTGTTTGCTCTTCGATTCTTTGAATACAATCAGGAACTGTAATTCTGTATTTTTCACGTTCGGATTTACCCATTCTTCCAGTTAATGATACTGGTTGAAAGTTTACAGCATGAACTACATCCATGTTCTTTTGAGCATACCTGATAATTCCACCTAATTCATGATCATTAATTGATTTAATCACAGTTGGAACAAATACTACAGTGGTACCAGTCTTTCTACAACTATCAAGAGCATATGGAATTTCCCAGTGATTTTTTGGATTTGTTCTTGCAGTTACACCATCAAATGAAAGATACAAATTATTACATCCAGCAAGTCTCACTTCACGTGCTGCCTCTGGATCCATTGCATGTCTAATTCCATTAGTGTTCATCTGAATATGATCAACACCTTCTTCTTTCATAATTTTGATAACATCAGCAATATCTTCTCTCAACATTGGTTCACCACCAGTAATCTGCATAGAATTTCCAGGAATTGGTCTTTCTGCTCTTAGAGTTTTCATCATTCCTCGAATTTGAGTATGATCTGGTTCATACATGTAAGCACCTTCAAGACCTTTCTTTACATAGAAAAAGCAATACCAACATGTCAAATCACATCTATTAGTTACAATCATGTTTGCAAGTCCACTGTGAGACAAGTGATTTGAACATAAACCACAATTATTTGGACAAGAACATTTGTCAATCATTACGTTTGGAGAATGAGCACCTTTACCATCCATCCAGTATGTACTGAATTTTTTGTACATTTCATAAGAACCAAAGTAAAGTTCTTCACATTCACCATGAGTTGGACAAACTTTTGACATGAAGACCTTATTATCACGCTCAAAGACTTCAGCATCTAAAATCATGTTACAGTCAGGACAAATACTTTGAGTGAATCTAATAGTAGATTTTTTACCTAAATTTTTAGTTGATTGATTAGATATCTGAATTAATGCCATTGTACAAAAGAAATTTTTCTAAATTGGTATATAATGCATTTCATACTTGGCCCCGTGGGGAATTTAGGACTCAGTCGTATGGGATTTAAATAGCAAAGTAGATCGATAAGATCGCATGAGTATATCTGATAAAACAAAAAAATCTCTAGAAAAAATTGGACTTACTAGTTATGAAATCAAAACATTTTCAGCTCTACTCAAAACAGGAGAATTAACAGCATCTGATCTAAGTCAAAAGTCAGGTGTACCATACTCAAAAATTTATGAAGTTTTAGGAACTCTAGAAGAAAAAAGTTGGATTAGTTCAGATGATTCAAGACCTACAAAATATTTTGCAAAATCACCATCAACAGGACTAGAATCAACAAAGCAAAAAATGGAAAATGACTTTTCAAAAAATCAAAGTATCATTCTAAATGAACTAGTTCCATTATATGAAAAAAGTGGAACAAGTGAAAAACCAGATATTTGGGTAATATCAGGAGCATTAAACATTGCTGCTAAAATTTTAGAAATGGTTGAAAGTTGTAGAAATGAAGTGATGATTGCATTACCAGAAGCAGGAGAAGATTTAGTTAAACAAGCATTACCAAAATTAAGATCACTTCATGATAAAGGAGTAGACATTACAATACTTGCATCAGATAAAATAGATAAAGAATCAATCAAGGCAATCAAAAGAGTTGCAACAGTAAAAATCAAGAAAGGTTTGTTTGGAGGGGGAATAATATCAGATAAAAAATACGTTGTAATTTTGTTAGGTCCAGAAGTTGCAGGTGAAAATTCTTCAGATATTGTTGCAATTTGGGCTGATCATGCAGGATTAGCAGGATTTGCACGACAGTACTTTGAATATTTATTAAAAGACTCAAAGTAGATGTAACATGGACATACTAGATGATAAAGAGACCCTATTTGTTGGAACTGCAGATGCAGAACATATAGAGATGTATCTAAAAGCGATTTGGCACCTAAAAGAAAGAGGAGAAGAAGTTAAAATCAGTACAATTGCTAAAATGCTTAACGTAAGACAGCCAAGTGTAGTTCAAATGCTTAAAAAATTAAACACAAAAAATTTAGTTTCTTACAATAAAGCAGGAGTAAGACTTACAGATGAAGGAAAAACAATTGGTGCAAGTATGATGAGAAATAGTAGATTATTAGAAGTATTGATGGATAGTGCACTCAAAGTAGAAATTGATGAGGAGATGGTATGTGGAATTGAACATCATATGAATAAACAATTTACAGATGCTTTATGCACAATGCTAAAGCACCCAAGAAAATGTCCACATGATCTTGAAATACCTATTGGTCAATGCTGTGAGTCATCTTAAAATATCCTAAAAGATATATCATAAAAGAAATTACAATTTATCATGGCATGTTTCTGTGGATGTAAAACATATCAAAAAAGTGATGATGGATTCAAAATAGCATGTATGGAATGTGGACACGGACCTCAAAACCATGATGATGAGTTTAGAGATGCTGCAAGAAAGAATGAATCACAAAGTCAGAAACGTGATGCAGACTTTGGGTAATTATTCACCAATTATTTTAACTAAAACTCTTTTTGGTCTTTTTCCATCAAATTCTCCATAGAAAATTTCCTCCCATGGACCAAAATCTAATTTCCCACCAGTAATGGCAATTACAACTTCTCTTCCCATTACTTGTCGTTTTAGATGGGCATCTGCATTATCTTCACCAGTTTTGTTATGATCATATTGATCGGTGGGCACATGTGGTGCCAGATTTTCTAACCATTTTTCATAATCATGGAGTAATCCACCTTCATTGTCATTAATGAAAACACTAGCAGTGATATGCATTGCATTTACTAGACAAAGTCCTTCTTGGATTTTACTTTTTGTAACTAATTTCTCAATATCTGATGTAATGTTTACAAATGCTCTTCTAGTTTTAACCTCAAATGTAAGATATTCAGTGAGTGATTTCATATTGATTCTAAATTAATCATCTTTTAAAATTCTAATGCAGGCTCAGAACTCAAGATCCTCATCATCAATCAAAGGGATAGGGTCATCACTGCCCACAAACCATATTTCAAGCAGATTCCTATTGAGTCTTTCAAGAAGCTTGATAAATGGCCAATAATTTAATCATACAAAATGGTTACAATAGATACACCAGCATCAGTAGAGAGTTTTCGAAGATTTATCATTTCAAGTACATGTAGATCTTTTGCACCTAGAAGTTATTTAGAGGATGCAGAGGTTTTTGCAGAAAGAGAAGATAGTCTTGGAGCAATTTATGTCGAAGCAGCAGATAAAGTAACTTTAAAGAAAATTAGAGATATGACATTTGTTAATGCTAGAGATATTCTTGGTGTAATTTATAATTCAAAAAGTGGAAATACATCTCTGAAATGGCGTCAAATAAAAAGAAACAATGGTAAAGTTACAGGTGAAGCCTCAGCAAATTCTCTTACAAATCTATCAGAATCAGGAGTACTTACCATGGATTGGGTTGATAATTATCTAAAGAAGAAATCTGAAGAAACAAAAACCAAAGAAGTTACAAGTTAAACTTTTTTTTCTTTTTGTAGACTAGAGCAATATTATGATTACAAAAATTATCGATGAGAATTCAATTTCGGTGATTCCAGAAGATTCAGATGATCTTTTGAATTTACGTCGAATAATTAAAGAAAATGACAGAGTGATTGGCGATACAACTAGAGTTCTAAAACAAGATAGAGATTATGCAAGACCGGATAAGGGTGAAAGAATCAAAGTTAGAATTGCATTAACAGTAGAAAAAATTTCACTTGATGATGTACTTGATAAATTAAGAGTTGGTGGAACAATTTCTGAATCAAGTAATGAATCAGTACCACATGGATCACATCATTCATTTATTTTAAAAATTAATGATGGAATAACAATTTCAAAGAAAAAATGGTTACCATTTGAAAAAAAACTTTTAGAATCAAGTAACAATCAGATTAGTTTTGTTCTAGTTGCAATTGATACTGCTGATTGTGGAATTGCAAGATTACGAGGGACACATTTAGAATTTATGCCAAACATGTATTCAGGATCTGGAGGTAAAAGATACAAAACTAATTTCAACATAGAAAAATTCTTTGATCAAGTACAACAAGCAATTTTAACTATACTCAAAAAAGAAGATGTTGTAATAATTTTTGGACCAGGTGAAACAAAAAAAAGATTTTCTAACCATATACAAAAATCACAAAAATTCAACATCAAAGTGGTTGAAGGAATTGATTCAGGAGGAGAGGATGGAATTTACATATTTACTAAATCACAAAGCATGAAAGAAATAATGTCAGATAGCAATCTATCAAAAGCAGCATCAATTATTGATGAAGTGATGGTTCTTGCAAACAAAAAGAGTAAAAAATTTACTATGGGATTTGATGAAACATATAATGCAAATCAAATGGGTGCAGTAGAATCAGTAGTATTTTCAGATAAAGCAATTCAAGATGGTGAACAAAGAATGATAGATTTTCTAAATGATGTAGAAGAAAAAGGTGTAAAAATTTACAGTGTGGATTCATCTACAGATATTGGTTTAAGAGTAACAGGTTTAGGAGGAATAATTTCTTTACTACGATATACAATAGAAGTCTAAATTGTTGATTCTATTAACCATTTTAGATATGAATCATTTATTGATGTAACATCAATTTCTGCAATTTCAGGTACATCATAAGGATGAGTTTCTTTAATTTTTTGTTTTAGTAATTTTTTATTTTTTGTAGTTGTTTTAAAAATAGCAATGTATTCAGATGTATCTTCAACTTTTCCCTTCCAAGAATAAATTGATGAAATTTTTGAGATATTTACACACGCAACTATCTTATTTTTTACAAAGTCTCTTGCAATTTTTGAAATTGATTTTTTATCAGGATATGTTGAAATTATTACCACCGGTTTCATAGTAACCGATAAATGTCCGTGCCTTAAAAAATTAACAATTAATTTGGAACTTGATTTTATTACTCAAAATGCTATAATCTATGTCTTAATGGCTTGGGTCATAATTATTGTAGTTGCCAAAGCTCTAAAATTAGAAAAGTATGGATTTGAATTAAAAGCATACAGTCTTGTATACAAAAATAAAGGTGTTAATGATACTTTAATCAAAGTACTTGGAAGAACAAAAAGAAGTGTAAAAGTTTTTGCAGATTTAAGCGTAATTTCAGGTTTTATTATGATGGGATTTGCATTTTACTTTTTATTAAATAATGTTTCAAACTATTTTGTTGCACAATCTAATTTTTCAGAATTAACAGTACTTATTCCAGGAGTTACATTAACTTCACCAGAAGCTATTACATACTTTTTACTTTCAATTCCAATTGTATTAGTTATGCACGAAGGTGCACATGGAATAGTAGCAGCTCTTGAAAAAATAAAGATCAAAACAGGAGGATTTGCAATATTCATTGCAATGTTTGCAGGATTTGTTGAGCCAGATGAAGAAGAATTTGAGAAAGCAAAAAAGATTTCAAAATTAAGAGTGATAGGAGCAGGAGCTACATCAAATGTATTGTTTGCAATTGTTTTAGGCATAATTATGTTAACAAATCCAGTTTTTGGAATGATTGTAGAGAGCATTCCATTATTTGGTGAACCGATCTTAAACACATTTTATGAATTGTCATCAGGAGTTTTGATTCTTTCAACTATGGAAAATTCAGGAGCTGAGCAAGCAGGATTACTTGGTAATGATATCATTACTTCAATAAATGATATACCGATTCGTGGTCCTGCTGATTTCCCCATATTAGATCCAGGAGATACAGCTACTGTTTCAATACTTAGAGATGGTCAGGAGATGGAATTTGGTGTTGAAATAATGTCATCACCGGATGATCCTGAAAGAGGTTTGATAGGAATAATGAGGGATAATTCAATCCCATACAAACCTGTAATGAATTTTATCGACTGGTCAAATGTGGATTTTAACATTTCAATGTTCTTGTTATGGTTATGGATGATTTCATTTTTCATTGGAATTATCAACATGCTTCCATTACCAATTTTAGACGGAGGAAAATTTATTCATACAATTATTGATAAAAGATTTCCAGAAAAATCAGTGAATGTGGTAATGTGGGTAATTTATGGATTTACTTTTGCATTATTTGGTTTGAATATCGCTTTATCTTATCTCAAATCTGGTTGGTTTACAATCTAAAAAATATCTAAAGAATCATTAGTGAAAAAATAGTATCAACTTTATGAAATGTGACAAATGTGAAAATCAGGCAGTGTATACTAGAAAGTATTCAGGTCAGAAATTATGTTCACATTGTTTTTCAAATTCCATAGTTAGAAAAACTGCTAAAACCATTTCAAAATA
>Ga0257124_1000330_pt1 | contig 56906 bp, 46 predicted proteins | sample SI106_150metaG_FD_190154 | JGI IMG/M metagenome (GOLD analysis project Ga0257124, IMG submission 190154) | Marine microbial communities from Saanich Inlet, British Columbia, Canada - SI106_150 | ecosystem: Environmental > Aquatic > Marine > Inlet | place: Canada: British Columbia | collected...
GATTCTGGGGGAGATGGAAAGGTTTGAATGGGCTCCTGTTCTTCAACCAGGCTTTCCACAGGAATCAACTCTGGTGTGGAATTCGGTGCCTCGCTGGAATCTACTTTAATTTCTGGCAACTCCTCAAAAGTCTCCGCATCATCCATCTCAGCGGAGAAATCTGGTATTTCATCCTCCTCCTCGTCCCAATCCAGATCGATTGCCTCACGAAAGGCCTGTTCCGTTTTTATTTTCTGAACATTTTCCTTATAGGAGTCATAAAGTGCCCAGGCTTCAGGTCGTTCAATTTCTTTGAGAGCCGCCATAGCCATTTCAAAAACTTCGGGGTCTCCACTCTCAAGCTTCTCTTTCAGAAGAACCAAAGTGGTCTCGACGTTCTCCAGGCTCAAAACCACAGATGCCATGTTCTGGACCCGTTCCTCCTTATCAAGCATCAATGCGTCGAGCAGCATGGGAATTTTTCGATTGGATTGAAGCCCCCCCATCCCCTGAATAGTATTAGCGCGGATCCTCTCATCCTTATGTTTTAGAAAGGGAACCAGAACATTGAAGACTTCCTCATTATCAAATTCAGCTCCAAGCAATCCCAGGGTCTTGGTGAGTTTAGAAATCACATGGGGATGATGCTCAATTTTTAATCGCTTTATGAGTTCGGGGACGGAGCTTGTGATACCTTCGCACTCGAAATACTCAATCGCTCGAAGACGCTGTTCGAAACTATCATCGGATAAGCGTTCATAGGCAGAATTTTCGGCACCAAGAGGACCCTCAAGATTTTTTAGTCCCGGATACCTTTCTTTGAGGTGATAGAGTGATGTCTGGCCGTATGCCGCCAGCTCGGCACCCAGCTCATATTTAGCTACGCGGTTCAGAAACTCAATCGCTTCTGGTGTCTCCATCGTAGCCTGTTTGGCGATCTCCTGGATTGCGTCAACCCGGGTCCGGAGGTCCATGTCTGAACTGGCTAATTCAATCAGGGAAACAATGTCTGTCATTTCAATTTCTCAATTTTGAGTTTGCTTAATCTTCGACAGCTCATGACCTCTAAGTATAGAGCTCGATCTCTTTTAGTTTATTCACAATAGAGGGAATTAAGTCCTATCGCTCAGCAAATTCCCTTTGTCGCCCTAATCTTTTCCTGATGCGGAGCTAAGAAATCCGTGGTTGAGTTCCGAAAACCTACCCAAAGTCGAACAAAAATTTTTGAATCAGGCTACTTTATGTCTTCAGAAATCCTTAATACATCCGTGCCTTACGATCTAGAAAAAGAACCGCTCGAGGAATTTTTTGCCTCTTTTCATAAGGCTTCCCAACAGCGAAAGCAGGCCGTTCTCAATCTTTTAATTAAAGCGCCTGAGCCTTTTGTCTCCAAATATCTGCAATATTGTAAAGATCATTATTGTGAAGCCAGCATCTCCAATCTGCATTTTCTGCTTTCCCATCCGAGATTTCTCTACAGGGAGTTACTTCTTGTAACACTCGAAATCATCCGATCCCCGCGGAGCGTAGATTTTCTATATCACTACTCTACGAACTGTACACTCCATCTGAAAAAGCGGGTTCTCTCCGCGCTAAGGTCATTTCCCCAGTCAAGAGCACATCCAGTGCTAATTGAGTACCTGGCACAGGAGGAAGTAGAACTAAAGCACCTCGCTCTACAGGTTATTTTGAACCTTGAAAACTTTGATAATTCGAAACTGCTTGAATCTCAGCTTGAGTCTCCTTTTCCACTCATCCGAAAACTAACCCTCAAAGCCCTGCATAGATTTGAGGGAAGTTGTTGGTTTCAGAGACAATTTTCCTACTTTACAAAACTTGAGCCTGCGGTCCAGAGCCTTCTTCTCGATCATGCGGGTGACTTTGACCTGGTCCTGAACTTTGATGAGCAGCTACAAACCTGCCAGGATTTCTCTGTTGAAGTGCTTCTCAAAATCCTCAAGCTTTTACCCGCGGAACTTGGGGCCACAAGCCAGGAATACTTGCTCCCACTTCTCTCCCATGAAGAGAGGCAGGTTCGGTTACTGGCTTTGAAAAATCTAAGTGGAAAAGTGGTCCGATCCAAGATTGTGGACTTCCTCATCCAAAGGATTGAAATCGAGACAAATCCAACTCTATTGGAGGCGATATTCCAGTGCTTTGATGGCATGGAAGAGCCACAAAAGACCGAACTTTACCTACGACTGGCTTCGAGCCATCTGGATAGAGTTAGTTCCTTCCTTCTTCCAGAATTTAAACTCAGGTTGGATGACTCACGAGTAGAGGAAATGATCTCCTGTTTCCTGGAAGATCCGTGCAGTTACAAGGCTGCCTTTGCTCTTCATCTTCTCGAAGATCCAGAACCCTATGAGAACTTGATAAGACCCCTGCTCAAGTCCCCCCGAAAACCAATCCAATCCCGGGCCAGGGAACTGGTAAAGATATTAGAACATAAAGATCTTGATAAAGTGTTTAGCGAAGCTCAGGAGCTCTTTGAAACAGGAGATTTCCCACAAGTTAGATGGACCCTTGAGGATTTTCTCAAGAACAGACCAGAAGACACCAAAGCATGGATTTTATATGCGAAGGCACAGGTGGCTGACTCCAATAAAGGCGGTGCCCGCGATTCCTTAAAGACACTCCTTCGATTCGACCCCGATCATGTTGCCGGTCTAAAACTCCTCGCCTCGCTTTATCTTGAATCCGGCGAGGCCCGAGAAGCCGCTCCTCTCTTAAAAAAAGCCGCCCATCATAGCAGTGGGGATCCTCAACTTCTCGAACAGCTTTTTTCCTGTTATCTCCAGCTAAATGAAATTGATCACGCATTGGAAATTTTCGAAAGTATTCCAACTCAATTCACCAATCCTGCCCTTTGTGAGAGCTTTTTTAGCGCCGCTCTGGATTCTTCTGGTTTTGAGTCCATTATCAAGCATTATCCAAACTATGAACGCTTATGTCTGAATTCCAATCCCCCCGTGGAACCCACGAGCAAAGCGAAGACAGCATATGGTATCGCGCTCTATCGTTCCGATCGGCCCAAGGATGCACAGAGGGTTTTTCAAGAGATAGTTAAAGCTTTTCATCCCAATGTTCAAAACATCAGCTGCCTCAAAGAAATCTTTCAAACCACCGGCGAACTCTCCCATGAAGAAGCCTACCTGGAAGGCTCTCTGAACACCTTTCCAGACGATCCATCCCAGGTTTCGAATCTTCTGGAGTTCTATTCGCATAACTTCCCAGAGAGATGCCTTGAAAGGATGGAGGTCCTGGATCCATCGGATTCCTTCCTCAGGGTCAAAGCTAGAACACTCAGAAAAGTAGGAAAGATAGAAGAAAGCACAGAACTCTTCGAGACTTTGTTTTTACAGAATTCATCTGACGAATCCATTCCCTTTGAGTTGGGCTTGAACCATTTTCAAAGAAACCAGTTCAAAAAAGCTCTGAAATATTTCCAGTACTATTCAAAACATCAGACTCAACCACAAAGACTCCATTATTACCTGAGTCTTTGTTATGAACGCCTTGGATATAGAGATTTATCCGCTAAACATCTTGTTTTCTCTTTACAGATTCGGCCGGTCGATCTCGATGCCTGGATACTTTATGTGGAAACTTTAGCCTATGGAAATGTGCCTGAGGAGCTTCTGGAATACCTCAAAGACGCGCAAGAAGTCCTGCATGATCACCCGGATGGACTAAAAAAATTAGGATCCTTCTACCAGGAACGAAAAGATTCCCTTGCTTGCCCAATTTTTGAGCGGGTAGCGGAGCTATGTCCTGATGATGATGAGGTCCACCTTGTTTTAGCAAATTACTATTATGAAGCCAAAAAGTACTCCAAGGCCTTTTCACACTTCCATAAGGTAAAAAAGGATCTCCAGGAGCCGCTTTTAGAAAGATATTCTCTATGTGCGGAACGCAGTCTAAATTATGCCGAAGCGTTTCATCTGTACCTGCGCCTTTATAAAGAACCGGAAAATCAAGAGATTCTAAAGCCTAAAATCCAAAACCTTGTTGCTCATAAAGACTCTTTCTATCACATTTGCGAACATGTGCCGGCTGAGGTACTAAGAACTCACGCAACCATACTAGAAGACTTTCCCCTCTTCACTTACAAGATGGCAGGAAGGAGCTTTCGTGATGGAAAGCTTTCGCCTGCTAAAACCCTGTTTGAACGCCTGAGGAAGTCTCATGGCGCGTTTCTCAGATCAGACTTTTTCCTGGCCATGATCTGCCTCCATCAAGATCACAAAGAAGAGGCCAGAACCCATTTGGAAAATGCTCTCCTGCATGAAGATCCAAAACCTGTACAAATCTACTCAATTCTGGGAGAAACCTCCTTTGACCTGGATGATTTTGAACGAGCTCGCCACTGTTTTATCAAAGTATTTCAGTCCGGAAAAAGGACTGTCGAAGCACTGGAATATCTTTTTCAAATCTATCGTCGTGAAAATCAAATTCAAAGATTTCTCCACCTCATTACGAGAGGCACGGAAAGACTATTGAACTCCCCATCCATTCGTTTTCTCGCTGGTAAAGCACATATGGAAATGGAGGAATTTGAACGAGCAAAGTCTCTTTTAGAGGGACTCCCTGAAAACTCGGCTTATAGGCAACAAGCTCTCTACCTTTCAGCCCAATGCTCGATGAAAATGGAGAACTTCAAAGATGCCCTTCAGGTTTTCAAGGAATTGGAGCCAATACAGGAGTCCTTGGAAGATTTTTCTTTTCAGTACGCACTCTGTCTTAAGTCTCTGCAGAGGTTTCCTTCTGCAATTCAGCAATTTACGATTGCCCTTGAATACCGTCAACGCAGAAGAGAAAGTCTATTGCAGTTAGTTGATACCCATATGAAATGTATGCGTCCCGATGAAGCTCTCCCCTTTTTCCTTGACGCCTGTGCTGAAAAGCTCCCCTTCGAAGAGTGTTACCAACTCTGTAAATCTCTCTACAGCCTGGGCAGATATGAGGACATGGAGAAGATTTATGATCTCTGTTATGAAGAGATTTTTGAAGCTCCTTCTTCGATGAAAAAAGGGGCCATCATCCAGGGTTTTCTTTTAGCTTTCTATAATCGACATGATTCTGAGAAACTCAATCACTGTACCCAAAGGTCCGCGAAAACAGAGCCAGTGATTCTTAGAGATTTTCTATCTCAGCGCAGTCTCAGCTCTGGTTTCCGTTTTGAATTGCTCAAACGAGTCTGTGAACTCATTCCTAAGGAACCGGCATTCCCCTATCACCTGGCGCGCTTCTACCATGCTGCAAAAAGGGTGGCGTTAGCCCGCCAGTACTTCGTCAAAGCACTTCATCTCTTGGAAGCTCAAGAGAGTGATTTGGAAATTCACTTTGAAACTCTGCGGGGACTGGCAACCATCACCTATGAGTCCAAGGAAATGGAGGAGTGCTTAAACTATCTTCAGTCTGCTACCGCCATTCGTCCCGATCATCCTGAAGTTTTAGAGAAGCTCTCTTATGTGCATGGACTTCGTAAAGAGCTGGATCATCAGGCAAAAGTGGACCAAAAACTATTTTTTCTGAAGTCTGATAATGCACTTGTCTCTAAACGTCTCTATTCCTGGTTTCAAAATAGCGGCGATCTACAAAACTCGATCTTTCATCTGAAAAACTATCTCAAGGAAAATCCTTCTGATGTAGAAAAGGTACAGTTGCTAGCGACACTTTCAAATCAAACAGGAATGCACGCGCAAGAAATTCAGGCTTATCAAATGTTGGAGAATTTAGGTATCGAGCTACCCGTAAATCATTTCTTAAATGTAGGTAGAGCGTACCTTGCCCTGAACCGAGAAGAGAAAGCCGCAGAGTGCTTTCAAAAATATCTCTCTAAGAATCCAGAGAACCAAGGACTTCATTTCCAGCTTGGCATGATCTATAAAAAACAGGGATTTCTGAAGAAATCAGTTTTTACCTTCCGTGAAATTCTGCGTAAAGACAATTCAAACACGACGGTTAAATTTGAACTGGCTAACGCCCTGTTCGAAGATAGAAATCTCCAGGAATCAAAAGAAATTCTAGAAGAATTACTTTCCATCAAACCCTATCACACTGCCGGTCGGGAGTTACTCGCTAAAATTCACTACAAAAAGGGCGAAAATCGTAGCGCTATGGAAATTCTGGACCAACTGCTCAAGGCAAATCCAGATAATGTTGAGGCTCGCTTGATGCAGGCCAGATTATTTCGATCTGAAGGAATGCTGGAAGAGGCTTGCGGGCTCTATGAGGAACTCTTTAGAAAAACCAGATCGGAGGAGTATCTTCTTGAACTTGGAGTCCTAAATCTTAAGTTGAACCGAAAGCATACAGCGCTCAAACATCTCCGGCAATTGGCCGATACTCCAGAATCCAAGTCTAGATTTACGCGAATGGCAAAGAGTCTGTTGAAGCGAGAGAAACTTGCCTAGATTCAAACTTCCGATAAACGAAGGTACATGGAAAACTTGAATCCAATCAGTTAAGATAAAACTTGGCAAAGAGACTACCGAGCGCTGGAATTATGGGGAAATTGACTCCAATTGAAAATGTTGAACCAGGAAAAATTCTTGACCAGGAAATTCTCGATGTAGATCGACAAAATACCGTCTACAATGCCGGAATTTATCTCACCACCGAAATCATCAATAACATCCTTTCCCTGGACTACCTTGAAATCGAAATCATCGACTCCAAGGTAAATACTGATGATTCGGGTTCCTCAGACGCCATTCCCAAAAGAGTCTTAAAGCCAGGCGACTATCTTTTCTTACAGGGAGAGCCCTCTACCAGCATCTACATTCTTAAGCGGGGAATTGTACAGATCATCGTCACGGCTGATCATCCCCCGTCAGAAGATCGCGAGAAGGCTAAGCGTTACGTCAGTGAAAATGGAAAGATTGTAGCCCAAATTCGCAAAGCAAACGTGAAAATCGGTGAAATGGGAGCCCTTATTGATGGGATTCGGACCGCTTCAATCAAGTGCAGTACCGAGGTTGAAGTGACTGAAATCGCAACGAGCGAGCAGGCCTTCAAACATTCCATGATGCATAGTCCCAAGCTGGCTCTGGCCCTGATTTCCATGCTCGCGAACAGGCTGAGAAAATCGAGAAAAACCGCCGAGGGAATTGAAGTTTTGCATGGGGGCTTTCTAAAAAAAGTCAATCTCTATCAGGCGGCTTTTGAAAAGATGCGTACCTCCCTGATGGCTAAGAATGAATCACAGCAAAGTGTCTGGCTTACCAAGATTATCAATGAGTTTAAGAATATCCCCGCTCTCTCCGACAATCTCAGGTTTCGTAAACCCGATCTTGATCGTAAGAATGATATTCTTGAACTCAAGGAACAGATCCTACCCGCTGAGATGGAGACCCCCGTCAATATCAACACCTATCTGGCGCTAGCGGGTAGAAAACAGGAGAATTTCTTCATTTTGCGTAAGGGAAAAGTGGTAGTTCCTGATGAAGATACATGGGCAAAGATGTATTCGGTTCCCGGGCAAATGCTGCACCACCTTGAACCACTGTGTAATCCCACTGGAGAATTCAAGGGTTATCACCTCCTTGAACTGAAAACAATCTCACCCGTTCGGCTCTATAAGATCCCAATTCGGGATTTGGAAAAACTCTGTAACCAACACCCAAAACTGGCCCTTTTCCTGAGCAGATCACTGGCAAAGGAATTGGTTGCGGAAGACCATTATATCGTGGGTCTCCTTGAAATTTTTGATAAAGATATTGCTGTACTGGCAAGCGGAGATATCAACTATCGCCGTGGCTATAAGAAGCTGAATCGAGTTCTGGAAAAATTTACCAAAGACGCTCAACAAACTGAAGTTGAACGCAAACTAGCTATGCAAATGATGGAACAAGTTGAAAAAGACTACGCCAGTTTCAAAGATCAGCTAGTGAAGCTACATTTCAAGTGAGCCTAATTCCTGTGTAGGGCCCCTGTCAGAGCGCCCTGGACTGTCATTTGGCAGCGTTTCCCTCGTCAAAGGTGACTATGCCACCTTTTCCTCTCGAATCACTACCAACTAACAACCCTGAACACTCCGCCTGGGACCCTACACAGGAATTAGACTCACTTGAAATGCGGGGATGAGAGTTTACTTCTCTGACTTGCTAATCGAAAAACCAGGTGACTATGCCACCTTCTCCTCACGAATCACATTCAGCTAACATCCCTGAACACTCCGCCATACATCATAAACCCGAATCAGACTCACTTGAAATGCGGGGATGAACATTTTCTTTTCTGACTTTTTCAGCGAGAAGCCGAGGTGACGATGCCACCTTCTCCTCTCGAATCACAATCAGCTAACATCCCTGAACACTCCGCCATACATCATAAACCCGAATCAGACTAACTTGAAATGCTGGAAGGATAATTAAAACATCTCCCAATAAAAAGTGATGTGAGAGCCGGTGCGTGGTGTGGGGCAGGGTAGGAAGAAGTGGTGCATGTTGGTGGTTCGTGAGGAGGAGCTAGCATCGCTAACTTCGACGAGGGAAACGCCGACAGGTGCCGCTTATTGCTGCCCTGCTCCACACCTAAGCACCGGTTCTCACATCACAAAGTCACTTCACAGGAACAAATCCTGCCTCTTTGATAGCTTTTTTCCCTTCAGCGCTCTGGGAATACTTAAGGAATTCTGAAATTTGGTTCTTCTTCTTGTCACTGTAGTAAAAATAAAGCTTTTGACTGGCTGGATAATCGCCCGCGAGTATCGAGTCTTCATCAGGTAGAACCATGTGGGAACCAGAAGGGGCTTTCACTTTTAGAATTTTTACGTCCTGGCCAGAGTTCTTAATGGAGCCCAGGCTGCCGTAACCAATCGCTCCATGGGTTTGTGACGCTGCCCGCAAAACAGAAGCCAGGGTGGGAAGTTGGCTCATCTTCTGTGAAATCTCTTGATTATTCAAAACCCAGGATTGAAAAATCTTGTGGGTTCCAGTATTCAGCCTTCTGCCTAAAATGGAAATAGGCCAGTTTTTCCCTCCCAATTGCTTCCAACTGGAGTAACGCCCCTGGTAGATCTCACTCACCTGTTTCAAGGTTAGAGAATCCACGGGATTTGCTGGATGAACGATGAAGGCTATGGCATCAAGGCTCAGCGCGGTTCGATCCAGGGTAATTCCTTTCTCTTCAGCTAGCTGAGACTCTTCTTTATCAGGTGATCTATTGCTCATACTCAGGTCAGCACTTCCCTCTAAAACAGAACTAATTCCAGAATCTGAGCCAGCTTCTGAGACTTCAATTTTGATCTCTTTGTTCTGTTCCATATATTTCTCGGCCAGCGTATTCATTAAGGGAACCATGTCCTCTGGGCCTTGAACATGAACGGTCTCCTGAGATTCCTCCGTTTCGCTTTTTAGTAAATCGGGAATCCCAAGTTGACTCAGGGCAGGAAGTTCACTTTCTATCAGCTCAAGAACCTCGGACTTTAGGTCCTCTCCCCCCGGATAAAAATAGAAAAAAAGGACAATCCCAAAAGTACAAACGACCCCAACCTTAACAATGATCCCAAAAATTCCTCGGGACTGAGTTTTCTTCTCAGAAATATCTACCACCACCTAAAATAAAACGGGAGAAAATCACACACGGAAAAGTAAGAACCCAGGAAGGGAAACCACACTTATCCAGCCCATCTTACCAGCAGGCATTACCAGGGGGTGAACAAGAAAAACCAAAAAAAAATTACTCCGTGAGCTGAGAGCCGGGGTGTGATGGGTGATTGAATGCCCAGAATGGGTGCATGGGGGTAGACCGCGACGACGGGCGATGCATCGCATCGTTCTAGGAGTGATCTACGCTCAGGTGCCGACTCTGGGCATTCAAGCATCTAGCTAAGCCTCGGTTTTCAGCTCACTCCTCGAGACCCTTGAAAAACTTATTGTTCTCTTTCCCATCTTTGTAGCCATCTGAATCGGTAAAGACATGCTCCGCTTCCGTGCTTTCCTTTTCCTCGCTGGTTCTTTCAGGGACCACTACTTCTACCATGAGTTTCGCGGTGTCAAATTTTCCTAACTGTGCTTCAATCTTGGCAAAGGAGACTTCATAGAGAAGTTTGAATTTACCTCTATAGATGGTGTTTTTGCTCAGCATTCGCTGGACCCCTTTTACAAAGGGCAGGGCTACTTTCTGATATCCCGTAAGAACAACATCATTTTCAGAGACCGTGTCATGCTCCTTGATATTGACCTGTAAAGTCACCTGGGTGCCTTTTACGTTATCAGTGTGGCTATAATTGTTTTTTGCGTCGTAGAAATCTATCGCCACTGAAGAGGGTGTCCCACTGCGGATTTCAGCTTCCAATTCCCCGGTAATCAGTATTTGGAATTTACGTCCTTTAATCTTGCGAATCTTATGTTTGAGGTTGGTAAGCTTAGAATTGACCGGCCTGTAGAAGAACTTCCCTTCATCCTTGGTCAAAGGTGTAAAGTTTCCGTCCGCGTCCTGATTAGAAGACAGCATTGCGAGAGCCTTATCTCCTCCAAAGCTGACGATGGTGAGAACCAGAAGCATAAGAATATTGAGAGTATTTTTCATGATTTACATCCTTAATTGGAAGTCTTTTTCCCTATCCTAATTCATTGTACGGAATTTAAGACAATTTGGTTGCATTTCTCTGAATTTCCCTAACTGCTGTCGAACTTGCCAGGACATCAGTCTTCTAATTCTTATCATTTGGGGATATTCTGGATATAGGTTAAAAAGGAAAGGGAACCTATGAGAATTCTTACAATTCTTGTCTTCATCTTATTAAGCGGCACTTCAAATTCCGCTGAAGAGAACTCCAATGAAGAATATATCAAGCAGGTTTATCAAACCTATCTAAAGAGAGACCCAGATCCTTCTGGTATGCAGTCCTACGGCAAGGCGCTTGCTGACGGCTGGCTTACAAGAGATCAGATGGTTCAAGACGTTCTTAATTCCGAGGAATATCAAAGCAGGTTCGGGTCCCGTGAGGAAGCGGTTGAGAACTTATCAGCTCAGCAGGGACCTCAAGACCCAAAGGAATATGTCAACTGGGCTTTTCAGGTCACAATGGGTAGAGCTCCTAGCAGAAGAGAGAGTCTGCGCAACTCCACCAAAATCGGACTGGGATTACTCAGCCGTGAAGAGTTGCTGGAGAATCTCAAGAAATCCAGCCCCGGATTTAAGCAAGGCACTAGCCCTGGGACTCCCAATTCTGGCGGTTTTTCACCGGGGACAGGAAATTCGGGAGGGGAGGCAGGCTCTACGAGTGGAGAGTATGGCTCAGATCCTTCCGTGACTCAGTCAAAGTCTAAGGACAGCGCTCTTCCAGGTCACTCAGCAGGCTGGGTGAGTATGGAAACCAGCGGCATTAGACATCGCTCGGACCCATCCCCAAATGGGGATTGGGAATACATTTTTCTTACTTTGCGAGGAGAAGGATTCCATAGAATCCTGCTTCTTCATGCGGGGGGTAACGGGAGAGCCATACGCTATGTAGTGGAAGGTGGCGGTACTAAAGCCATGAGAATGGAAATCGCCTCTGATAATTTACCGGACTGGCATACCTGGAAGGTTCAATGGACAGGCTCCGAGGTTAAAATTTTTCTCGATGGGAACCAGATAGGCCGCACAGAAAAGTTTAGCGGGAAACCAAACCGGGTCTGGGCGGGGGGATATCCATGCTGCGGAGGAAAGCGAAATTTTCTTGGGAAATGGCGTAACCTCAAGTTTGGCTCCCTGTGAAGGCAATTCTCCTACAGGCTCCTAGTGTTTGGGAATTAGTGCGTTGAGCTGATATTTATGATCGCTTCCCGTAGCGCCTGCCTTCCATTGAATCTCCACAATTACTTTAAAGAACACTTGTGAAATTCCAGGATCCCAGGTGTTAATTTCTAAATTTCGATGCATTTTTTCTGGTATGGGTTTTACTTGTAGATCCTGGAGTGAGTACGGTGAAGAGAGTTCTACATCTCTAAGTTTGGATACAGAGACAAGCCTCTCTACATCCAGACTCTGAATAGCGCTGAGATAGGTATTGGCGTAGGCCATCGCTTCCAGTCTTTCACGAGCGGAAATATTCATTTTGTGGCTGGAAGAAAACAAGAAATAGATTGGGGCAACACAAAAGGAAATCAGGGCCAGGGAAAAAATTAGTTCTATAAGGGTCAATCCGGTGCAAGAACGAAAAATTGGATTCTTCATCTTAATTTCTGGTCTTACCATCTCCTAAATCAGGGGGTGAAACATAACCAGTGCATTCCACTGAGGGTGGCGGATTTGGTGCTGCATCACCAATTTCTTTCTTGCAGCGCATGTCTAATTCCACCTCAGCAATAGTATGACCTTTATCCAATGACCAATAGGTATACCCTCTCATGTCCCACATTGATGGGGTTGTACCGTGATATTTCTTCCAAAGTAGCTGGCATTGCCTGTAGATCCCGTAGGGCTCCTTGGTTGCTATAGAGCTTCCTAAGTTTGAAAAAAGGCTTGCGTTCACCGCTGCTGAGACCGGGGTCCCGGGATCGCCCAGGGCGTCGATTTGCTCTGTAATTGTTGGATTGACAGAGGTAGGAGAAAATGAGGCTGGTGGCGGAGCGGTCCATGAAGACGCAATAGTACCCGAATCCTGCCACTCACCTGGAAGAGGGGCCGAGGAATTTAAATTCTCCGCTTGAAGTTTTTGCTCAATAAGGTTGCCCTCCTTCCCCACTACCACACTCAGCTCCCCTGCTTGCAGAAGATTAGAAACCAGGAGCAGTCCAAGGATTAGAGGTCTTCGAAATTCATTGTACATATTGGCTCCACAGATTCTCAGTTGTTAGACGAAAGCCTCTTAGGTACCCATTGGAAGATGTCGGGTCCAGGAGGGTGTGGTAGCGAACTTCCCGTAAAGTCCCAGGGGCAGAGGGAAGCACTTTTACATCCTTCGCGGCTACCATCCCTGTCAAACTAAATCTAGACGGAAGCTGAACCTGTCCATTCATCGCTATCAAGGCAAACCGGCATGGTTCAGAAACATTTAAACTGATCATTCCATTAAGGGAAACAATGACCAGAATCTGCTCCATTGATGATTCAATAGCTGCGGAAATCTCAACGTCCCCTTCACAAAGAATCATCCCCGAACCTCCCGGCGCGAGTACTAGCGGTTCGTTAATTAAAAGGTTCGAACGCACCTGAACCACTCCCCCGAGATTCAGTACTCCTTCCTGCACAAATTTCTGAAGAAATTCTGAAGTATCCTGTACCGAAATGCCTACTCGATTCTTGAAAAAACTCATATCTCGAAATTCTGTTAAATCGCCACCCTCATAGAGACTCAGGCCATCATCTCGTTGTATATCCAGTCTTTGAGAATGGATTCTACGATCAAATCGAACCCCCTGTTCATCCGCTTTCAATCGTTGAGACAGGGGTAAATTTGAGGGAGGAACCGAGCTAACCTGGGAAGGGGAGGCTCTTAACAGATCAAGAAGTGCTGAATTGTAATCCTCAACAACTAGCTGAGACATTCTCCTGGCATAGACTTCATACGGAGTTGTGGAGATTTCCTCAAAATGCATCTTCAAAACCTCCACCGCATCCTTATTGGTGATTCCAGGCCAGCTTTGTTCTTCATATTGTGAAGAGTTTAAGAAGGGAAGGGGTGAGAACTTGTTGTTGGGTTTATGAAAAAGACCCTGAATCACAGCAATCCTTCTGGACACCGGACCCAAAACCAGGGAAGGTGAAGGCGAATCCAGGGCACCAAAAAGCCGAAAAATAGAACCGCCCTGGATCTTTGAAGTCGATTCATGAACAAAGACTTCTTTTTGTTCAGTAAGCTGAAGTTCCTTGAATAGGGGTACTCTACGGACAAAGTAATCCATAGACCCATCCTCACTGAGCAGGGTTTGGACTCCATCCAGTTCCTCCATATTGCGCAGGTTCATCTGAGACTCAGAGAAACTGTCTTCATATCGAGCAACGCCACCACCCTTGCCGACTCCAAAGGTCATTTCAGAAAGGGAGCGAAAAAAAAGCCAACCTGCCTGATCCACCAGGTTTACCACTTCCCCGGGGGCTAATCCAAAACTCTGCGGAGGAAGAGACTTCCCCGGAAATATGACCACGGGTGAATTTACCTGCTGGGCTAAGGTCTGAGATTCAAGGATCTTGTTATAACCTTCAAGGGGCGGCTCATCGACGAATAAGACGAATTTCCCCAGTACATGCGGAAGAATTCGCACATATTTAGCCCGAGAAAAGCGATGGATGGCAGCACTGGCTCCCCTGAGTTTCACTTCAACCCGCAAAATGAAGAAAAATTCGATTTCACGGGGGTCCATGTGCATTGCCCCCAGGCTAGCGGGGAACAATTCTTGAGGAGCTATTAGCTCAAGATAAGAGTCCACGGACGACCCAGAGTTTTCTCCCGTCAGGATCTCCCACCCCGGTACAGGTAAAGGAAGTTTTGAGGGCTCCTGACGCACAAATCCATGCTCATCAAGGAGCCACTGAATAATCTCACGTACCTCATCGGGAGATTTAACTTTTTTGGGAAATGTATTCGGATCTGAGGAATTTAAATAGGAAATTGCCTTTTCTAGCTTTATATCTAGTAATTGAGCGGCGGCACGAGCCAGGTGATAAGCCCTCTCTTTATTGGCGTAAAACAAAGAGTTGTGGAGATTTTGACGAGACACACGAAAGAGAACCCATCCAAGACCGAGGGCTAAAAAAACTATAACTATACTCAGAGGCAAAACAAAGCCCCGGGAAGAAAAGCGAAAGCTCATTTCATCCAAGAGGTAAGAGATCACAGCTTAAATTTTAGCCTATTATGGTCCTTCAAGAATAGAACGTGATGCGAGAGCCGGTGCGTAGTGCGGATTCGGGGGTCCAGGAATAGTGCATGAGAGGTGACGGTGCATCGCTACCTTCGACGAGGGAACCGCTTCCAGGTGCTGCTCCTGGACCCCCGAATCCGTGCCTAAGCACCGGTTCTCGCATCACCAAAATACGGTGGAGGTGGGATTTGAACCCACGGTGCTTTCACACACGCGATTTCGAATCGCGCTCCTTAAGCCGCTCGGACACTCCACCATACGAATGGGAATAAAATAGCACCTTTTTTAGATCCAGACATCCCACAATAATGACCTATTCCCCCGATTGTTCTTTTTTCACAAATTCCCTTCTAACATCTTTTCGTTCACTTCAGACCTTTTTAGACGGGATTTTCATAGAAAGCGATGTCCTTAGACAAGTGGTTTGGATACCTCTGTAAGGATCATATGAAATGGGTAAGGAATCACAAGATTTGTGTTTGGATGAGAATTCAGACAAATGACTTCCTTTTTTGTATATAATGCGGCTTGTGGTTATATGCCCAGACGTTTTTAGTTTGCCCGGATTTCCGGCCAAATTTAAAAATCAACTGGTCAGGCAAAGGGAGAATACTTATGAGCGAAGCTGAGACAGAAACCGTAACGGAAAAGAAACCAAGCATGGAAGATCTGCAAAACCGAATGTCTGAGCAGATCATCGAGAACGAATTCCGCCTTTCCGTATTAGAGCTTCTGATGGAAATTGTGGTCTCCAGAAATCCCGGCGTTTTGACCAACGAAGATATTAAAGCCTCTCAGGAAAAAGCGTTAAACAACCTCCAAAAAAAATATCCCGGTTCAGGAATTCAGCTGACTGGCGGAGCCAAAGTCAGCACCTGACAGCCCCTGGAATTCCGCCTCCAATCCCTCCAGATTGACGTAAGAATAGGAAAAGATTCATGATTCATCTTAGAGGATTATTGTGTATCCTGAGTGTGGTTTTCACCCTGGTCTCCTACCCCGTGTCCTCTGGAACCTTACCCCATCTTTCTAAAATTGAGCTTGATGCTCTCCCCAAAAATGGGGGCAAAAAATACAACCGACTAATCTTTGAAAAGAGTCCTTACCTGCTTCAGCACGCAACCAATCCCGTGAATTGGTTCCCCTGGGGTGATGAAGCTTTCGAACGTGCCCGCAAAGAAAATAAGCCAATTTTTCTCTCCGTAGGATACTCTTCTTGCCATTGGTGCCATGTCATGGAGCGCGAGTCCTTTTCGGACGCGGAAGTGGCAGCGATCCTTAATGAAAAGTATATTTCCATCAAGGTGGATCGGGAGGAAAGACCCGATATTGACTCCATCTATATGATGGCTACGCAACTCATCCAGAGAGGCCGGGGAGGGTGGCCCAATTCGGTCTGGCTAACTCCTGATCGAAAACCTTTTTTTGCTGGAACCTATTTCCCAAAGGAAGATAGATATTCTCGACCTGGATTCAAGTCGGTTCTTAACCAGATATTCGGAATTTTCAGCGAAGGCCGCAAAAGAGTTGATGAATCCGCTGAAATCATTGTCTCTGCGATTCAGGACCTCATGGGAACCGATCGGCAAAAGGCCACAAAACTTGATTTGAACTCCAGGAAAGAAGCCATCCGCCAGGTTGAGTATTCTCTCGAGCACCTTGTATCTCCGGCTACGCCCGGCCCTAAGTTTCCGCCTCATCAAAAACTCTTATTCCTGTTTGAGGATTTTGAGATTAGAGGAAAGAAAGATCGACTTCAAATGGGGCTTAAGCTTCTAAGGATAATGGCCTCTGGCGGTATTTATGATCAAATTGGTGGAGGGTTTCATCGATATTCCACCGACGAAAAATGGTTTTTGCCACACTTTGAAAAAATGCTTTACGACAATGCTCAGCTCGCACAGGTCTACGCACATGCGTTTCAAATTACAGCAGATCCTTTATTTGAACAGGTCTCGAGGGAAACTATAGAATTTGTATTACGAGATATGCGCTCTCCAGAAGGAGCGTTTTATTCGGCTCTAGATGCGGATAGCGAGGGAGAGGAGGGGATTTTCTACCTTTGGAAGATTGAAGAGTTTCAAAAACACCTTGGAAAAAAAGAGGGAAAGAAACTGGCCCAATTTTTTCGCTTCGAGACGTCTGGCAATTACCGGCCAGAGGTGGGAGAAACTGTCCCTTACCTCAATCTTCCTCATGTCGAAAATCTTGTCTTGAAGTCCGAAACAGTTAAGAAGGAACTGGGAATCCTTCAGACGATTCGTTCTAAAAGAATTTGGCCTCTACTAGATGATAAGGTACTCGTTTCCTGGAATGGGCTGATGATTCGGGCTCTGGCATTTGCATCAAGCGCACTAAAGGAACCCCGTTATCTCAAGGCTGCCCAAAGGAGCGCTAACTACATTCTTGAAAAAATGAGAGTCAAGAGGAGGCTCTATCATAATTCCAGAGAGGGCGAGAATGGAGTTCCTGGCTATCTCAGCGATTACGCAAATCTTTCGGTAGCACTCTTGCAGCTTTACAAAGTCGATAAAAATGAGCACTGGCTCAAAAGCGCTAAATCACTCGTTGATGACGCGCTACAAAAATTTAAGGACCAAGAAAACGGTGGGTTTTACCTGACCTCATCCGAACATGATGTTCTACTGGCACGGGAAAAAGCGGAATCAGATAATGTTACCCCATCGCCAGCAGGCATGATGACCGAATCCCTGGTCCGCCTTTACCTTTCAACAAAAGACGCGCGCTATTTACAAGAGGCCAGAGAGGCACTTCTCTACTATAGTTCAGATTTACTGAAATCACCTTTGCAGTCTTTGAGTTTTATGGGGGCACTCCATACAGTGGTCAGCCAAGATGACTCCAAGCCGCTGCTGAAACCAATTTCTGCAGCACAAAGAATCAAAGCACCTCCGTCCCGGTTTCAACTGGAGAAATTTCCGCTTACAATCCTGGCAAATCTGGTGCCGAAAAAATCTGAGATCCTTGTAAAAATACAAATGGAAGACGGGTGGCATATCAATTCCTCCGAACCATACCAAGAATACCTGATCGCAACAAAGGTCGAAGCAATTCCCTCACGTGGATATACCTTTGGATCTATTGAATATCCAGATGGAATTGATCTTGAACTCGACTTTAGTGATGAAGGTTTATCTGTATATGATGGAGCCGTAGAATTGAGCATTCCCTACCAGGCTGAATCTGCTACCAGGAAAATTCACTTTTTTCTTCATACTCAAGCCTGTAGCGATAGCGAATGTAAGAGGCCGGAGAAACACAATATAGAAGTCGTGATTCAGCCCTGAATCAAGTCCCCTGGATCAAGCGCTCTTGATGGAAAGGATCATGAGTTGGCATTAAACCCATTTCAGATCAGCTTCGATCAATCGGGAACTGAAATTCCAATCCGAGGAAAAGATAGGAAAAGAGGTGCCTATACTAGTGTTCGTGTTGAAGGCTGCTCACCCCCTATTCCTTATTTCTTTCCCCTACACCTGGAGAGAATCACCCGTTCTCTCGAACTCCTGGGACTAAAACCCCGCCTGGGTATCTCTGAAGTAGAAAAGTTATTTCTTAGTGTCCTCAATAGAGATCAGCAACAATTCTGCCATAAAGTACAAATCACCCTGAATTCTGAATGGCTCTTGATCGAGGGTCTCCCAATCAAAGAGAAGATAGGTGGACTCAGGGGATTGCTGTTCGAGTTTGAGCGAAAAATTCCAAGGGCCAAGGGATTTCAAAATCCTGGTCTGTATAGCGCTGTTGGTAAACTAGACCGAAACCAAGAGGAACTGCTGTTGATCTCAAAAGAGGGTTTGATTTTGGAGGGCAGCACTTCAAACCTTCTTTTTATCTCTGCAAATCAAATCATCATTCCGGTGCAAAATAATCTCCCAGGCATCACACTTCAGGTACTGTTACCGGAATTAAGGAAGGTCTTTGAAGTATTCCAAAGAGATGTACATCTTCAGGAACTCCCAAACTTTGATGAAATTCTTGCTATCGGGTCAGGAAAGGAAGTTGTACCTATTCTTAGCGTGGATCAAGAAAGCTGGGAAATGAAGGAATCAATAATGTTGCCCGGTGTCACTAAGATTTATCAAAGTTTAAAAAATGCCTACAAAGATAATTTTCTGCAATCCTCCCCTCACCCAGGGAGCGGATCTTAAAGAATCACTGATGAAAAACTACCACCTTTAGATGGGAACCTCGGATGGAAAAAACTCTCATAGTCGCTCGCTTTGAATTTACGCAGACTACAAAGCGATGGCAGTTTTTAGCAATTACCTTCTTTCTACCGCTCTTTTGTGTGTTTCTTGTCTTTCTAAGCTATACATCCCAAACCTATGGAAAATCAAAGCTCGAAGAGAGATTGGCAAAGGGAGAAAAAATCCTATTGGAGGACCATACAAAGTACTTTTCTAAAGACACCTCCAGCTCCTTTCTTTTTGTGGACTCCTTGGACGAGTCTCTAAAGCAGTTCAAGGAGGGAAATTTTCTGGGTGGCCTGGTCATACCCGATGACTACTTTAAGACGGGAAGAGTGCGTTTGATTATTCCTCATACCCGTGGTGTAGGTTCCCGCTCTAGCTTTCAAAAACCTGTGGAGTCCTTTCTGCGTAGAGAACTTCTCAGAAATATTGAAAAAACTGAACATAAGGAGAGAATTTTTAACACCCTGCGTTTTGAGTTATTCACCCTCAACCCCTCGGGTGAAATCACGCCATATGATTATCACCGCCTGGTTGTTCCTGTCCTTTTCATGATTTTATTTGTTTTGTTTCAGAGCACCGCTTCGACATTTTTGTTACAGAGTGTTTCTGAAGAAAAGGAAAACAGAACCATTGAGATCCTTCTCTCATCTCTCAGAGATACCCAGTTAATAGCCGGAAAGGTTCTCGGGCTTGGAGCCGCCGCACTGGTTCAAGTTTTGACCTGGACGGTGATGGCCGTTACCAGTTTTTCAACTATCGGTAAACTCATGAACATACCCCTTGAGTTTGGAAAAATCCCCAGTGATCATCTGATTTTTGGGGCATTGTCCTTTACCATGGGATTCTTAATCTTCGCCGCTCTAATGATCGGTATAGGGTCAATGGCGGCGAACTATAAGGATGCTCAACAACTTTCGGCTTTCTTTGTCATTGCCTCTTTGCTTCCCATCTATGTTTTGCAGATAATTCTTGAGGAGCTGCATGGTCCCCTTGCGACCTTTTTAAATTTCTTTCCTCTTACGGCCCCTCTTGTGATGACAACGCGTTACTGCCTGGCGGATTTATCCTGGCTGGAAATTATCGCATCACTGGCCACACAGGCTCTTTTTATGGTCTTTTTCGTGTGGCTTTCTGCTCGCCTTTTTCGAATTGGGACACTCATGTACAATCGCCGCCCGTCACTCAAAGAGATTCGATCGGCCTTGCTTCGAATTTAGAGTCTCTTTTCCTATCCAGGTCCCGCCCAGTCCACCGATATCTATGTAGTACAAAGCATGGAATTCTTCAATTATTTCTCAAGGCGCGGCTCCGCCTTTATCCCTCTACTCCTGTTTTTGATGCTATTTTCCCTGCAGATTGACTCCGCTGAGGAGAAGGGCTCTAAAGTGCCAAAGATTGGACTGGCACTCTCAGGTGGGGGAGCCAAAGGCCTGGCACATCTTGGTGTACTCAAGGTGCTGGAGGAAGAGGGAATTCCCATTGACATGATCTCCGGTACTAGCATGGGAGCGGTAGTAGGTGGGTTTTATGCCGTGGGATGGTCTGCTAAAGAGCTGATTGATCATTTTCTCTCTTTAAATTTCTCTGAATTGTTTGTCGACCAACCTCGAAGAGAAGAGGTTAGTCTTGATAGAAAAGATCGGTTCCAACGTTACGTGCTCAGCCTTCCCCTCTCAAAGAGGAAAATCAAACTTCCATCGGGCCTGGTGGAGGGACAAAAGCTTTCCGTTTTCTGTTCAAAGCTTACCTGGCCCGCCCTGGGAGAAAAGAATTTTTTAAACCTTCCAATACCCATCGTGATTCTGGCTACCGATCTCGCAAGCGGAGAACCGGTCGCGATTACCAGTGGAATCCTGCCAGACGCAATTCGAGCGAGCATGTCCATTCCCAGTGTGTTTTATCCGGTAAACATGGGTTCGAGAAGACTGGTAGATGGAATGCTTGTGCGCAACTTTCCGGTGGAGGATGTTCAGAATCTAGGAGCAGACCTTGTCATTGGGGTCGACGTAGGTACCGGGCTATTGGAGGGCTCCAATTTACAGTCCATGCTAGAAATCGTAGACCAGGCGATTAGTTTTCGCAGTTCTCAAGATAATGATCGACAAAGAAGCCTGAGTGACATTCTCATACTTCCTGACTTGGATGGACTCTCAAGATCAGAATTTTCCCAGGTAAGGAATTGGATTGAACGAGGAGAATCAGCAACCAGAAAGATACTACCTGAAATCAAGGAAAGGTTGAGCAAACTGGGGATTCCCCTTGGAAAGAAACCCCTCAACGCTATCAAGAATCAGCCTGTCTACCTTGAAAAAGTTCTTCTTAAAGGTCTGAAGAAAGTTCCCCAGGCCTGGGTACTAAGAGAACTAAATCTTTCGCTGCCAGGCTTCTTTACTCAGGAAGCGCTGGCCACGGCCGTTGAGAGACTCTATCGATCTCTCTTCTTTCGTACAGTCTCCTATTCTCTGGATGGAACAACCCTGATCGTGGATGCCGTGGAGAGGGAGTCTGGTCATATAAACCTGGGAATCCGCTACGACAGCGCTTATCGTACACAGGTCCTGATCAACAGTACCCTTAGCTATATCGGAAAGTTTCACTCTCGCACACTTTTTGATGTAGTACTGGGTAATGAGAATCGAGTAGAGCTTGAGAACTTTTTCCTATACCAGACCGCGATCTCGCATTATACCGGGCTGAGAACCCGTACCTTCTATGAGGAAGATGAGCCTTATGTATTCGCGGTTAAAAGTGCTGTTCCGGTGGGTCCTCTACCCCTGAAACGGATTGGGACTGAGCTTTTACTAGGCTCAGTTTTAGATAATAACCATGGCTCAGGCATCGGATTGAGGGCTGAAAAAAATTGGATTGATGAAGAGCCCTTTTTTCTGGCTCAGCAAAAACAACAAAAGCTCTTTGAAGTCTTTGCAGTTCTGATGGTGGATAGTCTCAACAACTCCTATTTTCCAACCCGGGGTACCTTTCTTCAGGCTCAAATAGAACTTGCTGACAAGGAGCTTAACTCCGATGCTGACTATCTTAGGAAGACATTAATCTATGAGAGATACTTATCTCTCGGTGCGAAAAATTCACTGATACTCGGTACTAAGCACGGACATTTGAAAGGCGATTTAGTCCCTTTCTATCGCAAGTTCTCCCTGGGAGGATTCGGTAACTTTCGAGAAGAGGCAAGCTTGCCTGGATTTAGAAAGCACGCTCTTGGAGGAAATTATTTACAGGGTTTTCGGTTTGGTTTAGAACACCTCAGAAGTGAAAAGCTCTCATTTGGTCTTAATCTATATGCTGGATTAGCTGCCACAGACTCCAAGTTTTTGTTTGAATTCAAGGATATGCTTAAATCCACGGTCCTGAGCATCAAGAAGAAAACCAGGCTTGGTCCAGCCCAGGCCCACATCGCCTACAATAGCGACGATCATTTTTTGACCCACTTATCCCTGGGTTATCAGTTTTAAGTAGGTTTGCTTTCTAGAGCAAACCTTAACAGAGATTTCAGGCAATAAATGGAAGGGCTTCCCTCCCCAAATCCGGGCTAAAACACTCCAGGATAGAATTCATGGTTTCCTGATACTGAGTAAATTCCATAGGTTTAGAACGATGAGAGTTTGCTCTGAGACTATAGCTTCTCAATACCTCATCCTCAGAGCAGGAAGTGCTGAAAACAACCACGGGAATGGCAGAGATATTCTCATCTTCCTTAATCTTCTGAAGAATCTCATGCCCATTCATTCCCGGCAAATTCAAATCAAGCAAGATGAGGTCGGGAATTGGGATCCCTTGAAATCGACCTTCTCTTCTTAGAAAAGAAAGGGTCTCATCACCGTTGCGAGTTACATGTAATTTCCCCTCAATGGGGGACTCAATTAAAGCCTCTTCGGCCAGTCTTATGTCTCCGAGATTATCCTCGACCAAGAGGATATGAAAAGATTGCGTCGTACGCCCGAACATCCGTGTTCCTCCATTGCCTGAGTGCCGAACTCAGTTGCCACCGCTGACTATCCTGTCAGATAGTACTTTTATAAGAATAGGGACTAAAGTACAAATCGGCTAGTGGAAAACGAAAAAACAACAAAAACAAACAAACTTTTTGTGCTTTATGGGATGGGAAGAGTGACCACGGAACTCCAATAGAGACCAATGGTCTTGAGTGTTTCAAGGTATTCATCGAGGTCTACAGGCTTGCTGACATAACAGTTCGCCCTCAGGTAGTAACTCTGGGAAACATCTTCTTCGGAGGATGAAGTACTTAGAACCACGACCGGGATTCGTTTTAGATTCTCATCGGCTTTGATCTCTTCGAGCACTTCGTGGCCGCTTTTACGGGGTAGATTCAAATCTAACAAAATAATGTCAGGTCGCGGAGCCTGTTCAAACTGCCCCTCCTGCCTCAAGAAGGAAAGCGCTTCTACACCATCTTTAGCCACACTGATATGGTTTTCAAACTCAGCTTCTTTTAGGGCTGTCTTAGCCAGACGAACATCACCTGGGTTGTCCTCGACCAGAAGGATTTCAACCCGACTATTCAAACTCAATGCCATCGGTGACCTCTCGAACCTAAAGCCCTGTCCCTGAAGTAGGGTAGAGAAATGCGCATCCCCTTCATTTTACGAAAAAGGTAGAGTTTAGTTTCAATCCAAGGAAATTAGAAGCTATAGCCCACACCAAGAGTGTGGGATATGCGAGACGCATTCGTGTTTTTATATGAAATTTTATGAGCCGCCAACCAAAACAAATTCAAGTCTTCTCGAAGTGACTTGGAAATCCCCAGACCGACAAACTTTTGGAATTCGTCCTTTTCATGAAAAGCTGTATTTGTACCCTGGGGCCAACCACTGCTGGTATCAAAGAGGTTCACCGTCCCGAAGGCATCTTCTGCCGAAAACAAGAACTGCGCATTCCAGCCATTATTTAGTCGACGCTGGTATTGGAGTGTCAATCCAAGCGAATGTGGTACCGGCCCAGCCTTAATCTTCGCCTTGATAGCAGCGATCAGAGCGCTTTTTCTGGAGTATGCTTTAGCCCAGTGCCAGGTGGCATGAATTTCGTGGGCTCCATAGCCCGGAGAGGTAATCGCTTCCTCCTGATAAGAGCCTGGCAATAAGTAACCAAGCTCATATCCCTGTGAAATCTTCCCGTATTTTGTATTTCTCTTAAACCCAATATAAGCATCCGAAAAACCCTGGTGTTTTGGTCCCCCCAGGTCCAGCATAGGACCGATATTAGATGCCTGCACAGATACCAGGAGTGTATCTCGAATATTGAGTCCCGTTTGAAAGTGCAGACTCAAAGACTCATTAGTGATTCCCTTCCCTGTGTGCCCCTGTGAGGACATAGCTACTCTTCGTCGATTGAAAAACAGCTGGTCATACTCCGCAATTCCATAGATAAGGGAAAGATATCGATTGTTTTCGCCAAGTGGCCAGGGACTAGCTCTTAGGCTGGTCAAAATGAGGAAAAAAAGAAGGATTCGCATAATCTATTTCAGATATTCCAGAAGCCTGTATTCTCTCGCCAGGTAAAGTCTAAGGGATTGGTATTCCAAAGACTCCCCTGAATAAGCCTGATCACCACCGATTCTCTTCCCATCGAGGACACATTTATTCAACCAGGGAAGGAATTTATTGATTGTGCGATGTAGGCTTCGGCGGCGAAACTTTTGATCTGCGCTTTTGGAATGGCATGTTGAGCAAGAGTTTCCAGTGCGAAAAACTCTCTCAAAGAGCCTCTTCCCCATCTGGAATGTACTTTCCTTAACCATTACTGTTTTCTTAGGGGGGTCCGGCGGATAAATAAAGGTGCCTGAGGCTGTCAGGGAATTGTTAAAAAGAAACAAAGAGAAAAGAACAGCGATTCGGAAGTGCATCTGTATTTATAGTCCCATAGAAAATGGAAACGGATCAAATCCCATTATCCATTAGTTAAACAGATTGAAAAAGGGTGGCTGGTTTTTGTCGAAGTATTTCTTTTGAAACTGCAAAGCCTACCGCTGAGCACAATATTGGAATGAACAAAGCCAAAGCCAGCGGAGTCTGAAAGTAGAAAGAAAAGTCACCTTCACGAAAAAAGCTCTTCCAAAGAACCTGTGCAATGGGATAACTAAGCAAGAGGGCGGTAAAGGATGATACCCCAGATAAAAGTAAACACCGCAGCCCAACCAGGGTCCGAAGAAATTGACGATGTGCACCCAATACCCTCAATAGATTCCATTTCCAGGCTTCACGATAGATTTCAAAATGAGAAATTGTGAAAAGTACCGTGAGACCAGAAAGAATCGCCATAATAGCGAGGAAATAGATTCCATAACTCATCTTGGAAAGAAATCCAGATACCAGTTCCAGTGTATTGAGAACATCTACAGCGGAAAAGTTCGGGAAGGTTTCCAAAAGCTCCCTGAGTACTCCTCCGCGAATAGAGCGATCCTTAATCGTCAAAGTGGCAAGAAAGGACGCTGGGTAAGAGCCCAAATGATCGGGAGAACCCAAAATGAAGAAATTTGGCTGGTAGCTATTCCAGGTCACATCCCTGAGATTAATGACCCTCGCGATAAACTCCAATCCCTGGATATCAAAGGTCATTTCATCTCCGATTCCTAAACCTAACTCTCTGGCAAATCCTCTCTCCAGAGATACTTCCGCGATCTTCGACGAAGGTGTAAAAATCAGCTGACCTTTACTCACACTTTCCCAATTACCCCATTTTCCAGATTCCCGGTAGGACAAATTAGCCCCCCGCCGTAGCAGCATCGAACCATAGCCTCTGGAGTCATCTCCCTTTCCCCGTCGCTTCAAGTAATCGCGCAGAAATTCATCATTGATTTTCAAAAGGCGGGAACGAATCATGGCCACGGGTTTGGATAGTTCCAGTTTTCTATCTACACACCAGGCAGATAGCGATTGGACCTGATCTGGTTGAATTTCAAAAAGAAAGAAGTCTGGTGGACCTTTCGAGGCGTTTTCTAGATGACTTCTGAGGTTTTGCTCAATCTGTGGGAGTACACAAACCAGCAGAACACCCAGGCCAATAGACACAATAGATAGCAGGGTTGAACCCGGGGCGCGGGACAAATCCCTCAAGGTATAAAAAAGACCCCATGGCCGCTGGGATACACGCCTTGTTATCGGGCCGATCAAGAGCCGCCCCACCAGTAACAGAAATCCTGAGGCAACGAGGATACAAAGAGTAAAAATTCCTCCAAGCTTAAGGGACCTGGCCTGAAAGGATGAGAGCAAAAAAATCCATAGTACTATCATCAGGATGCTGACTATCCACCAGGGATCCCGCCATAATTTTGGGGATGAGGAAGGAAATGAACTCTTCAATAAGTCCGTTAACTCGATCCTTCGTAGTGAACGCAACGAAGGTAGACAGGGGAAGATCGAACCGGTAATGCCTGGCAAAAGCACCGCAACGACGATCATGGGGGTCAATCGGGGCTGAAGTCCTTCGGGAAGAATTCCTGGTAAGAGTGCATTAAATAAGGAAACAATGCCTACGGAAAGAAACACCGCTACCAATGAGGACGAAAGGCCCAGTAGAACCAGCTTGATCAACTGTACCGCGTATGCCCTTCTCTTGGATAATCCCAAAACGCGCAAGATGGCCAGTTCTGGGATCTTTTCATCCAGGTAACCCGAATGCATAACACTAATTCCACACACCGCCAGCAAGAGTGCCACCATACCCGCCAGAGCCAAATAGCTTTCAAAGTTTTTAAATCCTCTGCGGACCCGTTCCCCGGCAGCTTCATAACTCTGTACCTGATAGACCCGCCCTCTTGAAATCTTAGAATGTATCTCCTCACGCAAACGAACAAGAGTATCTTGAATATTGGCGCCAGGTGACAGCCTCAGAAACATTTCGTATCGAACCTGACTTCCAAACCCTAATAGTCCGGTAGGTTTCAGGTATTTCTGAGAAATATAGACTTCGGGAGAAAAACTTAATCCCAATAAATTTCGAGTCGAATTTTCATGCAGGGTTCCCTGAATCTCAAAACTCGAATCACCAATCCTTAGTCCTTTTGATCTCAATCCTCCTAATAGGGCTCCAAGCATTGGATCCATCCACAGTGCCTGCGAGGCGTGAAGGTCCTCTACCTTCAGAAGTTCTCCTTTTGGATCTCTGGCCGAAAGCGAACCATACAGAGGCCAGTTGTCGCTGATAGCCTGGATTCTAACCAGGCGCAGATTTTCTGACGAACCCACCATTGTATAGAGTGAAGTGCGACTGGAAGTTTTGAAATCCTCTGAAACAACTGCCTTCAGAATTTCCTTGATGTTCACAGGAATGGGCTCGTTTGCGCTTATTCTAATGTCACCGCCAAACATCTCACGAGCATTGAGCTGAAGCTGTTCACGCATGGACCCGCGTAAAACCTCAAGAATTCCTAGCCCACATAATCCCAATGATAAATTGAGAATAAACAGAAGAATCCAGCCGGGACGGGAGCGAAACTCACTAAATACAAGAAGGAGCAGGGCTTTCATGCAGGCTTCCTTCCGATAGGGTCGTGGTTCGATCGCACAGATGAGCGAGTTCCAGGTTATGGGTCACTAAAATAAGGGAAGTCTTGGAGCAGGAAACCAGATCCTGCATCAAGCTCCAAACTCTCTGCGAGCTTTTTGAATCGAGATTTCCGGTGGGTTCATCGGCTAAGAGAATAGCAGGCTCAATCACCAGGGCTCTTGCCAGGGCAACACGCTGGCATTCCCCGCCGCTCAAACGAGCGGGAAGATGGTCCCAGCGACTACCCAACCCAACTCTCTCCAGAACATCCCTGGATTTTTCATGGGCCAGGCGATCTTTACGCAGTCTTAGAGGAAGAGCCACATTCTCAAGGGCGTTTAAGTTCGGTAATAAGTGGAATTGCTGAAAAACAATACCAATACGACTTGCTCTAAATTCATCAAGTTGGGATTCAGGGAGGATGCATAGGTCGGTTTCCTCGATAAAAATTTCACCCTGATCTGCACGGTCCAAGCCAGAAACAAGGGATAACAAGGTGGACTTCCCTGAACCAGAAGTTCCCAGGATACCCAGGGATTCACCTAATCTGAGCTGTAGGTTCAGATCTTCAATGATCTTTAGTGGCTCCCTTCCTGGAATTGGATACGCCTTGGAAAGGGAATGAATACGAAGAATTAGAGTCATCGGGTTAGCGAGGTTCAATCCTCCAAAATCCCTTGAACATGTGTTTGAGATCTAGATTTTAGAAGGTTGAGCAAGTGGGTCAATACCGTTTTCGCAATTATCTCGTGTCCCTTTGAATTGGGGTGTATTCCATCAGGTTGGTTAAGCTCTTTTCTACCTGCGACTCCACTCAGAAGGAAAGGAATCCTGGCCACAGAATGCTCTTTTGCCAGCCTTTCATAGACTTTTTCAAAAGCCACTGCGTAATCCCTACCGTAATTAGGGGGGATCTTCATTCCAGCCAAAAGAACCTCCATCCCATTTTCCTGTGCCAAATCTATCGCTTCAGACAAATTCTTTTCCATGGCCTTCAAAGACAGTCCACGCATTCCATCGTTAGCACCTAGCGCTAAAATCAGAACTTCAGGATCCTGATTAAAATAAGGTTTGAGCCTTCTAGCCGCACCCGCTGTGGTACTTCCGCTAATTCCCGCGTTGATAACAGCCGCTCCAAAACCATTCTCATGAAGTCCTTTCTCGACCAATGTAGGAAAAGCTTCACTTCGGGTCACCCCCAAACCCTCGGTGAGAGAATCACCAAGAACAATCACCCAAAGACTAGCCTCCCGACCAATCAAAGAACTGGTCAAGAGAAAGAGCAAAAGAATTAACAAGCGCATAAACCAAGGATATAGGAAGAAGAGTCAGAAGTCAGGAACTCGATGTAAAGCACGAGGATAGTTTATCTCAAAGGAACTTGAATCGATGGCGGATGCGTGGTGTTTGGTTGGGGGTGCAGAAGTGGCGCATATTCGCAGATCGGGACAACGGGCGATGCATCGTATCGTTCTAGGAGTGATCGGGGAAGAGGTGCTGCTTATGTATTCCCAAACAAACACCTAAGTATCCGTTATCGATTCAATTAATTAAGCAGAAGCGCCCCTGCTATTGCAGGGGCGCTTACATTTAGATTGTCCCAAAACTCGCTACCGAATTCTGCGGACTTCTATCTGATCTACACCAGATCTCACCTATAGAACAATAATCATGTTCTATACAATAGTAGAACTCTTCAACAAAGAATTGTCAACATAGCTAGGTGGTTTTTTTTAACCTGTGAAAAAAAAGACCTCATTTGATTTAGCGAAATGCTGGCTCGATGGAGACTTTTCTTTCACTTTTCTTTTCACGAATGACTTCTGCGAGAGCGGCTAGAAATACTCCCGGATCATCTACGTAAGCAGGATAGTCACGCCGATTAGCCATCAGCTCCAGGTCTTCAAGCGAGTGCTCCCTGAGGCGGCTTTTCATGGCTTCAATCATTAGCGGCCCATCTCCTGGGCGGCTTCCTCCAGCCACTTCTTTTCCCTTGGTTTTAGTCGGTTCATTCTCTTTAAGATCTCAAGGTTGTGTCCTACATTATCGCAAGCTTTATAACACCCGATCTCCTGAAAGTATACATCTGATTTTTTGAAATTCTTCGCTTTAAAGCGAAACTCCTGGTAGGGCTGATCACTCCAGATGTGTTTGAAGTGATTCTCGTATAGATTTCCCAGGGGCTTTTCATATCCTTTACAACAGGGAATCACATTACCATCCGTGGTAATTCTCGAATAGGTCCATCCAATGGTACAAGGGAGAGTATCTACAAATGGGGTTTGAGGTAATAAGTCCGTCTTCACCGGAGGTCCTGGCAAGACCTGGTTACGCTCCATAACCGACATTCGAGCCCGTCGAATGAAGGAGCCAAAGCCAAGAACCGCGAAGAAGCGCGTTTTGATAGAGAAATCCTGTTTATCTATTTCACAAGACTCAAAGTGCTTACATTCAGAACATTTTTCCTGGTTAAAGAAGAACACATTTGCGCAACGCTGAAAGGGATCATGTTCCATTTTTTCGTTCGCCAGCCCCGCCTTACAAGTCATCACTTTATTGGTGGACTCATAATCAAATTCTTTGTATTCACCTATATCAACAAAAAACTTGGAATTAACCTCATAATGTTCATCAACCTGCTCCTCACTTAATCCTTCCAGATGCTTTCTTCCAGGAGGATCAGGATAGGTAGCCCGATTTGTGATTCGTTCAAAAGCAGATTCAATAAGCTCCAAATCCTTGGGCGTTAATGCTAGAAACTCTGTCTTCCCTTCGACGGTATCCACCACCGTAAACTCCATAGTGTCAGCCCGAACCTCCAGGCCAAAGTCCACCATATTTTCGAGGTCAAAAGCATTGAGTGTGCTGATGACATTGAAGATCTTGATGAGCGGGAAATAATTGTACTTTTTATGGTTTCCAATAAAGGTCAGAACCTCTTTGATTTTCCTATATGCGTTCGCTGTTTGATTCGGATGGGTCTTAACAAAGGCTTCCTCGCTACCCGCCCAGAGAGAGCAGGTGATTTGATCGACCTTTAGGTCCATTAACTCCTGCGCTATTTCCAGCGTGATGTAGGAGAAGTTGGTGATAATCTGTAACTCCAGACCATTACCCTTGATATAGCGAATGATGTCCATAATCTGGGGATGCGTAAACGGCTCACCGGGTCCTGCTAGCTGAATTGTTTTAGTACCGCTCTCTGCCAGATCTTTGATGAGGGAGGTGATGGAAGCATAATCCAAATAGTGGCTTTTTCGCTGGGCAGGCGTCTTGAGCTCCTGGAGATGGTCACAATGACACCAGCAGCCGACACAATTGAAATTACAGTTATTGGAAAGGTCCACCTCCACGATCTTGGGTGCTATAAATGCTTTCTTTCCCTGTGAAACTCCAATTAAATCGATATTTTCTGCCAGAAAATTTTCCCTGGGGTCTTCATCAGGCTCCCATTGTTCTTGTTCATTCATCCGGTAATCAATCAGGGTATTGATATCTCTTCTCAGTAAATCCACGCGCTCATCCATAGGGATATACTTGGATTTATAGTCTTCCATCAAAACGAACTGGCGACCCTCCAGGTAATTGGTTTCACGGCATTCCAAATCTTTTACTTTAATAAGGTCTAACAGTTTCTTAACTCTTTCTTGGCGTATTTCATGGTTATTACCGGGCATGGACCAGAGATAATGGTAATTCTGAGCTGGCAGTTCCAGACCAAATTCTTCCATCATGTGATGGACAGGAGTATCCGTTATGATATGAAGACTATTCACTGACTTGACCATGTCCATATATTCAGCGTTACGGTCAATAAAGTCATAGGTCATCTGAAAATCTGAGTCTTCCTCACTAGGATAGCCAACCATGCAGAACATGCAGGTTTTTATGCCCGACAGGTAAGAGTCCCGGATCACACTTTGAGCCTCTTCTATGGTGAACATCCAATCCTTATCCATGGCTTTAAGCACCTTGTCGGAACCGGATTCAACTCCCCACTGCATCTCCACGAAACCCGCCCTTTTCATGTTATCCAAAACCTTACGGTTCATTTGACGGCGGGGGATTCCCTGTGCTGACAGCCTGACTTCAAGTCCAGAGTCCACGATGGCGTCACAAACTTTGTCCAAAAGCTTCCAATTCCCATTTACCGCCAAATCCGCGATGGTGAAATCTCGAATGTCATACTTCTCAACGTAGTAACGTAATGACTCAACAATATGCTCCGGGCTGTAGCTTCTAAACTTTCCATCGAGTACCTTTGCCTTACAAAAAGAGCAGGTACCAATACAGCCCCTTGACCATTCCAGGATGATTTCATTACAGGTATATTCCGTTAAATCAAATTCCTCGAAAGTGGTGATAGGCGCGTTCCAGAGATCAACCTTGGGGCGACTCGGGGCAAAATGCCAGTTTCCTTCCTCATCAGGCTCTACGGTTCCCGCTAAGCCAGCAAGGCTTTCCTGGTGATCCAGGCGTTCCACAATTTCAAGGAGAGTGTCTTCTCCTTCTCCTACCGCATAAACATCCACACCCTCCATTCCCAGCTTATCAAAGAAGATATCTCTATATTCGCTGGTCCCGCATACCGGCCCTCCAAGAATGATCTTCAAATCCCCATCCCTTGCGCGCAGCCTTTTAATGAACTCAACTGTCATGCGCTCCTTGGGATCAACACAGGAAAAGCCAATGGTCTTACAGGGGACGTTTAGGATTTCCTCTACCGCCTCATCAATATCCCGATCATAGATATAGCGAATGATGTCAAAAGTTAAATCGTTGGACCAATAAGATTTATTCTCTACATGCCACAAGCGCTGCATCTCTTCATATTTGAGGAAAAAGCCTACATTGAAATCAAAGAGGTGGGTCTTGCGACCCTTAGACCTCAGGTAGGAAGAAAGCTTGGCGATTCCCACCGGGGGATTGAGGTAACCCCATGGAGGACTATTAACCAAAATCACATCGACTTCGGATTCATCGTACTCCCTCCTGCGCTTTTCAATTTCTGAAAAGTCCACCTTGGAAGTGTTTTCCTTGCTATAAATTCCTCGCTGGGATAGCTGTTTCTCAAGATAGAGTTTCTTCAAATCCCGATTGTGAGGATCATTTAGGTGATCATGCTCCTGTTTCACCCATGCCTGAGGATGTCCCGGATCTTTGGAAATTTTTTGCTCTGCCTGCCTCCTATCCAAAAAACTATTGGGTTCAATCCCGATTGTTTTGACACTGTTAACATGGGAAAGAAAAGGCTGAATTTGAGATAGGAACTCCATGGTCTGAAAGTAATCTGAATAGGATTCACCCGGTGCGCCTACATAAAGGTCGAGTACTACGCGAATTCCCACAGAGTGAAACTGCTTGATCGTCTTACGAATGGTCTCTTTGCGTAAGCCCATATTGTTATGATAAAAAACACGATCTGAACCGGCGAAGAGGGGTAGAGAAACTTCCTGAAGACCCGCTTCTTTGAGCAAATTGAAGAGGTTCTCATTCATGGGTTTAAACAGAAACCCCGCCTTCCATTCAATATCTATTTCCTGCGTTAACAGCCCTTCACAAAACTCGCGCAGGTCTGAAAGATCATCGTTAAATTCATGATCCAGAAAGTTAAACTTTCGAATCCTGGCTTTATGGAAAAGTTCGTTGACTCTATCGAGTAAGACTGAGGTCTTCATTCTCCTTCGAAATCCCTCACGAGAAACAATGGAACAATGAGAGCATCTTCGTGAACAGCCTAATCCCGGAATCAGGGCAAAATAACCCGAATAATCCAACCCCGGATTCAAGTCCGGTTCTTCAAGCACCGCTGGAAATGATCTTCGCGAAGACTGCCTTGGAGCATGAAAAGGGGCATTTTTCTGATTGATGACGATACCTGGAATATCAACAATATCAAGAAGGTCCCGCAGAAGAATTATATCCTGTATCACGGATTCAAATTCTGAAAATTCAAGGAAGCCATCCGCGATAGAGTTAGGCACTTTTTCACGAGAAACACTATCAAGACTCATCTCGTTGAGCCAGAGTAGCGGGGTGTCTCCTATCTGGGACTTAAGCCTATTACTAAGGCTGATTAGATTTTCAAGACTCTCTCCCCAGGAGGTTAGAATATAAAGATCATGACTTTCTCGAATGATTGGATTTTGAGACCTGAGCCGAGAGATTGAAAACTCCAACACCCTCGAAGACTTTTGCAGGCGCATCTCCATTCCCGCAGACAGTTCTCCAAATATCAGCACACCAACGTTCATGAACCACTCCCAGTCACTATATAATTATATACTTAAAAGGATCTGGTTTGCCCAAAAACCGGGAAAGGGCTTAAAGTTGTTAATCCCCATACATTCAGTGTTAATCACTAATAGAGCCGAAATTAACACCTTGATGTTGGATATTCAAGCCGCTAGCTCTGATACTCTTTTGCTATGAAATCACCCCAAATACGCACAGTTCGGTTCAATTTGGAGTATTCGATATGAAACCAGTAGATAAGACTTTGCAGGAACTCGACAATAGTGATGATAGGGTTCGCATCCTCTCCCTGATGCAAATCCATTCCGCACCGGTGGTTGAACTGGAAAGCTCAGCTAATCTTTCCAAACTCCTGAAACACCTTGGCTCCTTGAGTGAAGATAAGAGTTTGGATGTGAGCTTCCTATCACGAAAATTACTCAATAAATTTCAAGTACTCCTGGGTAAAGATTTCTCTATTCCACCCACGCTCTGCTCCGAAGAAGTGAGTTATGAATCCCTGCGCGATGAAAAAGACCCCCTGGTCCTGGCCGGTCTCCTGCGTCAAATCCCCCCCACTACCGAACTAGAAGATCGAGAGATCCTTCTTGGTCTTTTAGCTCATAGTGACTCCAGGGTTCGCTCCAATGCAGTAGAGGCCATGGACCGAGATTATCATGACTCCTACCATGATCCTTTGTTTCGACGTCTTTCAGATCGCTCAAACCGGGTTTGCGCCAATGCCGCGATTACCCTTGGGAAAAGAGATCTCGACAAAGTAGTGCCTCACCTCTCCAGTCTGCTGACCCATGAAAGCCTGGCCATGAGAGAATCCGCTCTTTACTGTCTTGAAATTCTGCCCTGGCATAAGGATTTTTGCCACTATATCAAGGATGCCCTGCTAGATCCTTATATCCCGGTGGCACTGCGTGCGGTCTCCCTGTGTCAAAAATATGAGCCTGAAAACTACCAGAAAATCCTGGAGGACCTATACTTCTCGACTCATTCCGCCCTGCTGAAATCAGAAATACGCTTATTGTGGAAAACCACCGGAATTCCAATCTCTGTTCAAGAATCCATTAAGGGTCAGATGCTGAACTCTGAATTCAGAGATCTTGGGGTGAAGATTTTTCAAGAGCTAAAAGCTGTGGAACCTTTTACACCTCAGCTTCGCTCACGCTATTTTTTAATCATTCGACAGCAAGATGTTCTCAAAGTAATTCTTGACCAGGGGGATCATTCCTCCTCTCCAAACTTTACCCTCACTGTGAGGGGACTTCAGGACAAAGTGCGCTCTTCCTTTATTGCCCTGGGAAGAACCGCATTCCATCTTCATCAGAATCGCGAATATTTTTTCGAACAGTGTGAGGAAGCTCTGCCAAAAATAGACCAACTCCTCGAAGAAAAGAGTGTCGCTCAATCCTGAGCTTTTTAGGCCTGATAGATATGCGAGATCTAACCAGAGAGATTCGTGTAACCGGAGGAGCCCTTTGCATTCCTGGAGAGCTTCTTGGTGAATCCATGGAAATCATCCTTGCCGCTGATGATATCTGTGCCGTGCACCTATACTCGGACATTGAGCCCACGGCTGGAGTAGATGCGGTAAGAACTCCATCAAGTGGTCCAGGGGCCTATCCCCGCACGGATTACACCCAAACAGTCTATTTTGCCCTGGAGATTCAAACCAGGGATCATGGAAAGCTAATCCTTCCCCGGCAGGTAATGGGAGGATTGGTCGATTGCCTGTGTCTGGCCGAACAAATTGAAGACCGCATGGGCGTGGCTTTCGAACACCGCGATGACGTCATTGGTCGCACCTACCTGGCTACGAGTACCTTTGTCATACTCACAGCTTTGATTCTCGGCCTGCTCTTTGGCAGTTAAATCTTTCAAAAAAACCCTTTACTCCTGCTGAAAACCCAAATATTCTTTGGACTCATGTCGATAAAATGGCCCATCAAATTCACCCTGTCCGAGAGGACCCTTGAACTCGAAGAGGGTAGCTACATTCTGGAAGAGGCAGAACTAAGAGGAATTGAAATGGCCGCGGACTGCCGTGAAGGTGTTTGCGGAACCTGTGCCACGAGAGCACAAGGAGAAGTGGAGTTCGCCACCGACGAGCACTGTCTGAGTAAAGAACAAAGAGAAATGGGCTGGATCCTAACGTGTATCTGTAAGGTAAAGGGGCCGCTTACCCTGGAAGAGTAAGAGAGCACGTCTATGTTAAGACTCAACAAGTTATCTCCCAAAAACAGACATAGGCGACCTGAATTCATTTCCTTTGGTACCAGAATCCAGGCTTTGTCGGGCAACCTCTTCTCACAAGTGGGATGGACCTTCTTTACCATTGGCTCTGTCTTCATGTGGATTTTTGGGGGACTGGCTGACTTTCAGTCTCTTTCTTTCTCATCAAGGACCCTGGAAACCGGCCCTGGAGTCGTCAGCGCTTGTCACGAAACAAATTCCTCTGAAGACAATACTGATATTTACCGCAATGAATATTCTTTCATTTATAACGAAGTGGAGTGGCCAGGTACTTCTTATTCCACCGGAACCTGCCTAAAAAAGGGTCGTGAAGTCGTAATCGAGATTGTCAAAGAAGATCCATCCATATCAAGAATCAAGGGAATGCGATCAGCACCCTTCTCCCTATGGATAGTAGGAATCGTGGCTATTTTTCCTATGTTTGGCCTGCTTATGATCGCTATCGGATTTCGCTCCGGACTGAACATGATTCGCCGGATGGAACAGGGAAGACCCTCCCCATACAGTTCGAAAAATTCCCGAAATCTCGTCCCTTCTCGGATGGCTGAACGATCTGATTTCCAAACTCGGTCAGAAGACATGGAATGGAGCCCTGCTGATAAATTGGAATTTGAAGAAATGGAAAGAGAACTGGATGAATTGGAAGAATCTCAGGGATCTCAAAGAGGAGCGATGAGAAATCAATCTGAGCCGTTCGATTCCAAATTCCCGAGTGTTTTAAAACCCTTTCCCATGAAATCCCAGGTAGATCACAGCCACAGGAGTAGCAATCCCTCCATTTTTGGAATTCTGAAATGCCTAGCTCTGCCCGCTGCAGCCCTTATGGTCAATTGCCTCGGCTACTATTACTACTTCCTGATTTAATTCCCACCTACCAGAGTGTAAATAATAGCTACCATGCCTACCATGCGTGCAGCGGGTCCCGTCACCGGCAACCATCCCCACTCCGCTTCGATTGCAAAGGGATAAGATCTATGGCATCGCCCACAACGCCGGCCACTCAAAAATGAGTGCTCTCGGCTTGGTAGTTTGCTATTCAAGTAGCCCCGAAATTGCCCATGCACCCTGTGCTGCACTTCGCTCCGCGGGGGCCCCGTTGACCGGTGCCACCCGCATAATCTGCGAGGGTTTTGGCCGTAAAGTGCACTCTTTTTCTCCCATTTTCCGACCACAAAAATAAGGCCCATTAAAGATCAAGATTTCTGATACAATTTGAATGGTTTTCTGCCTATCGGCTTTGAACGTACAGAGGTTTTGGTCGCTGAACCAGCATAGCGAATCAGCGGCTTTTCCTTTTCCACTTACTTCAAGGGGATTGTCTTCATCTCCGGTAGCTAAACAAATTCTCTGATTACTACATTGAGTCCATTTACTCAATGGCATAATTCAGCGCGATATTCTGGGCATGTGTAAAACCTGTATCGTCATCAGGGTGTCGGGAATCTACGTATCGGTTCCTTTTGAAGAAATCAAAGATTGTAAGTACACTGCCTCTGGTCACTGATTTTCACCTACTGTGGAGGATTGATGGTTAATTTTAGCTCGATGGCGGCCTTTATCTGGTCGGTTGCAGATTTGTTGCGTGGTGATTTCAAGCAGTCTGAATATGGGCGGGTGATCTTGCCCTTTACCTTGCTCAGGCGTTTGGAATGTGTTCTGGAGCCTACCCGAGAAGCCGTGATTGAGGAGTGCGAGAAACATAAAAAGAATCCTTTTATGCTGGAGCAACTTGTCCCTCTCGTTGCCAAGCAGAGTTTTTTCAACTCATCGAAACTCACCCTCTCCAATCTTGGAGCAAATGACACCAGGCAAAATCTGGAGACCTAAATCGAATCTTTTAGCTCTGATGCCCGTGACGTGTTCGAGTCATTCCGCGTTTTGGAGCTAATCGAGCGACTCGATGAAGCCAACCTGCTCTATATGGTAGCTAAGAAATTTTCTGAAATGGACTTGCATCCAGACACGATCGACAACCACCAGATGGGTTTGATCTTTGAAGAGTTGATCCGAAGATTCGCGGAGATCTCCAATGAAACCGCAGGGGAGCACTTCACCCCGAGGGATATCGTGCGCCTCACTACCAGTCTGGTCTTTATGTTTGATGACGAAGTGTTAAGCAAACCCGGCATCGTACGAAGCATCTACGACCCAACCGCCGGAACGGGCGGATTTTTGTCGGCTGGCACAGAATACGTTCACGAACTCAATCCCAATACCCGACTGACCACTTATGGTCAAGAGTTAAACCCCGAATCTTACGCGATCTGCAAAGCCGATATGCTCGTCAAAGGGCAGGATGTCAGCAACATCAAATATGGGAATACACTCAGCAACGACCAACTCATCGGCAAACACTTTGACTACTGCCTCTCCAATCCTCCGTTCGGAGTGGAGTGGAAGAAAGTTCAGAAGGAAGTGAAAGAGGAGTTTGATCTCAAAGGCTATGCCGGGCGTTTTGGGCCTGGACTCCCGAGAGTATCTGACGGGAGCCTGCTCTTTCTCCTTCATCTGGTCTCTAAGATGCACCGAAACCCGCAGAATCCAAGCCGCATCGGCATCATTCTTAACGGCTCCCCTCTTTTCACTAGCGGTGCCGGTTCAGGAGAATCAGAAATTCGTCGCTATATTTTGGAAAAAGATCTACTCGAGGGAATCGTGGCACTTCCAACAGATATGTTCTACAACACTGGAATCGCCACCTACGTGTGGGTACTTTCAAACAACAAGGAACCGCAACGAAAAGGAAAGGTTCAACTGATCCAGGCAACCGAGAACTTCGCGAAAATGAGAAAGTCACTGGGAAGCAAACGAAACTATCTCACGGAAGAGCACATCAGTGAAATCGTTCGCCACTACGGAGCTTTCGAGCCAGGTGAATCCATGAAGATCTTTGACACCGTTGATTTTGGATTCCGGCGCATCACCGTAGAACGACCGCTACGGCTAAACTTCAACGTAGATGAAGAACGCATCGCAAAATTGAGGCTTCAATCCAAAGCCTACAAGAACTACGCAAAGAAACTTTCCGAGAAAATGAGCTTTGAGCAGTTTCTTGATTAGAATTTTCAAGATACCAATGTGCAGATGCTACTTCAGGTAGAGGCCGCCCTAAGAGAATTCCCTGAGGGATTGTATTTGGATCGTGAGAAGTTCTCGAAAGTCCTTCAAAGCCACCTGGGAACCAGATCGCTCAAACCCTCGGCTTCTGATTTGAAGTGGCTCTGCCAGTCTCTGTCCGAGAGAGATGAAGAAGCAGAAATCTGCACCAACAAAGCAGGGGAACCGGAACCAGATCCAGAACTCAGAGATTACGAAAATGTTCCTCTCAAAGAATGTATCTATGAATATTTCGAGCGCGAAGTAAAACCCCATGTACCAGACGCCTGGATTGATGAGAGCAAAACCGATGAAAAGGACGGGAAAGTAGGAATCGTGGGCTACGAAATCCCCTTCAACCGCCACTTTTATAAATACGTACCCCCACGACCATTGGAGGAAATTGATGCAGAGCTTGAGCAAGTTAGCTCAGAAATCATGACTCTACTTCATGAGGTGACGGCGTGATGTTTTGGCCCCTTGACTCACTGTCAAATCATGTCGATAATGGGTATAACAACAGCCACCACGCCTCTCGACGATTTTTTCGGCGATGCGCACCTTGGTGGCTTTTCTTTTTTAAGGCAATCCAGCACTTCATTCTAAACTCGATTCAGAATCCAGAATACTTACCTCTTTGCTCCATAATCCGATGGCAATCTAAACTCCAGTCATCCCGTGGCTTGACCACGGGATCCATAAAATCCGAGGTTAATGCAAAATTTGAGATGCGAGAATGGCTCCCGCGATCAAGTCGCGGGAGGACAAACTTTGTGGGCAAAACCACCCTTTACGGGGGGGTCATCCTGCCATCCTCTGGCAGGACCATGGAGTTCAAAAAGGCACTTCGCATTGTTCTCCGGGTCAAATCCGAAGATGACAACTGCGGAGCTAGTTTTGGACTGGGAAAACACTTCTTTTCTACCTGGCAATATAAGCCCTCACCATCCATGGCAACTGGTTCCCAAAATGTAGGGTCGAGGTATGCCTCGACCGGGTTTGACTGGTGTGGGGTCACACAATGAGTTACACGCCATATCCGAAATATAAGCACAGTGGGGTTGAGTGGCTTGGGCAAATTCCGGAGGGGTGGGGGGAAAAACGTCTAAAATTTGTAACCAGTTTGCGAAACAAGAAAGTATCAATTGAAGGAAGAAAAGTCGTTGCGCTAGAGAACATCGAAGGAGGAACAGGCCGGTTTTTGGCTACAAAGTCAAGTTATTCCGGGGATGATGTGGCATTTTCTGCGGGTGACGTATTGTTCGGGAAACTACGGCCTTATTTATCTAAGGTGTATTTGACGCAGTCTGACGGTGTGGCATTTGGTGACCTTTTGGCATACTATCCGCAAAAGGGTGTTTTCCATTCCAAATTCTGCTTTTATTTATTGATTTCGGGCGGTTTCATATCCAAAGTGGATAGTTCCACCTACGGCTCAAAAATGCCTAGGGCTAGTTCAGAGTTTGTAGCTGAAATGGGAATAGCCCTCCCCTCAATCCAAGAACAAAAAGCCATCGCGGCTTTTCTTGATCGGGAGACTCGGAAGATTGATCTTCTTGTTGAGAAACAGGAACGCTTGATTGAACTTCTCAAAGAAAAACGCCAGGCCCTGATCTCTCACTGCGTAACCAAAGGCCTCAACCCAAACGCCAAAATGAAAGACAGCGGAGTGGAATGGTTGGGGGAGATTCCTAAGGAGTGGAAGATTTCAAAGCTTGGCAATTATTCCATGATTTTTAATGGCTCTACTCCAGACCGAAACGTCGAAGAGTATTGGGAAAATGGCACTATCCCCTGGCTGTCGAGTAGCAAAGTAAATGATACAATCGTTGAGCAACCCTCAGAGTTAATATCAAAAAATGCCTTTAATAAAACTTCATTGAGAATGGTACCACTAGGTTCAGTGATCATAGGTTTGGTAGGCCAAGGTAAGACCAGAGGAATGTCTTCCTTATTGGGAATATCAACAACAATAAATCAAAATCTAGCTGCGATTGTACCGGGCAGAAAAGTAATTGGGAAATTTATTCAACTGTTGTTCCAGCATCTATACATGCCTATTCGCGAGTATGGCAGAGGTGCTAACCAAGCTGCTTTAAATGGTGAGTTAATATCTGAACTCACCATTTTGATTCCACCAATCCAAGAGCAAAAAACCATTGCGACTTTTTTAGATCGGGAAACCCAAAAAATTGATACTCTGGTTGAGACAGCCAATTCCGCCATCACCCTCCTCAAGGAACGTCGAACTGCCCTGATTTCAGCCGCAGTCACCGGCAAGATAGATATCCGCAATCAAGTCAATCCTGAGGAAATCCAGTGAGCACAGTCCACCAGGAAAAAATGTTCCAGTTGGAGCTTGTTGAAGCCCTTTGTGAACGGGGGTGGGTAGAGGGGCATAATTCCAATTACGATCCTGAGACCGCGCTCTACACTGAAGATCTTATTGGGTTTGTCCAAGATGCCTATCCGGAGACCTGGGAGAAACTCGCTAAGAAGGGAGGTGATCCCTCGAAACGCCTTGTTTCTCAAACTGTTAAAAACCTGGAGAGCAAGGGAACTTTGCGAGTTCTTCGGGAAGGGTTCAAAGATGTTGGGATCTCCATCAATCTTTGCCAATTCAAGCCTGATCATGGGCTCTCTGACAAGATAAGTCAGGCCTACGGAAAGAACCGGCTTCGGGTAGTCCAGGAAGTTACCTACTCTTTGCACAATCAGAATCGCATTGATCTGGTGCTCTTCGTCAACGGGATTCCTACCGCGACTCTGGAGCTGAAGACAGATTTCACTCAGACGGTTCAGGATGCCGTTTACCAGTATAAGAAAGACCGACCTCCAAAAGACCCGAATACGAAGAAGAGCGAACCACTTCTTCAATTCAAACGAGGTGCCCTGGTGCATTTTGCAGTCAGTACCAGTGAAGTGTATATGACCACTCGCCTTGAAGGGATGAAGTCCTTTTTTCTGCCGTTTAATCGTGGCAACAATGGCGGGGCGGGCAACCCACCGAACCCGGAAGGGTACTCCATTTCCTATCTCTGGGAATTCGTCATGGAGCACGAGATGTGGCTGCATATTCTGGGTCGATTTCTTCATCTTGAGGAAACCACCGAGGAAGATTTATCCGGCGTGCTCAAAAATAAGTCCACGATGATTTTCCCGCGCTTCCACCAACTTGAGGCCGTGACCAAAATGGTCGATACCGTTGCTCAAGAAGGACCGGGGCATTCTTACCTGATCCAGCATAGTGCTGGTTCCGGCAAGTCCAACTCCATCGCCTGGCTCTCCTATCAACTCGCATCACTCTTTAACAAGAACGGCCACAAGGTATTTCGAAACGTAATCGTTATCACTGATCGAACCGTTCTCGATAGCCAACTCCAATCCACCATTACTCAATTTGAACGAACCAAAGGTGTGGTTTGTGCAATCAGCGGTGATGGATCTACAAGTAAATCCGAGTCACTCAAGCAGGCGCTGGTGAATCGAACTCCGATTGTCATTGTCACCATTCAAACCTTCCCATTCGTACTGGAGGCCATCGAGAACCGCAAAGAATTCAAAGCGAGTAACTACGCCATCATTGCCGATGAAGCGCATTCCTCCCAGACGGGAACAACCGCGCGCAAGCTTAAAGAACTGCTCACCACGGAGGATCTTGATGAAGAGAATGAGGAACTCTCCGCCGAAGAAGTTATCAACGCGGTTCTTGCTTCAAGAAAGAAGGCACGTAACATCTCCTATTTTGCTTTTACGGCCACTCCAAAGGCCAAAACCCTTGAGCTATTCGGGCGACCCCCTGACCCAACCCAACCCATCAGTGACAAGAATCTACCCGGCCCGTTTCATCTCTATTCCATGCAGCAAGCCATCGAAGAGAAATTTATCCTCGATGTGCTTCAAAACTACATCACCTATGAAATGGCTTGTGAGCTCAACCAGAAGTCTAAAGACAAGGATCTAGAAGTTGAGAGTCGCAAGGCCAGCAAAGAAGTGCTCCGATGGGTGAAGCTTCATGAGTACAATATTACCCAGAAAGTCATCGTGATCATTGAGCACTTCCGCGAGAACGTGGCCCATCTTCTCGGCGGCGAAGCCCGCGCGATGGTCGTGACCGACTCACGAAAGGCTGCCGTGCGTTACAAATTGGCCTTGAACAAGTACATCGACGAGAAAAAGTACCCACTCAAAGCTCTGGCGGCGTTTTCCGGAGAAGTACTCGATTCGGAGTCAGGGTCTGATCCGTTCACAGAAATCAACATCAATCCGAATCTACTCGGTCAGGATATTCGAAACGCTTTTGATAAACAGGATTACCGTTTCCTGATCGTTGCAAACAAATTCCAGACCGGCTTTGATCAGCCCAAACTCTGTGCCATGTATGTGGATAAGCGCTTGAGTGATGTGGACTGCGTTCAAACCCTCTCCAGGCTCAATCGCACGAAGCCAGGTAAGAAAATGGTCTTTATCCTTGATTTCGTCAACGAGATAGAGGAGGTACGCAAAGCATTCGAACCATATTACCGTCAGTCGGAGCTAGAGCGAGTGTCCGACCCTAACAAAATCTACGAAGTTCAGGATCGAATCCTCCAAAGAGACATTTTCAACATGCAGAATGTCGAAGAGTTTGCTGTCGCTTTTTTCGCGCCCATCGAGAAAGTAACTCAGAAAAAGCTACAAGCTCTACTCACACCAGCCAGGGATCGCTTTAGGGTTTCTTACCTGGAAGCTGTTCAAGAGCTTAAAAAGTTAATGGAGCAAATAGAGAACTTGAAGAAAGCAAATCTGCAAGTTTCCCCGGAGTTAAATCTTGCTCTCAAAACCGTCAGTGAGAAGAAGAGCGACCTGGAAGCATTCAGGAAGGATCTTGGAAGTTTCCATCGATTCTATGAGTTCATCTCCCAGGTGGTGCAATTCGATGATGAAGAACTGGAAAAATTCAACGTCTACTGCCGCCATCTTTACCCGCTGCTGCGGCTGAGCATAGATCAAGAAGATATAGATCTCAGCTCCCTTGAAATGACCCGCTACCGCCTTGATGAACAGGGCAAAAGCACTATTCAACTCGGGGACGGTCCCGAGGAAGAAACCAAACTAATACCCGGCGATTCCGTAGCAAGTGGGAGGAAGAAAGATCCCAAGAAAGAACTCATGTCCCAAATTCTGGAAAGACTGAACGAAATTCTAGCAGGGGAAGGACTCACAGACGCGGACCGACTCAACTACGCAACGTGGATCTCGGACAAAATCCTGGAAAATGAGGTGGTAGTCCAGCAAATCCAAAACAATCCCAGGGAACAAGCAAAACTAGGAGACTTCAACGTAGCCCTGTTAAAAGCTTTATCAGTCAGCCAACAAAGCCACGATCAGATGGCGAAAAGCGTACTCACCAATCAACAAACAATGCAGAGCTTCAACTCTATTATCTTCGATCTTGTCCACAACCGACTCCATAACTCAGACCAGCTCAGGGCCCCATAAAAATATTGATAATTACACCACTGAGTAATTTTACTCAATGATGTAATTGGAGTTGTCTTTGTGTGCCCAGAGCCTGGTGTCTCTACACTTCGTAACGTGAGCGGTTGGTTTTCTTAGAGCCTGTTCACGATCTCCATTTGTAGCGAGATTTAGCGAAAAGTGGATAATCAAGGCCCGAAGTATGACAACGCCGAGCATGCGCTTTGCGGCAAATCGTCGTTGAATGGAGATCGTGAACAGGCTCTTAAAATGGTTTCCATGTTTTCGGGGCAATTTCGAGATCTAGCAGGCGGGCTCTCATTGCTTCCCTGGAAACATGAAAATGTTTTGCTAAGTCCGCTAAATCTGGATTTACTTGACGGGCAGCCTTTACCTTCTTTGCCGGCATCTGGAAGGCTACGGCAAACCAGTGAGCTTCTACCTCAATCTGATCCTTTTCCTCTTTCTCTGGATATAAATTTTCAAGGTTTTGACCAGGGTGGTCTATGGTAATCCTCTTTTTCCCCATTAAAGAATGCAAAAAGTAATGCCCGATTTGGTGAACAATCGCAAAACTAGCACCCTGGGGCGACCCATGATTTTGTAGTACGATTCTAAAGTTTTTAGGCCCCTCAACGATCAATTGTCCACCCTGGTCCCTGTTCTCATCAGGATAGGCCAGTGTGCCGCCCAGTCGTACGATGAACTCATCAAGAGCCATTCCAGGACTGTAGTTGAACGTTTCTGCAAAACCTTCCGCTATTCCCATAATTACGAACTTTGGGAGATAGGTAGGCACGATCTCATCACTCATATTTGCCACATCTCAATCAAAGGAAAGGACCTCATTCTATCAACTCTAGACTCATAATGGGTACTTGCGGTGGAACCCCTGGATCATCCGGTCAAGCCGCAAGATGACGAAGAAATTTTCCTCCGCAAGGAAAAGAGAAAAATTCTTCTCCCCCTTTTTTTAGGCATCGAGTTCTGGTGTGTGGCGGATGCTGGGTTATTCAGAAGTGGTGCCTATTAGTGGGTTAGGAGGAGGACGTAGCCAAGCTACGTTTGACGAGTAAGCCGCTGATAGGGGCTGCTTCTGGATGGCCCGGCGCCGTCTAAGCACCAGAACTCGGTGCCTAAAAAAACCTCTGGAATGAGGCTTGGATGCCCCGCAGCGCGAAGCGATCTCTCGTGGTTCCGTTCAGCCTTGGGGAACTTCCTTCCAGAACTTCGATATAGCGCAGTCCCAAAGCAAACCGATAGGAGTCTTTCAGAGCTTTATAGAATTGAAACTGAAGATCTAGAAGAGCGTTACTTTCCCTGTTTTTATCCTGCAGGGAGGCTGTCTCCAAAAAACCCTGGCTGCTTATTTTCTGGTTCAGGAAGTTGGTTTCCCTCTCGGAGCTGAGCAAATGCAAATGGACCCCCGATGACCAGGAGAGTGAATGATTAAGGATGGATCGGTATTCAAACCCAAGAAATCCTCCCAGGCCTTCCTTTGCGTAGTTTTCTTCCCCCTGTTCAACCTGGATGGGGCCTCCATTTGGTGTCGCGCTCGTGGCCTGGTTTAATCCTAGTTGATCCTCTCCCCGCAGACGAGAGAACCTCTTCATATGTAAGTGGCTCAACCCCCCTTGCAAAGTCCAGCGGCTTTGATCCTTGGTGTGCAAAATCCTCTCATTGCCAATCCTGGTAAGGTAGAATTGTGTCTTACTCAAACCCTCTACTTCGCTCACAGTATTCCCAAAACCCAGGGAATAGCCTGCGGCTAATCTATTGCCATTGATAACTTCTTTCGGGCTGAAGCCAAGAACTGACAAAAAGCCGTTATAGTGTCCAAAGGGGAGGCGAGCTGTCATTTCCACAGCAAAGTCACGGGTTTGGAACCTCAGAGGAGAGACGGGACCGCTGGGACCATTACTAAATCCAAGGATTTGATCTAGATTCTGAGAATCAAGATAGATGAGATCCCACTCCACACTATTCTCAAACCACTTTAGTGCATTTTTTCTGTGTCTCTGCACAGGGTCCAGGTATTGAAACTCCTTGGGAGGAGGTTTCCAATAAGGATCCCGAAAGCCCTCGAAGGGATGCTGTTCCTGTGCCTCCAGACTACTATCCCAGTTCTTTAGAAAGTCCACATTCTGTGGTTGCCCCAGACCCTGTCCAATTGGCCTGGCCTGATGCTGAGACACAAGGATAACAATCATCGCGAAGATGCAAAGAATCCTTGGAAATCTGATCCCCGAAAATAATGTTCTCATCCCCAGGAAGAATCGGCACTTTCCCTATTGCATAACGGCCCTCTTCCCTTGTTTTACAGTCCACATTTTCCTATAATGGACAAATCTGGCAAAATACGGTGGACTTCTGTCTAATCTTGATTCTGATCGATCAAGAATTTGCCCTGGACATCAAGATTTGTTCAAGATTATGCCCATGCGCTGGTTCGACATCAAAAATAAGAATTATTGGAGAGTGAATGGCAAAAGGGAATTCACAATTCAAGAAGTGTCTCAAGTTACCGGAATCACAGTACGGACTCTCAGAAATTATCTAAAGTCCTATGTGGACCTCCTTCAGCCCAGGCGAGGGTATTACAACAGCCTCGTGTTTTCGGAACAGGACATCAATGTCTTCGTCATGATTAAAACCTTAATCAAAGATGGATTTAAAGTAGGGGAAATCCAAGAGAAAGTCCGCGCGGAACTCCCTGCCATGCAAAGAGGTACAGAGTCTCATCAATCTTCAAATGACCCCTCTTCTCCGATTGAAGAGCCCCCCAATAATGAAACATTGCCGCAAAACTCGACCGAATCCATGATTCGAGTCAACCCTCGTATGCTTAAGAGTGTTAACTCTTATTTACTTGCTCAGGAAAAGAGAAACTCGATTCTTGAGCATAGGCTTGAACGAATAGAGCGACTCCTGGAAAGAATAGAAAAGCCACAGGAGACGACATTTTCAGACACACTGGCTCGATTGGTGGAATCTACCCAGGCTCTATGGCTAGCTCTCAAGAAGGCCATCCCCTGAAGTGTCCCAATAGCGGTTAGCTAAAACTACTGCCGCAAGATCATCAAAATCCCTGTTGGGATAGCGTAGTCCTTTTGGAATCAATTTTCGCAGGCCGCTTGGAGGATAAAAAGAATCAAAGAGAATTTTCGCTTCCTCGGTAGATCCGGATTCATTAATCCAGTGTATGGGAAGGTCCAACTTTAAGAGCCTTTCTGAAACTGGTTTGGAGTTGGTTCCGTCTCCTAAAACAATCAACGTGATCGAATGCTCCTTTACCATTCTTTCCACCGTCGGATACAATGACTCCAAGCTATAGATTCCCCTCTCTAGGATTTCTCGAGCGGAATCTACGACAGCCCCGCCCCATTTGGATCGACCTGGATCAATGGCTAAAATTTTAGAATTTTTTTTCATCCCTGACCTTAAAAAGTTTCCCAACCTCTTTAGAAAGCTAGTCTATCGTGATTTTTTCGAGCGGTTCGTCGGTTCTGCACTAGGCTTCCTTTGGGCCATTTTAAATCCCCTGGTATTAATGGGAATGTATGTCCTGCTCTTTTCAGTAATTCTTAAGATTCGATTCATTGAGGGAGGTACACACGTTGATTTCGGGCTCTATTTGTTTTGTGGCATGATTCCCTGGTTGGCGTTCCAGGAATCCCTGGTCAAATGCTCAAACATAATTTTTGCATATCGCAATCTCATTCTTCACATTCGCCTTCCGCTTGGATTCCTTCCTTTGCACATTGCAGTATCCGCTGTAATCCAAGAACTAATCGCGCTTGTGCTTTTCATTGGATTTGTGTGGCAATACAAGGGTCTTGATGTACAGGGGTTACCTTTTCTATTTCTCATTGTACCCATCAAGATCCTCTTTACCTGCGGATTCAATTTCTTTCTCACCCCCATTACCGTCTTCTACAGGGATATTGTCCAACTGGTCCAGATCATGATGATCTGCTGGTTTTTCTCATCCCCTATTGTATATCCAATCTCCCAAGTACCTGGAGAATACCTGTCTCTCTACCGCCTAAATCCCTTCGTTTCATTTGTTGAATGTTACCGGCATGCAATCCTGGGCGACCCGGGATGGAACTGGTCTTCTTATCTTTATGTGTTAGGCATTTCCCTGGTCCTTTATATTCTTGGATTCTATTATTTTAAGCGCAGTGAAAAACACATTCTCCAATATATCTGATTTGTCTTTTTCCTTTCCTCCTTATACGGGTCATCTTCAACCAATACCAAGCCGAAATAGAGGAAATGTACGATCTCAATCCGAGTGGGCTAAACTTGCTTTGAATTTTGGTTTATACTGCTTGTGACGCGCCTAACAACCCTTATTGTTGTATCCGTACAAATCAATGTAAGAAAGGCTGACCAATGAGTGTCCTTGATCAAACTCTCTATTATTTTCATAAAGCCGCGGACGCAATGGATCTCGGGGAACATATCCAGGAGATGATGGCAGAGCCCCATCGAATTATCGTTGTACAAATCCCGGTCGAAATGGAAAACGGGGTAATAGAGGTCTTTAAGGGATATAGAGTTCAGCACAATCCCGCCCGAGGGCCTATGAAAGGCGGACTAAGATACCATCCGACGGTAGATGTGGAACATTGTACCTCCCTTGCAAATCTGATGACCTGGAAGACTGCCCTGTTAGATATTCCCTATGGAGGAGCCAAGGGAGGGGTGAACTGTGACCCCACCCAGATGACAGAACGGGAAATGGAGCGTGTCACCCGTAAATTCATAGCCAATCTCGAAGAGTGTATCGGACCTTACAAAGACATCCCCGCGCCAGATGTAAACACCAACAGCCAGGTGATGGCCTGGATTATGAATGAATACTCAAAAATCAATGGATTTTCTCCCGCAGTGGTCACGGGGAAACCTCTGGATTTGCACGGTTCTGAAGGAAGAGAGGCAGCTACCGGCCGAGGAGTCGTGTTTGTAACCGAGAATTTTCTCCATGATTATGAGATCTCGTTAAAAGATACTTCGGTAATAGTCCAGGGTTTTGGGAATGTGGGATCATGGGCAGCAAAGATCTTATTTGAGGCTGGCGCTAAAATTCTTGCCATCAGTGATGTCTCTGGAGGGATTTATTGCGAAGAGGGATTAGATATTCCCACACTGCTTAATACTACTCATGAAGGGCATTTGCTGAGCGAAGTACATGGTTACGATCATATAAGCAATGAAGAGTTGTTGACTCTTCCCTGTGACCTCTTAATCCCCGCCGCGCTTGGACGTGCTATCAACAAAGATAACGCCGCTGATATACAGGCCCGATTCATCGTAGAAGCAGCGAATTCACCAGTTACACCCGAGGCCGATGAAATCCTCGATAAAAGAGGGATTCCGGTCTTGCCCGATATCCTCGCAAATGCTGGCGGAGTGACGGTTTCCTACTTCGAATGGACCCAGAATATTCAACAATTTCGCTGGTCAGAGGATGACATCAATATGCGTTTGAAGTTAAAAATGAGAAAGGCCTATCAAACCGTCCGAAAGGTCGCTAAAAAATATAATGTGCCCCTGAGAACCGCTGCATTTATTGTCTCTATCGGACGTGTAGGTAAAGCAACTGTTTTGAGTGGAATTTAAGAAAGAAGGTACCCATGGATTCATTTCTAGAGCTACTCACAAAAGATTTCGATTCCAATCCACTATTCGCGTTTTTCTCCAAGGAAGAATTTGATGAGTTCCTCGATATCGCAACCATTGAAAAGTTTGGCTCTGGTGAGGTTTTGTTTAAGAAGGATGATGAACCCCAGGGACTTTATTTTTTCTTCCAGGGTAAGGTCCAGATTACGCGCGCCAAGCCCAACCGCCCTCCTCGGGTCATTGCTGAAATTGAAGCTCCAACGATACTTGGAGAAATGGCCATGCTGGTTCATCGGCTACGCACCTCAACAGCGACGACTCTCAGCGAATCAACCGTGCTCCTCTTCGCCCGCGATGATTACAATCGTCTGCTCGGGGAAAATAACCTGATGGCGTTTAAACTCTCCCATAATATGGGAATTATTCTGGCTAAGAGAATTGAGATGATGAACAAGTCCATGATGGATACAAAGCAGGAGTTCAAAGAATTTTCCAGCTTCAAGAATTCCCTTTTTAACGACTGGAATTTCTAGGTCTTCCTATTCATGAGCCCCCTTATTTTCAGGCTCTTTTGGATTTCTCTCCTCTTCTCCTTCAGTACGAGTGCTCTCTTTTCTTTGCAGGCGCAAACACTACCCAAGGTTTCCAATCGACTGGAAGAGTTTTTGGAAATTCTTCGCAAAGCAAAGGGAGATGAACGCGCGGGATTCTACGAAATGGGGCTCAACTCAGACCACCCCCTAATCTACTACCATAGCCTGGACTGGGTTATTCACCAACCCCACATTAGAGCTCTGCCAATTATGGAGTCTCGCTTAAGAAGTAGAAACCTGTCCCCGGAAGCTGCTCGATTGACTCATATCGGAGTCCTTCGTCTGCATTTCCACACTACCAATGAGGAGTTGCGCCTTGAATATCTCAAGATATTACTAGAAAGGGAAAATCCTCACGAAATTCCCGAACTCTTTCACTGGATAATCCAGCTCTATTCAGCCCTTGGAAGTTCCGGGGACCTGGGGGAACTCACCATCCTGGATGGAATCAAGGAATTTACCAAACCGCTAAGGTTTGCGCGCGAACGTCTGCAGGCTCAAAATCCCTCCAAGGATTTGGTACTTTCTTATATCTTGACCTATCGAAGCCCCCATAGGGAAATGCGTTCCTGGGCTCTTGAGAGGCTATCCCAGATAGAAGATCGACGGGTGGCTACATTTCTTACTCGACTCCATAGAGAATCCAGCCTCAATTATGGATTGAGAGAGTGGATGAAAATTCAAGACGCGCTGTTAAAACATCAAGATCGCTTTTCAGATCTCTATCCCGAATAGTAAGCGGTTTACCCGTTGCAGATTCATAATCCTCTATAGCTGAACAAAAAACTAACCATAGAACCAAAATTTGCCGATAGAAGTAGCAGGGGCAAACACTTTCAAACAAAGTAGGATCAATGGAAACTCAAGAATCCAAACTCAAAATTGTCGATGATGTATGGACTGAATTCCTAAATGAGTTCCAAACCGGTGATCTGGTCCATGATCAAATTTTCATTGTATCGGACAATATGCTGCTAAGAGGTCCTAATTTCGATCTCATGCAATTGTTTGGTCTAGAAGATCACATCCAATGATTTAACCTCGCCGGTAGTCGGTAGCTAGTACCTACTCCCTTGGTCCGGATCTCATGATCGAAACGATCATGACCATGGCAAAGGCTCCCGCCACCAGGTAGCCCGAAATTCCCAGGTAATAGAGAAACCCTCCCGAGTCTTTCGTAGTGGCCAATAAGAAGGACGAGCCAATGAGCACCCCCGTTAGCAAAACTCCCAAAATTGCCCTGTTCAAAACCTTCTCCAAAATGTAGAAATGAATTTCGGAGCGCTTATGACTCGCCGCGGAATCATGCTGGGCTTTTTGAATATTCTTGATGATGACAAAAAGATCATCCGGTAGCTCAGAGAGATAATCATAGAGCAAAAAGGATCGATCAGAAAGTTCTGCCGCCAGACTCTTAACCTCTAACTGACTTTCGATGAGAGACTTGATCTCCGGAAGCAGAAAATCCATAAGATTTATAGAAGAATGCAGACTCTTGCACACCTGTTCCAGGGTGACGACAGACTTAAAAAGCATAGACATTTGGGAGGGGAACCTCAAATGGTGTCGACGAAGAATCTCATCCAGGGAAGTGGTGAATTCACTCACATCTATTTCAGCCAGACGCCTGGAACGAAATGCCAGAACCAGGTCGCGGATTTCCATTACCATTGCGTCGCTCACGCCCAGGATAGTTCCCCGGCAAAGCTTATTTAGAGAACGCGCTACCAGGGGATAATCCCCTCGACCGGCTCCCCAGAAAATTCGACAGAGGTGCATCATGTTTCCTGAGTCCAACTGCCCGACCATTCCAAAGTCGAGAAAAACGATGGCTCCATCTGGCAGAATTCTCAAGTTGCCTGGATGTGGATCGGCATGAAAAACTCCTTCCTTGAAGACCTGATGAAAAAAGGAACGGATCAGTCTCTCCCCAACCTCACAGGAGTCCACTCCGTAAGCATCCAGAGCTTTGCTCCCATCAATCTTTTTTCCACCAATGTATTCCTGAACAAGAACTTTACCCGTAGAACATTCGGGATAGACCCCTGGTATTCTGATTTTCTCGTTATCTTCGAACATAGCGTGAAATCGAATCATCATGCGCAATTCGCGTCCGAAGTCCAATTCACGCAAGATATTTCGAATAAACTCCTCAAGAAAATCTCTCCAGTTAGCGGGGTCATTAGGATCACCGAAATGATCTTGAAGAAGAGAAACTACATAGGATAAGACATCCAGGTCCTGTTCAATCATCATTCGAATTTTTGGTCTCTGGACTTTAACAATGACTTTTTCCCCAGTGGCTCTTAATTCGGCTTTGTGCACCTGGGCTATAGACGCGGTAGCCAGGGGTATAGAATCAAATTGGGAAAAAGTCTCTTCTAACTCGTCAATCTTGAGTTCAGAACATATTACGGATTTAATCGTATCTCGGGATACAGGCGTGACATGGTCTTGAAGCTGGTGTAATTCCTCAAGATACTCAGTTGGGAGAATATCATCACGAGTTGAAAGGATCTGTCCAAGTTTAATGAAGGTGGGTCCCAGTTCCTCGGCTGCCAGTTTAAGCCGTTCTGCTCGCGGCAAAAGGGCAAATTCTTTGGACACAAGTCCAACTTTACGCGCCAATCCAAGGATTCGATCTACTTGAAGGGTTTCTAACAGGTCGGTGAATCCATATTTAGCAAAAATCGTAGCAATTTCCTGAAAGCGCTTGATGTTAATAATGCGCTTATGGATCTGGCGAATTTTCATGCTTTCTTCAGTTCCAATCTATTAAACAACTCCGTAATTGTATCCAGCTTCATAAATTCTACACTTTGAAAATGGGATTTGGTTTCGAATTTCTCTCCCCGAACAATAAGGTATTTCTCAGTTCCATGGGTAGCAAAATAAAAGCGTTCATTGAGTTGGTCCACGCCTCCTTCAAAGCGCAAGCCATCATCAATATTGAGTCGTAATCTCACCGGTCTGGTGTTTTGATCCACTGCTTTCATCTGGGTCTTATGGCTAACATGAGTGATCTCATCGGAATCAAGGAGATTTTCCTCTCGTATGACCCGGTTTTGTCCAAAAACTTCCCTTTGCTTTAGTCGGTCTTCAAGGGGAACTCGAAAATACTGATCAAACTCTCCGGGTCTTTGCTCCTCAAGCTCGTTATGAAGAATCTCATCTACGATTTGGTCCTGGCTGGGAAGGCTTTGTAATTCAAGAACCCGTTGAAAATAAAGAGAAGGGGTTTTCTGATAAACCTTCACCTGGTCGAAATGAAATTGATAACCATCGTGGAATGGGTAAACCAATGCTTTTTTCAATTCCGGCAAAACTAACTGGTCATGGTTCTCAAGTCCTGTCTGGGATGAAGCTATTCCTGACTGAAAGTCCGTCTTTAGGACAAAGAGGGAAGGAGAAAGGACTTTCTTATAGGTGACGTTGGCATTGAGTATGAAAAGAATTCCCTCACGAGCCTTGGGGCTCTGTGCATATTTTGAAGCGACTACCTGGGCGTGGGAAGAGAAGGAAGAGGAGGAAACGCAATGTAATAATTGGTCCATCAGGCGCGAGTCTTCCTCTCCCCTTGAGTTTGAGCCAAATTGATAAGATCGACAGGCGGAGTCACGTCCCAAAGAAGACCTCCTCAGGGACATGGCATTGACAAGGGTACCTAGAAAACGTGCCAAAGGTTCCTCAAACCCTTGCGAAGATGAACTCGTGGAGACTTCTTGAACCTCACGGTTGCCTTCTTCATCAACGGCACAACGAAAAATGCTCAGGTATACTGGTTCCCACTCCATAATCAATCTCCCTTTTGGACCTCTAGGATGCAAATCCATCCAAAGCGTTAAACAAGTGAATTGTCCACTTGCAGATTCATTCCCATGTCTGACTCATTAAATATGATCCTTTGAATCTTGTCATTCCAGACCGAACGGAAATCTGACAAAGCACTCCATTTTCGGTATCTATTTTCCCCATTTTATCAACCAAAAAATTCTTTTTTTTAGTTGTTAAAAGACCCTTCCGCATCTGCGTTTTTTATATTACACTCGGTACTTCAATTTTAAGGATCCCTGTAGGCGGCAGTAGGAAATTTCCGAAACCGAAAAATGAAAACAAGGCAGGGTCCTGGGACTTTTAGAGGTATACGCAACATGACTTGGAAAGCCATGAATCAACCGATTAATAACACAAGAAATCTCAACACCATGGTACTCGAAGCTAACCTCAAAACGGGCGAAATCATTCGTCACGAGTCGCCCGTGCGACTCAACTCCACAAGGGGATCCCTTCGTTTTAGCCCCCATTGCGGCCTCAAATCCTGATCCCCTAACCACAAAGACGAAAAGCCATATACCCCACCACACTTTGATGGTCTCCTGAAACCTCACCGGAGTGTGAGTAAGCCAGGAATTCCGGCCTGATTTCTGGATACAATTTCATGAGGGTGTATACCGGGTGAATTCCGCAAAGGGAGGTTTCGTTGTGATGATTAGCCTCAAGCAGTGCATCCGCGTCCTTTTGTACAATCAACTCTCTGCCCCGGTTATCTAGATCATTTGCTTTCTGTGCAGAAAGAAAATGGGAAAAGTCCGTGCTTGCTACTACCAGGGTTTTGCAGCCGTCCTCTTCCAGGATCTCTCTCAAGGCCAGGGCAAATTCTTCCATCATCTCGGCACTCACGTCTCCAATCAGAACAGGTACCAAACGAAAATTATTTTGCAATGCTACCTGTAAAAACGGGAGATGTACCTCTATGGAATGTTCCTGTTGATAAGCCGCGGGAAAAAATTGCGTGGGGAGTTTTAAATGTACAAGTTTTGAACAGAATTCTTCATCAATCGGAATTTCTCCGAGGGGGGTTTCAAAGACACCTTCTGCATAAATCGAAAACCCCTTAAAATAGACACGGTGAGTAGGGCCAAAAACAACCACTCGATCGAAGGATTCGCCCTGGATTTGAGCATAGGCCTTGGCGGCACAGGCGCCAGAATAAACATAGCCTGCATGGGGAGCAATCAGGGCTTTGAGCCTTCCTTCCCCGCCGCCAGATGAGGCGGCATGGTCAAGATAGCCCTTTACTGTATCCCGCAGTGATTCTTCGTCACCTGGATAAAACAAGCCGGCTACCTGTGCAAAATGTTTCTTAGAACTCATCATTCCTCCCGTCTAACCTGGCTCACATTTGAAAGTCTTCCCCCAAGTAAATGCGCTTGGCCTCCTGGTTGGAAATGATCTCTTCCACACCACCGGACACCAATATTCTGCCCTTATTCATCACATAGGTACGGTCTGTAATCTTCAGCGTTTCACGAACATTATGATCTGTGATTAAAATCCCGATTCCCCTGTCTCTTCTAAGGGCCGCTATAATGCCCTGGATATCGGCTACAGCAATAGGATCAACTCCTGCGAAGGGTTCATCAAGAAGTAGGAAAGCCGGGTCGGTGGCCAGAGCTCTGGCTATTTCTGCGCGCCGCCTCTCTCCACCTGACAAGGAAACTCCCAGGCTTGAGGCCACATGGGTCAAGGAAAGGCTTTCCAATAACTCGTCTGCCTTTTCACGGCGCTTAATTAGAGATTTCTCGCTAAATTCAAGAATCCCCATGAGGTTATCCATCACACTTAGCTGGCGAAAAATGGAGGCTTCCTGCGCGAGGTAACCGATTCCCATGCGCGCTCGCTCATACATGGGCAAAGCAGTGATATCAATATCGTTGAGATGAATGGAACCGCTATCCGCCCGTACGAGCCCCACGACCATGTAGAAGCTGGTAGTCTTTCCCGCGCCATTGGGCCCTAGCAACCCTATGATCTCTCCTGTGTGTAGTTGAAGACTGACCTCCTCAACTACCTGATGGCCCTTATAGGATTTTTGAATTTGAGTTATGCTCAAGGTTTGAGCCATAATTTCTCTCAGGGACCAACCCTGATTATCCCTTCCACGTCACCCATTTGAATTGTTCGCCTTTCTTTTACTAAATGTAGGATTTTTTGGCTGGAAACCTCATTGAGTTTTTGTCCATTCTCACCCAATTCATAAATCAGAGCATTGCCGATCAGGTAAAACTTTTCGTCCTGACGGTAGTAGATTAGCCTATCTCCATGACCACCCA
>Ga0257124_1000341_pt1 | contig 55795 bp, 55 predicted proteins | sample SI106_150metaG_FD_190154 | JGI IMG/M metagenome (GOLD analysis project Ga0257124, IMG submission 190154) | Marine microbial communities from Saanich Inlet, British Columbia, Canada - SI106_150 | ecosystem: Environmental > Aquatic > Marine > Inlet | place: Canada: British Columbia | collected...
CTAACATCGCGATTAAAAAAAGTTAAATTTCCCTCCACGAAGTGAGAGCTGGAAATTTAATTTGGGAAAAATCTGCAAGATTTTTCTTTTTAATCGCTGTTAGGCGAGGGTGAGCGAAGCGAAAGGGTGCAACCCGTCCCCAAAATTCTGAAAGAATTTTGCGTATCCACGCAGGTGGGCTCGAAAGTATCTTTAGGGTTTTAGGGGTCGGCTCGAATTTTTTGCTTCTTTTTTAAAAAAAAGAAGAGTTTGGTGGGCTGTTTCTTCGTTAGTTATCACTAAGCATAAAAATAAAAAAAATAAAAATAAAAATAAAAAATTTAACCAAATAAATTCTTAAACCAACTCATTACTTTTTGTAAGAATCCTTCACTCACACAAGTTCCAGAAACACAAACATTTGAAGAACATTCAAAGTTATTATCGCAAGAATTTTCACCTTTCAGTTGTTCAACAAAAGAACCAGTATCAGAACAAAAATTATCTGCTTTTCTATATCCAAATGGATAACATTTTCCATCAAGAGGACAAGAATCTTTACAGACTAAAATTTCTTCTTTTTCTTCTGTTAGTTTTTCTTCTTGTATCTTTTCTTCTTTCTCAACAGAAGGAATAAAACTAACTTCGGATTTTTCAAAATCCAAATAACATTCTTCTGCAACACTAAAAGAATTTACTCCGCATTTGCTACCATCTTTATAACATTCATCTTGACAAAATTCTTTTGCATAACTTTGCCATGTTTCAGATGATTTACAAGATGATTCGCTTCCTTGTTTTTCTTCTTCGCCACTATAACATTGCCAATAAGAATATCTAAATCCTCTACCTCCGATTATCTCGGTAGTAGTATTACCTTCTGGAAGGCAATCGAATTCAGCATACTCATTTTCGCCATCAGTTATTGTGTAGGCATAACCTCCACATGTGCTTTTCCATGTTAATTTTTCTCCTTTCTTTCCATTAACATCCATAACACAAGTTTCAATTCCACCGCAAGAAAATCTTGAGTTATCTTCTGCTGTATAACACTTTTGTTCTTTTTCTGAATTTTTGAAAACACATTTAACCTGTTCTTTTACATAGGCTGGAATTGTTTCATTTGTTTCTGTTTCGTTGGTTTCAGATGTACATTTGAATTCTGCATATTCATTATCTCCATCTATGATTGTGTAACCATAGCCACCACAAGAACTTTTCCATGTTAGCTTTTTTCCTTTTTCGCCTGAAACATCAGCTACACATGTTCCTGTTCCTGAACATCCAAACTTTCCGTCATCAGTATAACATTTTTGCATTTCATTTGAATTATCAAAAACGCATTTTACTTGTTCTTTGATAAAAGCTGGTATTGTAGAATTTGTTGTTGTTTCATTTTCTTGAGCAGAAACAATAACAGAACTTAACAGAAATATAGAGAGAACTAAAAAGATTCCTAAAATAAATTTTTCGCTTTTCATTTTTTACCTCCTTTCAATACTATTTTTGAGTTTATCATAGTTTTTATAGTTTGTTCTTACTTTTAAATCCTTTTTTAACTTCAATGGGAATTGAAGTATATAATTTAAACACAGAAACTCATTTATTAATCTTTCTATAACTTTGGTACAAATGTTTGGATATTGCACTTTAAAGTCTTTGGTATAAACATTTGTATGAGTAAATACGACGATATGATTTTATCTGTACTTTCAAAAGACGAGATAAAAAGCACAAATCAAGTTTTAGAAGAATTGCAAAAGAAAGCGGATAAAGTAATTAATTGGCACGCACTTTATCAAGTTTTGATGGAACTTCAATCAAAAGGAAAAATTGAAAGATTGCAGAGTAAAGCAGGTTTTTTCTGGAGAAAAAAATAAAACAGCCGACCAACAAAAAACAAGAAAAATATTTGGGTGTAACAAAGTGAAACCTCTTATCGTTTGTTAGACGAAATTTTGAATTTCGTAAGTTTTCTCGTTGGTTCGATAAGAGAAGTATTTTTTTGTTTTTATTTCTGAAAATCCGCAGATTTTCAGCTATCTGTCGCGTAAGCGACTTCGAGCCGACCCCCTAATTTTTCTGAAAGAAAAATATTCGTAATCGTTTTCGAGCCCACCGAGTAATATGTCGCCTAACATCAGAGTTTAGAGAAGTTTTTGCGAAGCAAAAATTTGGGCGAGATTCTGCAAGAATTTCCCTCTAAATCCTTGTTAAATGAGGGTGAGCGAAGCGAAAGGCTGCAAGCCGTCCCCGAGGATTTGCGAAGCAAACCGCAGAGTAATTTTTAGTGGCGTTCAATCAAAAGAGCGAATGCGATACATCAAGAACAAGAATCGAGGGGGACAATCTTTTTTTACTTTTTTTAGGGGAGGGGCTTTAATTATTTTTTAGAATATTTTTTATTTTTGCTAAATCCTCTTTAATTTCAGTTGTCATTTTATTTTTATTTGAAGCATTTTGTTTTAAATCTGCTTTTCCTATTGAAATGTAATGCAATCTTTCAAATCTCCAATTAATCATCCCTATGTAATGATCTATAAAAAATAATTTTAATATTTTATTAGCAAATTGAGAGTTTGAGTATCTATAGGTATCTAAAAAGAATTTCCATTGTTTTTTAGTTAAATCATAGCTATAAAAGAAAAAAACTAAATCTGTTTCTGGATAATCATACCGAACAAATTCCCAATCAATTAATTTTACAGAGTTTTTATCATAAAAAACATTACTTCTTGTAGGATCTCCATGAACCATAGAGAAATATTTTCTTCGATTTAGTAACTTATTATTATTTTCAAAAAATATTTCAATTTTTCCAAATAGTTTAAAATATTCATTCCAAACTTCTTTTGAAACATGATTTTTATATTTTATAATGTTTCTATTATATTTGATTAACTGATTTAACAAATTTTGGTTTTTACTTTCTTTTAATGATATTACTGATTTATTGGAATGTAGTTTTTTATACCATAACGCCATTAATTCAATAAAATTATTATCTACTTGTCTCTCAGGATGTTTTCCTTCAATAAACTCTTCAACCAAATAATCGTTAGGAATTATCTTATTAGAATTATCGAATAGATAAACTTTCGGAGCAAATTTGCCATTTATTTTTTTTAAGAAAATGTATTCATTTTTTAAATTCTTAAATTGATGATTGTTTTCAATTCTTAAAACTAAATTTTCATTCTTTGTTTTCAGAAAGTAACTTTCATTATGGTTGCCTCTAGATAAGAATTTAATTTCTACAAACTCTTCTTTTAGCTTTTTACAAATTTGTTTTATTTGATTGTTATTGATTTTCATTTTAGATACATCTCAAAAAATTCATTTTTATCGCATTTACCTAAAAGTACTTTAAACGGAAATTCCCAATTTTTTCTAAATTCTTCAAATCTTTTGTAATTAAGAGTTCCGTCATGTCTAAAAAATTGCCCCCAATGACCTAAACTATAAAAATCATGTTCATTAAATTCTTCTAAACTATCATTAAATTCTTTAGGCATTAGTTTTTTGAATATATTTAAATTCCACATCCAACTTACACTAAAAAAGAACTTAATTTCAGGATATTTTTCTTTAATCTCATTGGCGATTTCTTTTAATTCTGATTTTCTTAGGTCAAATTGTTCTTCTTTGAAGGGATTTTTTGGTATTACAGCATTAGTAAAATGTAAAGAAACGCCTTCATTATTCCAAATATCATAATTAAAACATCTTTTTTCTTGTTTATGATTACAAATATCTTTAGTATAATCTGAATTTAGAAATAATTCTCTACAAAAATCTAATTTATCAGATTCATCATGTCCAGTTCTAATTTTATTTTCGAATGAATTAATAGTATCATTTAATTTATTTTTTTCGTCGTCTGAGAGATATTTAGTGAATCTTTCTAATCCTGCATAATATTTTAGAATATTATAAAAATTCTTATTATCTTGTTGAAATTTAGATAAGCAAAAATCAACTCTAAGAACAATTAATTCATATTCTGATTTTAATCTTGTTTTATCTAGTTCAATTAAAGTATAATTATTTTCAATTATCTTGATTAAATCTTCCATATTTAAATAAAAAATATTCTTATTTATAATTCTTTCGAGCCCCTCTCCTTTTTTTCTTTTGTTTTGATTGTCCCCCCTTCTACTTTTAGCCACTAAAAATTATTTCACTTAACGTTAGGGATATACGAAGTTTTGCGAAGTGAAACGGAGCAAAATTTGGGTGAAGCCCGAGCTGAGGGCTGAACCGTATATCCCTTGTTATATGACCCGAGCGTAACGCAGTGAAGCGAGAGCGCAGCGGGGTGCGAACGATAGTGAGCAAGTTCACTTTGCCCTGCCGTTATTTCTGACCCACAAATATAGGTCTTTTAGATTTCTTTGTATATTTTTTTAATGTGTAATTATCATATATCTTAACAGCGAAACCAACCTTTTCCATTATAGATTTAATTTCTTCAACTGAAAACATGCCAAGTTCGTGTTCGTCAATTTCAAAGTCAATTTTTCCTTTGTCTTTTATTAACATCAAAAAATTTGCGTTGTGAATATCGGGATTATCTTTTGACGGATTCCATTGACTAATTCTGGCTATCTGTAAATCGTTCTCTGTGTAAGTATCAATAAAACCGCCACTTTTTTTATCTTCTTGTCCTTTGATAAGTCCTAAATCAAAAATTACAATTCCGCCTTTATTCAGAAGTTCATAAAAATTTTTAATTGTTGCTTTCAAATCAGAAATATTCTTGTTGTAATTTATCGCTGTAAATAGGCAAGTTGCCACATCAAATTTTTCTTTTGATTTGAAAGCTTGCATTGAACCTTCTAAAAAAGTGGCGTTTTTTACTTTAGATTTTGCAATTTTTAACATTCCAGAATTAAGGTCAACACCTGTAACTTTGAATCCGTCATCAGCAAACTTTTTGGCATGTGTTCCAGTGCCACAAGCCATATCAAGCAAATTTTTTCCTTTGACTTTGAAATTGTTTATTACTGAGTTGACAAAGGCGACTTCTTCGTCATACTTTTTTTTCGAATATACCTTGTCGTAGAACTTGGCATATTTTTTATAAAGTTGTTCTTTTGGCATGTTATTTATGATAAGAAATTAAATCTTTATAATGGTTTCGCTGTTAGGCAGGGCAAAGTGAATTTCATATAACATCAGGGATATACGAAGTTTTTCTGTAACGAAGTGGAAGAAAAATTTGGGTGAAGCCCGAGCCGAGGGCTGAACCGTATATCCCTTGTTATACGAGGGTGAGCGTAACGTAGTGAAGCGAAAGCGCAGCGTCCCCTTGCGTTTGAGAGTGTGCCGTTCATTGTTCTAAAAAGTGGGGCTATCATACTTCACTGTTTTTGCTATCATTTGCTTAACCTCTTTGGAATTCGGATACCAAATCAAAGTATCTAAATCGTGTTCAACTGCATAGAAATCTAACCTCTTATCCAAATTTTCAAATTCAAAAAGTTCTGGATAAAATTCCTGAAACCATTTTAAGAGATCGGCGTAGTCTTCTTTTTTGGCAAATTTTTCAAATTTTTCGGACATATACTTTTTCGGATACTCAACCATTCTTTTGACAATATCCAAAACGAAATCCATTGAAGAAACTTCTGTCCTCTCAAAATCTAAAATTCCGACAATCTTTGTGTCTTGAACAAGAATATTATCAAAGTGAGCATCCCAATATACAAAGGTCATTTTTTGTTCTTTAAGAACATTATGATTGTCGTCAACGAATTTTTTGATGGCTTTGATAAATTCAAAGGACAGAAGTTTCTTTTCTTCTATTTTCTTTAATGAGTTTTGGATTTGGTTGAGTATCTTATCGTGCCAGTTGTCCGAAAAATTCACATCAAATTTTTGCAAAAATTCATTGTAGGGCGATTTATTGATTACTTTCAGAATATCGCAAAGTTGTTTGATGATGATTTTTCTCTGGTCATTGTTCAACAAATGCCATTTTGCATACAAATTATCGCCCTCAATCTTGGGATAAATCATGAAAAATTTGCCATAAATACTTTTGGATTTGTCAAAAACTTTGATTTCAGGAACAGGAATTTTATCCTTGAAAAAATTGTAGAAAAATACTTCTATTTCAGACTTTTGTTCGTTGCTCTCATCTTCACAAACTTTGAGAATAAAAGAGTCATTCACTAGATAGACTTTGTTTGTGAAGCCAATCTCAATATTTGCGACGGACTCAACTTTGCCTAAGCCGTGCGATTCAAAGATTTTTTCTACAATTTTTTTCTCCATATCAATATAAGAGGTTAGATCGTTTATATAAATTTAGCCCCACTTTTTCCTAGAGTAAAGGCACACTCTCAAATGTCGTATAACATTGCGATTAAGAGAAGTTCGGTTTTGAGGCAACCCACAAAACCGAATTTGGGTAAAAATCGGGAAATCGCTTGGCGATTTAGCGTAGCGACCGATTTTTCCTCTTAATCGCTGTTATGTCCTTTTCCCATACGAAGTGTGGGAAAACTGCGTCCGCAGAGTAATTTTCAGGGGCGTTTCTTCTAATGAGCGAATGCGATACATAAAAAACAAGAATTAATGGGCGGTTTTCGTTTTTTAAATTTATGATAGAAAAATTAAAATTTATAGAAAAAGGTGAAATAAAATTGCTACAACTGCTACAATTACAAAAAATATCAATATACCTATTATATTCTGTTTCCAATCTTTCCAATCAAATTTAGAGTTTACTTTATTTTTTGTTTTAGGTGGAATCTTTCCAGTTGCTCTTCCCCACCCATAACTAATAATGTTCCAAATAAATCCAATAATTATACCTGCACCAAATCCTCCAATAGTTGCAGGAATTAAATCCGAAGTTTTTCCAGAACTTATAGTTTGAAAAGCAATAACTGCTGAAAATGCAACACCTGTTCCAACTATGCCTATCCAATAATCTTTGAAAAATCCGTTATTTTCAACTTTTTCTTTTTTGTTGTTAGTTGTTGTTTCTGGCATCATTTCAACCTTTTATTTTAATCTAATAGACTCTATCAGTTTTTCTATATCCTCTATATATGTTTCATATTCTGTTGGATCAGAAATAAATATTATTTGGATAATTATATCTGGTTGTATTGAAGTAACTCTCATTGCTTTAGCTTCATAATTAATCCCTTCAATTTCTTGGTTATATTCATATACTACTTTTATTGCATCATACTCTCCTAATGTACTATTTTCGTTTGTAATAATTTTTTGTTCAACCATATTGCTTTTTAATCCTAAAAGAATATCATAGGTTGAATCATCAAGCGATTCAGTATCATAAAATTTTATCATTACTGCTTCGGGTGGAGGAGTAGAAATTTCATCTCTAGTAAACATTAGGTAGGAGTTTTCAGTACTACCTTTTGATGTTAGATAAGAAGGATATTGTAAAGAGATATATTCATCTGAATATTTTTGAAAATTATCATATATCAATTCATCAGAATCAGTGTTTAACTCTGGTTGATTTATTGAAAAATTGATTAATGTAATAATAATTAAGATGAAGATTACTCCCGCAAGAATATAGACTGTAAAAAATTCTTTCTTCTTTAATTTTTTTAGCAATTCGATCAAACCTTTAATTAAAGCGACTATTGCCATGATAAAAAATATTCCTGATATTGGATTCTCAAGAAATTTTGCTAATCCACCAAAGATAAAATATAGTCCATATCCTACAACAAAATTGAGATTAAGTGATAATAGGATGAATATAAAAACACTTTCGGATATTATGAATATATTCTTCTTGTTCATTATGTATAGTAATTTATTAAGTTAGTATATAAAATTTCTTATTTTTTCTTGGCATATTCAAAATGTTTTTTGAACATTACATTGTGGCCATCCTCGGCTGCTTTTGTTTGATTGGCTACTTTCTTCTGTGCTGAAAAATACCACACTAAAAGGATTATCAGAAAGATTATCTCAATTATTAATACTGTAAGAACAATATTAGTAAAACCATTTTGTATTGAAAACACTAGTGAGAATAAAGCTATTAACATAGAAATATGAGATATAATTAAAGAGGTATTTGTAAGCCTATTTGTTGCATTTGTTGAAGCAACACTTAAAGATCTGGACATTAAGAATCTTCTATCTTCAGGCTTCAATTTTTCAATATCAAAATCGATTTTTTCTTGCATATATAGGGGATGTTTGTAGTATTTAATAAATCTTCTTATACTTGTGTAGAAAACCGCCCCTTTCTTTTTTAGCCCCTGAAAATTATTGGACATAACTATGGGGATAAAAGAAGTCGCGAAGCGATTTGGGAAATTTCGGCAGGAAATTTCCTTTTATCCCTTGTTATCTGTCCCGACGACTGAAAGGAGGAGAGCCTGCAAGGCGTGGTGCGAAGTGAAACGGAGCAAGTTCAGAAATCAGCCGTCCAAAAGCGTAGCGATACATAAAATAAAAGAATTAAAGGGGCAAATCTTACATATCTTCCATTACAGGTTTATCTTCAATAAATTCAGATGGCAACCCAACTTTCTTAAAATAATCAACCATCGATATACAAGCAAATCTTTCAGTAGAATAATGAGTTCCTCCAAGTACATTTATTCTATGTTTTTCAGCAAAATCATGTGCCTTTTTGGAATGTTCATTTTTGGCAGTAATTCCTGTTACAAAAGTATTAACTCCTGCTTTGGCGATTTCTTCAAGCATATCTGCGTCGTTTCCTCCGCCAGCAATAACTGCAACAGTTCTATCTTTGATTTCATTATCTCCATAATTATACAAATTAACCCCATGTCCAACAGCTTCTTGAAATCTTTTTCTTAAATCTTGAACTGTTGCTATATCGGTTTTTCCAAAAACTCCACACATAGAGCCAAAGTAAGGAGCAAAAGATTCTTCAGGTTTTATTCCTAATGTTTTTGCTAAAGTAACGCTTGTTGAATATTCTCCAAAATTATCTAAAGGCACATGAAGATTATAAATGGAGATTTTTCTATCTCTAAATTGTTGTAATAAATTTCTATTCATTTGCTGAAAAACTTCCGGAGCTTTTCTTATATCCCATATTGATGGGTGATGAACAAAAAGCATTGCATCTTGAGTTCCATCATCTAAAATTCTTTGCATGACTTCTTTTGATGGAAAAACAGCAGTATATACTTTATTGATTTCTGTTGCAAAATCGCAAACTAAACCCATAGATCTTTTCTTAAAGTTCTCACTAAGAAAATCGGCGACAGAATCCATATACTGCGCCCATTCATCACTCATTTCTGGAGTGATAAAATCTTTCTCAAGATGTTGATATAGTTGGGTTGCTTTCATAATAAAATAGGATAAACTTGTTAATTTATAAGATTTGCCCCTCTCCAAAATTCTTAGGCTGATTTCTGAATTACAGATAACATCGCGATTAAGAGAAGTTCGGTTTTGAGGCAACCCACAAAACCGAATTTGGATGGAGAAGTCTGCAAGACTTCGGAATCTCTTAATCGCTGTTAAACTCTCCGAAGGATTGAATTTTAGTGCAACGTTTCGTAGCGAAGCGGAGGAAAAATTTAAAGTAAAAAAATGGGCGTATCAAGTGCGAAGCACCATTAGTTATAAGAATTAAGGGCAAAAATAATTATTTCAATCTCATACCATAAAGTCTGGCCTGAACAACATTTTCACCAACATTGTTTGGAGATTGAATATATCCACAATAAACCATTGGTCCTTGGATCCAGTCTACTCTAAAGTTTAAATCTCTTTCTTGATTTGGAAAAATAATTGGATAAGAAACTGAACTTCTCATTGGTTCTGTTGAGGTAAGTAAATCGGCAGAATCTTGAACTAAATTATTTTTTCTAATATATTGAAGCGCTTTTGTTAGTTCTTCTGGTTTAATATCACTTGTTTCTTGAATTGAAGGAACATCTACAGATAATTCTGGAAATTCATTTTTTAAAACAGTTTCGAGCGCTTCCATACAAATAGTAACTTTAGAGTAGTATATAAATCTAGTGGTTTTTGTTTTTGCCCTTCCTATAATTTAGCCGATTTTTTTATTGAGTTTAACATCGGGATTTAGAGAAGTTTCGAACGTAGTGAGAAATTTGGATGGAGCCTGCAAGGCGAAATCTCTAAATCCTTGTTATACGTTTTTTCTGCAAGAAAAAAAGCCGGAGAACTTGTTCGTAGGCTCAGTTAAATTTTCACGTTAATTATAAACGACTGTAAGGAGCCTATATGTCTGAAAGACGAGGAGGAGTTCATATTTTTGTTTCTTTTTCTAAAAGAAGCTTATTTTTTGATTTTTTAAACGTTTTAAAACCGTTTTTTTCTAGAACTTTATGCGAGGCGATATTTTCTTGAGAAACTTCAGCTATGATTCTATTAAGATTAAGCAATTTCGGAATTGTCTTCATGAATATTTTTATCGCATTTGTACAATGTCCTTTTCCAGCGTTTTCTTCAGAAACCCAATAGCCTATTTCTGCAGTTTTATCTTTGTAGTTTATATCTCCAATCCCAATTGTACCAATAATTTTTTTGGAGTTATCACTTATTGCATATATTAAAAAATCAGGTTTTTCTAAATTATATTGTTCTATACGCTCTTTTAACCATTCATTTACAAAATTAAGATTAATCTTCTCATGTGAAATATTTACTCCTGTATCTTTTAAAGTATTTTCATTTAGAAATAATTTTAGTAGATTCGTTTTATCTTTTAATAATAATTTTCTAAGGGTAATATTCATATATTTCTTTATAAATATCTCAATATATAAATTTATTCAATTATTGTTAAATTGAAAGGTAGGCCTCCTCCTTTTTTGTTTCTTTTTTAAAAGAAAAATGAGATTTAGATTAGTGAAAATTTAATTGCGTATAACATATATTAAGCCTAGTTTCCTAGGTTTAATTATAGTTAATATATGCAAATTCGGAAGAATTCCGAATTGCTAGGGCTTAATCTTATTAAGATTAAGTAAATAAGTTCTATTATGGATTATGTGTTGGATGAAGCTAAAAAGCAAGAATTTCTGCTGAAAATAGCTGAGGAGTGCAAATTAAGGGGTTTTAGCAAACAAACTTTAAAGGCTTATTCTTATTGGGTGAAGAAATATCTTGATTTTATTATTAAAAATAGATTTAATCTAGGAAATTATAGTGTTAGATATTATTTTTTATCTTTAGATTTGAGTGTGAATTCTTCCAGGTTAGGTTATGCAAGTGTAAGGTTCTTTTTTACAAATATCTTAAAGAAGCCTTTTACAACAAATGAAATTCCTATTAAAAAGAAAGAGAAATCTTTGCCTAAAGTTTTATCTAAGCAACAGATTAAATTATTATTAAATGCAACTAAAAATCTAAAACATAAATTAGTTATTGAAATGTTATATTCAACTGGTTTGAGATTGCAGGAATTAATTAATCTTAAGAGAGTAGATATTAATTTTGATAATAATACTTTATTTGTAAGAAAGGGTAAAGGTAAGAAAGATAGGTTAACAATTATTTCTGAGAATATTAAATTAGATTTATTAAAATATTATAGTCAATATGAGTTTAAAACAAATTATATTTTTGAGGGCAGAAAAGGTAGGTATTCTAAGAAATCTGTTCAGTTAATTTTACATAAAGCAAGTAAAAGATTAGGATTTAAAATTCATCCTCATATGTTAAGGCATTCTTTTGCAACTCATTTATTAGAATCTGGAACAGATATTAGAATTATACAAAAGCTTCTTGGTCATTCTGATCTTAATACAACAGAAATTTATACTAAAGTTGCAAATAAAAATTTGAAGAAAATAAGAAATCCTTTAGATTCTTTATAAACCTCACTGGACAATCTGATAGAAACTATTTAAACAAAGAGCATTTACTAGGTATTGTTAGTCAAAACGGCTACTCCCACAGCGTTGCTGTGTTGAAACAAGATGCGAAAGCAAGGAGGTAAACGAAATGCAAGAAGTAATACCAGGTGCAAAAGCACCAAGTGTAGATGAAATTATGGGTCAAAAACACCCAGAAAAAAAGTTTAAAGCAGGTGCAATAACTGCAACTATTTGGAAAAATAAAGGAACTAGTTCTAATGGTGAACCAAATGAATACTTTACTGTTTCTTTTGAAAGAACATATAAAGATAAAAGTGGTGCCTGGAAAAAAACAAATAGTTTAAGACAAATGGATCTTCCAAGAGCTGTTCTAGTGCTTAACAAAGCATATGAGTTTTTAACTCTTAAAGAAGCAGATCATGAAGGGCTATTTTAATTTAAAAAACTAAATTAATTTTTTTATTTTTTATCTTATTTATAATTTAAACTAGCGAGAGGTATATTAAAATGACAAAAAAAGAAACTAATGTTGATAAAGAATTTATTGAAGAATTAAAAGAGAATCCTAAAATATCAGAACCTAAATTAGATATCGTTGAACCAGAACCTAAGAAAGTGGAAATGAAAATTCAAGACCTTCCAGGTGTAGGTGCTGCAACCGCAGAAAAGCTTTCTTTAGGCGGATTTGACACTTTAATGGCTGTAGCTGTTGCAACTCCCGGAGAATTAGTGAGTGCAACAGGAGTAACTGAAACAACTGCAAGAAAGATGATTCAGGGTGCAAGAGCTAATATGGATATGGGATTTAAAACTGGAACAGATATTCTTGAAAGAAGAAATCAAATTTTTAGAATTCATTCTGGATCAAGCAATTTTGATGCTCTTCTTGGGGGAGGATTTGAAAGTGGTTGCATAACTGAGTGCTTTGGACAATATGGTTCAAGTAAAACTCAAATTGCACATGCTCTAGCAATTAATGTAATCAAACAATATCCTGATGCAGTTGTAGTATTTATTGATACAGAAAATACTTTTAGACCTGAAAGAATAATACAAATGGCTAAAGGTGCAGAGCTCGACCCGGATGTTGTTCTTTCTCAAATAAGAGTTGCTCGTGCATTTAATTCAGATCATCAGATGCTTTTAGCAGAAAAGGTTGAAGAGTTAATTAATGATGATGAAAAGGTTAAATTAGTAATTGTTGATTCTCTTACTGCTCATTTCAGGGCTGAATTTGTTGGTCGTGGAACACTTGCAACTAGACAGCAAAAATTAAATAAGCATATGCATGCACTTGCAAAAGTTGCATCGGTTCACAATGTTTGTGTGTATGTAACTAATCAAGTTATGTCTAAACCAGATCAGTTCTTTGGTGATCCAACAGAAGCAATTGGTGGACATATTGTTGCACACAACTCCACATTTAGACTTTACTTACGTAAAGGGAAAGCTGGAAGCAGAGTAGCAAAACTTGTTGATTCTCCAAACTTACCAGATGGTGCAGCAGCATATCTTGTTACTGAAGAAGGATTGATTGATGCTTGATTAAGAAGTAATTTTGTTTTTTTAATTCTTTTATTTTTTTCTTAGGTTTTCTATGTTCTTCTTAAAATCTATGGATACCACTTATAAGTAACAACAAATACAGAAACATTTATAAATTCTTTTCTCTTTCTTAAAGTATAAACTTTTATTTTAAATAAAATTAGGTGATAAAATGGCATTCAGTATGATGAAAATGAAGAGTGATAAAATAATTAATACTTATGATAAATTAGCAGGACAAGAACAAATTAAAAATCCTTTTTTGACATATGCTAGAATTAAAGGATTTAAATCTGCTTTATTTTTGAACACTACATTTGATTATCCTCCACCTGATTACAATGTAAAAGAAACATTTAATTCTCCTCATAGATCTGCTTTAGCTAAGGAAGCAAAAAATTGGAAAAAAAATAAAGGTGTTGAATTATCAGATACATTTGACTCTCCTAATGGTAAGGAATTATTGATTGGTACTAAGATTACTGATTTTCCTAGCTTTGAAATTAGTGGTGTAAAGTATTCTGTGGCTCAGGTTAATAAAAGTTTTGTATTTATTCAAGATGATAAGATTATCTCTCATGCTCCTACACCAACAGAGATCGGTTCTAGAACTGCTTATAATTTAGAAAAGGGAATAATACATGAAGATAATCTTTTTCTTATTAGTGCTGTTCATGTGCCTCATGATGGAGATTGGGCTGGAATGAATTATAGTATGATTAAAGTTGATTTAACTGCTGGTAATTTTGATTTTAGACATTTAACCGCTTTTAGATTTCAGAGGGGGGTAGATCGTATTGTTAAAATTTCTGCTTCTGAACTTGAATTACATAGAATTCCAGATAGTGGTAAGCCTTTCAAAAGAGTTTTTAATCCTCAAACAGAATATTTTGGAGAACCTATTTCTTCAAAAGAAAATGTTTTTGGTCGCGCTTTTAAAGCATATTATAGTAAGTAATAAAACTTTTATTTTAAATAAAATTAGGTGATAAGATGGTATTCAGTATGAAAATGAAGAGTGATAAAATAATTAAAGCTTATGATAATTTAGCAGAACAAGGAAAAATTAAAAATTCCTTTTGGGCATATGCTAGAATTAATGGATTTGAGAAAGCTTCAAAGGTAAAAGGAGTGTTTGATCCTTATAAATCTGCTTTAACTGAAGAAGTAAAAAATTGGAAAAAAAATAAAGGTGTTGAATTATCAGATACATTTGACTCTCCTAATGGTAAGGAATTATTAATTAGTACTAGAGTTACTGATTTTCCAAGTTTTGAAATTAGTGGTGTAAAGTATTCTGTGGCTCAGGTTGATGAAAAATTTGTATTTATTGAAGATGATAAAATTATTTCTTATGCTCCTTCGCCAAAAGGTATGGGTTCTGGATCTGTTTATGGTTTAGATAAAGGTGTAATAAATGAAGGTAATCTTTTTCTTATTGGTGCTGTTCATGTGAATGCTGTTAGAGGCTGGGCTGGAAGAAATTGCCATATGGTCAAAGTTAATTTAACTAGTGGTAAATTTGATTTTAGTCATTTAGATAGTTTTGAATATAATAATGGGGTAGATAAGTTTATTAAAAATCCTGCTTCTGAACTTGAATTGCATAGAATTCCAGATAATGGTAAGCCTTTCAAAAGAGTTTTTGACTCTGAAACTGAATCTTTTGGAGAACCTATTTCTTCAAAAGAAAATGTTTTTGGTGATATTTGGAGTTCATTTTATAAGAAGTAATTTTGTTTTTTTAATTCTTTTATTTTTTTCTTAGAATTTGATTAATTCTACTAGGTTGCTGTTTAGATAGCTAATTCTATGTTATTACTATTAAGTAGTAAATAATAGAAAGTTTTATAAAGGATAACTAGTATAGTATATATTATGGCTGAAATATACTCAAGTTACGAAGATCACCTTGCAAACTCGAAACTGAAAGAAATTATTGTAGACTATGAAAGAATCCCACATGTAAGAACTCCTACATTTAAAGCTAAGGTTTCTAAAAAATTTGAAGGTGTTGATAATATAGTAATTAAGTATTTATCAAATAAAGATGAAGCTGAAAAAATCTTATCTTTCAATAAGGAAAGTAGGAATCCTCATTCGGTAATACCTAAAATTCTGAATAGTAAAGTAGGTATAGCTCCATTCCAAGATGGAGAAAGATATATTGTTGTTGAAGAGCAAGTTGAAATAAAGGAAGATTCAATTTGCCAAAATACTCATGAATTATATAATTATATTTTTGATCATATTGACTTACTAGAAGATTTAAAGGAACAATTAGGAGAAAAAGTATTAGGTGAAGATAGCAAATCATATGATTATTTTAGTGAGAAGAATATTGAAAGAGTGTCAATTTTTTGTTCTGATTTTTATGGTAAATCGTCATTTAATGAATTTACAAATACTGCAATTTCAGATATTTTAGAAGAAAGATCAGTAAAAGGTAAATCTATGTTTGAGCAAGACATTAGTCATGGAAATTATCATGGTAAAAATAGAACAAATGGGAAGAAAATAATAGATCTTAAGAGTATTGGGCCTAATGAGAGGCAAATAGATCTTGTTTCATTACTTAGCACAATGGACCACAATAAAAGTATTTTTCCAAGTGACAAGCAATTAATGACTTTAGCTAGCTATAAGGCTAACATTCCTTTAGCAAACAAAAAAGAGGTAATGCAAGAATATATTAGTCTTCTAAAACTAGGAGTTTGGTATAATGCAGTATTTGCACAAATAGCCAGAGAAGAAATGTACCTAGAGAAACCGGAGTCTGCTTCTACCATGACTTATATTCACAACGCAAACTTTTTTGCAAACAAGTTATTTCTAACTGAAGCTTATGATCTTTTAGGAAATTCAACAAACGATTTTAGTATAGACAAAGAGGAAGATTTTTCTCTTGACTTAAAAGTTGCATAAATCAATTTAAATGCATATTTAAAATATAGATATCTGAATTGCAAGACTCTATTGAGAGTAACATTCCTAAAAAATAAGGTGTATACTCATTATTTAACAACATGATGTTCTTGTATATTTTTTCAAAAGACCTTCTTGTTTTTGCAAAGTCATGCTTATCCAGGTTATTAAATGTTAGTTTGAAATAATCGTTAATATCTTCTAATACTTGTTTTGATTTTGTTGTAATCTTCTTTTTTGTAATTAGTTTTGTGTAGAGGTATGAATAATTTCTTGAAACGTCCCATATATAATTTGAAATTCTTAGAAAAGGAAAATTAGAAAAATCAAGTAATTTATTTTTGTTAATAACTCTTTGAATTAAATTTCTTTGTTTTAATAGATTAGATCTCATATCTTCAATTTCATGTTTAGAAGTAAACTTATTGTTGTTTATATCGTCTATAACTAATGAATGTATTGTGTTTAGCATATGAATCATTTTCTTAAAATATTGTTTAACATCTGGTGATTGTATTTCAAATATATTTTTTATTATGCAGTATTTTTCAGTTATATCAAATAACTCAAAGCCATAAAATTTATTTAAGTTCTTTTCAAGTACTGATATAATTTTTGAATCATTATATTTTAATTTTATTTCGTCATAGCATGCCCTATACAAAGCACCTAGGAAACTATAATAATTATTTTCTTTTTCTGGAAGATTAATTTCTATCTTCTTAATCTTATTATCTTTTTCATCGGGATTTAGAATTAGGCTATTCTCTTCTTCTTTGATATCTAATTCATTACCAGCCTTAAGGTTATTGAAATCTAGCCATTTCTTAGGAACATAGATTACGCAGCCTCCACCACCTTGTTTGATTAGTTTTCTCTTCATATTGTGTGTAAGTTGATTCTTCTATATAAATGTTATGTTTTGATATCAGTGATATCAATAATATCAGAAAGATATTAATAAAAGATATACTTTACTATGCAGTAACAACAAACAAAAACGTTGTGAGTTACGATTAAAACAAAAAAAGAGGTAAATGAAAATGAGTTTAACAAAAATAATCAATAAAACAAAAGAAATTGTAAAAAATAATGCAAAACCAATATTAATTGGAATCACTGCATTATACTTTGGAGGATGTGCAACAGTAAATCAATATGCACCACAGAATGAGATAGAGTCTAAAAAATCATTTGATAGTGAAACAATAGCTATAATTAGTAATAATATAGGTGAATCTGTACAAATATATACAGATCAATTTATGGATGGTCAAAATAGATCAATAAGACAAAAAGTTCTAACATACAAAACAGGAGATGGTAAAGATAAAGAGAGCTATAACCTAATTAGCAATAATGGAGATAATTTAGTTGATGCAAAAGTAATAACTAAAAATAAATTTGACTATGATGGAACTAGAACTGAATCTAAAGTTTCTTTAGATAATAATAATGATGGAAATCCTGAAACAATTGTAACTTATACTCCTAACAATGATGGAACATACAATCGGTTTGTTGAAGTAGATAGAGATAGTGATGGAGTGATAGATTTTCAAGAAATAATAAATGGGATTAAAGGAGATTTCCATGAGATTCACTTCATGGCAGCAGACCCGAAGAAATATAATAATTAAAACAAAAAAAAGAGGTAAATGAAGATGAAAAATAAAACAAAAAATTTAGTATTAACAGCAATAGTAGGCTCTTACATTGCAATCACATCTGTAGTGAATGTTATGGGATATGATTCCATGTGTGAACAACTAGAAAATTTGGGAAGAGATAACCCAAAAATTGCTAAAAACTTAGCTGAAAATAGAATAGATTTTGGTTCAACACTAATATCCATTCCTTATGCAATTGGGAAAAATATTGCCTGTAGAGAATACTTAAGTAATGAAACGAGGTAAATAAAAATGAAAGAAATACTAAATAAAGATCAACTAATAAAATATAATCAAATAGCAGAAACTGTAAGTATAGGGAAAGCTACTAGAATTATTGTTAAGAAAGCATTCCAGAAGGAGTCAGAAGAGTTTGTAGCTGAACTAAAAGAATTGCAGAAAGATTACTCTATTGAAGATATCACAGAGTTATTAGAAGCTTCTTCTCCTGTTGTTGGTAAGGAATTAGATGGGGGTAGTTTTGTGCCTAAAGATTCTAATTTAAACAACTTTGAACTTGGAGATAATTCATTGCTTATGTATGCTCTTGAGGATGGTAATTCCTCTAAAGAAGTTATTGTGACACAATACGCTAGAGGTCAGTATGGTCCGAAAATAATTAGCAATATAAGAATAGACAATACTGTTAAGTCTGGAAATGTTTTGTTAAAATATAATGAAAAGATAGAGTTGCCACATTATACTGAGAGTGATTCTATAAAAACAGTAAGCAATAAAGTTAATTGGGTTCGAAAAGAAATAAAATTAGGGTCTGATAATACTTTAAGTTTGTATAAGTCTATGGGCAGTAATGTTAGTATTGCATATATATCTGGCTCTAAAGCAATCGGTGATGATTATGTTGCTTATCTTGATGATGAGTGCAGTGAGATTGATAGACAAGTTGAGTTAATTTTGAAGAATAAAGATGGTAAAGAGCATTTTATGTATAAGCTTAACCAAGAAGATCTTGAGGAATTAAGGTTAGGTGAAGAAGTTATAATGTCTTCACCAGATATTTCTAATAAATTAAAAGAAGAATATCAAATATTAAAATCTGAGTTTAAAGAAGAATTTGAACAAGAAGTTAGTAAAGAATTTTACAAGTCAATGAGAGATTCAATTAATGTAGGTCAGGAAGAAAATCTTGAATTAAAAACAACTATTGAAGTAAAAGATAGTGAGATTGGGTCTATGTATACTAGTGGTCAATTAGCTAAAGGTGTTGGAATCGGTTTTGGTGCTGCTACAATTTTAGCAACAACCGGATTGTTCTTAGCAAAAAAACAACTAGCTAAAGTTTATGATAAGTTTTCTGGTCGTGGTAAGAAAAGGGCTTAGGTAATTATTTTTTTATTTTACCTTTACGAAATATAAAGAATATTATTATTAACATAGTAACTATAATGATTATAATACTTAAACCATTTAACTTTAACTTCTCTTTCTTAGGCTCATTTGGAGATTCTATTATATCATTTGTAACATTTTCTATAATTTTATCCGGTTCTGAATCTTGATTTTCAAGTTGAATTGAATCTAATGGTTCTTCATCTACAGATTCTTGATCATAATTATTGGAACTTCCTCCACTTCCACCATTATTATTGTTACCCTCGCTTCCTTCATTCACACTACATGATCCACAATCAGATTGACAGCTAGAACAAGATTCATCAGATTCACAATGGCTATTACCACAATAATCGCTTGCTGAATAATTAGAGAATCCAGTAACATTAAATATGAACGTTCCATTATTATAAGAAATAATATTACATATCTCTATAGGGCACCATTCGTTATTTCTTTTAATTTTAGGATTATTTAATTCTAAACTATTTAATTCTAAAGTTGCAGATTTATTAATAAAGATTGGTGAAAGATTAGTATTTAATGCAATTAAATTATAATCCATCTCTGCAATCAAATCAAGACTAATGTCTGACAACTTAAATGATGAATTTGGGAAAATAAGTAAGCCAACATTAGGAATACCTAATGTTAAATTAATAACATTTTGAATCATAACATTACTAAAATTAGACGATAAGTTATTGTTAAATTTAGTTGTATAAACTGTTGAAACAGATATTGTTTTTTGAAGAATATTAAGTTCTTCATTTTCAACAACTATAGTTAAATTATATATTTCGCCAAATTCTAGGCTGGTAGTATTAGTTATTAACCCTGTAGAACTATTAATATTAAAATATCCTGGTATTAGTTCTATTAGACTATAAGTTAAATTTGATGAACCTTCTGCATTAACATTATATTCAAAGTTCTCATAAAAAGTTACATTTTGATTAAGGGGTTCTTCAATCCATAAAACATAAGGATCACTTACTTCTTCAACTATCTGTAAACTATAATTTCCATAAGTAGTAATATTAACAATAAATTGAGTGCCATTCTGGGATAGTTGACATACAGAATTCATACATAATCTATTATTCCTCATAACATTAACTTCAAGCTCAGTACTAATACTACTTGAATTAATAAAAGTTTGATTAATAAAAATTATTTTAGCTGGAAGTTCTGAAAAAACAAAAGATTCGTTAATTATAATTTCATTGTCACTAATATACAATCCTTTATCTAGGCCGGAAGGGTAATCATTAACAACACTATCAAATGATTCATTTAACATCCAAGAAGCGATACCATATTCATTCTCCCAAACAAAATTATTATTGCCCATAGATGAGCTACAATCAAAATCTATTGAAGAAGAATTAATTAAAATATTCTTAAAAATATTATCAAAAGTGCAATCATAATTTCCAAAATAGCCTAAATTTAAATCTGTTCGTGATGAAGAGTAAAAAGAACTATTCTCAATATAAGATTTATTTGCTGAATATATTTTCATTCCATGGATATGTGATCCGTGAACTATTATTTTAGAATTAATAATATTTCTGATATCATCTGTTCCAAATGCAGTATAATGCCCACTTGTTTTGTTTATTAATATCGTTGAATTTATTAATGAATCTATACTATAAACCCCACCAGTCTCATGCCCACTCATAACTATATTAACATTAGATAAGACTGAAGAATGTGTATTGACATCTTCATAAATAGCATAAATATAATTAATATTATTAATTAAATTTAAATTTGTATTATTCAAATTAAAATTTTTTGAAGCTAAGATATTAATTCCATAATTATTAAAAACATTAATATTAGAATTCATAATAGAAATATTATCTGAATAGAATAATTTTATTCCTGGGCCTTCTCCTTCAAAGTAAGTTAAATTAAGATTAAAAATAACTCCATTGTTAGAAGAATAAAAACTGATTGCCCGCCCAACTGAATCGGTATGATAATTAGAATGAATATTACAATTTAACAATGTAACATTATCTGATTGAGAAACATAAATTCCAATATAAGAATTAGCAGGTTCAGAATCTTCATCTGCATTTAAATTAATAGTATTTCCATCACAATCTAGAATAACATTATCTGCACTAATTCTTAGAGCCATAGAGTAATCACTAAAATTACAATATAGGTCTTCAGATAAGTTATATTCTCCTGATTCAGAAATTGTATCTCCACAGGCTAAACTATTACGAGTAGGGGGAACATCTCCCTCTTTAATAACGTCTTTTACTTCTAATTTATCATTTGTTACTTCTTTTTCTTGTTTAGAAACTTCTTCTTTTAAATTATCACTTGCAACTTTTTCATTATCTTCAATAATAATATCCTTAACAGAAGTATCATTTATTTCAGGTATTAAATCAATGCTGATTCCTTTTTGATTATCAAGACTTTTCATAACTAATTTTGATGCTTGACCACCAAAGTTTTCTGAATCACATCCAACTAAAAACATACTTAGAAATAAAACTAGAACAATTAAGATTATAATATTATTAATATGCCTTGACATTTTATTTATTTTATGTAACTAAATCTGCTCTTGCGAATGCAGCTGCAAGTTCATTAACCATTTCTACATAATACAATGAGCCTTGTGTTGGTGGGCATCCTACTCCATTATATCTTCGTAATCCTGCATCCCAATTCCTATAAATTATTGTTGGTCTTTCTAAATCACAATTTGGCATATTTGCAGTATTCCAGGTTATGCTGCCATAAGTTTTCATTTTTAAAATATGTGCCCCACAACATATTGTTTTTGCACTGTTTAAGTATTCACTTTTTATTGCTTCTCTTTTTTGATCAAGACTCATACTTTCTTCAACTTGAACACTCATACAGCCCGTATTTAAACAATCTTGATAATGTAAAATTGACCCAGAGTTATAAAAAGGTATTATTTGCATTAATCCAATTTCTCCTGATGGTCCCCAGTTTCTTACTAGGTTATTATTAGCATCTCCATGAGATTCTATTCCCATCACTCCTTTAAGCTTATTTATTGGCACATTAGTTTCAGTTGAGTAAGTTTGAAAGTATGGATCGTATTGATTAACATTAGTTACAATTCTTCTAGTTGTATTTTTAGAATAATATTGATATAATGTCTCTTCTTCTTCTTCTTCTTCTTCTACTGTTTCTAATATTACTTCTGTTATTTCTTCTTCATCAAATCCAGGGTAATCTGGTCTTACTAATATTCTTATTCCATCTCCACCAATAGAACTAATAAAATTATTAATTGTTCCGTCTTCTATTTTTACATCATAATTAAAATAAGTTGCTCTCCCATTACCTAAATAAATTGCAATATGTGTTACAATTGGGAAATTAGAAAATTCTTGTTGGTTCTCATTAAAATCACAATAGTTTGGTAGGGTTGTAGGATTATAATTTGTAATTGTTGGTTCTGTGCAGTAACCATTATCTAATGGGCCATCTCTTAAAGCATTTTCATCATTTACTTCATCACAATAATTTATTGTTTCCTGTGTTTCTTGTTTTTTATAAAAATTATAACCTGACCATTTACACCAACTTTTTTTATTAATAGTAAATATCATATCTCCTGGTTTCATATCAATTTCAGTTAATGCACCGGTTGGTGAAGCCATATCAAAGATTTCGTTTCTTTTCATAAAGCAAACTGCAATATCCCATGCATCATTACTTCCGCCATTTTTCCATGTTTCTAAGCAGGGTAAACCAATATCCTCTGCAAGTTCTTTGTCTGGCTCAGTATCAATCTCATAAACTTTTTTAAGTAACCTTTTAATAAATGCTGCACACTGTCCAGGCTGTAATCCATCAAAGTAAGGATCATCCTCATTTATACTTAGTATTGCTTCAGATAAAAGACTAGGTCCTTGAATTGGTATCATACATTCTTCTGGTATTTCTGTTCCATCTGGTATTAGTAATGAATCTCCTTCTGTTGGTATTATTATTACTTCTTCTGTCTCTTCAATTGTTTCTATTATTTCTTCTTCTTGGCATTCTTCTGGTTCTGTGAATGTGCATTGTGTGTTTATCATTATATCTTCTGGTGTGATTTCTGGTTTGAATGTTATTGTTATTGTTTTGCTTTGTATTTCTGTTGTCATTTGGTTTGTGTGGTATTCTTTTGCTATTAGGATATATTCTTGGTTTGTTGTGTAATCGTTTGGATTTATTTCTGTAATTATAATATTTTCATTACATTCTCCTGCTTTTTGTTTTTTTATTATTCCTTCTGAATTATATAATATAAAATTACAATAAGTTCCAGGATCTGTCTCTCCTATTCTTGATTTGAATTGGTATATTTGTTCTGTGCTTAGTTCTATTGTGTTTATTGTTATTGGTTGGTAGTCTCCATAGTTTCCTTGTGTTGTTCTCATACTCATTTCAACACTCAATTCTCCTTCTTCAAGAGATGTTGGTAAGATATTTGTTCCGTCTATTGGATCATCTACTTCTTCTAGAGGATAATCTGGGAATACTGTCCTTCTTATACACTGTGGAGATAATCTTATTTTCAAATTTCTATTTAACATTATTAATCCAATTGTTTTCTCTCTTAATATTGTATCTCCTTCAACTACTTTCATCTTTAGTAAATGAAATGAGTTAGTTTTATAATTATTAGGATCAATTTCAAGTGTTGGAGGATTACCGCACTGACTTTTTATTTCTTTGCCATCAAATTCAATAATACAATCATACCAAGAACTATAAAAATCTAGCATAGGTTTAAAGTTATAACTAACTCCTTTATCTTTATATAATCCTTCAGTGTAACCAATTATTGGGTTATAAATTCCAGTGCCTAGATGTGAGGCCATACCAATCTTTAATTCTCCAATTTTAAGACAGCATGTTAAATGTGAACAAGCTCCTTTTTGATAGAATGCTTGATTAACAAATTTAGGTAAATCATCATCACTACATGCACATTTATATCCTGTTGATATACTTCCACAATCAACATTTGGATCTGAATTAGGATAAGTTATTGCACAATAATTACATTTATCCATACATTCATTATCATAACAATATTTTTCACTTGATTTACTACATTTTTCTCCATCTTGTTTTCCTTCACACATATCAGTTGAAGCAAAAAAGTCTTGTTCATTTGTTCTAGTAATCTCGATAGTTTTCGAAACGCTTTCTATGTAGTTGTATTCTAATTTAAAATTTATTGAAGATAAATAATTTGTTCCTTTTGGGAATACTCCGTCAACTTCACATTTGAAAATACCTTTATTATCAATTAATCTTACTGGTTCAGAACCACAGTTTAAATCTAAAGAAGATAAAGTTCCACTAATTTTTATTTTATTCCAAGATGATTTATCTGGGGTTTCGCTAACTGAACATTTCTTTTCATTATTATACCATGGAAGACCTTTAGCCCTATTCTGTATTTCAATCATAAATATTGGTCTTAATTCTAAGTTATTGTAAACTTTCATTACTGGTGTTATTTTTGTTATTGCAATAGGTGCACCTTGTCCACCAGTAAATACTAATTCTTTACTTTTACAAACTTTTTCTCTTTGATCCATTTCATGAATATCAAAATCCATGCAAATATTCTCAGAGAAAGTTGTTTCATAAGGATAACACATACTAAAATATATATCTGATTTAGGGTTTTGGATTGCACCATACAATATGTTTGATTTAACAAATGGTAGTTCTGGAATTAATATTTCTCCATCAGGAAATAATTCTGATCTTCCTTCTAAATATACTTCTTTTTCATAATTTTCTGACTCAAGAGAAAAATATAGTTTATCTGTTATAACAGAGATTATCGCAGGGTTTTCTTTTGTTATTGTATGAGTTCCATCATTAGTTATTCTCATAACTAGAGGGAAGGAAGAATCTTCATAAGTTGTATCTGGTGTTGAATCTGAAAATTCTACAACTAGTCCTGTTGTTCCTTTGTAAAGTGATCTTCTCTGAGTTTGACCTCCTATACATGAAGAAAGCATAAAAACTAATACAAGTATTAAAGTTGCAAAGATTATTTTATTAATTATCTTTCCCATCTTGCTTCATCAGGATTCATCTCAATAATTATTCCTTTTTCTTTTGATTCTACTTTATATTCATAGTCTGCTTTTACAATTATTGTTTTAATAATTTTAGGATTAATATTTTTTTCAGTATTATAGAAATTTTCATCTATCTCCATACTACATACTATATTATTTAAGAGATTTGGTTTCTCCTTCTCATTAGTCATAATATAATAATTAAAATCACTAACATTACCAATAAATCCATCAGGAGCACTATTTCCTGGATCTATTTCTTCTACATCTTCATGTGTGCAATTATTTAATCTTATCATCTTTGGTGTTTGAATTATAATCTGTTTAACTTTTGATATTTTTCCTTTTCTATAATTATTTTCAAGTGATAATCCTATTTTTGGTAAATTTCCTTTTTCAAAATTAACTTCTGTTGGTTGATGTGCTGCAATCATTAATATTTTTATTGGCCCATCTGTATAAACTGGTGTTGTTTCTTCATCAATATTTAATTCAATATTTATATTTCTATTTTCTTTATAATATTGCATTGCTAATTCTTTATCAACAAAAGTATAATCAATATACGCCCATGTTTCAAAGTTGAATAGTGCTTCAAAATATCCCGAATATAAACCTTTTTCATCACCTTTAAATTTGCATTGTAGTATCTCTTTGTTTTTGCCAAAAACACGATAGATTTTTTCTAATACTTCTCCTTCTGTTCCTGCACGATGATTAGCTTTTATATAACAATAAATATAAATTTCAACTGGATTAAAAACAGTGTTTACTTCAAGCGTTCCAATCATGTTAAAATCTTCATTAGCATATATTTTATTTTCTATTATTCTTAAATCATCAATGAAAACTCCAAGCTTTGAATCTTTATTTTCATCTATTTCTCCTTTTATATTGTCAAAGGGCGAATTCTTTTTGGTTGCACTTATAATTCCTCCCCATGATTCTTTCATTTGTTCAAAAACTGTTCCGCCGAAATCTGTAATTGCTTCACCAGGAGTTATACTTAAACTCCTTGAAGCAGATGCTCCTTCTAAAGAGTCAACAATTATTGGCATTGACATAGTCAATAATAATAAAACTAAGGTAATTAACCATACTGTTTTAATAAATTTTATAAGGCCTGTTGCTCCGCCGGAAAACATATAATATAATAACCATGGTGAGAGATATAATACAATAACAAATATTAAACCTAAAAATTGTGGAAGCCAAAGTGCAAGATATTTTAAAGCAAAATAAGGTATTGCAAGTTGTAATATGGAAAGTATAATAGATATCCCAAATACTTTAAGGCTTTTTCTTGGATTTGCACCAGATGTGCTTAAGCTATCAACAATAAAATTAAATAGTGATAATCCTAAATACATTAATCCAAGAGGCACTAAATCTCCTGGCCCTCTATTGAATTTAAAAATAACGAGATCAATTATAAGTATCAACATTGCTAGAATAAATTTAACTTTTGTAGGTGTACTGAAGGCAAAACTTGCCATCTTAGTGCTTGCAGTGTTTAATGCAGAATCAACTTTCATAGGGTGCAAGTTTGACAAACCTTTTCCTGCGAGTTTCCCACTTTCCCACATTCTTAGTCGGAATATTTCTTTTCTTGTGGCTAAGTTTCCTGCAATAAGGCTACCTGCAGGCCTAATCATAATGTCGCCACTCATGGGATGTTTTTGATACTCCCACTTCCCATGTTTAGTCCAAGTAATTCCAACCATACGCTAATCCTCTTTCAGAAAAAATTAATTTTCCTTTAACTCAACTTTCATATAAGATACTTTGATATTATCTGTTCTAGGAACAATTTCTATTGAATTCGAACCAGGATAAACATAGTTATCAATAAAGAAACTATAATCATTATCTCTTGTTGAAATGAGTTTTTTATAACCATTTGTCCAAATAGTTAGTTCTTTGAAGTCATTGTTAGGAAACCTAAATATTACTTCAATATCATAGTTTGTTTTAAGTTCTGCATTTGCTTCTGAGAATCCTTCTTCTATATCTTCTTCATCTTGATACTCACAAATATCTTCCCTTACAATATCTTTAAGTCTTTCTCTGTCATAGATTTTATAATTTCCTTTACAAATCTTTCCTGATTGACAATTCCAACCCGTGTTTTCTAAGTCATCTTCATATTTGAATAAGATGCTTCTCTCATTATCATCACAAGAATATTTATATTCATCGTCATCCAATTCTTCACATAATATATTTAATATTGTATTTTCAGTTTTATCACTTGGATAATATTCAAAATTTCCTAAACAATTCTCATTAGTGTCACATTCCCAACCTGTTTCTTCTATGTCTTCTTCATATCTTAAAAGTATTGAAGTGCCATCGTTATCACAAAAATATTTATATTCCTCATCTTCATCGTCATTATTATTGCTATCTGCATTATAGAAATATTTTCTTTCTAAGTCAAAGTAATAAGTTGGATAAATCTGTTCTTTTAAGTCTGTTCTTACTTTTATTTGATCAACTATGTATGTTCCACTTTGTGTTCCAAAGTTTAAAGTATTTCTACCTATTATAAAGTCTGTTGGTTCTAAAATAATTCTATTAATTGCACCGCAATCAGGTATTGCAGAATAAACTTTTATATTATTAAAATGAATATCTAATTTACCAACTTGTGTTGTTAAACATTCTGGATAAAAATATAGTTTTGTTGTTTCAAGATTATCATAATCAAAATCAGTTATTGCAAAATCCACTTGAGCTGAATCTTTTGATACATCTGTTATTTCACCAAGTATTTTTATATCTCTTAGTTCATATTCTTCAATTCTCCAAAAAGCCCAACTTGGCCTATTAAGATAAAATACTAAGTTGTTCTCTTCTTCAAGATATCTTTGAGGTAACTCAATAGCTGGTGGGCTTGTATATCTTATTCTGCCTGTAAATATTTCATTATCATTAAGATAAACTGTCAAGATCCCATCAGCTTTTTCTACATTAAAACTTAATTTAAGATTTTTAGATAATTCTGGATTTGTATCAAATACTAATTCTGGAAAACTCTTTGTAAAAGCTGAGTTTCTAACATAAATAGAGCTTTTTTCAAATACTGTTTGAGCGTCTGTAGTTGTGCTTATAGTAATTGCTGACATTTCATGATCTTTTGTAGAATATGGGCTTTTACCTATTTCTCCTATATTTTCTTCTATAAGAAATCTACTTTGGCTTCCGCCTTGGCTAATTGTTCCATCTCCTTCAAAACTGGAATCTCCTTCAAGTAATCTTAATCTTTCTGATGGTGAGACCATTAAAAGATAGAAAATGATTAATCCTGCAACTATTAAGATTATAAGTCCAGCACTAGTTGCAGCTGGTTCTTCACCTTTTTTTGATTTTATTAATTTTCTTGAATTCATGATTAGCACCTCAAATACAGTATATTATAATAATATATACTTTTTTATCTTATATACTTTTAAATATTCTTATTTATAAGGGTATTTATTCAAAGTATTATATAAATAAGTAGAATAAGGATTATTTTACTTTAATAACTCTTTTATCAAATTTTGCTAGATGAATAAGGTTTTTCCCAAGTAAACCTTCTTTTGCGCCAAGTTTTTGAATTGCATGTTCAGCATTATTCATACCCATTTTCATACATAATTCAATTGAATGCTTTTTAATTAAACCTGAAACAAATCCAGAGGCAAAAGCATCACCTGCACCTGTTGATTCTTTAACTTCAATTTTATTAGCTTTTAAGAAATAAGATTTACTATCATGATAAACATAAGCTCCTTTCTTTCCTGCAGTTATTACAACAATCCCATCAAAAATTATTTTCTTTTTCAAAATTTTAAGATTTTCCAAAATATCTGATTTTCCTGTTAAGGTTTCTGCTTCTTCAGAATTCATTATAAGACAATAAGTATTTTTTAATATTGGTCTTAAATAAGTTAAACCTTTTCTTGTTAAGTAAGAGCTTGGGTTAAAACAAATTTTTGATTTTCTTTTGGTTATTTCTTTTGTAATACTAAACATCTTTTCTGCTACATTAGTTATATAAAAACATTTTGCTTTTAATTTTTTTATTTTATATTTTTCTAAAGGCATTTTATTATTATCTTCTTTATATACAAGTATAGTTCTGTCATTTTTTGCATCTAATATTATAGAATAATCTGTTTTTCCGTGAACTTTGCCTAAAAATTTAATTTTATGAGTTTTTAATTCTTTTAAAATTAATTCTCCATTATGGTCTAAACCAATGTTTCCAAGAAAACCTGTTTTTAATCCGGATTTTGCAAATGTGAATGCGGTATTTGTTCCTCCTCCTCCTGTATGTTGATTTAATTCATTAATAGGGATTTTACTTCCAAGAGGAAAAGAAATATATTCTTTTTTATCTTTTTTAGTCCGAATTTTTAATGTTTTTACATTAGTATTAACAAAAACATCCATTGTTGCAGAACCCATTGTTATTATATCTAACATTTTATTTATCTTATAACCTCTTCAAATAATAATCCTTTTATTTCTGCATCTTTTAAAGTTATTGCAAAATTCTTACTTGTTTCCTTTAAATTATGAATTGGAAAGAAATACCAAGGATTTTTATTGAACTTAACTGCAACCCACGGTTCAGCACCAAATTTATCACAAAAATATTGCAATTCTGTTATTTCTTTTTGTGCAAAATATTTTGTTGTAGCGCTAGAGGTAAATTTTGCTTCAATTGCAATTTTTTTGTTTGCATTTCCTGCAACAATGTCTGGGCTTGGATATTGAGTAGAACCAGAGCCAGCAGCTCTCATTGCAGCCCATCCTGCTTGCCAGAACAGATTAATTAATTCTCTCTCAGCTTTGCTACCTTTTGCTTTATTCTGTCGCATGCTTGCCATCATCTTGTATTATCTTTTCATCTTTAAAAACCTTTTTAAACAATTATTACAAGAAAACAAATAGGTGAGAACTTATGGCAAAAAAACAAAATAACAATCAAACAAACATTTTCTTAGTTGCAATAGTTGCTATTATTGCAATAGTAGTTTTAGTAATTGTTGTTATGAACAATAATGCAATTGTTTCTTCATCTAATCTTGGTGGGCAAGCTTACATTGATGTTTATGAAGATGTTTGTATTTCTGTAGAAGGTATAGATGATGATTGTGATGGTGAAGTTGATGAAGGATTACCTGAAATACATAAGTATGCTATTAAAGTTAAAAGACCTAAAAGAAGTTTAAATGATTCTCTTTAAATTATGGTTTATAGAATCTGTTTTTATATTTATTCTTTTTGGTAATGGTTTATTAGATAAATTATTATTCCTATAGCTAAGATTATTATAATATATAACAATCTGTTTGTTTTCTTTTTTGTTTCTTTTGTTCCTTCTTCTATCTCATTTATTTTCCCTGCTTTTTCTACTACATCTTCAATTGGTTTTTCTTGTTCTTTTATTAGTTCAATCGTTTCTTCTATTATTTCTTGTTTATTTTCTTCTGTTATTATTGCGAAATAGCTGAATCCTGGTGTTGTTGCTGTGTAATAATTGTAGTCTCCAATTGTTTCTAGGTATTTTGTATCTAAATCATTCCATTTTTCATTATTGTATCTTGACAAAATTATTGTTTTATTTTTTGCCCATGATTTGTTTACTTTGAATGTTATGTTTGCTTGTTTTACTTCCATATTAATCTGGGTTAAGTTTAAGTATTGATATGTGTTTTCTAGTTCTTTTATTCCTGTTGGATTTTCATTTAAGAGATGAATATTTATTTTTGAATATGAAGTTCTTTTGTTTGATGTAAATCTTATTGTGTCTATTACTGTAAAATCATCAATTTCCCATTCATATGTTTCATTTTCATAGATATTTTTCCAGTTTTGTTCTATTTCTGTTTCAGTATGTTTTGTTATTATTGTTTCCCAATAGCTTGTGCCAGCTGTATCTGCAGTGGGTGCTTCTACTGCTATTGCAAAAAAGTAAGTATTTAAAGATGAATTATTTTCTATCCCATCACCAACGATAATAGACAAATTGTGATTACCATTTCCTAAGCTAGTCCAATTATATGTTGTGCTAGTTCCATTTAGAACATTATAATTTGTGTTAATTAAAGTGCCATCACCATAAAACCAAACAGTTAAAGAATCATTATTTGGATCGCTCACACTTATGTTTAACAAGACATAGTTTAATGAAAAAACTGAATTATTGTCTGGTGAGTTTAAAGTAGGTATGTTTGGTATAGTATTTCCTTCTATAGTTAAGTTATGTTCTGAAGTTAAACTTAAATTAAATTCTAATAATCCATTACTTTGTGTAAAATTACAATTAGAACTATTACAACTAACATTATCAAAGCTAGCTGTATAATTAGAAATAAATGTATTTGGCATTTGAACAACTAAATCAGTAGAATTTACTCCTTCTAATTTTATTTCTGCATTATTAGTGTTGTTAGCATGAGTAGTCGCTGATAAAATATTAATATTTGAATTACTAATGTTTTTTATTTCTGGTGTAGTCGTGTAAAGATAGGATATATTTACATAAGACGGATCTGTTGCATTTGTTAACCAGAAAGGATTAAGCCCTAATATTTTAACAGTTGCTAAATACCAATTTGTTCTGTTATAAATCCACCAACTTGCATCTAACTCACCATTAAACCAAGTATAATTCTCTGAATTTGTAAGGGGTTTCCCATACTCTACAAACTCATCAAAATCTATATTCCTTTGAATACCAAACGCCCCAGTTCCATCTGAACCTTCTCCCTCAGCAATACCATTTTTATACCAAAAAGACATGTTTATATTTATAATTCTTGAAATTCCTGTAATTGAATTAGAAATATTATCTGTTGATGCTTGGATCCATCTTCCACAAAAAATAGTGCTTTCATTTATTGGTGCTTCAAAAATTAGAGTTCCTGCATCAGCTCCTGCAGGTTGACCATGAGTTGGTGGAACATTTCCGCTAAAATAATAATTCACCATTGATTGATTTCCAAAATAAAATCTTTGTGTATAGGTATTGTTTAAATCGTTAGTTATATTTAAAACAAAAGAATATAATCCTTGTCTTGAAGGAGTGAAGTTAATACTGACTTTATTTCCAGTTATATTATAAGAAACATTTTCAGATGGTTCTGTTGTTATATTATTTACTGTAACACTTGAGCAAGGTGTTTGATTAATATAATTCACATAAACATCAAAATTAATCATTTCACCAACGTTCATACTTCTATTTACAGAAGGTTCAAAAACTATATTATTATCGCTGTTAAATTTATTATTTAAATAAACAGTAGTATTATCATTGTCAAAGACTGAATTAAAGTTATTTGATAAAATATTATTTAGTACACTGTGATTTGTTGGCGCTAACACTATACTTTCTTCTTCTTCATAACCGTTATTAACATCTAAGTAAAAGCCAACATTATTTGAATTTATTGTATTATTTATTAAAAAATTATTAGTTGAAAATTCTATAAGAACACCAAATTTATTTGAATTTATTGTATTGTTTGCAATAGTAATAAATGATGAAGAGTCTTCTATGAAAATACCTCTTCTACCATTTAAATTAATATTATTATTTTCAATAGTTATATTATTAGAAGCACCAATATAGAAACCATCATAAAAATTTGAATTTATTGTATTATTTTCAATAGTCATATTATTAGAAGCACCAATATAAAAACCATAATAATCATTTGAATTTATTATATTATTTGTAATAGTAATAAATGAGCAAGAAAATATGCTCATACCTTGTCGATTATCTGATGCATTATTATTAGAGAAATTGAAATAATCTGCGTTATAAAAACGGACTCCTGCTGTACCATTTGTTGCCCCTGTTAAAGTAAATCCACTAATATTAACATTATTAACAGTTACCTCAAATACATGGTCATTACTATTAGCTGCACTAACTGTGGTATTTTGGTATCCATCTCCAATCAAATTGACTGCCTTATTTACCTCTACATTTTCTGTGTATGTCCCATTTGCAACATAAATTATGTCTCCTGCAGTTACATTATCTATTGCATGCTGAATTGTTAGCCAAGGAGCTACTTGTGTTCCATTCCCAGAGGTATCATTCCCAGTTGTAGTAACATAGTGGTCTGTTGCAATTACAGAACTAGTTAAAAGTACAAATATGATTATAAGAATAAATATTGATTTTCTCATTAAACACCCTTAATATAATAACTTAGTTATTTGTTTATAAATATTGCTAAATTTTCACAATCATAAAATCTTTTGAAGTTATGGTTTATAGAACCTATTTTTATGTTTTTCTTTTTTGTAATGTTTTACTAATAAATAGATTATTGTTAGAATTATGATTATTATAATGTACAAAAAGTAATTTGGTTTTTTTATTTCTTCTTTTGGTTTTTTTATTTCTTTTGTTGTTTTTTTGGTTATTTTTTGTGTTTCATTTATTGTTTCTTCTTTTAGTTCAATCGTTTCTTGTTTATTTTTTTGTGTTTTTATTTCTTCTGTTGTTATTGCGAAATAGCTGAATCCTGGTGTTGTTGCGATGTAATAGTTGTAGTTTTTATCGCTATTTACATGTTTAGTTTCTAAGTTTTTCCATGTGTTATTGTTGTATCTTGAGAGTATTATTTTTTTGTTTGTTGTATTTGTTTTGTTAATTTTGAAACTTATGTTTGCTTGTTTTATTTTTAAGTTTTTATTAGTTATGTTTATGTATTGATATGTATTTTCTAATTTCTTTGTTTCTTTTGGTTTTTTGTCTAGTAATTGAATGTTTATTTTTGCGTTTGATGATCTTTGTTCTGCTGTGAATATTAGTTCATTTATTATTCGAAAATCATCAAATAACCATTTGTATGTTTGATCTTTATTAACTTTTTTCCATACTTTTTCTTTTTCTATGTTTGTATTCCTATTTAATCTTGTTGTCCATGAATTTGAAGTGCTAGGTGGGTTTTCTGTTGGTTGAGGGTATATGTATAAAATATGTTCTGAACCTAACGTTAAACTAAATGTTAGTTCTCCATTATTTTGTGTAAAATTACAATTACTTTGATTACACTCTGTTCCATCATATTTTGCATAATAATTTAATGATGAGGTTGGCATTCTTAAAATTAAATTAGCATTTCCAGTTCCGTTTAAAATAAGAGAAATATTATTATTATCTGGAGATAAATAAGTAGAATTAATTACTTCTACAAAAGAAGGGTAATAATGTGTGGTTTTAGAGGAATAATCTCCCTTTAAAGAAATAATTTGTGGTAAAGAAGTATTATAAGTTGTTCCGTTAGTAATTTCTATTGTTATTGTTTCCCCTGCTTCTATTTTTGGTAAAAAAACCTTGCTTCCTTTTATATATGAGAGATAATTAGAACCTATCTTAGCTTGAGAAATATTTTCTCCAAGATCTAGAAAAATTCTTCTCATTTCTTCATCGTAATTATTAGAAACATTACAAAGAGTTATTCTTTCTGATGTTTCACAAGAAGTTTCAATATATTTATGATTTGTTAATCCATCAGGAGTATAACCTGTACGATTTGTATTATGTCCTAAAGTTGTCCAATTTCCTCCTCCTTCTCCTAAATTAAAAGAATAAACATTGGTGTCATCTGTATTAACAAATAAATTTCCATTTGCGATAATAGGATATCCATAAACAGTTGATCCTGCTTGAAAATTCCAAAGAAGTTCTCCATTAGATTTGTTTAAAGAGTAAATCATATTACTTTGTACAGCTGTAAAAAAAAGAGATTCTAAGGCAATAGAAATTTGAGAATAAATGTCTTCTGTTCCAGAATAAATTTCATTAGAATAATTCCAAATAAGAGTTCCATTAGAAGCAAAAAAAGCAGAAACAAAAGTTTTAATAGAAGAAGTTTTTTTAAGGCCAATATAAACAACTTCATCAAAAATAGAAGGAGTGCTAGTTGTTCCAGAAGTTATCGTATTATACCACAATTCTTGTCCATTTGATAAATTTATTGCAGATAATTTACTATTTCCAGCAAGGCCAGCTATATAAATAGTATTATTGTAAAGAATGGGGGATGAATCCCAAAATCCACTACCAGGAGTAGTAAAATTCCAAATTTGATCTCCATTAGTTGAATTATAATTATAAAGATTAGGATCACTTGATAATCCAGAAATTAAAAGATTATCACCATATAACAGAGGTTCACATGCAAGATTACTTAAAGTTGTAATATTTTTCCCCCAAATAAGTTCTCCATTAGATCTGTTTAAAACTATAACAGCAGGATTTGGAAAATCAACAGCCACTACATAATTTTCAGAAACAGCAACATTTTGAGAATAAGTAAAAGACGAATTAGTATAATTCCAGATTTGTTCTCCTGTTGTTGCATTTATTGCCCAAACCTTGTCAAAAGCATCGTAAACAATTCCTTTATAATAAGTAGGGCCTCCAAAACCAGAAATAGTATTGTTTACATCAAATCTCCAGATTTGTTCTCCTGTTGTTGCGTTTACTGCAAAAATATACCCATAAGTTCTGGCATTAACATATAAAATATCATTTATATAAATTGTAGTTGATTGATCATCATAACTTGAAGAAAATTCTTCTTTCCACAAAAGTTCATAACCTAATTTACTTCCATTTTTATTTAAATTTACTAAAACCGTTCCTCTTTGGTTAAATAAAGCCTCTTCATCATCTTCTAAGCTTTTTATTGAATTGTCAGAAAAATAATTATTACTATCAATTCCATTAACATTATAAGTATTACTTAGACCTTCATTATTTGAAAAATTATTATTTATTCCGCCATTAAGAGAGATTGATATTAGATTATAACTAAAAGTATTATTTAAGCAATTATTATTTGAACCCGGATAGATATAAATTCCATAATGATCATTTGTGTTCATTACACTATTTGTTAGTGTGTTGTTTGAGCTTGATTCTAAATAAACCCCATCTTCTTCATTGGAGTTAGATGTTATATTTGTTAGTGTGTTGTTTGAGCTTGTTTTTAAACAAATTCCTTGATAATTTGAATTTGAAATTACATTCTCAACATTAGAATTTGAAGTATTATAAAAAAATAATCCATAAAAATTATCATGACTTAAATTCATATTTTTATAAGTTACATTATTACAATTAATACAAGCAGCAAAACCGGCATTAGAGGCAGTTGTAGAATTAAATTCAAAATCGGAAATAGAAAAGTTATAATAAACATTATATGAATAATCTATTACATTATTTGAAAAAATAGTATTGTTAAAATGAGAATTAATTGACCCTGAAATATATAAATTATAAGTATTATCGCTCATATTGTTTTCAGTTAAGGTATTGGTTGAGCTACCATCTAAATAAATTCCTTGAGAGTTGTAGTTAGATGTTATATTTGTTAGTGTGTTGTTTGAGCTTGATTCTAAAAAAATCCCTCCATCTGTATTAGAGTTAGATGTTATATTTATTAATGTGTTAGAGGAGCTTGAGTCTAAATAAATTCCATTTTCTTCATTGGCATTTACTATACTATTTGTTAGTGTGTTGTTTGAGCTTGATTCTAGATAAATTCCTTGAAAGTTGGAGTTAGATGTTATATTTGTTAGTGTGTTGTTTGAGCTTGATTCTAGATAAATTCCAATATATCCACTTGAATTAGATGTTATATTTGATATAGTATTGTTAAAAGAAGAAGCTAAGAATATTCCTTGAAAATTATTTGATACATCATTATTATAAACATTGCAATAATAGGCACTATCTAAATAAATTCCTGCTTGATCGTCATCTGTAGCTCCAGTAATTCTAAATCCACTTATACTAACATTATTAACAATAACTTCAAATACATAATCTGAATCCAAAGCAGAATTTATAGTTGTATTTTGATATCCATTACCAGTTAAATTAATTGATTTATTTACATATACATTTTCGCTATATGTTCCGTTTGCAACATAGATGGTGTCGCTTGCAGTTACATTGTCTATTGCGTGTTGAATTGTTAGCCAAGGATAAGCTTGTGTTCCATTACCAGAGGTATCATTTCCTGTTGTAGCAACGTAATGATTTGCTGCAATCACAGAACTAGTTAAAAGTACAAATATGATTATAAGAATAAATATTGATTTTCTCATTAAACACCCTTAATATAATAACTTAATTATATCTTTATAAAGTTTACTTCTATATTTAGTTTAGAAGTAGAGAATTTTTTATAATGCAAAATTTATTGAGTGAGTAATTCTTTAAATTTTCACAATCATAAAATCTTTTGAAGTTTCTGTATTTTTAAAAACTTCTTTTGCATCTGCAAGAAGATCTTTTACGTTTTTATATCTTTGAGAAAAATGAGTCAAAATTAATTTCTTTACTTTTGCTCTTTCTGCAATCTTTGCAGCGTCATGCGCAGACATATGTTTATAATTTGAAGCTAACTCTTGCAAGTCATTTGCAAAAACACATTCACTAATTAATAAGTCTGCATTCTTTGCAAGTTCTATTGCATTCTTTGTAAATCTTGTATCAAGGACTATTGAAATTTTATTTCCTGGTTGGATAAATGAAATGTCTTCTGGTTTTATTTCTTTACCTTGAACTTTTGCAACTTCGTTCTTTTGGATTTTTTGAAGCCATTTACCTTCTTTTAATCCAAGAGCTTTAACCTTATCCATATTAATTCTTACTTTGTCTTTTAAAATAAAATTATAACCTAAGCAAGGAATAGAATGTTCTAGTTTTGTGCATTCCAGTTTGTATTCTTCTGTTTCAAAAAATAATTCTACATTTTTAGGGCTTAATTCGTGAACTTTAACACCAATTCTTTGATCAAAATAGCAACTTTTTAGTAAGTGTTTCATTTTTTCTTTTGATCCTTTAGGTCCATAAATATGTAAGGTGAAAGGTTTATCTATTTCACTCATTGTTTGTATTAAACCAATTAATCCTGAAACATGATCTCCATGCCAATGGCTAATTAAAACTCTTTGAACTTTCAATCTGTTGAGGCCTGCAATATTCATTTGTCTTTGTGTTCCTTCGCCACAATCAACTAATATTACCTCTCCTTTGTATTGTAAGTGTATACTTTGCACATTTCTCTGCTTTGTAGGAACCATTGAACTTGTTCCTAAAAATGTTATTTTAATTGTCATATGCTGATAAGAAAAGGACTAACTTTATAAAGATTTTTTTATTTACTTATTTTATGCCTAAAATAGCTAAAACAACAAAGAAAAAGGCTAAAAAGCCTGTAAAAAAGCTTAAATCTGATGATTTATCAGCTTCACATGAATCTAGTGTTATGATTAATGTCACTCTTGATGAAGCTTCAGATGCTGAAGTAGTTGTAAAATCAAATGGAACTAAGAAAGATGCTCTTGATGCCTTCTTTGCAGGTGAAAGAATTCTTTTAGAAAAAAGTGATGGTGCTAATGATTTATACAACCAAAGTAGATTTGGTATTTGGTTAGAAGACGGCAAACTACAGTTATCTCTTCTTGAAGCCTTGTTTCTTCTTGAAAAAGGTAGAATTAGAATTTTAACTTCACCTAAAAGAGAATTAAATTTTGAAAAGTTTTTAAAAAAAGCAAAAAAACTTGAACCAACTTTTTGGATTAGATACCTTGTTTTCAAAGATATGAGAATAAGAGGATATATTGTTAAAACTGCACTCAAGTTTGGTGCTGATTTTAGAGTTTATGATAGAGGAATTAAACCAGGCGAAGATCACGCTCGTTGGGTAGTTTATCCTGTTCATGAAGGTTCTACTTTAACTTGGTATGATTTCGCTGCAAAAAACAGAGTTGCTCATTCAACTAAAAAAAGACTTCTTATGGGTGTAGTTGATGATGAGAATGATGTGACTTATTACGAAATTAGATGGATGCGTCCGTAAACAATTTAAACCCTAATAACTTTCTTTATATTGCGCTGTGACTTAGTGAACACCCGATGATTCCTCGTAAAACCAGGAAAATGATTATATCGAGTAACTGAGGAGCGCTTTTATATTTCTAGTCTATTAAATGCTATGAGTTATGAGGGGCGCTTTTATTTTATATCTTCACTTGCTCGTTATTTCACAAAATTTTTATATTCTAAAAATCATAGATAACTTGATTAGGTGAAAAATGACACTTTTAAAAGATGATAAACTATTATTATTAAGGCTTGCAAGAGAATCAATAACTTCTGAGTTAACAGGAATAGAAATTAATAAAGATTTAATTTATGAAGTTAAAAAATTCGATTTAAAAAAAGGCATTTTTGTAACTCTTACTAAAAAAGGGGAGTTAAGAGGTTGCATAGGTCATGTTATCCCAATTCTTCCAGAATATAACGCAATAATAGAGTGTGCAAAGTCTGCAGCATTTAGAGATCCAAGATTCTCTCCTTTGGAAAGATCAGAATTACCATTTATTTCTATTGAAATATCTGTTTTAACACCGATGGAAAAACTAGAAGTCATAAAACCAGAGGAATATTTTGATAAAATAAAGATAGGAACTCATGGCCTATTTATTGAAGTAAAAACAGGTGAAGCAGGCTTATTGCTTCCTCAAGTATTTGTAGAACATAAAGTTGATTCTTTACATGCTTTGCAGATGACTTGTCAAAAAGCAGGACTTCCTTTGAATGCTTGGAAAAACAAAGAAATAAATATATTTACTTTTGAAGCTGAAATCTTTAATGAGAAATAATAAAAAATTAAGTTCTAGAGTTTATATAATTACTATAAAGTAACAACAAAATAGAAACATTTATATATGCTTAAGTTTACCTATTTTTTATGAAAAATGAATCATCTGTTTCAAAAGGAATAATTTCTAAGTTTTTAGAAATACCTTTAGAAAAAAAAATAATAAATCCTCCTGTTTCAGAAGGTATTATATCTAAATTTGCATCAAAGAAAGTTTTGGAAGAGGAACAATCTACTTCAGAAGATATTATATCTAAATTTACGCCAGTGAAAGGTTTGAAAGAGAAATATTCTAGTTATGAAGGATATTTAGCTCTTTTTGAAGAAATGAGAAAAAAAAGAACTCCTATTTTAGGTAAAAAAATGAAATTTTATTTAGGAATGTCTGTTCAAGAAGCGGAAAATCTTTATGATTCATTATGTGATTTACATTATGAAACTGATCCTGCAAATTATGGGGATATTTTTTTAATTAATGATAAAAAATTAATTTTATATTCTGTTATAGGAGTTGGTAGTGGGGATCTTTATTGTTGTGATAATTCTAATAAATGTAATCATTATGCTGCAAGTATAATAAAAAAAGTTGTTAATATCGAAGGAAAAACTGTTTATAATAGGACTGATTTTGGTTTTTATTCTAAAAAAAGTATTGAAGAAAGTAAATGATTAATTATAAATAATTTTTTTAATCCTTATTATCTCAGAAAATTATTCTAAATCTTTTAATGTTATTGGTGTTGCATTTTTCCAGAATTCAGCAAAGGTTTTCTTGAGTGCAGATATTAATCCTGCATTTCTAGAATAAATTGTTACTCTCTCTTCTTGATCGTCGTAATTGTGTGCAGAGAATATTGCTTCATCTGAATCTTTAACCATCATGGAAAATCCTGCAATCTTTTTATTAAGTCTAATCTCTGCACCAAATTTGAGTCCTATTTCAATATTGTTTTTATTTTTGCTAGTTATCTTTGAGATTATTACTCTTATTTTTATTCCTCTTTCTAAAGCCTTTCTAAAGCTTAATTTTGTTGAAAATGTTCCTATAAAAGAGGGTGCAGTTTGGATTATTTCTTTTTTTGCTATTTGTCTAAATTTTGTTAGTTGATTTAGATGTTCTTCTCTTCCTCTAAATGTTGTAACTGATGCTTTGTTTTCTTGAATGTTAATAGATTTAGGTTTTAGCTCTATTAATTTAATTTTTTCAATTTTTTCATCTAGTTCAGCTTTTCTTTTTTCTAGATAAAATTTAATTGATTCTTTAATATCTTTTATTTGATATTTTTTGGGTTTGCCAGGAATTGTAAGAACAAAACCTTTTTTTTGTAATTCATCTAAAACAGAGTAAATTCTGCCTTGAGGAATATTTGCTTTTTTGCATATTGTTTTAGCATCAGCAAAATCTATAGAGCTTAAGTAAGCTATTATTTCTTTCTCATAAAGTGTTAATTTTAACCTATCTAAGTATTGAATAAGCTCCATAAACTTTTATAAGTTGTTTCATATATTTAAAAGTTTCTATTGTTTCCTATATATTTATGGTAAAAGTTAAGCAATTAATAGTTGGAAATCATAAAATGCTTGAAAATGGCTTATTAGGTATAAGTTCAACAGTAACTTTAATCAAAACTGATAAAAATATACTTGTTGATACTGGTTCATTTAAAGAAAAAGACAATTTAATTGAAGCATTACAAAAAGAAGGATTAACTCCTAAGGATATTGATATAGTTATATTAACTCACACTCATATAGATCACTGTATGAATCTTCATTTATTTTTTAATGCAAAAGTTTATTGTAAGTTTTTAGGAAAATATCCTGGTCAAATGCATTCAATTAAGCAAGGAGTTTTACAAAGAACTGAAATAAAAGATAATGTTGAAGTTGCAGAAAATGTTTCTTTATTATTAACACCAGGTCATACTAATGATTCAATATCAGTTATTGTTTCTGACAAAAAGAATAAAATTGTTATTTGTGGTGATGCATTTTATTCAGAAAAGAATGTTGATAATGATCCGCTTGATATTGTTACTGCAAATATATCTGACTATAAAAAAAGTAGAGATAAGATTTTAAAAATTGCTGATTACATTATTCCTGGTCATGGTAAGATGTTTAAGGTAAAATAGTTTAAATATATCGTTTAACTCTTTTGTAATATGCTAGATAGTCTTTATCAAATCTTTTTCTCAAGAACTTTTCTTCACTAAGAATTATAAAATGATAAACTATAATACTATAAATTCCTAAAATTATAACATAAATATTTAATGTTATTAAAATTGAAGATAAGGTTAAAAAGTGAGCTCCAACATACATTGGGTTTCGACTATATTTGTATAATGCTTTGGTTTTTAAAATTGTATTCTGTATTGGAATTCCTACTGTAGTGGATTTTCCTAAATTTAAAAAACTAATAATTACAATTATAAATCCAATAGCTAATAAAAAATAAGCAAAATAAATTATGAAAGCAGAATTGAAAGGTTGACTTAATTTAATTCCAAAAAAATATAAAATTAAAATAATAACAGTAAGATATCCTGCTATTTTTCCAGTATAAAACAAAACTGGGTTTATTGGTGGTTTACCTAAAAAGTTTAACATAGTATGAATACATTTCTAATAGATATAAATATCTTTTGGTATTATAGTCTCACTCTAAATCTTTTATCCAAAACCTTTTTATATCTAATTAATAAAGATTGTTGTATGGAATTAATAATTGAAATTATAATACTTATTGTGTTAATAGTGTTGTCTGCACTATTTTCAGGAATAGAAACTGCAACTGTTTCAATTAGTCAGATAAAAGCTAAAGCTTTACTAAAACAAAAAAAGAAAGGTTCTAAATCTTTGTATAGATTAAAACAGAATCCAAAAAAATTAATAATAACAATTCTTATTGGAAATAATGTTGCTAATATTAGTGCAGCTGCATTCGCATCAATGGTTTTTACAAAATTATTTGGTTCTTCTGGAGTTGGAATTGCAACAGGAATAATGACTTTTATGATCTTAATTTTTGGTGAAATAACTCCTAAGAGTATTGCAATTCAAAACTCAGAAAAAGTTTCTCTAGCTGTTGCAAAACCTCTTGAAATATTTTCAATAATATTAACTCCATTAATTTGGTTTTTTGGAACAATATCTGGTTTTGTTACAAAACTATTTGGTGTTAAAAATACTGATTCACTATCTCATGAAGAATTAAAAACAATAGTTACATTAGGAAAGAAGCAAGGTATTCTTACAAAAGAAGCAGCAGAAATGATGCACAATGTTTTAACATTTAAAGGAACAAAAGTTACAGATATTATGACTCCTCAAATTAATATGGAATTAATTAATGGTGATAAAAAATTAAAAGATGTTTTAAAATTTATTACTAACTCTCCTTATTCTAAATATCCTGTATTTATTAAAGATAAAGAAAATATTATTGGAGCTCTTGATGTTGATGATGTATTAAAATATATTTTAAGAAAAAAGTTAGATACAAAAGTGAAAACATTAGTAAAAAAAATATTATTTGTTCCTGAAACAAAAGAACTCAATGGCTTACTTGAAAAATTTGAAGGAAAACAAATTCCTATGGCAATAATTGTAAATGAATATTCTAAGATTGAAGGTTTAATTACATTAGAAGATGTTCTTGAAGAAATTGTAGGAGATATTTTTGATAAATCAAAAAGAAATTCAGTTTACATTAAAAAAGTAAATAAAGATTTATTGAGAGTTGATGCAAAAATTACTGTAGAAGAAGTAAATAAATTTTTACATTTAGGAATAAGAGAAGGTCATTTTAATACTTTAGCAGGTTTTATAGAGAATCATTTTAAAAGAATTCCTGAAAAAGGAGAAAAAATAAAACTAAGAAAAGTTTCAATAATAGTACATAAAACTACAAAAAAAGGAATTGAAACTGTTAATGTTATTAAACATTAATCAAAGTAATTATTCTCACACATGTAATTAAGTAAATCATAAAATACTTTTTTTAATTCAGGAAAATCTTCAAAATATTTTGCCTTTTTTTCAATAAGAAATTCTTTTGTCCAACCTTTCCAATCATCTTTATAGTCTAATTCATGAATTTTAGCATCTAATGCATCTATTGCTCTTGCAAATTTTGATTCTAAAGTTTTTTGTTCTTCAAATTCTAAAAAAAGCTGCATAAATTTATCTTTTAATTGAGATGGTAATTTTTCTTTTAATTTAATAGCAGATTTATTTTCAATTTCTTTTTTATTATCTTGACTTATATCAGGATGAAGTGGTGTATCTCCTGATTCAATTTCAACAACATCATGATACATTAATAACTCATAAATTTTAAGACGATTTAAATTATAATTTTTAATATTTGATAAGAAAAAATCTGCTAAAATTAAACAACTCCATGAATGTTCAGCTGAACTCTCTTTTCTAGAATCAACTGAATTAAATCTATAAATACTTTTTAATTTATTAAAAATTCTAAATTTATTAATTTCATCCATCTTATAATTATTAATTAATCCAAGGGCCAAGTTCTTTTTTTAGAGTTCCTATGATTGAATCATCACTTGGATCTCTTCTATTCTTGATTGCAAGAAAATAACTTGTTAAATCTCCAATAAGAACTGCAGAATAAATTTTTATTAAATCATTATTTCCAGTAATATCTAACTCTGTTACATCACAATTTTTACTAATAAGTTTTTTTGTTATGTCAATTCTTTTTTGCATCCTAACAGTATCTTTATTATTTTTAAGAATTATAACATGAAAATCATCGAGCTTATTCATAAATTGACAAATCTCATTATGGCATAATTCTGGAAAAACATGAGTGAATGCAGGAACTTTACTATTTTCATTGATTTGAGTTTTCCATCTGTATGCAACACCTTCAAAACTTTTAGAAGTATAAATTAATATTTTTTTACCAAAAATTTTATTGGTTAAATCAATCGCTATATTTTTGAAATTTTTCTTAATAATAACTGAAGTTAAATTTTCAATAATTGCTGAATGGTCTTCAATTAAAGTAAGTTTTTCAAGAATTTTAATTAGTGGAAAAAATTCAAAAGGAAAAGCTTGTCTTGGATGAAATCCAGGAGTTATATTAACAAGAGGAAGTCTATAATTTTTTGTTAATTCTGCAAGTTTTCCACCAGAACAAACTGACATAACTCTTAAACTATTTCTTTGAGCATCTTTGAAAGTGCTTAAAGTTTCTTCAGTATTACCTGAATAACTAACACATATAACTAAAGCATTCTTTGAAATATGTTTAGGAAGATGATAATTATTATTAATTAATACAGTTAATTTTGGATTTAATGATTCAATATAATCTTTCAAGATAATTCCTGCAATAGCTGAACCGCCCATTCCTGAAAAAATAATTTGATCAATGTCTTCATTATTAGTATTTGGAAATTCTATTTTTATATCATCAGCTAACTTGTAAGATTTTCTTATTTTTGTAACAATATCTTGGTAAAATTCATGAACTTTTTCTTTATCATAAGCATAGAAATCATCAGGAAATTCCTCTATTTCTTTAGCTATTTTTTCTTTTTCTTCTTTATTATTAATAATTTGATTTTGTTCATCTGTCATTTTAACACCTTTTAAATTCTTAAATATAGTTATTGCATGCTTATTTATATAGTTTATGTAAATATATTTTTATTAATTTAAATTAGTTATTCTTAGATTATCTTGTTTATTAATTATTTCTTCAATTGGAGAATAAATAAATTTAGCTATTTTAGTTGAAACTTCAATTACACTACTTTCAGTATATTCATTTATTTTTATTTTAAATAATCTACAATCAAATTGTTCTTGCAAAATATCTAAAGAAGTTTTATTTTCATGATTTTTAACTCTACTTGCAAAATCAATTATATCTCCTTCAGATTCATAAAAATTTGATGAAATATTATATATTAATCCAAGAATATAATTTTGATTTATTACTTTAATTTCTAATATTAATTTAGGATCTATTTTTTTTCGTGTTTTTTTATTTTGTGAACTATATAATTTTTTTATTGTATCAAATATTATATAACTCATTTGATTAATTTTATTATTCATCTCATTTTTTGGAATATAAATTAATTTATATAATTTACTATATGCTTAGTCTATTTTATAGAAACATTTAAATATTAACTTTCTAAAAATTAGATATATTAATTATTTAATTGTTATGAGGTATTATTTATGGATAAAAAAATATTATATGGTATTATTGCTGTTCTTGTAATTATTATTGTTATTTTAGTTGTTACTCCTAGTAATAAAAATATTGGTGGTGAAGCTTTTAGAACTAAAACAAAAGAAGTTAAAATTGATGCTGAGTTGTTATCTAAAGCATTTGATGGTAAGAGTGAGATTTCAATTAGGGAATTTAATAAAGAATTAAGTAAGCAAGGATTATTATTTCATTCTTTAGATTATAATAGTGAATATTGTAGTTCTCTCTTAATTACAGATTTGGATGGAAATCCTGCTTCAATAATGCAAGATAGTAGCAATACTTATACTTGTGATTGTTCAGGTGATGAGGGTTCTTGTTTTGGTGGTGGAAATCTTGGTGGAGGAGCTAATCCTTGTCCTACTGCTGAAGATACTTGTTCTTCAACTTGTTATGTTGTTGCTAATATTGGTGGAGGTACATATCATATAAGGCAAGACACTATGTATATTGCATAATTTTTATTTTTTATTATAGTTTTTTGAAATATACTATTTTTAACAACCTTTTAAAATAAAATCTTTTTCTTTTCTTTTTATTATGTCAAAAAAGCTTAAAGTCTACATAAAAACATATGGCTGCACTCTGAACCAATCAGACTCAGAAAGGATCAAAGGAATTCTTAATACTGATAAGGATATTGAGATTGTTGATTCTTTAGATAAGTGCGATATTGAGATAATAAACAGTTGCACTGTTAAGAATACTGCAGAAGAAAAACTTTTCAGAGAAATAAGAAATGCTGAAGCTAAAGGAAAGAAAGTAGTGGTTGCAGGTTGTGTTCCACAAGCAGAAAAATCTTTGATTAAAAATAAACTAAAGAATTATTCAATTATTGGCCCTAATAATATTCATGATGTTAAGAGTATAATAAAAAATAAAGGAATTTTTCTAGAAAATATACATCCTATTAAAAAAATAAATATTCAAACTTTACCAAACAACAAATTTGTTACAATCATCCCAATAAGTGAAGGTTGTATTGGCTCATGTTCTTATTGCAAGACTAAACAAGCTCGTGGAGAATTAAGTTCTTACCCTGAAAAAGATATTATTGCAATAGCTAAAAAAGCAATTGAGAATGGTGCAAAAGAATTATGGTTAACTGCACAAGATACTTCTTGTTATGGTTTTGATATTAAATCAAATCTTGCTAAACTTGTAAAAAAAATAATCAAAATCAAAGGTGATTTCAAAATTAGAGTTGGAATGGGAAATCCAAATTCTTTTTTAGAGATTATCGATGAGTATTTACCTTTATTTGAAAGCGATAAGATGTATAAGTTTTTCCATATTCCTATTCAATCTGGCTCTGATAAAGTTCTAAAAGACATGAATAGATTTTATTCTGTAAAAGATTTTAAAAAATTAATAAAAATTATTAGAAAAAAGATAAAAAATGTTTTTATTGCAACAGATATTATTGTTGGTTATCCTGTTGAAGATGAAAAAGATTTTCAAAAATCTTTAGCATTAATTAAATGGTTAAAACCAGAGATGTTAAACATTTCTAGAATGTGGCTAAGGCAAGGAACTCCTGCACAAAGAAAGCATAAGCAATTACCTACTAAACTTGTAAAAGAAAGATCGCAAGAAGTAACAAAGTTATTTCATGAAATCCTTGAGAAAAACAAAAAGAAATGGAAAAATTGGTCAGGAAAGATAATAATCACAGAAAAAGGTAAGAATAATTCTTGGATTGGCAAGAATGAATTTTACAAACAGGTTGTAATTAAAGACGATAAGATTAAGATTGGCGATGTTGTTGAGTGTAGAACTGTTTCTTTAGGCAGATTTGAGATAGTTGGAGAGTTGGTTTAGTTATTTATGAATAGTTTTATTAATAGTTTTATAATTTCTCAATAAGATGGACACGATTAAGATAAGGGAAAAGATTGGTTTTCCAAATAAAAGACAAGATTGGGTTAAGTTTCCTGCATTGTTTACAAATAATTCCCTTCTTATTAATGGACATCAAGTTATGGAAGCTTGGGAAACTAATTATATGAAAAGTCTAGCTAGTATTGCAACTAAAAATAAAGGCAATATTCTTGAAGTTGGTTTTGGTCTAGGTATTTCTACTAAGTTTATCCAAAACTATGATATAAATAAGCATGTTATTATCGAATGTAATTTAGACGTTATTAAAAAAGGTAGAAAAGCTTATTCTGATAAAATAAAATCTGGTAAAGTTAAATTCATAAAAGGGTTATGGGAGGATGTTACATCTAAATTAGCTGATGAAAGTTTTGATGGAATTTTATTTGATACTTATCCTTTATCTGAAAAAGAAATACATAAAAATCATTTTTATTTTTTTAAAGAAGCCTATAGGTTATTAAAGAAAGAGGGTATTTTGACTTATTATTCTGATGAAGCTAAAAATTTTTCAAAGGAGCATATTAACAAGTTAAATGAAGCAGGATTTGAAAAAATTAGTTTTAAAGTTTGTAAAGTAAATCCTCCTAAGGATTGTATTTATTGGAATAAAAAAACAATAATTGCTCCAATTATTGTTAAATGATGTGGTAATTTAGTTAATTAAGAATTTGTTTAAATAGTTGCTTTATTACTCTTTCTTATCTTTTCTAAACTTATCAAAAGTTTCCATTAAATCTATGACATACTTACCATCTTCTAATTTATAGACCATTGGATGATTTTTTTTGAATAAGTTAACCAAGTCAAGTTCATACTTGCCTGGTTTTAGAATATTAATTGATTCGATGTCAAGAACAATAGGTAATTCTTTGTCAATTTCATTACCAACAATGTCATAAACATCTTTTTCTATTTGCTCTTTTTCTTTAGAAGTTAATTCTTCAACAACTTTTCTTTTTTTCTCAAGAGCTTCTTTCTTGATGTAGAAAAACATTTTTCCGCCACATTCAGCACAGCCTTTTAAGATGACTTTTGTTCCGTCATCATACACTTTTCCGCACTTAACACATTGATGTGGCATTTTATTTGTTTTAAATTAATTTTTTATCTTTTTCTTTTTTTTCTTACTCTTTTTTCACTCATTAATAACTGTATTTTCCCTGGGTTTTGTTTTATTTCTTTAATTATATTTGCAGGGCCAATTACTGTGAATCCTGATTCTTCTCTGAAAAGCAATTTCATAACGCCTTCTTTGAATCTATTTACTTTCTTTGGAGTTATAGATCCAATTTCTATACCTTTGAAATCTTTATCTATAGATTCCATTGTTCTTCTTATTAGTTCAGCTTCTTCTCTACTTTTTAGTTTTCCTTCTAGAAGAACTATGTTTTGTCCTTTCACCAGTCTAAGTAATTTTCTAACTCTTTGATCTGAATCAAGTGATTGGATTTCCGCATATGGAACAAATTGAAATGTTAACATTTTTTCTCACACCATTTTATACAAGCTTAAACATTGAATCATATAATTCTTCAACCTGCTTGCCATATTTTGCACTAATTCCTATAACCTCATACTGAGGAAATGCTGATTGCAATTTTTTAAGATTAGATTTTTTTAGGTCAATCTTATTACCTACAACTAAAACTGGGATTTTTCTTGCTTGTAAATTACCCATAATAGTAATATTAACTTGGCTGTATGGGTCAATTGTGCTGTCTAAAACAACAATAACTGCATCCATGTCATCTAACCATTTAATTGAATCAATAACTCCTTTTGTTGCTTCTTTAGCTCTCTCTTTTGCTTTGCTTGCTTTCATTCCTTTTTTTAGGAAATCTTCATAATCAATTTTAGTAGCAATTCCTGGAGTATCAACAAGATTAAATTTTAGTTCTCTACCTGATTTATTCTTAATAGTAACTTCTTCTTTAACTTGGATTTCTCTTGTTTCGTGAGCAACAGATGAAACAGTTCCCATCTCTTCACCAAGCCAATCTTTACAAATTCTATTAGCTAAAGTAGTTTTTCCGCCGTTTGGAGGGCCATATAATCCTAATTTTATCTTTTTCCTTTTCTTAAAGAAGCCCCTTAGAAGCTTTTTGAAGAAGAATTTTAATTTTACCATTTATTCACTCTCTTATATCTTATTAATTACTCCAAACCCCTTTTTTATATAATATCAGTAATGTGGACTTTTATATACTTTTCTATTTGTTGCTTTAAAAGCCTATAGCAAGGTTTAAATATCTTCATTTTATTTATAAGAAGAATATTAAAGATCATTTTGCTAGCTATCCAACTATTAAGCATTGCTTTAGAAATATTAAGGGGCGTAGTTTAGTTAAGTTTCTACAAGTATTTTAGTTTGATTAAGGATTATTTGTGAAATATTTAATAATTTGTCAAATGTTTGACTTTTCAATGATAATGAAACTCCATATTGTTCTGATTCTCTAATGTTAATGATTGTTGGTGATTCTTGTATTTCTTCGTTATTAATAAGTTTAACTTGTTCTATTAAATCTTTATTTAAACTGATTTTATTGTCCTCTATAAATTGGTAAATTAAGGCAAATGAGCATTCTTGATTCCTGCTTTCATACCCAAATTTATTAATAATTGCAAGCATACAATGGTAGATTGAGTAGAATGCAGCTGATGCAGACCAATCAGAATATCCTATTTTTTTGAAATCAATAACAGCATTTAGATTATGTTCTGCTTTTTTTATATGTTTCTGGATTAATACTTGGTCTGTTTTAACTTTAATTAATCCTCTATGTTTATTAGTTTCTTTTAGTTCTTTCTCTGCTTTTTTTAGGCACCAATTAACTTTGTTTTTGTTGTGAGGCATCTTGGATTATCTCTATAATTTTTTTATATCCAAATATTATTGTGCCTTCATTAAGTGCATTCATAATTATTCTATCTTTTTTCTTGATATTCTCTTTAAGATCTTCATTTGTTTGTTTTATTAAATGAATTTTTTGGATATTTATTTTATTAAGCTGGTTTTTAATAATATTAACTTTCTTATTTTTTGAGTGGTTAAGGCTTAATAAAAAATCTATGTCTTTAAATTCGGACTTTCTTAACACTGAACCGAAAATTATTCCAATTTCAGAACTTTTTTCGAATTTTCTTAATTCCTTAATCCACTTTTTTATAGTTGGGTTGCTTTCTTGTGCTTCTTTCTGTAGTGTAAGTTCTATAAATGTTTTAGTGTATTGGTTATTAAGATTAGGTTTGTAAAAAATAGCTTTTCCAAATTGTTTTCCTGTTATTAAATTTTGTTTTTCTAATTTTTTTAATATTTTTAATGTTCCCATTGAACTTAACTTTACTTTTTTACTTAAGCTATTTGCATTATAATCTGTGTAAATATCTTTAAATAAAACCTTCATTATTTTTATTTCATTGTTAGTTATTGATTCCATCTAAACTTCTAGGTTATATGATTACACTTGTAGTTTATATACTTTTCTATTTGTTGCTTTAAAAGTCTATAGCAAGGTTTAAATATATCAATTTATTTATAATTTATATTATATTTACTTGGAGGAATTAGAAATGGGAGATGATGATGCTGATACTATTGTAAGTTATGCTAGGAAATTAGGTGTGGCTCTTGGTTGGCCTAGTAATAAATATTTAGAGCTTACAAATAAAGTTGATAATGATGGATTTATGCCGAAAGAAGTATTCTTGCAACTTAGTGGACAAAATATTCCTGCATTAGATAAAAGGGTAATTGCTTTAGAAGAAGGAGTTGTTAAAACAAAAGGTCAACTTATTCTTGTTGCAAACCCTCATGCTTATTTTCTTGGTTCAGATAATCCTGTTCCTCAGGAAGGAGGATATTTTGATATTGGTGTTCTTTCAGATAATGAAAATGACAAGATAAAATATGGTGGTTTTGATGAATGTGCTGGTATTATTATACCAGTAAAAAAGAAGGTTAGGGTTGATTTAAATCTTAAGATTATAAAACCTCCAACTGCTTATGATGATATTGGAAATACTATGTTGATTTATGCTAAGCAATTTAGAAATTGGAAAAATATTCTTCCTGCTCATCAATTTGAAGGTGAACAATCTTATAATTCTGGCAAAAGTTTAGTAATTGTTCATAATCCAGATTTAATAAATTATATGTGTGGTTATCCTGGTGTTTCTAATGAGGTTATTGATGATTTAGTTAGAAAATATCCTACTCTTTCTGAAGAAGAAGTTTTTGAGAAATTTAAGAAAGAAGATGAAGCTTGGGAACGAGCTATCGAAAATGGACAAGAGAACCTAGAAAGATTATTGGATTATCGGTTAGATATTGTAAAATAGAATAATCTTTAAGCAAGCATCATAGGAACAGAATACAAGAAGAGTGCAATTAAACCTGTGATGATGAATACTTTTTTATTCCAAGCCCAAATCTTTGCACCATCAAAATTAGTTACTGGTAACATGTTGAAGAATGCAAGAATTATATTAATGAAGTATGTTAAGTAAAGAATGCTAAAATTTGTTAAAAAAGATAAGCCAAAAAACAAAATTCCTATTCCAAAACAAATTGCTGCAAGCACTAAGTTTGATAACGGACCAGCATAAGCTATAATTCCTGTTTTCTTAATATTATGCTCTCCAAAGAAATGAACTGCTCCTGGTGCAGCTATAATAAAACCAAATAAACTTAAAGCAATACTAATCCAAAGCATTCCTTTGTTTGCTCTAAATTCTGCATGATACTTATATTTCTGTGCCATAAATTTATGGCTTAATTCATGTATTACAAAACTAAAGATCATTACAAGAAACATCATTGGTAAAAATAATAAAGCATTAACTGAAACTCCACCAAATAAAAGAGAGAATGCAATGCTTAACATAATTGTTGCAAAAAGTAATTCTTTTATTTCTATTCTTGAAAACTTGAACTTCATTTTCTTAGTTGCAATCTTTCTATTTATAATGTTTGTTACTTATGTTGTTTCAAGATAATACCTATAAAATCATAAACTTTATAATTTATTTTCCTAATATTATTAATTAAGTGTATATTATAAAAAAATGTTGGTGATTAATATGAATACAAAAAAAACATTTATGTTTGCATTATTAGTAATATTTGTTTTAGCTATTGCTTCATTTACTTTAGCTGATGATACTGATAGTGCCTTAAGTGCAGATGATGTTGATGATTCAGCTACTATTGAATCTGAAGATGTTGAAGAAGTTGAAATTAGTGAGCAAGATAAAAAAGAAACAAGGGTTATGCATAAAAAAAGAGGATTAAAACTAAGATATTTACAATTAGAAAGAGCTATTACAAGAGCTGTTGAAGGACAAAAAATAGCAATATCTTTTGTGCAAGAAAAATATCTTGATGTAGAAACAACTGAATTAGAAGACATAAACGCAGAACTCTCAGCACTATTAGAACTTGTTAAAGAAGTTGATTTTGAAGTTGGTGAAGATTTAATAACAAATTTTATTGATTTAAGAGATGAATCTAAAGAATTAGTTAAACTATTTAGAGAAAATATTCATGAAATTTTAGAAGAAGGCGATATTGCTAAACTTAGAGCTAGAATAAAAGAAATGAAAAAGGAAAGACTAACTGAATTGGATGAGCAAATAAAACTTAAAAGAAGAGAATACAATACTGAAAAAGTTCAAGAAGTTTTAAGTAGGCTAGGAGTAAAAAATGATAAATTAATTGCTTCAGTTGAAAAAGGAGATGTTAATCTAAAGCAAATAAAAAATAATGTTATTGACAAATTTAGTAAGTTATCTCCTGAGAAGAAAAGATTAGCTCTTCAAAAAGCAACCAAAGTTAAAAAAGAACTTGATGTTAAAAAATTAACACTAGCAAGAAAACTTAAAGTTAATGGCAAAGAGTTAATTAAAACTAAAGTTCAAAATAGATTAGTTAGCCTTGATGCGGCTAGGAGAGTAGGTGATTCACAATGAAAAAAGCAATAACTATTTTATTAATTGTTTTGTTAGTTTTAACCTTATTAACTGGTTGTGTTAAAACAATAGAAACTGATTCAGCTGATGGAACTGATGAAAACTTAGATACTGCTGCCATAGCAGACTTAGAAACAGAGTTATTAGATGAAACTGACACTGTTGAGTTGGGTGAGTTAGTTTAGATTCAGTTTTTGTTTTTTTGTTTTTATTATTCTTATATAAGTGAAATTAGAAATTCTCAATTTTGGACATAACATTTTTAAATAAAATGCTTCTCTTCTTTGATATCAATGGGCTTGTGGTCTAGTGGCTATGACAGTGCCCTTACAAGGCATTAATCCCCGGTTCGAGTCCGGGCAGGCCCATATATTTACTTTAATTAGAGGAATGTTCTTTTTGCAGGGGTAGTTTAGTGGTAGAATGGGGGCTTGCCAAGCCTTCGGTGCGAGTTCGATTCTCGCCCTCTGCATCTATACCAGTGGGACTGGTCTCGCGTAACATTGCCTTGTTAGGGGGAGGTTAGGTGTGACGAAAATAATAATTATTCAATAAATAAATTTATAAATAATGCCTTGATGGTTGTTACTATGGAAGAAAAGTTATTTATTGGTAAGAATGTTAAATCTATGGTTGATCCAGGAACTATTTATTATACTAATTTGTTAGGGGAGATTTCTAATGAAGGATTTAGGATTTCGTCTTCTTCTTTTGTTCAATCAAAAAGATTAGAATCAAATGAGCTTTTGCATAAAAGTTTATTGATTGGTAATAATGCTTTTTATACACTAATTGGAGATAATGTTTTTCTTTTTTATATGAAGCCTGAATTTAATAGTGTCTTATCCAAGAGAATGGAAAGTAATTCAAGAGTTTGTCGTTCAGTTTTTAATTTAAATGAAGTTTCACCTGATGGATTTAATTTGAAAGATGATTTCGAAAAATCTGGAATTGTAAAGTTTAATATATCTGATTTAGAAAGTAGTAATTTACTATCTCAATATGTTCACAATAAGAAAGTAGTGTTTTTTGAAGTTAATAATGAAGATTTAGTAAAAGGAAAAGATTTTGTTTCTAATCATTATAACTCTAAAATTGTTAATATGATTAATGCTTTTCATGGTGATGCTATTTATGGATCAAATGGTATTGCTTCTAAATTATTAGAATATGGCAAGAATACTTCTCCTGCTTATTTCACTAAATCAAATTGGGTTAAACAAGTTCTTAAGAAGAACAAAAAACATGGAGATACGGTTTGGATACATCCCGTTATTGGAAGCCTAGGATTATCATCAAGAATAGAATTAACTGAACCATATCATATTAATAAACCTTATTTATGTGCTTATGGTATAAAACAATAATAAATTCTTTAATTTTATAAATATTTACAACAAATAACACATGTCTGCAAAAAAGCTCTCATCCAATACAAGTCACCTCTGCATATAGTGTTGTGTAATATCTTTTCTTTTTTTATTTAGAAAGATTTAAATATCTGTTATAATATAAGATTAAAAATGATAGAAAAATATGGTTTAGACATTAAATTTTCAGAAATGAA
>Ga0257124_1000361_pt1 | contig 53629 bp, 80 predicted proteins | sample SI106_150metaG_FD_190154 | JGI IMG/M metagenome (GOLD analysis project Ga0257124, IMG submission 190154) | Marine microbial communities from Saanich Inlet, British Columbia, Canada - SI106_150 | ecosystem: Environmental > Aquatic > Marine > Inlet | place: Canada: British Columbia | collected...
AGTACTCTACGAAGAAAAAGAGATGAGAAAAAGATTTGGAAAAATCATAGGACCACTGCATAAAAAATATGAAAAAATATGTGTACTTCTAAACGATTTGGAGCAAGTCAACAATGGCTGAATGTCCAAAGTGCGGGGGAACTGACATTGCACTTATCTTGTTTGGGTTTCCTCCCGACTCTGAATTTCTCAAAGAGGAGGTAAAAAAGAAAAAAATTGTTCTTGGCGGCTGCATAGTCTCTAAAAATGATCCTCAATTGGAGTGCAATGATTGCGGATGGAGGTTTATGGATGACTGCTAGAATGGATTCTCATAAAAAAAGCATGTCTGAGGCATTTGTCAACTCCTTTGGAGGATACCCTGTAGGATACGGGGTTGGAATTATTGTTTTGCCACTCTCTATGGGTTGGATTCAAGAGGACCCGTACATGGCAAACATTGCAATTACAGGAGTGTATGCTACGGTATCTTTTGTAAGGTCATACTTTTTGAGACGGATATTTGAGAAACATGGTGTTGATGATAATTTTATTCGTCTAGCTCAAAAAGGTATTAGAAAAATTTGGAGAAACTCGTCTTGATTAAAGAAGAGATTTGTAATTATTGTAACGAGGCAAGTAAGTTTGGAGGCAGAGTTAATGGTGGAAAGAACTACTATTGTTTGAAATGTATCCAAAAAATTGAGGATTCTAAAATAGATTATTGGAAGGATTGCTCCTTTGAGGCATTTTTAGGCAGTATTCCTATAAAAAATAGAAGAGAATCTGAAACTCCCTTTGCAGATCACATTAGAGAAGAATTAAGAAAATCTGGGATGGATGTACCTGAAAGAAAAGGTAGAAGGAAAAGGAAATTAAAATGATTAAAGAATATTTTGTAAATTATTTTGCTAAAATTAAAGACACCAAAAAGGTGGCACGAGAGAAAAACATTGGAGTGTGGTTACTTCCAGTCTTTGATGCATTTTTAATTACTTTGTATCTATCATGGGAGTTGTCTGTGGGGGTCTGGTTTTTGCTTGATGCATGGCAGGGTGGTCAGACATACGTTCCGTGGTATATGGATTCACTGTGGGAGTTGTCCTCGTTTTCACTTACCATATTCATGAGTATTATCACATTTACAATCCTTGACAAGATAATTTTGTTTTTCATCTACGTCCACTCATATGCAAACAAGCTGGTGCTGCAAGGAATTACTAAACTTGACATGTACCTGTGGAGAAAGACTGGCAGGGATACCGTAGTTACAAATGCAATATGGAAACTGCAAAGAAAGTACATGAGTCGCTCCAAAAAAGAGCGAAAAATAATCACTATGGTGTTTATTGGAATGATTGGATTGTATTATGGATGGATGATTATAACATGACTGTATATCCACAACTTTTGGCTCATATTCATTAGGGAATTTTTACATGACTAGAAAATAAAAAACATGATTATGTTGATTCATAATTTTGTTTTATTTCGTGACTAGATTTCTCTATTCAATGAGTTATCCAAAGGCTTGATTAGATTCAAGGGATTGTTAGGCAATTATCTATACACACATTTCGCGCATATATACAGAAGGTTTTCTTATGTGACTAGTTACACAATGAAAATAATTCCTTGAAATATTGGATCTTGAGTTTAAAGCAATTAAGATTTGTTCCAAAAAATCATGTCTAAATTGTATTGGTAATTTTATTTGACCCGATTTACATAAATTTAGTAATTTTATAATTTTATCATGGTTTCAGGATTTGCAACGTCTGAAGGAACTCAAACTTTTTCACAAAAATCAAGCGTAAATTCTCTTAATTTTAATACATTTGAAAATCTTCATCTCTCTAATGTTGGAATTGGAACTTATCTTGGTGATCCAGATGAAAAAACTGATGAATTAGTAAAAAATGCAGTAAAACAATCTCTCTTATCTGGTGTGAATGTTATTGATACTGCAATTAATTATCGTTCTCAAAAAGCTGAACGTGCCATTGGTAAAGCTATTTCTGAGTTAATTGAAGAAGGAAAAATTTCTCGTGATCAAATATTTGTTAGTAGTAAAAATGGATATGTTACTAATGATGCTGATGTGAAATTGGGTTTCTGGGAATATGTGAAGGAAGAATATTCTCAAAAGGGGATTATCAAAGAAGGTGATGTAACATCTGGTTATCATTGTATGACTGTTCCTTATCTTTCTGATCAATTAGACAGAAGTTTAAAAAACTTAGATTTGGAATGTATTGATTTAATGTATCTTCATAATGGTGTTGAAGGACAAATTAAAGATATTTCTAAAGAACAATTTTTAGAAAATTTAAAATCTGTTTTTGAATTGTATGAACAAAAACGTGATGAGGGAAAAATCAAATTTTATGGTATGGCTACTTGGGAATGTTTTAGAGTTGTTAAAGAAAATCCTCAATACCTTTCACTTGAAGATGTTGTGGAAATGGCTAAAAAAATTGGAGGTGATGATCATGGATTTAAATTCATACAGTTACCATACAACATGAATTATGATCAAGCATTGCTTTCAAAAAACCAAACTGTTCAAAGTAAACCTGTATCCATTTTAGAATCTGCAGTTACTTTGGGAATTGGTGTTTTCACTAGTATCCCATTTATGCAAGGAAGATTATTGGCTCCTGGTGTAATGCCTGATTTTGATGACTTAAAACCTTCATTACGTGCTTTACAGTTTATTCGTTCATCTCCTGGTGTTCTTGCTCCGCTGGTAGGTCAAAAATCCCCTGAACATGTATTGGAAAATCTTGAAATTATGAATATTCCTCCAATTCTTCCTGGTGATTTTTTAGATTTAGTCAAAAAACTTACAACTTGATGTTAATTTTTGACATAAACTGAAACGATAATAAATAACATTTTAATTATTTTAAAATAATGTCTTCAAAAGTTTATGATTATGAATCTATTTGTAATTCCATATTATCTATTAATCCTAAAATTCGATTTGCAGGTATCATTAATGAGCGAGGCAGATTAATTGCTGGTGGGATGAAGGCAAATGTTGAACCCTTGGAAACTGAAAAAGATGATGAGATGATTTTCATGGAACTTGCATTAAGAGTAAAAATGAGAAAAGAGTTTGACAAACAACTTGGTTTGGTCAATTTTGCAATGGCTTCACGTGAACGTGCACTTGCAATTAGTGTAATAATAAATGATGATGTCTTGTATGTTGCAGCTGAACCTGATTACGATTATTGCTCACTTCCTAAACAAATACTTGAGATTGTTAATTCTTAGTCGATAAATATTTCTGAATCTATAAATAGAAATCAAAGATAAATTTTTTTGTGCCCGTTGATCCTGTTTGTGGAATTGAACTTGATGAAGATATGGCATTGATTCATGATCATAATGGTAAAAATTTCTATTTTTGCTGTAATGGATGCAGAAAAATTTTCATTAAAAAACCACGCAAGTATAAAAATAATGTTTAGATGGGAAATGCTCCACACATTCTACAGAATTTTGAATTATTAACTTCATGTTTACAATATGGGCATTTGTGTTCTGCATTGTCATTTACCGGTGATCCGTATAATTTTTTAAAAATTTCATAGTAGTACATTGATTCTCTACTTCTAATCACTACCTCATCATTTTTTTCTACTGTCAATTTTTTCTCAACATATGTTTCCTCGCTAATTATGGATTCAAATAAATTTGTTAATCCTGATGTCCCTGCACCTTCTTGCATTGGTGATTTTCGTCTCCATGCAATTTGTAATGGTATGTGTTTTTCAAATGTTTTACGTAAAATCCATTTTCCATATCTTTTTCCCTTTTCTTCCTTTATTTTCAAATTTGATGGAATTTGATTAGATAATTCTATTATTTTTTGATTTAGGAATGGTGATTCTATTTTAACCCCTAATTCTTTTCCAATCTTTTGAGTTGGAAAATGCATAATTGAACATACTCTTTTAATTTCCGCATCTAATTCGTTTTCTGGTTTGTTGACTAGGAAATTATACCCTGCAAATAATTCATCAGCTCCATCCCCTGTAATTATTGACTTTTGATCGTTTTCTTTTGCCCACTTTATTGCTAAATACATTACAACATTGTTGCGAATTTCTATATCGTTAAAATTTTTTAATATTTTGATGGTGTTTTCAATTGCCTCTAGTATTGTTGATGTTGAAACGTTGTATATTGACAATGGAATTTTCATCTCCTTTGATATCATTTGACAATACGTTAGATCAGTTGAAACAAAATCCTCTGAAATAATTGCAACACTATTGAGATCTCTTTTTCTAAGAAAATATGTTATGATTGAACTATCTAACCCTCCTGATAATGAAATTAAATCGGACTGACATGAATTACAAGATTCTTCTAAAATTTGGTATAAGTTTTTAGAAATATCTTCCAACACTCTTCTCTTGTTTATGAAATTAAAATAGATATGCTTGATAATTTAATTGGTTTTTTATTCAATCATTAGAAACTTTAAATTTACATTGTTCCTCTTGTGAAATCATGTTACTTCCTGCTGAAATTGAATCTAAAACATTAATTCCTGCATTAAGGGCAATCTTGGCCAAAAAATTAGCTGAGGAACATGATATTAGAGAAGATGAAATATCAAAAATGCTTGGAGTTACACAAGCAGCAATCAGTAATTATATTCGTGGTACTCGAGGTGACCCATCTTTAATTGCAAAACTATTGGCAGAAAAACAAGTTGCACAATTAATTGATGAATTATGTAGTCATCTTTCTTCTGATTTAGCTTATACGCCATCTAGTCTCTCAAAATTTATTGGTCTATGTAATTACATTAAATCTAGTTTATTGATTTGTGAAATACACCATAATTTAGAATCTAATATTGATGAAAAAATCTGCAAAGAATGTGAAAATATGCTTCTTAAAGGTCCTGGTAGTGTTTACTAATTTTTATTTATAATTATTTCAACTGTTGATGTCATATTACCTATACCTGCTTCTGCAACTGTATCTAAATTAATTTTCTCGACTTTAGAATTATCTTTCATCATTTTTTCAGTAATTATGTTTGCAACTGATACTGCATTGGGAATTGAATTTCCTCTTGCTTTTAAAATTACTTGATTCTTACTAATCAATTGAGATACTACCTCTACAGCAGCGAGCATTACTGGTTCGTTTCCAATGTTTATGATGGTCTGCTCTTGACCTTTCGGTTCATTGACTTCTTCCATGAGCATTATACAACATTTATAATTTTTTTGTTCTTTTAAGTTTTATCGATGATTGGTTCTTTATTCAAAATAGTCGATTGGGATATTTTGAAAATCGCCATTTGGTAATACTCTTCTGACTGTAATTGGAATTACCTTTTTCTCTAATTCTACCATGGAGATGTCTAATGAAATTCTTGCATCTTTTGGAATTGCAATAAATGGTGGTGCTCCTAACGATAATTGTAATGCTCTTGCTCCCATAATTCTTGCTTTTTCAAATCTAGTTAATGTTGGTGGTCCAATTGTAATTTGCTCCTTTTCGCAAGGAATTTCTACTGGATCGTGTTCTTCTACTCTTTCTACTACTTCTCTTTCTTCAATTTCTTTAATTCTATTTTCAAGTTTCTCTTGTTCTTTATCTGATAATGGTTCTGTTGGATTTTTTACATTTTTTTCAATTAATTTTCGATAAGTATCTAATGCTTTGTTTAATCCTAAATTTGCATCTACTTCGCCATCTAGTGATTCAGATGCAACTGCTTCAGATTTAACTGATGCTTCTTCAGATTTAGACAACTACGAAAATTTTCTTAAAACGTTATATAATCTAATCATTTTAAGGTCAAATTGAGTATGTCCTCAGTTTCACGAAAACAATTGATATTGGAAATCCCTGGAAAAGTAAAACTATCTTGTGATCTAAAAAGACATCTTTCTCCAAGAACTGTTGGAACTATTATGAGATCTTTACCGTTAGAAGGAAATTCTCATACATTGGGTCAAAGTATTGTTTATTTTGAAACTAGTGTTGATTCTGGAATTGAGCGAGCTAGATCTGAATTTAAAAAAGGAGATGTGGCATTCTTACCTTCTACTGGAAGTATCTGTTTTTTTGTAGGTAATGTCAATTCTTCAAAAACTATGACTCCTATTGGAAAAATCAATGGAGATATTGATGAATTAAAGAATGTAAAACCTGGTGATGTTTTGCGTCTCTATGAAGAAACTACTTGATACAAATGATGGCCTGCATAACCGCCAACTTTTTTAACAGTTCCTTTTGCTGCTGATTCTCTTAAAAATGCATTTGCAGCAGATATTTTGACTCCTGTCTGTCTGGCAAGATCTTGAACTGTAACTACTTTAGAATTTTGAATTATTTTCATTGCTTGTTTTTCATTTACCATAACGGTAATTTCGGCTTTTCTTGGACCACTATCGCCTTTGTCTTTTTTACTTTTCTTTGAATCTTTAGAACCGCCCTGCTTGTTTGTAGTTGAATTCTTTCCTCCAGCCATACAATTAGTAAAAAATATTCCTTTTATAAACGATGAACACATCGAGTTCAAAATTTTCTAAACATCTAGAAAAAGCATCATTTTCTAACTTTTTTGTTGGATGTAAAAAGATCGTAAATTTCAAGAAAATATTCTATTTTTTATTTTATTATGACTGGTATGTGTAAATGATTTTTTTTAATTTGAAGGGGCGTTTTTGCATTCAAAATATTCTTCTATCCCTATTGATAATTTTTTAATTAAATCTTTATTGTTAAAATCTGATTTTTTTAATTTATCCCATATTTCTTCAATTTCTTCTTTTAATACAAACAAAGTACGTTTATCATCACAATGCAATATTTCCAACCGTTATTTGATTTAGTTAAGTATTTTCATATCTGTTTTGGGAATAAATTTTACAATTATCTGCATCTCTTAAACATATGATCTATTATTTTTTGCATTCAAAATGATCATTGATATTATTGCTAGTTGATTGTATGTGCTATCTAATTTCAAATAATTTTTTATAAAAATTTAGAACGTTTAGATACATTTCAAGTATAAATAACATCTATGTTCTTGAATGTTATGGGTATTGTTTCAAAAGGTGCAAAATGTAATGTAGACGGGTGTGATCAAGAAGGTGCTCGTTCCATCAATACTGCTAAAGTGGAAAATGCCGGTTTACGTGTAAATTCTACTGGCAAAAAAACAATTCTTTGTAAAGAACATTATAAAGAATGGAAAAAAGAATCTAAAGATGATAGGGATCTTGAACGTGCAAGATTCAGCAAATTTTAATTTTTTTATTAATTTTTAGCATTGTTTGGATTTTTAAAATAATCTTCACTTAGTTTATTGTACATGTTGTTTATTTTCTTGTATAATCTTTTTGGCTCTCTTGACTTTTGATTACTTAGAACATACAATGCTAAAATTGGAAATGCAATTGTTGCATCTGCATAAACTGTAATTATTCCTTCATGGGAATCCTTGATTTTGCCCCAACTCTTTCCTTCTTGTAATGTTGCCCCTGACAAACCTCCTGTGTCTGGTCGTGCATCTGTAATTTGTATAATGTACTCTTGACCTCCATCATCTCTTCTTAAAATTTGATCTAGCAATGGACCTGTTTGTTGAGCCGTATTTTTTGGAACCCCTCCACCTAATTCTAGAATCCCTGACTTTTTTGAATCATACACAATTGCTGCTTGCTCTATGATTTCCCTTACAAAATCTAAATTATATTTTTTATTTTCTAACCTATGAACTGCTAAGTTTAGTGCCAATGATGAGTCTTTTATTGTAGATATGTACACTGGAACATCGTATTCATATGCTGATGTAATGAAACTTTTTTCAGGATGTTTTGACTTTTCTTTACTCCTCTTACCTAGTAAATTACAAAATTCTGCAGTTGTAAATGCTTTATCTTGAAAATCATTTGCAAACATTTTTTGAATAATTTGATCTTCAGCTTCTAATGTTTCTTCAAATTTTATGTAAACATCTCTTATTCTAACAATTTCATTTTCATATAGTTTCATATCATCTACATCAAAACTACCTTGCTTGACTGGTAACCCCCATGCAAAATGATCCTCATGATATACATTGGCACCTGTTGTAACTATCCAATCAACAAATCCTCTTTCAATCAACGTTTTGATAATCCCTCCAAATCCTACAGGTGTCATTGCTCCTGAAACTGTTAGACAAATTGTTACATCTTCTTCAATCATTTTAGCATACAATTTTGCAGCTTCTCCAAGCTGTCTTCCATTAAATCCTGAACTGGCAAATACTTCTACTAAATCCTCAATGTTCATTTTTGGATCTAATTTTATGTGCGGTATGTCATTTCCATGAAATTTATGTGGATCCATTTTTACTAAGTTTTTTTGACTGTAAATAATACTTGTGCAAGAATAATGATATTATTTTTTCTTAATTTTAAAGCAAATATTACTTAACTAGGAAAAATTCTATCTCTATAATATGAAAATTATTGATATACATAATCCTAATCGAGTTGATAAAACTCCTGATTCTATTGAAATTTTATTATCTTCTGGAAATTTTATTCAAGATGAATTTACTATCTTTAAAGTAGAATTGCGTCTCTATAATGAACGCACTGATGATTCTTTAGGTGTTTATTCTTTGATTACTTCTTTTGTTGAAACTGATAAAGGCACAGTTGAAATGATTTATGATGAAGGATTTCGTGGCACCAATCCTCTTTCAAGAGCATCTACTTTTCTAATTAGCAATTTGGGTATATCTGGTCTAATTCTTAGATCTGTTATTAGCCTACGCGAAAAAATATCTTAAAAATTATGATGTTGTAGATTTCACGTAAACATTTAATTCAATTGAATTTTTTGTTTGAAATTATGAGGATATTACAATTACACTGTGATAGTATAGAATACACTCCAACAAAAAAAGAGATCAAATCTGCAGAAGATATTGATGACCCTCAAACTCAAAAATTAGAAGAACTTGTAGTTGTTTTTGTTGCAATGGAGGATGGTGATGATTCTAGTGTGGCTCAAAATGCTATATCTCAAATAAAAAATTCAATGGAAAAAATTGGTTGTAAAAAATTATTATTATATCCTTATGCTCATCTTAGTTCTAATCTTGCAAAACCTTCTGTTGCAATTGCATTGCTAAAAGAAATGGAATCTGGTGCATCTGAATTAGAAGTTTCTCATTCGCCGTTTGGTTGGACAAAATCCTACAAACTACAAGTTAAAGGACATCCATTAGCTGAAAGTTCCAAAGTTGTAACTAAAGATTCTGCAAATGTAAAATCTGATTCTGAAATAACATCTGATGCATTAGAAGGAGAATCAAAAATTCGTTCTATTTGGAAAATAATGTCTCCTGATGGAACCATGTCTAACATTGCTGATTTTAATTTTGCAAAACATCCAAAATTAGAAATTTTAGCAAAATATGAAGTAGCAAAACAACGTCATGTTGACAAACCACCACCACATGTTGCCTTGATGAAAAAAATGGGTATTGCTGATTATGAAACTGCATCTGATTCTGGTAATATGCGATTTTTCCCAAATGGACGTTTGATTAAATCTCTTATTGAGAGATATGTTACTGATAGAGTTAAAGAATATGGGGGATATGAAGTTGAGACTCCAATCATGTATGATTCGGAACATCCAAGTATGGTTAGTTACTTTAATCGATTTCCAGCAAGACAATACAATATAGATTCTGACGGGAAAAAATTATTTTTGAGATTTGCTGCTTGTTTTGGACAATTCCTTATGGCCAATCATTTTCAAATGTCATTCAAAAATTTACCTTACAAACTCTATGAGCTTACTAGGTATAGCTTTAGACGAGAACAATCTGGTGAATTAGTGGGTCTTAGACGACTTCGGGCATTTACAATGCCTGATTGTCATGCCTTTTGTGCTAACATGAATCAGGCTATTGATGAAATAAAAATAAGATTTGATTTATCTCAAAGTGTTCTGAGTAATCTTGGAATCCCTTCTTCGGACTATGACATGGCAATTCGATTTACTGAAGATTTTTACAATGAAAATAAATCTACTATTGAAGAATTAGTAAAAAAGAATGGAAAGCCAGTATTAGTTGAAATGTGGACTGAAAAATTCTTTTATTTTGTTTTAAAATGGGAATTTAATTTTATTGATAATCTTGGAAAAGCATCTGCACTTTCAACTGATCAAATTGATGTTGAAAATGGTGATAGATATGGTATTGAATTTGTTGATGAAAATAATAATAAAAAACATCCAATAATTTTACACAATTCTCCTAGCGGTGCAATTGAGAGAATTATCTATGCATTACTGGAAAAAGCTGCAACTGATTCTCATGAAGGTCGTAAACCCCAATTTCCGTTATGGTTATCTCCTACACAAGTTAGAATTATTCCATTAAAAGAAGAATTCAATGATTTTTGTGAAAAACTAACTGATAAAATTTCTGCTAATTCTATTCGTGTTGATATAGATGATAGAAATGAAAGTATTGGTAAACGAATACGTGAAGCAGAAAAAGAATGGATACGATACATTTTGGTAATTGGTGAAAAAGAAGCAAATTCTCAAAATCTGAGTATTCGAGATAGACAAACTGGGGCTGTTAGGGAATTATCTTTTGATGATTTCATAAATGAGATAAAAGAACAAACCAAAGACAAACCATTTACTGGTTTGAATTTCCCAAAATACATCTCAAAACGTCCAAATTTGATGGTGTAATTGTACTATGAGTTTTCTTGATTTATACATGAATAATAATCCGTTAATCACTGGTTCTGAGGAAGATGGTGAGCCTGTTGCAACAATTTTTGGTGTACCTTTTGATTCTACTCATTCATACAAACCTGGTTGTAGATTTGGACCTGATGCCATTAGAGATTCTTTTAACAACATTGAGATTTTTCATCCTGAACTTGGAGTTGATTTAGAATCTGTAAATATTGAAGATTTGGGAAATACTCGTCATACTGTAGTTGCATCTGAGATGATTGATATGTTAAAAAAAATTACTACTGAACTTGTAGCAAAACAACGTCAACTTTTCATCTTAGGTGGAGAGCATTCTATTACATATGGAACGTATACTAGTTTTCCAAAAGAAACTGGGTATGTTGTTTTTGATGCACATTATGATTTACGTGACGAATTTGCAGATATCAAACTAAGTCATGCATCATATCTGAGAAGAATTGTTGAAGAAAGAGGTGCTGAAAATATTTTACATGTTGGTGCTAGGGCATTTGTCCAAGAAGAACTTGAATTTCTTACTGAAAATAAAATTAAAACAATCACTGATAAAGAAATTAGAGATGGCAAAGGCCCACAATTAGTCAAGGATCATATATCTACTTTTGATACTGTGTATTCTAGTTTTGATCTTGATGTTTTAGACCCTGCATATGCTCCAGGTGTTGGAAATCCTGAAGCAGTAGGAATTACATCCAGGGAATTATTTGATATGATTCATTCTTTTGAAGAAACAAAAGTTACTGGAATAGATATTGTGGAATTGAATCCTTATCATGATAATGGTGCTACTGCATCATTGGCTGCAAAAATCATCTCTACTATGATTGCAATGAATTTATCTCAAAAATAATTTTATTAGTACTAATTCATGAAAATTACTTTGAATTCTTTTCTCTGCCTTGTTCTCCCATGGATGATATTGACATGAGGGATTTTGTTTTGCCTATTTTCTTCAAAATTGCCTAATTGAGATATTAAGTACTTATTTTTGCTTAATTGAGATACCTGTTGCTTATTAGCTGCTTATTTTTGCTTGTTAAGTGCTTATTAAGCAAAACTGTGATACGTGCCTGAGTAAATTAAGTACTTAATTTTGCTTATGAAGTGCTTATTAGCTGCTTATTTTTTGCTTATTTTTTACTTAATTGAGATGTTAAGTGCTTATTAGCTGCTTATTTTTTGCTTAATTTCAAATAGGTCATACGTTTTTGCCATCCATTTTTTAGTTTTTTGCAGGATGTTTTATTTTTTTTATAGACCTTATGTTGTTGTTGACAGTAGCCTTAGTTAGATCTTAAGCATTTTCATATTATCTTGCAATTAGGTACCTTAACTAAATCCAATTTATGAAATTCTGTTATGGGCAAAGATGGTTTCAACAAGGATGGATATGATAAACTAGGATATGACAAAGATGGATTCAGTAGAAATGGATATGATGAAAATGGATATGACAAAGATGGCATTCACATAGCAACTGGTACTTTGGTTAATACTTCTGGATTAAACAAAGATGGAAATTATGAAGAAACTGGCACAGCATTCAACGAAGATGGATATCACAAAGCAACTGACACAAAATTCAATGAAGAAGGATTTGACAAAGATGGTTTTAATAAAAATGGGTATTATGCAGATGGATTCAACAAAAATGGATATGATAGAAACGGATATGACAAAGATGGCATTCACATAGCAACTGGTACTTTGGTTAATGCTGCTGGATTAAACAAAGAAGGAAATTATGAAGCAACTGGAACAACATTCAATGAAGATGGATTCAACAAAGATGGTTTTGATAAACTAGGATATGACAAAGATGGATTCAACAAATATGGATATGATAAAAATAATTTTGATAAAGATGGTACTCACTTCGTAACTCATACTTTGTTTAACACTGCTGGATTCAACAAAGATGGTTTCAAAAAAGATGGTTTTGATAAACTAGGAAAGAATAAACAAAAATTGATGAGTAATAAAGACTAATCCAAAAAATAATTTCTAAAACTTCTTGCTTAATTTGGTCGTTAGACTGTATGTGGCTACACCATTTTCTTTATTAGATGGTATTTTGGGTGTACTTTGTGTTAAATAATTTACGAGAGACTCTTCGTCCTGCACTTGAAAAGGTAGGTAAAGGATTTGCTTCAACTGGATTATCTCCAAACTTTTGGACCGTTGTAGGTCTTATCATTGCATTATCTTCTGCTGTTGTTTATGGTATGGGTATTGAATTTGGATTAATTATTGGCGGTATCTTGTTACTTGTTTCAGGATTCTTTGATATGGTTGATGGTCAGGTGGCACGAGTAACTGGTAAGACTTCAAAAAAAGGTGAATATCTTGATTCAATGTTTGATAAAATTTCTGAAGTTGCAATATTTTTAGGAATTTTAGTTGGTGGATATGCCGAACCTTATCTTGTATTGCTTGCAATCACTCTATCTTTACTAGTTAGTTATGCTCGAGCAAAATCTGATTTAATTAACATAAAACTTCAGGGAATTGGAATTGGTGAAAGAGCTGAACGACTTTTGGTAATTGCCATAATTGGAATTATTGGTTTTATGGATTATGCTGTTGTCATTGTAGTGATAATTGCTGGAATTACACTAGTACAAAGAATGATCTTTACTACAAAAAATATTAAAGAATAATACTAAAGAATAATAATTTTAGAAAATAATACTATCGAAGTTTACCGCGTTTTCTTCTACTATCTTCGGATCTAACTTTAATAATTTTGAAATGAACTGCACATGAAATACAATAATGTTTCAAAACAGTTGGTGATGCAATGTATGCTCCTTGTGCACGTAATTCTTTTGCTAATGTATGTTCTACTAGATTTAATTTAGAAGTAACTTTCTTTGCTTTGTCTTTTGGAACTGTTTGACCACAGTTTGTACATTGTACTGTACCTGATGACCCTTTACCTCCTTTTGTACGACCTCTACTTGCACGTTTAAGTGGCATAAAATTGAGCATTTTTGCCTACTTATATTCTTGCGGGTAATTTAAAAAAATCAGCAAACCCATGCCTAAATAATCTAAAAAATTATTTTATCTTTTAATGTTAGTTTTTTTAAATATTTTTAATTGGTTTTGAAAGGATTATGTCGTATTTGTTTTAGATCTGGTGTACCGTTACTTATTTTGAAAGGTGATGTAATGTGTTCTGAATGTATGGAAAAAAATAATGCAAAAAACTAAATCCCATAAAATAGAAAATTAAAGAAATGAAGTTAGCTATATTTTCCCATTGTGCCCTAGATACAATTTTTCTTGAAGGTAGTAACTATGAACAAATTGGAGGGGCTGCCTCATATTGTGGCATTATGGCTCGTGAACTCAAATTTGATGTAGATCTTTTTACAAAATTTGGACCTGATTTTCCAAAACAGTATCTCACTGAACATAAAATTAATTTAATTAATTCTGAATCTGTACAAAATACTACAAAATTTGCAATTTCCATATCTGGCTCTGAACGAACTTTAAAACTTGAACATGAATGTGATCCAATAGATTATTCTGATGTGGATGCTAATGGTCATATTGTAAGCCCTATTTATCATGAAATTTCTAATGATGTTTTAAAAAAAATTAAAGATAATTCTAATTTTTTATTTATTGATCCTCAGGGATTTTTACGTCAAAAGGATTCTGATAATAATATTATTTTACAAAAATCTAATCTTGATTTATCTGGTGTAAATGCTATTAAGATTAATCCTGAAGAAGGTAAAAATATTGTTGATGGTTCAAATGATGAAATGATGTTGGCGTTACAAAAAAAAGGAATTGAATATGTATTATTGACTAATAAAACTGATGTTTCTTTATTGGTAAAAAATAGAATTTATTCTCTTAAATTACCTAACAAAAATATTCATGACACTACTGGAATTGGGGATATTTTTTGTTCTACATTTACTTGCACAATGTTAAAAGAAAAAGATTTTTTGTGGGCATTATGTTTTGCAGCTGGTTCTGCCCAAGCTGCACTTGAATCTAACAATGTTGGTTTACAAAAAATTCCTAAAAAAGGAATGGTTGAAAATAATGCTTCTTATTTTTATAATTTGGTAGATTTTAGAGATTTATGATGAATAATTCTTTTATTCTCCTTTTAGGAATTAATCGTCAATGCAAATAGGAATTTATGGCTCTGGACCATATGAAGATGCTTCAAAAATCATCAAAAAAATTTTGACAGATTCTGGTATTGACTCATTTAACATTACAAAATCTAAAAACAAACATGCCGATTGTATTATTGTCTTAGGTGGTGATAAAGGAGTTAGAAATTATTTTCACAGAACTTTTGATTCATCATTACCTGTATTGGGAATTAGTGAGGGAGAAACCAGTGGATTTTTGGCTCAAATTGAACTCAGAGAATTTTCATCTTTTGTTGGTATATTGAAAAAACAAAATTTTACTGTAGAGGAAGTTCCTCGATTAGGTGTAAAAATAGATGGAAAGAATGTTTATCCTATCTTAAATGATGTTGCAGTATTTTCATCAAAAAGTGCAATGCTTATGGAACACACATTGCGTGTTAATGGGGATGAAGTTTGGCACGATAATGGGGATGGAATTATCGTATCTACTCCAATTGGTTCATCTGCATATTCTATGTCTGTTGGCGGTCCTATGCTGTTTCAAGATTCTGCCGTATTTGAAATAATTTCTGTAAACTCTCTTGATATCACAAGACGACCCATCATCATATCTAATAGTAGTTTTATTGAAATTGATGATATTTCTGCAAGATTACATTGTGAAGTTGTACTGGATGGACTGGACAGATACAAGGTGAAAAAAACTGTTGAATGCTCCAAATTTAATCCCCCTGCAAAAATTATTCGTCTTAAGAAAGATACAACTGGAATTTCTGCTCTTGCTAAAAAAGTTCATCTTGCAGAAGATCTACTTAGTATGCCTCCAAGCTCAAAATTATTATTGAAAACTTTGGAATATGAGGGGACATTAAGTCAAAAAGATTTAGCAAATAAAACATTACTTCCTGATCGAACTGTCCGATTAGCATTAAGCCATTTGTTAAAAAAAGGATATGTTAAAAAGAAAATATCTCTTCGAGATGCTAGACAAAAAATTTATGAAATTTCTAAAATTGAATAATTGTTAAAATATTTTTAGATTATTTTTCAGATGTTGCCTTGATGAATGCCGAAAATGCTTTTTCTGGAAATCCTGGTCTGCTGTTAAATTCTGGATGAAATTGAACACCTAGATAGAATTTATGAGATGGGATTTCGAGCATCTCCATTCTCTTTCCATCATCACTATTTGCTGAAAATATCAAACCATTTTTCTCAAATTCTGGAATGTATTGCTTGTTAATTTCATATCTGTGCCTGTGACGCTTACTTATTACATTTGAATTGTAGATTTTTTGTGCATTTGTTCCATCTTTAATTTGTACATCATTTGCACCTAATCTGAGTGAACCTCCCATATCTGAAACATCTTTTTGTTCTGGAAGTAAATCTACAATTGGATTTTGTGTATCTGGTTTAATTTCTGTAGAATTACTATCTTCTAATTTTAACACATTTCGTCCAAATGCAATTGCTGCTAGTTGAAATCCAAAACATATTCCAAGATATGGTATATTATTTTCACGTGCATAGTTTGCTGTATTTATTATTCCTTCAGAACCCCGTGTTCCAAATCCTCCTGGAACTAATATTCCATCATAATTTGATAAAATAGAATAATCTTCAATAGATTCTGAATCAATTAATCCAATATCTACTGATTTGCCAATTTCTGCTCCTGCATGTTTTAACGCATGATTCACACTGACATAACTATCAGCTAATGTAACATATTTTCCAACCATTGCAATTTTTATTTTTTGGTCTTCATGATTTACCATTTTTTGTGATATTTCATTCCATTTGTCCCAGTTAGCTGATGCATTGAGCATTCCTACTTTGTTAAACTTTGTAAATATTGAATCCATAATTCCTTGGTCGTATAACATTTGAGGAACTTCAAAAATAGATTTTGCATCATGACATGATAATACATCACTTGCAGTTACATTTGTAAACATTGCAATCTTTTGTTTTGTTTTTTCTTGTAATGGCAATGAACATCTTACCGCTAAAAAGTCCGGCTGAATACCGATTCTTCTTAATTCTTGTGCACTGTGTTGTGTTGGTTTTGTTTTTTGTTCTCCTACAACATCAAGGGATGGTGCCAAAGTTACATGAACAAATATTACTCCCTGTGGACCCTCTTCCACTTTCATTTGTCTTAATGCTTCAAGAAATGGTAATGATTCGATATCCCCTACTGTCCCTCCACACTCTACTATCAAAAAGTCTAATTCTTCGTCTTTGGCAATTTTTCTGATTCTATTTTTAATCTCATCTGTAATATGTGGAATTATTTGAACACATGCTCCTAGATACTCTCCTTTTCTTTCTGCATTAATTACTGATGAATATACTTGTGCTGTGGTAATATTGTGACTTTTTGGAATGTCTTGATTTAGGAATCTCTCATAATTCCCAATATCCATATCACATTCTCCTCCATCATCAGTCACAAATACTTCTCCGTGAGCTACTGGATTCATTGTACCTGCATCATAATTCAGATATGGATCTATTTTGATACATGATACTTTTTGATCAGATAATTGTAATAATTTTGCAATCGAGGAAGTTGTAACACCTTTTCCAAGGCCAGACATCACCCCTCCTGTGACAAAAATGAACTTTGTCTGCACATTGATGAATTGGATATCTAGTTTTTGTATGTTTTGACTATGTTATTTATTCTAAATTATTCTAACATATTGTTTGTTTTTTTAGACTTTTTGTAAATGATGTGATCTTGGATTCTAACTGTGTTGGTTTTGTTTTCTCAATTAATTTTAGATATGCACTTCCTACAATTACTGCATCCGCTCCTGCATTGACGTATTTTTTCACATCTTCAGGAGTAGATACTCCAAAACCTATGCCTACTGGAATTTTTCCTTTAGTTTGTTTTTTCACATTTTTGATTGCCTTTAATGTATAATTTTTGATACTTGTTTTTACACCTGTAGTTCCAAACACTGCAACAAGATACAAAAAACCTGTTGATGTTTTTGCAATTTTTTCTATTCTGGTTTTACTTGTATTTGGAGATATCAAAAATATTGTATCTGCTTTATTTTCTGCAGATTTAGTGTATTCTTTTGATTCTTCAATTGACATGTCTGGTAGAATAAATCCATCTATTCCTGCACTTTTTGCTTCTGAGATAAATTTCTCATATCCTCTATGGTACAAGATATTTGTATATGTCATTAACACTAATGGAATATCTGTTTCTTTTCTAATTTTTTTTACAAGATTGAAAAATTTTGAAATATTGGTTCCTTTTTCAAGTGAAACTGTACTTGCATTTTGAATAACTGGTCCATCAGCTAGTGGATCTGAAAATGGAAATCCTAACTCTATGATGTCTGCTCCTCCTTTTACTAATCCTCTCACCGTTGTAATGGTGGCTTTTTCATTTGGAAACCCCATCATTATGTACGCTATCAATGCTTTTTCATTTTTTCTTTTTAATTCTGTAAATTTTTCATTAATTCTAGACATAATTCTACTTAATTACGTTAAATTTTTTATTAATAAAAACTGTTTTGAGCATTAATGTCTTTATTGAAAGTCTTATCTTCCAGGTCTCTTGTATGATCTTTCTTTTACTTGACCTAATGACGCTGCTGTATTTTCATGCCTTTTACCTATCTCTTCTTTAGATTTTTCAGAATTTTCGTCATTTTTTATTTTAAATATTTTATTGGTATCTACTTCTTCATCTTCTTGCTTTTTGTAAATGATGTTTGTTCCTGAAGGGATTTGACCTTCTTTAACAATTTTTTTCTTTTTAGGTTTACTTTCTTCTTTTTGGTTTTTTTGTGACCAACTAATATTATTTAGATCTGATGATGATGATTTTTCAATATTATAATCCCCTAATGTTTTTCTCATAATTTGCTAATTAATCACTAGTAAACAAATGTACTGAAATTCTTACTTTTTACATTATTGAATTTATTTAATTAAAACAAGTATTACTGATAACATTACCACTACTAAAAATCCTGAAATTAAAGCAATTTTTGCATTATCCATATTTTTTATATCTACAATATTGTATTTATTTTATTTTATGTTTTGATCATACTTAATTATTTTGTATTTAATTCATTAGTGTGATTTCTAAACCTCTCATACTTGGAATGATTTTTGCATTGGGAATTATAATTTATGTTATGACAATGAACCAATAATCTTTTTTTCTTACACTTGTTGTTGTTTTACAATTAAAATAATTATAATAATCTTGATTAAAAATTATAAAAAATTTATTTTTATTTGTAATTTTTACATAAAAAAAATTATTATAGAAATACTTAAGTTCAAAAAATGCTTAGTTAATGTATTAGGAATAAGTCCACCACTACCCCCTGAGTGTAATACTCTAAAGGAAACTTGACGGGATCTTGCTTTGGGCTTGTTCACTTTTTAATTCAATATAACAAAATATCTTTTTTGATTTTTTTTAAAATATATCTTAAAGTTAATTGATTAAAATAATGTACCTTCAATCAAAGTTTGAATTTATTTAGAATTAATATTTTTATTAATATGAAGAAGGGGTTGCACTACCTGTAATGTATTGAACATCTGGATCCTGAGAAAATTTCTCAACCATATTTGTATCCATCCTTCCTACAACATTAACCCCGTGATTTGTTGTTTGATTTGGAAATCCAAGTTTACTTCGTATAATTTCTTTTTTCCTTTCAGTGTCTACATGTGATTTGTATTTGATATTTAATTCCACTTTGGGGGCAATGTCTGGCAATTTTCTCTCTAAATACATAATTTTTACAAGTAAATCTGAATCAACATTATTCATAGTTTGATTAAGACCTGAAATGAATTTATCATACTGTGCTTCAACTGTCATAAGTAAATTTCTCAATTAAATTATTTATCTAGTGAGAATACACTGTATGCTATTACTCCTGATTAGTTTTCAAAGTATTGCATTGCAAACATGATGTTCCTTCTATATCTTGTAGATGAAAAATTACGAATATTAAGAAATTAGTAAATCCTTCCAGTCTCAACTTTTCTTTGAAAAATAGATGCGTTTATCAATAAATTTGTGGCTAAAATGTAAAAAAACACCTTCATGTTTTGCCATAAAGGACAAATGATTTTTGAGAAATCGCTAGGCGTAAAATATGTCCATGCTTTGCCCTTTTTGATAAAATACTAATTTGAGATTTTTTTGATCTAAATTATGTCCTTTGAAATTGATTGGTGTAGAAATTTTTTTAATATCTCATGGGCACGTGAACAAGACAAACTGGTCTTACTAGTCGTTTTTGAAGATAAAAAAATGGCTGTAAATATTTCTAAAGAAATTGAAAGTTGGAGTGAAAAATTTACTCGATTAACAATTATAGAAAAAGAGGGGGATGAATTTGCAATTTGTTGTTATGAGGATCCTCAAATATCAAAAAGTGACAAAAAAATTGGATTATTCATAACTGGAATGAGACAAAGTACTGGATATGAATATACAAAAATTATCATTGAAGATAAATCAACTCTTTTACAAATTGTACATGCTGAAGATTTTCTAGATATTAAAACACATCAAGAAGTTTCTAAATTAGTACCGTTAAGAAAATGCAGAATTATTTCTGAAAAAGATTTAAAAAAACAGGAATTTTATTATGAAAAAATTGCCAGTTTAAACAAAAAATCTGATGAGGATTCAAAAAAATAAAATCATTCATCATTTATGGCTAATTAGATTGAATTGGTTAAATTAGATATAAAGAATTACTACCAAATCATTCGTAACATTACTACTGATAATTCGTTCATGTTTCTTAAATGTAAATTGATTTTACTGTATCTATGAATGATAACAATAACAATGTCACATGGGAAGATGCAATTGGTTCCTCCTGGTTAATCTCTGAAGAATAAACACTGTAATTTTGTTTATATGACTTCAATTATGATGTCAATATAATGCCAAAATTCTTGTAAATTTCTAAGATTTTATTTTTTAATTTTTATATTTATAATTAAAATTCAAAGAATCATTTAAGTAATATTTTGTTGTATAGTTATTATGACTTCTTTTGAAAATTTATTAACAAAAATTATGAATTCTGATGTAAATATCAGACATAGTATAGTTACTGACATTGAAGGGAAAATAATTACTACTAGCCACAGGGATGGAGTTACAAACTATCTATCTCAAGAAGAAACTGAGGCTTCCCTTCAAAGAGCAGCTACTGCATGGAAAGCCAGGAAGGAATTAAGCCCAAAAATTGGAAATGGAATGTATGCCGTTGCTGCATTTGAAAAAATTACTAGGATGACTTTTCCATTAGATGATGAAAATTTGATTTTTGTTAGCATGGGCTCTGATGCAGTTAGAATGGATCTTCATGAAGGCGGTCAAAAACAAATCATCGAACATGTCTTAAACATATTGAGCCGTGATCCTACAAAAGCATAATACTATTACTGAAAATGTATTTAGAAGAACATTCAAAAGAATGTAAATATAGAAACGACAATGATTTACCTCACACCAATTGCTATTGCAAGTGTCACAAAATTATAATGATGGAATCTGAAAAAATGGAATCAAGAACTTTCTGATTCTTTTTCTGGTTCAAAATTTTCTATAATTTCATTTATTGTTTTTGTGATTGTCTCTTTGATTTGTTCTTGTTTCATTCCTGATTTATGCATAAGTTTCATTTGATCTAATAATGCAAAATGTACTCGGCCTTGCAAATAATCTACAATGCCAAAACCTTTCTTTGGAAATTCAGTCACAAATAGATCATGATCTGATGAATCACTTGATGATTTGGTCATGTTGTAAATTAATAAAAATTCAATTATAATATTTTCCAAATATTCATTAATATCAAAAAATAGCAATTTTCATGACCGAGTTTATCCATAAACCTTATGAAAAAATCTATGTACGCGATATGATCAAACTTAGTCTTGATGATCTTATAGGTATGATGTCCTCTTTAGAGGCTGCAAATGCATATTGGGTTGATGGTGTTTTATTTGCCAGTTTTGCTATGACTGAATCTGAAGAATTAGCTAAAAAAGAAATGAACAATGAAATGTTTTTAGATAAAGTTGTTTTTGCAATTAATGAAAAATATTCAAAAACAGTAAAATCATCAACTAATCTTGAAATTGGTGTTTTAAACATGCAAAAAAGTAAATTATATTCTGATTTGATTAATTGGTTAAAAACTCAGCCTATTTGGACTGACTAATATTTTACAAAATTAATTTTCTATAATGTTTTTATGGTGATAAATTTGATTTCATCTGTGGAATTAAAATCTGAAAAATCTATTAAAGAATATTTAAAAAAATTATCTGATGATACTATAATAAAATATTATTCTGATGTGGAATATTCTCCGTTTCCAATATTGGTAATTGAAGAATACACTCGAAGATTTAATCAAAAGAGTAAAAATGAAATCATTAAAGATCTAAAATTTCAGACACGTTTAGCTCGTAAAAAAACTCAAGAGATTACTAAAATGGCTAAACAAAATACCTTGCTGGATGATGTTACTAAACAAAAATCAAAAGCAATAATTGATCAAGCTAAAAGAAAAGGTTATCGTATCAGTGAAAAAATTTCCAATAAACGTAATATTTTAAGTTCAAAACTAAAAAAATCTACAAAATCTAAAATTCGAAAAACCGTTAATGCTGGAAAGGGCCTTACAACATCTAAAAAAGAATATTTGGAATTGTTGGAGAACTTGGCAAAATTAAAGACAGCCGGAATTATTACTACAAAGGAATTTCAAGAAAAAAAGAAGAAAATTTTATCAAAGATTTAATTTATTTCTGTTTGTCTAATATTTCTTGAAATTTATTAAATTCTGATTTTGTTTTTACAAATTGGTCCGTTGAAATTTTACAAGAAAAAATTTGCTTCATTTGGTTATCTATTAGAAAAATCATTTCATTTAGAATTACTGCATCTATGAATTCATTTGCAGGATATGTTGTATATTCTAACACTTCATCATTAATTTGAACTTTAAATTTACAGCCTACCAACAAACCTATTTCTTCATGTTTATTTAGAAATCCTCTCAAACTTGCTTTTATTTTTGATTTATTTTCAAATGTTGTATATTTTGATATATTTTCTAAATTTTCTTCAACGATACATGCAACTGGATTTTCTTTAATATGTAAAATTAATGTTTTATGAGTTTGAATAAATTTTTCAGTGTCTTCAATTTTATCTAAAGGCATGTTTTAGTGATTAAAAATTCATTAATTAATTTTTTAGTAATTACCGTTAATTTTTTTGTTAAGAAAAAAAGTCAGCCTCCATCGTTTTGGAGACTCTGTAATTGTATTAACTAGTTTACATGAGCTTTGGGCCCATCCAGCTAACACCGTAAGATGTCTCTGACTCGATAATAATTTTATGATTATCTTTATGTTAAAAATTAAATTTAAAAAAAATTACTTTATTGTTTAATTTTTTTACTTTAACTATTTCGTAATTAATAATCATTAACTAGTACGAGAACATCCACATTTTACATAAACCACTTTGAACTCCCCTTTTGTTTTGATATTGTGTGACATTGGTTTATTGCAATATTGACAATCAACTGAACCATGATATTCTTCTACTGGAACTATTTCATACTCCCATAATTTTTTCTTGCTATTCCAATACACTGAATTAATCTCCTTTGGTGTATCCATACTTTGTATTTGTCATTAATTTAATTAATTAATTTTTAGAGTATCATATTTTGTAAATGAAATGAGCAAAAATTTGCAATTAACCCGTAAATAGGGCTAATTTATGAACAAAATATGAAGGATATTTCCATATCTACCATTTTAAATTCTATGAATGGGGAAACTGCGTATTTGACTGATATGTGGGAAAATTGTGTTGATGAAAAAAGAAAAAGATACACTAGAAGTAAATTTTCAGATGTGTTAAATAAAATGGAAGAATTTGGTTATTTAAAAAAACATGGATACAAAAGTGAAACCTCTTATACAAAATTAGAATTTACTGATGCATCTGATCATATTGGTTTTATCAATAATGTTATTTTTACAAATGAAACTAAAATAAACAAAGCATTAAAAAAATTAGATAGTAGAAAAATCTTTATTGATATTTCTAAAAATTTGAATGCTTATAAATTTAATAAACATAGTACTAAAGATTATGATTTATTTCTAGAAGGCACATCTAGCATGTTGGGATTATCTTCTTCTATTTTATTTACTATCCAAAACACTGCTAATGTTGAATTAAAAAAAGAATTAAAATTATGTTTTAAACAAATTAAAGAATTTTTAGATGAAACAAATGAAATATTAATGAAGTTTAGAGGTTCAAATGAACGAATTGTATTGCAACGAATTTTAAATAATAAAATTACCGAACCTGGATTTTTAAAAATTTAATGAACATTAATTTTATACAATAAGTTATTTTTATAGACATCCATTTTAAAATAATTTTTAAAACTATTGCATTGCATAAGGTTAGTTTTTCGCCATTATTTGTTATTTCTAGGCATGAATTATGTGCCAAAAAAGTGCTAAAAATTACAAAAATAATACATTATTAGAAAAATGAATTGAACTTTGTAAAATCCACATGATCATTTTATTTCATAAATGCACATATCTAATTGAAATTTTATAAAAGAAATAACCTACAATGACTATTGATTAATCAAATATTCCATTACAACTATCCTATCTGCTGATTCATCTAACACACTCTCTTCATCATTTATTGGCATTATCAACAGACACACTTACCACATTTAGACATTCATTCTTTCGCAAATACCTTTTCAATATTTAGTAATGAAAAGATAATGTGAAATCAGATAAGATTAATTAACAAATATTTTTGAGAATAAAAAATAAAACAAAAACATAATTTGTGTCTAATGTAACATGTATGATAAATAGAGCATATTTTTAAAAATTATGTTGAATGGCAGCGTAGTTATTGTTTTGACTATTATCATGATGGGGGCAATGATTCCAAATGTATTTGGTCAAACTGAATCTAACAACATTTTAGATAGTGAATGTAAAAAACTTGAACCTGTCAATTATGAAGTGGGCATAAACGTAGCAACTATTGGAGAAATAGATACAAAGACAGGATCATATGAATTAATTTTTTGGTTATCATTAGTTTCAGATAAAATTGATTTTACAAAATGTCCCCCTCCGGCTCAATGGGATTTTACAAATGGTTATGTAAAATCAATGTCAGGTGAAGTCACAGAACCACATTTTCATAAAGTTCTGATTCATGGGATTTTTTTTGATGAATTTGATTTTAGAGACTATCCCTTTGAACAAATTAATTTGTCAATTCACATTGAACCCTACTATCCACTAACAAGTAAAAATATCTCTTTTAGTATCAATGAAGAATTTAGTGGTTTAACTATTGCTTCAGGTCATGTTCCAGGATATGATGTAGGTGAGATTAAAATGGAACTCAGTGAAACCCAATTAGCTTGGGGAAATTTTCCACATCTCAATATTGTGGTCCCTCTATCAAATGATTCAGGTATGGTATTTATGAAAAAAATTTTTCCAGCTATGATTTTAGCAGGATTTGGATATGCAACTTTTTTCATGTCTCCAAAAATTCTTCAGGATAGAAATGCAATAATTGGAACATCTTTGGTTGGTGCAATATTTTTCCATGCTGTATTTTTGTTAGGGGAGTTACCTCCAATAGGATATTTAACAATTGCAGATAAAGTGATGATTACAATCTATTCTATTTTCTCATTTAGTCTTCTATCGGTTTTACTTCAACAAAAATATTTAAACGCATTAAATCATTCAGATAAAAATTATGCAATTACTACTGCCAAGAATTTGGATATGAAGTTAATCAAGTTGGCGCCAATATTTGCCATCATGATATTTTTAGGACTATTTTTGTTTTAAAATTAATTATTGATTAATCAAATATTCAACTGCAACTATCATATCATCTGAATCAATTGTACCTTCTGTAACCCACTTTGCCAAGTTTGAACTCTATGAAGGTAAGGATTCATCTGAAACTCCTAAAAGTGCAGATAACTGCTTAGAATTGTTGCATTGAATAGTGAACATCACAAAATAATACAATTCCGTTGGACAGAGTCTTAGCTGTAATACTGTGACCTTCCGATAATCCTTTTCCACAAACATAACACTCTACGCTTGAAACTGATGATTGTATACCTTGATGCAATTTTGTATTTTGCATCATTGTTCTGCTACTCATTTTCATCATGATTTTATAGCGATCAACTATTGTATAAAGGTACCGTACTATACCGTAATGAATAGATGTCTGTAAATCTATTGTTTTACATCTGTTTTTAGCACATTTTCCTTCTTAACTATTAAATAATAAACAGTCAAAATTTTGTCTATGGGTGGACACCTTTGGAAATGCTCAAGCAAAAGTAATACCATTAGATTTATCTGAAAATCAATTTCAAATTTATAATAAAATTTCTCGAAATTATTCTCATTCTTTTCTCTTTGAGTCTTTATCTGGTCCTGAGGTATTGGCTGAAACATCTGTAATGGGGTTTGATCCTAAAATTATTTTTAAAGGATATTCTGATAAAGTCGAGATTATTGAAAATAATAAAATCACTGTAATTCAAACCCGTGATCCTTTTAATGAATTAAAAAAATTACTTGGAAAATCAAATGATCAAAAATATCGTTATCTTGGTGGAGCTGTAGGTGTTGTAAATTATGATGCTATTGAATTAGTTGAAGATATTTCTAATGAAAATAATTTTGATCAACCTTTAATGGAATTTGGAATTTATGATGACGGATTACTATATGACAATGTTGATAAAAAATTATTTTATTTTTATCATGATGAAAACAGATTTGATAAATTAATTATGGGTGATGACACATTCGGAGAATTTTTTTCAAGTGATGTTGTTCCTAATATGGATAGAAAAAAATTTTCAAACATTGTAAATAAAGCAAAACAGTATATTCATGATGGTGATATTTTTCAAGTAGTTTTATCTCGTAAATTTGAATTTGAAACTAGCGGTGATGATTTAAAATTATATCAAACACTACGAAAATTAAATCCCTCTCCCTACATGTATCACTTAAAACAAGATTCTAAAGTAATCATTGGAGCATCCCCTGAAATGTTAGTTAGAATCACTGATGATAAAGTTGAAACTTTTCCAATTGCAGGAACTCGAAAAATTACTGATAATGAAGAAAAAAATAAAGCATTATCTGATGAATTAATTCATGACGAAAAAGAATTAGCAGAACACACTATGCTTGTTGATTTAGGTCGTAATGATATTGGTAGAGTTTGTAAATATGGTACTGTTCATCCTGAATCTTTGATGCAAATTAAGCGATTTAGTCATGTTCAACATATTGTTAGTCATGTTGTAGGGACTTTAGATTCAAAAAATGATATGTTTGATGCATTTCAGGCAGTATTTCCTGCTGGAACTGTTTCAGGGGCTCCAAAAGTTAGAGCAATGCAGATAATTGATGAATTTGAATCTGAAAAAAGAGGACCATATGCTGGAGCTGTAGGTTATTTTTCATACAATGGATGTTGTGATTTTGCAATTGCGATTAGAAGTATATTCATTAAAGACAATAAAGGATTTGTACAATCCGGTGCTGGAATTGTTTCTGATTCTGTTGCAGAAAATGAATTTAAAGAAACAGAACACAAGGCAGGTGCAATGCTTCAAGCATTAAAGGAGGCATCTAATTGAAATTTTTAATTATTGATAATTACGATTCATTTGTTTACAACATAGCACAATATCTTGGTGAATTAGGAGTTCAATGTGATGTGATTAGAAATGATAAAATTACAATTTCACAAATTAAAGAAAATAATTATGATGCAATAATTATTTCTCCAGGTCCAGGTACTCCTGAAGAGAAAAAGTATTTTGGAATATGTAGCGATGTCATAAAAGATCTTGGTTCTACTACTCCTATTTTGGGAGTTTGTCTTGGACATCAAGGAATTATTGCTGCGTTTGGAGGTAAAGTTACAAATGCTGGATGTGTTAGACATGGAAAAACTAGTCCAGTAAATCATACTGATTCTGAATTATTTAAAAAAGTAAAAAATCCATTTAGAGCTACTCGCTATCATAGTCTAGTTGGAGATAAAACAATAATCCCTGATGTTTTAGAAGTTATTGCTACTGCTAGTGATGATGGAGAAATAATGGCAATTAAGCACAAAGAATTTTTAATTCAAGGTGTACAATTTCATCCAGAATCTATAATGACTGAAGATGGAAAAATAATTCTGGGTAATTTTGTTAGACAGGTTAAAGAAAAATGATTTCTCAATACATTTCAAAATTAGAGCAAAAGATTGATCTTACTTATGATCAAATGACCGAAATCATGTCTGAAGTACTATCTGGTAAAACAACAGATGATCAAAACATGGGAATTTTATCTAATTTATCTCAGAAAGGTGAAACTGATGATGAATTACTTGGAATGCTTGATAAAATGCAAGAATTATCTCTTAAAGTTACGCCTGAAAATAATGAAACCGTCATTGATATGTGTGGTACTGGTGGGGATAAACTTCAAACATTCAATGTTTCTACAACTGCATCATTTGTAGTTGCAGCTGCTGGAGGTATGGTAGCTAAACATGGAAATCGTTCAAGTTCTGGAATTTCAGGAAGTGCAGATATTTTTGAATACTTTGGATATGATTTAAACTCTGAACCCTCAGTTGTTGCAGATATTTTAGAAAAACATAGAATTTGTTTTATGTTTGCACAAAAATTTCACCCTGCAATGAAAAATGTTTCTACTGCTAGAAAACAACTTGGAACAAGAACTGCATTTAATTTACTTGGACCCCTATCCAACCCTGCTAATGTAAAAAATCAACTTATTGGTGTTTTTTCAAATGACTTTCTTACTAGATTGCCTCAAATTTTAAAAAGAAAAGGCGTAGAAAATATAATGACTGTTAGATCCAATGATGGAATGGATGAGTTTTCTACAAGTTCTACAAATAGTGTTTGTATTTTAAAAAATAATGTTGTTTCAGTTAATACAATTGATCCTGAATTTTTAGGATTGCATAAATCATCTCTTACGGATATCCAAATTAAAACTAAAAAAGATGCAATTGATTCTTTTGTTGGAGTGTTAAATAATACTGCTAATCAATCCATGATTGAAACTACTGCATTAAATGCTGCTGCAGGATTATTGGTTGGAAATGTTGTAAATAGTTTTGAAGATGGTGTTGAACTTGCATTAAATACAATTATTGAAGGTAAGGCCATGAATCTATTGGAGAGATTTGTGACTGATATTGGCAATATTGAAAAATTAAAGGAGATTATTGATGGCTGAAAATATTTTAAAAAAATTAGTAAATAATTCTCAAATTGCAATTGATGATGGTGTGTATGATGTTGATGTTAATTTACAAAAATCAGAGAAGGATTTTAAACAAATTATTACATCTAACCCTCACGCAACATTACTTACTGAAGTAAAATTTTCATCTCCCTCTTTAGGTAAAATTAGAACAATTGGTGATCCTAGTAATATTGCAAAACAGATGATTGCTGGAGGCTCAAAAGCACTATCTGTTTTAACTCAACCTCATTTGTTTAATGGTTCCCCTGAATATTTCATCAAAGTGAGAAACGCTGTAGATGTGCCCTTATTGATGAAAGACATTATGATTGATAAGATCCAAATTGATACTGCAAAAAAAATTGGAGCTGATTACATGTTAGTTATTCAATCCCTTTTTGATCAAAAATTCCTTACTGATATTGATGAATTCATTGGTTATGGACATAAACAAGGTTTGAATATTTTACTTGAAGTTCACACTAAAGAAGAATTTCAAAATGCATTAAAAACAAAAGCTGACATTATTGGAATTAATAACCGTAATTTAGATACATTAGAAATTGATCTTAAAACCACTGAATTAGTTTTATCTGATTATGATGATTCTAGACTTATTTTATCTGAAAGTGGAATTAGTACCTCTGAAGATATTAGATATCTGAAAAAATGTGGTGCTGATGCATTTTTGATAGGCTCAAGTATAATGAAAAGCGATAATATTGAAGAACAAGTAAGAAAATTGGTGAACTCCTATTGAAATATCCAAAAGATGGTAAATTCGGAGAATTTGGTGGTCAATACATCCCTGAAACCTTAGTACCTGCAATTGAAGAATTAGAAGAAAATTATCTTAAATTTAAAAATGATAGAAAATTCAAAGACGAATTAGATTATTATCTTAAAGTGTATGCTGGTAGGCCAACTCCTCTATATTATGCAAAAAATTTATCTGAAAAATTAGGTGGTGCTAAAATCTATCTTAAACGAGAAGATTTACTTCATGGTGGAGCCCATAAAATTAACAATACAATTGGTCAAGGGTTATTAGCAAAAAAAATGAATAAAAAAAGGATTATTGCAGAAACGGGTGCAGGACAACACGGTGTTGCAACTGCAATGGCATGTGCTGCATTGGGATTAAAATCTGAAGTATACATGGGGTACAAAGATACAATCAGACAAAAACTAAATGTTTATCGAATGAACATGTTGGGTGCTAAAGTTCATCCAGTAAAATCTGGCTCTAAAACATTGAAAGATGCAATTAATGAGGCAATCCGAGATTGGATTACAAATGTAGAAAATACCTATTACTTGTTAGGTTCTGCAGTAGGGCCTCACCCTTATCCTGTAATGGTTAGAGATTTTCAAAGTGTAATTGGAAATGAAATAAAATCACAAATGAAAAAAATTAACAATAAAGATCCAGATGTTGTAATTGCATGTGTTGGCGGTGGTTCTAATGCAATTGGAACTTTTTATCCTTTAGTTGACACTAGTGCTGAAATAATTGGAGTTGAAGCTGCAGGTAAAGGACTAAAATCTAAATTCCATTCTGCAACATTATCTGCAGGAAGTAAAGGAATACTTCATGGAATGATGACTTATTTGCTTCAAGATGATGAAGGTCAAATTACTGAGACTCATAGTATTTCTGCAGGATTAGATTATCCTGGAGTTGGCCCTGAACACGCCTACTACAAGGATACTAAACGAGTAAAATATCATTCATCAACTGATAGTGAAGTGTTAGATGCATTTTTGACACTTACACGAACTGAAGGCATAATTCCAGCTTTGGAATCTGCCCATGCAATATCTGAAGCTATGAAAGTTGCTAAAAAAGGAAAACCTTCTGAATCTATTGTGGTTACGCTTTCGGGTAGAGGTGATAAAGATGTTGAAGAAGTTCAAAAATATTTAGATGCTGCTGATAAAAATAATAATTAATTATTTAAATCGATTTTTTTAATAGTGCTTCTTGAGGTGTTTTTTCATTATTTGATTCCCAATGCCAATTATGATGTTTTTTCCAATGACTTTCTAATTCTTCTGTAGTTGGTTCTTTTCCTAATGGACTTCCACATAATTTACACTGTTTCATTTTTTTCCTCGGTTTGTTTTTTCTTTTTTGATTTTATTAATGGATGACATTGAGCTGGAAAATTATCTTCATCCATGTGAGTAATTGATACAATGAAGCATTAAGATGTTTTGTAAATATTTATTTTATTTTTTATTTATTTTATTTGGTTTTGTTTTACTCTTTTTTCTAAACTTGTCTTTTTTTCTTGTATTTTCTAACCCCATAATTGTATGTGTTTTTCCATTCTCACATAATTTCATATCTCCAGTGTACTGGTCATGTGTTGATTCTATATTTCCATCAAAAAGTAATTCTCCGATAACTTCCCATGCCCTACTTTCTGAAATTTCAAATTTGTAATTGATTGTAGATACTTTGGTGAAAAATCCATTTCTTGAATTTCTTAAAATGAACTGTTCTATTTTTTGTTCTACTGTCAATGATGGACCTTTATTTTTGAATTTTCTAAATGGTTTTCTTTCAGACATATTTTGTTCTCTTTTTTTCTTGTATTTTATCTAATCTTTTGCATTAATGGTATCTGGATCATTATTTCCGGGCAAATATTTGTCTCCAAGTCTTTCTTTCATTTTTTCATCAAATTCTTCTTGTAATCTTGTAAGGTATATCTCTGCTTCAGTTTCATCATCTGGAATTCCTGTATCTGTATCATAATTGAAACCAGTTGCTAAATGATAAAATTCTTCAAAAAATTCTTTACAATCAATTACGTCTGCATCTCTATCTATTGATATGGATAAACAACCATTGTTTCTTTTAATGTTAAGACAAACTTCTTCTTCAATCATTGTATCTACAATTGTGGCCATTAGATATGGTACATATTTTTCATCTATTTTTTTTTGATTACAATTTGCTATCCATAATTCTTCTCCATCCAATAAATTATCAAATGTCCTAACTGCTACATCTCTAACATCTGAATCTGGATGTGATGATTTAGATTTCCATACGTTCTCATCATATTTTCCTGGCTCCACATACGCCATATCAAAAGTTAAATTTTCATTAATTTCTTCAAATTCCCATACTTGTTTATTTGTCCACATTGGTGAAAAGTCATTAATTATTTTTTTTGTAAATTGATTCAATACATACACCTCTTTTTCTCTAATGTTTAATCTTATCTTGAACTATTGATACCTGATTTTAAATATTCTAATGTACATTCTGCTAGTCCTTTATCTGAATGTCCTTTGATATCATGTTTACAATTAGGACAAATTCCTTCTTGCTCTTCTGTTAATTCATCTCCAACTTGTTTCATACAACACTCCATTAATTCTGATGTTGAATGTGACTCCATTGATAGTTTACATGTTGGACATTCTGTCATTTTCTAATTTTTATTTATTTTATATCCATAAATAATATCTGATCTAAAAATTATCTATGAATAATGTGGATAAATTTCAAAAAAAACTCCTTTGTGTTTGTCAAAATATGGTGCTTTTTGAAGTAATTCCTGAGATTGAATGTGATTGGGGTACTCATATTGTAATTCAATGTCCTAAATGTGAAGAATTATTTTCTATTGATAAACAATGCCCTGCTTTTCAAACCATTGAATTATTGTTAAAACAAAATACTGAATTATTTAGTAATGAAGAACAATTATCCTACTCCACTGATTGTCATTCTTGTTGAAATTTTTTACTGTTAGCTAAATAACAAAAATAACCCTACTGCAGATGCACTTAGAGAAATGCCCATCCAAACATAAAATTTTTTATTCACAATATGTCTATTAAATCTCTGAAATTAATAGTTTAGAATTTTGAAAACAGGCAAATTTGCCTCCTTTTGCATCGACTCTTTGGGAGTTACTTAAAGCAGTCAAATTTGTCAACAACCCTGTTTCCAATGTTTCTAATGACTTTGATTTTGAAAATTTCTTAAAATAAAACATGTCGTTATATTTCATCAAAATGGGTTGAAAAAATTATCCTTTTTTTATTATTTTTAAAACCAAGCCTAAACCTTGTAAAATCATACAACTTTTACTTTATTATGAAATTATCAATAATTTTATTCTCTGTTTAACGCACTTCTAATTATGAGTGAAAATAATGTTGTTGAGTGGTCTCAAAATAATTTATTGAAATGGTCTGATTTTAAAGCTGAATCCAATCCTGCTGTTTTTGAAGATTCTCATAGTACTATAAAATATGCATTTACTTGGACTATTAATTCTGATAAATTAAATGATGATGTTGTATTTCTTATTGAAAACATACAACTCACTGTTGAATTTCATTCTTTATTATCTTGGGTTAGATTTTCAGACGCAAATGATAATTTGTTAAAACATGAACAAGGCCATTTTGATCTTGCTGAAACAATTAGAAGAGACCATATAAAAAATTTAGAAAATAATTTTTATAACAAAGTTTTCCCTACAAGAGGTCACAATGACGCTCAACGTAAACAATTTGCAAAAGAAGATTCTGGAAGAATGATTTCAAAAGAAGTTGATAAATTAACTAAAATTTTGATTAAAACCCGTGAAGAATATGATGAAGAAACTAATTTTGGTAACAAACTTGAAATTCAATTAAAATACACAAAAGTTTTTGAAAATTTAAAATAATTTATTATTAATTTCTAGAATTTTTTAGATATTAATTTTATGTGCTCATTAATTACCTATAACGCTTTAAATAAAATTCTTATTTTTAACCTCTGATGTTTTAATTTTTTTAATTAAATTATGGATGGCATTTGTTATTTGAATATATTTTTTTATTATTTCTGATTATGTAAAATGGTCCATGTAATATTTTTTTTAACTATTTTACTACATAATTTTTGTAATGATGATTGTGTTTATTTTGTATGTTTGACCTATTCTTATCTAAATCCACTATCTGTTTTTATTGTATTTTTCAATTAATTTACGAGCCTAATTTTTGTTTGATTCCTTTTGGTTAGATATGATTTGTTCATTTCTTTCAGTATCTGAATGAACTTCAACATGCTCGTATAGGACTTCCTTTGTATCAAATAATTGATCACAATAATCGCATTGTTCCATGCTTTTTCTACGTGCCTGTTACTTTTATAATTTTAAATATTTTGTTCCTAAATTTTCATAATTTTAGATTTTTTTTGTAATTATTTTATTGAATTTACACAATTTTTTAATTATGTTTCAATTTTAATATCTTCATTACATACAGGTAATTTTCCTGTTTCACTTTTGAATCTCTCAATTAATTCTAATTGTTCTTGTTTTTGATTACTTGTAAATACTCTTTGATATGATTGGGTTTTTTGCATACATTCATTCCCTTCAAATTCTGTATCTACGTATTTGGAAAATGTAGTTTCTAAATTATTTGTCTCTCCAATAAAAATTGGGTCTTTTTTTCTATTGTATAATACATAAACACCTGGAATGGCTTTAACAAATTTGGCACTCTCTAACCAAACTCTCATTTTGTCTTCAAGTAATTCCATGATAAACAATAATTTTACTAGATATTAAATCCAATTGAAATTTTTTGTATATCACAAGAACCTTCATCCTTTTAATACCTAAAATCATGAGAATCATTCTGTCTCTTTTAGAAAAATTTCCCGATCATTTCAAACCTCGTCAAATTCAAAAAGATATTCTAAATGAAATTGAAAATAAATTACAAACTGGTTACAAAAAAATAGTTATTTGTGCTCCAACTGGTGTTGGTAAATCTTTAGTTGGTGCAACTGTTTCAAGTTATTTTGATAGTTCTTTTACTGTTACAGCTTCAAAGCATTTACAAGATCAATACATCAAAGATATTCCATTTCTAAAACCCGTTAAAGGTAAACAAAATTTTCCATGTCTAAAATTAATGTCTGCTGAAAAAGTAGAAAATGATCGTAGAGCAATGCGTTGGGGATTAACTTGTGATAAGGGTCAATGTCAAGAACGAGTAAATAAAAATGGAAAGGAGGTAGTTCAAGTTTGTAAATTCAAACCTACTATCAAACAAGTTGAAGATAATACTCAAGATTCCTTATCTTGTCATTATTATTTACAAAAATATGATGCCCTTGTTTCTAAACACTCTTTGTGGAATTACCATGCATTTTTTACAATAATGAAATACAACAAAAAACTATTTGCTGATTATTTGGATAGAAAAGTTACTGTATTTGATGAAGCTCATAAAATTGAAGACCAAATTATACAATTTGTTGGATTTGATATTTTTGCTGGACAGGTAGATGAATGTAATTTAAATACTGAAAAATACAATTTTACTGATTTAGATTCTATGATTCAACTCACTGATGATATTGCATTTTCTTATGCAAAAAAAATCAAAGACATTAAAGAAAGCCCTGCATTTCAAAATAACCCTGATTTTGAATTAATCACCAGTTTGGAAAGACGTTATGATAGAGCCGCACAGGCAAAAATTGACATTATTGAAGATAAAGATAATTTTATTGTCAATGATCCTGTGAAAGATATTAACGGAAATTTTAGAACTATCTCTGTAAAACCTATTGATGTTTCAAAGTTTGCACATGAATTTTTTGAAACTGATTATCAAATATTTATGTCTGCAACAATTGACAAATCTAGTTTTTGTGAAAATATGGGTTTAGAAAAAGATGATGTTGCATTTGTTGACACTGCTAAATCCCCTTTTCCAATAGAGAATAGAAAAATTGATCTTCTAAACATTAGACGATTAAATTATGGTTCAACTAATGAGGATGAACTTGAAGTTATCAAAACCATTGATAGAATTTTAGATGAACACTCAAATGAACGTGGACTAATTTTGACTTCTTCTATCCCCCGATGTCAAAAAATTATTCGTTACCTATCTCCTAAAAATACAAAACGTATCAGAATTTGTCATAGTAGAAATAAAGATAACAAAACTCAAGATGAGGTCATTTCTGAACATTCTTCAGATCCAACGGGTGTTTTACTATCCTCTTCATTATGGGAAGGCGTTGATTTGAAGGATGATTTGTCTCGATTTCAAATAATTGCAAAAGTTCCATATCCAAATTATACTGAAAAAAGAACTAAAGCAAAAATGAATAAATTTCCATTATGGTATACTTCTCAAACATTGACTAAATTACTACAAGGATTTGGCCGTTCAATTAGAAGTGATGCTGATTGGGCTCGAACATATGTTCTTGATACGGCTGTAAATAATGTCTTTTTTAAGGCTCAACAAATGATACCTAAGGCTTACTATGATGTTTTAGGTATGGATGAATTATAATTTTATAATTTAATTTCTATTATTTGATTAATTTAGTAGAATGTCTGTACAAATCATGTAATTTTTTTCCATCTAATTCTGGTTCATTTTTTGTTAATTCTGTTTCTTGTAATATTTCATCAAAATTATAATTTGTTTCATCTTCTACTACATTTGAATTATTTTTATCCTCTTTACTAAAATTTATTTTTTTTAATTGTTCTAGTACGTCTTTGTTACAATCGTGCCATAAATTTAGTGATTTATCTAATCCTTTACCGTCCATAAATGTAGGATTATTTTCAATCATTTTGTTACTTAAAGATAAAATTTGTTTTGCTAATGATAACGGCCTAGTCTCATAATTGGTAAATTCCTCAAAACACTTGTTACATACTATGATTGTATAGCCTGCTTCTATCTTTCTTGTAATTTTATTTTGATGTTCACATTCATAGATATCTTGATTTTCCAATAACTTTTTAAAATTATTACTATGTTTATCTTCTTCTTTCATTTGTAATGTACTGATTGTTTTTTAAAATAATTTTTAATTTCTATGGGTTGGCATATGTTATGGCGCCATTTGCAGCTGAGCCAACTAATGTGGCGTATTTTGCAAGAGCACCTGATTTGTAATTTGGTTCTGGTTTCTTCCATTGTCTTTGTCTATTTTCTAATTCTTCTTTAGATACATGCAGATCAATAATGTTTGTTTCAGTATCTATTGTAATTTTATCTCCATTTTTGACTAGTGCAATTGGACCCCCAACATATGCTTCAGGTGCAACATGGCCTACCATGAATCCTCGTGTACCTCCAGAAAATCTACCATCTGTTACCATTGCAACTTTTTTACCTAATCCTTGGCCTACTAATGCTGCAGTTGTTGCTAACATTTCTCTCATTCCTGGTCCTCCTTTTGGACCTTCATACCTAATTACTACAACATTACCTTCATCAATTTCTCCTTTTGATACTGCATCAAATGCATATTCTTCTCTATCGTAAACTTTGGCTTCGCCAGTAAACTTTGTCATCTCTACTCCTGCTGTTTTGATTACTGCCCCTTCAGGTGCAAGAGTTCCTTTTAGAATAACTGCAGTTCCAACTTCGTGTAGGGGATTTTCAATTGATCTTACAATGTGTTGTTCTGCTTCAGGTAATTTGAATGCGTTAAGATTTTCTTTTATTGTTTTACCTGTTACTGTAATACAATCTTCATTTAGTAATCCTTTTTCAAGTAATTTTTTTAATACAAATGGTATGCCTCCAATTCTATCTAATGATTCCATTACATAATTTCCTCCCGGTTTCATATCAGCTAAATGCGGTGTTCTTTTTCGTATTCTTTCAAAATCATCATATGTTAAATCAACATTTACCTCATTTGCAAGTGCAAGTAAGTGTAATATGCCGTTTGTTGAACCACCAACTGCATTTAACATCATTATTGCATTTTCAAATGCTTCAAAAGTTAAGATTTCTTTAGGTCTAATGTTCATCTCTAAAAGTTTGGCACATGCAACACCTGAATCATACACCATTGTATTTCGTCTGTCATCTTCTGCTGGGGGACTGGCACTGCCAGGTAATGCCAAACCTATGGCTTCTGAAATTGAGGCCATTGTATTTGCGGTAAACATTCCTCCACATGAGCCAGCATTTGGACATGCTACATTTTCAATATTTTTTAAATCTTCTAGTGATAATTTTCCTGCATCATAAGCGCCAACTGCTTCATAAACATCTACAACTGTGAGTTCTTTTCCATCTAACATTCCTGGCTTAATTGTTCCTCCATAGACAAACACTGATGGGATGTTTAATCTGGCCATTGCCATCATAGTTCCTGGTAAACTTTTATCACAACCTGCAATGCCAACTAGTGCATCATATTGATGCGCCCTTACCATTAATTCGATTGAATCTGCAATTACTTCTCTGGATACTAGGGATGATTTCATACCTTCATGTCCCATTGCAATTCCATCACTTACTGCAATAGTTGAAAATTCTCTTGGAGTTGCACCTGTATCTGAAACACCTCTTTTAGCCTCTAATGCTAATTGTGGGAGGTGAATGTTGCATGGTGTTGCTTCATTGCCTGTGTGACAAACTCCGATAAATTGTTTAGATAAATCATTGTCATTAAGACCCATAGCTTTGTACATTGCTCTGTGAGGAGATCTAGCCGTACCTTCTACTACATTTCTACTGGATATTTCCATAATAGATAATTTTCAAATTAGTATAATTTAGACTTATTTGTACTAATTTACATTACTTCAAAGAATGACCTAATTTTCTCTTTAGTTATTTCCAAAACAAGTGATTTTTTTATTTTATTTTATAAAATTAGCATAAAAAATACAGTGCAATCCATCTGGTGATATTGATAGCAATGTGTACTACATTATCAAATAAGATTAATTAAAAAAAAACTCAATAACTTTTAGTAAAAACAAACAAATCGGTTCTATGTTTTTTGTTGTTTTTGTAGTTTTAGTGACTTTTAGTATTCCAAATGCTAATGCTAATGCTAATGCTAATACTATATCTTCAGACGAACAAAAAATCTATGATGTGGAAGTAGAATGTAAACAACAGATTCGTTCTGATGATTCATTGACTTTTGCTCAAAAATTAGTAAATGTTAAGGCTTGTGGTATTGAATCAAGATTGGCACTTCAAGAACTTATAGTAGCAACAGAATCAAGTTCAGTACAGATACTTCAACACCAAGTAAGAGATTGTGAAGCCAAGTATCTGATTTTTAAAATGATTGGAGAAAACACATTTCTTAATTTAGAACGAAGTACACTTGCACGACACTGTGTAATGTTGTATGAATTAGATGAGTGGAAAATTCAAGACGATACACGAATGGATTCATTAGTTGATGGATTAATCAACACATTACAAGAAGAACTTGATAAAGATATTGAGTTAAGAAAATCTATTGTACACAAAAATCTTGAAAGATATCATAATCAGTTGATGAATTATAGATAAAAAATTAATTATAATTCTAAACTCTTCTTTTAATTTTAACTTTAAGTGTTATACTTTACGAATGCATGGAATATTCCAATTGCACTCATTTTTGATTCATATGATGTCCCAAACACATGTTGTGTGACACCAATACTCTCTAGATTCATTCATCTTCTCTAACCACACTTGTATTGTCTGTGTTTGTTACTGCCCACTTTGCAATATCTATTGCATCTTTTTTTGTTTGGTCTATTTTTCTTATTTTTTCAAATCTTTGTTTAAACGCCTTTTTAATTTTTTCAAATTCTTGCTGATCAATGATGGATTCCGATACTTTTAATTCCCAATAATCTTCCATGTCTTTTTCCAAGTTATCATCTCCAAGTAAATTTTCATACATTCCAAGAAATGTATCATCTGAAGTGTCAGGGTATTTTATGAGATGTTGGACAAATTCAAAGGATGTCCATTCTTTGTTGAAATTATCTTTGGCTTTCTTTCCAAACATATTAAAAATTCAGAAATTGGTTTAGTTAAGCATTTTCATGCCTGATTTTGAGTAATTATATTATTTTTAATTACAAATAATTTCTAAATCAAAACTTTTTGACTTTGATTTTATTGAATTTTTATAGAATTGATAATACTTTATTTCTATTTTTGACAATATCATAACCCTTAAGTTGAAATGAAATTTAGTCGATTTATGGTATTTAGAATTGAGAAATTAAAATGTGATAATGGTCATTACACAAATGCTGTAATATTAGATGGTGATACTCTTGAAGAGAATTTTAAGAAATTTACTTTGAGAAGTAAATGTAAAAGTTGTTGTTCACCTTTACACAAGTGTTAGATTAATCTAGGAATTTTTATAAATTTAATTTTTATTGAACTTCAACCATTGTTTCAGTTCTTTCTACGCCGTTAATTTTTTGAATTTGATTTGTTACATCTTTTATCTCACTCAATTCTTTTACATCTATAATTGCAACTGCATCAAATTGACCACTTGTTGGAAATGAATTTTCTACATCTGCTAATTTTCCTAATTTTACTGATATCAGTTTTTTTGGAGATTTCACCAAAATTATAGCTCTTACCATCCTAAATCTACCTCCACTTCGATTAAAGTCTCTGTAGTTACAATATCTTTAATTTTTTTAAAATCAATTACCATTTGATTAATCTGATCCATTTTACCTCGTAAAATTACGCTAATATCTGCCCTGCCTGTAACTATCATTATTTTTTTAGATGTCTTTCTTTTTTTCTTTAATATTTCAACTACAGAATCTACTTTCCCAGGTTTAACTGTAATCAAACATAATGCTTGCATGATTCCATTATGATATTGAATCTGATAAAGATTTCTAGTCTGTTGCTTCTTGTGATCTAGATTCTTCAAGATATGCTCTACGTTCTTCATTTATCTTGTCTTGATCAATGACAATGTCATCATCAACTATCACTATTCCACTGTCTGCACTAGGCTCATCTTTAATTTTTTTGCTCTTAGCTTTTGTTTTACTAGTTTTGGTTGTTTTTTTACTAGTTTTCTTTACAACTTTTTTTACTGCCATTATATCGAAAATCTTGGGAAATGGTCGCTATTAAAGATTATGACTTGTTTGGTCTTGTTATTTTTTTAATCTTGATAACTATCTACTTCAATTGGCTCATTTGTGATCTCAGTTATTTCTTTAAGAACGATTTTTTTTATCTCATCTGGAGTTCCCATCTGGCTTGAAATCATGTAATTTAGTTGATCTAATATGGAATACTGGACTCTAGCTCTTAACACTTCAATAACATCCGTTTCAACGGTAGGGTGAAACTCACTTACCCATGGTTCTATTTCTTCTTCAATCATGTTTTTTGTGAAATTTTTCTTAAATTTATTTTATATGATTTTTTTAAAATGAATCCTTTTTAGAGGATTTAACACATCATACAAAAATTGAAAAACTAGTATGTCTGGGTCAACAATTGACTCTCAAATCACTTTATCTTGAATTAACGTATCATGAATAACTGGGAGGTGAATGGAAATAGCAAAATTAGCAGATTATCAAATAGTTAGAGATTCAGCATCATTGGCAAAAATTGATGGTCAATCATTTACAATAACACACATTGAAGATTCTGATTATACGCAAGGTGATGAAATTACCAAGGGTGTAAAATTAACTATGAAAGAATCATTTTCAGTTGATGGAAATCAAGTGAATAAATTTCATACAACCCGTGTTGCCATTGTAAAGAAATTTTTTAATCAAAAACTTCGAGATGACATTAATTCCGGTAATGAAACACTTTGTGTAAAATGTATCTTGGAGAAATCTTCCTCTGGAAAAAATTTCTTTAACTTGATTGATGCATAGAACTTTGTGAGAATAGTTTTTTATTTTTCTCATTATTTTTTTATTTTTATAAATTACACTATGCTATTTGGATGGTCCAAAATAGGTAATTTAATTTTCAAATAGGTAAAAAATAGGTATTTTTTAAAGAAAATAAATTCAATTAAAAAAGTACAAATCATTCATGTTCTTTAAATGCAAAATTGAATCATTGTAATTCATGAATACTGAATCTAATGTAACGTGGGAAGATTTGCAAGGATTATCATTTTTAATTACAGAAGAGTAATTTCTGTAAAATGATGTGTGCTTTGTTTACCAGTCTAAACTAATATCCTACATTAAATGACCCATTTTGCTAAACTTGCATAAAATTATAATCTAAATTCACATACACTCTTCAAGTTACAGGCGTCACATTTTCGTTTATTCTCATGATGTGATGGTTTTATGCTGTCTATTGCAATTTTAGTAAATCTCTCCAAAGATGTATGTAGATAATGTAATGAAAATGCATCTTGAATTTCAGAAAATACTTTATGTGGTTCTCTAGTCTTTCTATCACAAATTCTAATTTGCCACTGTTTTTGAGTATGTGGCATCTCAAAGATGTCCTCAGGATTTTTACTTCTTTTTACAGAATATGTTGAGTTTAGATATGTTAGCACTTGAAGTAATTGACTGGGATATGGTTGAGTCTTTTCATCATATGTTTGTGGTCTTGCAGCAAATTTGTCATCTTGTACTATGAGAGTACTATCTATTCTCATAATTTTATCGATTCTACCTGATAATGATACTAGTACATTTTCTGTTGGAAACTCAAAAGGTATGGTAAGTGTAGAGTAAATGTTTTCTCGTGCAAATTCAATATCTCTTTTCTCATCTTTGATTTCCGTGATGGTGACTTGTTCTAATTCTGCATGTTCTTGTTCATATTGTTGCTTTTCATGATGTGCTTTTGTACCCTGAATTAGTGCTTGTGTGGGCCTTGGTTTAACCCCTTTAATGGATAATGGGATTTTATATTCACAATATCCTAAAGAATCTGCAAAATCTGTAACTGCAGCTGAGAGAAATGTAATATCTTTTTCTTTATTTATTTTGATCAAGAATTTTTGTATTAAATTATCTCATAATTAGGTAATTCTAATTTTTAATAATTTTACAACATTATGATAAAGCGTGTAAATAGAAGAATTTTCTGTTAATTCGGATGTTGGAGAGTTATTTGGAGTTAATTTTAGTTATTGGCTTAATCGTCATATCCGATATAATCTCTTCTTGAAGAAATATCTTTTTTGTAGGATTTAATAATTTTTTTAATTGATTTTAAGAATGTCATACTATGTTTGAAGATGGGGTATTGATTAAGTTATTCTAAATTTTCATTATCTGCCTGAAAAAACATTTTTCTGTCTGTCCTTTCTTTCTTTATTATCCAAATTGCACCTACAAGTGAAATAATTCCAAAAATTAACCAAGCAATTCCCGATGTTTGAAAAAACAATAGTAGTAACATCATTCCAATGGAAATTAGCCCATAACCGATTATAATTAACCCAAAGTTGCGTTTTGCCATAATTTATGAACTTTGATAACCTTCACTGCCACAACTTCCACACCGATTAACTTTTTTATCAAATCTAAATTCTCCACATTTGACACATTTAGTAAAAGCCATAATTCACAAAGAAAATACTTGTTGATATTAATTTCTACAATTTCTTCTTCTAATTCTGTATTCTTTGTTCGTTTAAATCAATAGACGTAAAATAATTTTTAAAATTGAATAAAATATCTATTTCTTTACTGGGTTGTTATCTTTTTCTTCTTGAATTCTTTTATCTAATTTTCCATAAATCAATACTACCAAAAGCAACATGGATTCTCTAAGAGAAAGAAGGGAGGTGATGGTGGATGCATTTTCCATGGGATCTTTATCTTGGTCAACAGTAAGATTACCTGCTGTAACATATTCTTGAAGCCAAATCTGAATTATTTGTCTTAAACCATCATCTGTAGTTTTTGATGCAGTTGACATTGTTTTCTCAGAAGATTCATCAAAATCTTTTTGTAATTTTTTAATTATTTTTGAATCAATTATGTTATCTTTGGGAAAATCAAGTACTAATTTAGTCATTAATCCTCTTTAGGTTCTTTTATTGATTTATCTTCTTCTTCCATTAATTTTGAAATTGTATAATCGTGATGTTCCTTTTGATTTTTAGCGTTTAATTTCTTAATTTTTCTTTTAAGATCTACTCCTGCTACAAGCATGGCAATTCCAAAAAAGACAGCAATACCTGTAAAAAAACTTAGACCGTAAGACAGTACCAAGTTTATACCTATTAACAGGACTGCCACTCCAACTGCAACTAGCATAATTGGAATGTGTTTTATCATAATTTACAAGAATAATTGGTATTGATTAACCTTCATCAGATGTATTTTCTGAGAAATTTTTTAAAAATATATGATAACTGTAAAGTTCTTAATTTTTTGAAAATCCCAATCAGATTTTATTAATATTTTTTTGAATACTAGTTATAGTTCACTTTTTTTATTGAACGAATAATTTGCTTGCTAATTTTATCCATAAGATATGTATCCACATAATCAAAATTTTCACAAATAACAAAATTATCTAGAAAAATTTCTTTCATTTGTGCAGTATTTTCCGCGGTATTCTCTCCAACATAAATTCCATTACAAATAATCCCTTTGTGATGCATTTGTTTAATTCCTTTTCGTGCAATTGCAATATCCTCATATTCATTTGGATGTCCATCTGTAATTAAAAAAAACAAGCGTCTTTGACTGGTCATTTTTTCAATCTCATGCTTTGCATAACCTACTGCCATTGCAAGTGGTGTTTCTCCAAATGCCTCAAGTGAACCAATTTGTGTTGGGTTTGTAATTTTTTTTATATGGCAATGACCTGCTGTTCCATTCCAGCCCATAATTGTAAGTCTAACGTGTGGTAAATTTGATATCGAGTCATAAAGTGTTGCACACATACGCCTAACTGTATCCATATTATCCTTCATAGATGAACTCTCATCAATTGCTAAAATAATGTCAAACCCTGCAAATTTTTTAGAATTGATTAAAAACTTTCCAATTTTATTAATTTTAAAATCAATATATGCATCAACATCAATATCTTCCCCTGTTGAATCAACATCCCCCATTCTTCCGCCTTGAATTTTTTTAAATGTATTTTTTAGTTTTTTAGATGTTATTTTATTAAATTCAATTAAATCCGTATGTTTGTGTGTATCAACAGTAATGTGACTTTGAATATTTTTCCAAGTAGTTTTTTGAACTGTTTGTTTTTTAGAAATTTTTTCTAATTCCTTCTCTATGGTTGAAATTTCTTTTTTACCTGATTTTTTTAGCCTTTCACGTGTTTTCTCAAAGCTAGAGTTATTTTTATTGTCAAGTTCAAAAGGATTTTTAAAATCTGATAGTAATTTACTTTTTTCTGTCTCTACATTTTCTTCCTGCTTTGTTCCTGGTTCATCATCTTTTGCTTTTTCATCTACACCCTCTTCAATTTTTTCATTAATTACATCCTCTAAAGTTTTTGAAGATTTATCATCATTTTGTTCTGAACTTGTTTTTGATTCCTCTGTACCTTCTTTTGATTTGTGATTTCGTATTTCATCACTAAGATAATCTTCAAGAGCCTGATTTTCATTTTTTTCTTTCTTTCTAAATAAAAATTCTTGAACTACTTTTTCCCAATACATTAAAGCAAGATCATATGCTCCTTTCTTTCCTGTTAGTTCTACTCCTTTGATATAATCAATGGCATCTTTGAACTCACTTTTTAAGACTAAATCCATCTGATCATATCTTGCAAAACGTAGTGCTTCTATTGGGTCAATTGGAATTTTAATTTCTGGAAACTCTTTTTTAAAATCCTCGGCCCTTGCATCTACAAATCTATCATTTGCACCTGGATAAATTTCGCCATAACATGACTCAACACGCCTAATTTCTAAAATATCATAGATAATTTTTAAATTTTTTAAAAGTAGTGTGTGCTGTACTTTGGTTGTATCAGGTTTTATGGTGCTGATATATTTCTTAAATTCTTTATCTGGAGAATTAAAAATAATTTTTGAAAGAATTCTTTCTAGTTTTGTTTTGGGTGTTACTGCCTCTGCTACAACTCCCAATCTTATTTCATATTCCGAACCCGTATTTTCTAATTCAACTGTATTATCATCAGAAAGATTTAGTTTGATCTTCTTTTTTTTTAATTGCTCAAAAATACCAATCATGTTGTGATATATTTCGTATTCTGAATTTTTTTCAAAACTTAGATTGTTGCTATCTGAATTCAGAAACATTATTGAGTTTTTTTAGATACATCAAACATTTCTTTTCCAAAGATACTTTCTATGCGCGATTTGATTGTATCGATTTGATCCTCTGCATCATAATTTCCTAGAACTTTTAAATCTAAAACTAATTGTCCTGCATTAACCCCATCAACTGATTTGTAACTACGGTACAAGTGAAATGCATCTGATATGTCTCTGGTGGATATTGCATAATCTAAACTTCCATTCTTCTCAAGGGCTCTTGTTTCCATCGCTAATAGAAATATGCCTTTTGAAAACTCTTTTGGAATTTCAGTTAAATTTACCATTGACATTTCTTCTTTTGTTTCTGGATAATTCCAGTTCCAAATTGCAAATCTACTTTTTAGATCTTGATTTAATTCATAAATTCCGCCATTGTTACTTGGATTGCTTGTTGCAAAAACTATTAGTTTTGCATCTGCATCCAGGTGAAATGTTTTGTCAAGTGCATCAACGTATAATCCAGAACGCCAATCAAGTAACGGATTAAGTAATTTTTGCATGGCAGGTGCTAGTGAACCTACTTCTTCAAGACAAAGAACTGCAATTTTTGATTTATTTGCAAGTTCAATTGCTGTGGGAATTACACCAAGCTTGAATGGGGTAGTTCCACTTTTATGAATTATAGAACGACCAATGAGGTTACTTTCTTTTGTTCCCTCACTACAATCGTATTGGATAAATGGCATTTTTGGTTTTTTAGATACCCATTTTGCAATACTGAGAGTTTTACCAATTCCTTTTGGCCCCTGGATTAATAGTGGTTTCCTACTTGAGAGTAATCCATCGTAGATTTTAAACTCGTTTCTAGTTTCAAAATATGATGGTATTTTACGAACATAATGGTCTTCAGGTACTACTTGGATGTACTCTAGACTTGAAGGATTAATTGCAGATGATTCTTTACTCAATTTACTAATTCCCACTTTTTGTCTTGTTTAAAATTTATATTTTTTAAATTATTCATGTAAATGTCTGATTCTTTATCAATTAAAACTATTGTAAAATAGAAATGATCATGTAAAATCAATTAAATCTTCAATCTGCTTTGATCATATTATTACCAATCTTTACAATTCTGACCCCCAGAACATTTGATATGACATGTCTTTTTTTAGTGGGATATCTAGTAGATGAATATGAGTGATAGATTAACCCCTCAAGAAAAAGAAGAGGAACAAAAGGTTGTATCTGAAATGACTAAAGCCATGAAAGATGAGGGTTTTACTGAAGAAGAAGTTAGACAAGGACTAGAACTTGCATGGCACATACGCACAAAAGTAAAGCCAAAAGATGATTCCCTTTCAGATTGCTGTTAATTAAGACTGGACAGATACACTAGGATTTTATCAAGTAGAGAAAATAATATGTTATTCAACGAAAGTTGGGTTGTCTATTGCATGCGTTTGATAGAACATGGAGCGGGCATGCAATAGATAGGGTTTCCAAGTTCTATATGATAAATTATTGAAATATTGACCCCAAATTTCTTTTTATGGTGATTTTTGGAAGTTTTTTTAAATATTCTACTCATTTGAACCTGAACTAAAGTAGAACGAAAGTGCCGAGGGCATGATTTGAACAAGCGACAGCCCGGTCTTCAGCCGAGTGCTCTTCCAGGCTGAGCTACCTCGGCACTAAAAAAAATACTCTAGATGAGGCATTAAAGTTTGTCTTTTTGGGGATTCCAAATAATATCTTTGATACTTTTTCGTTTATTGATCAAACGACCTAATACAAACATCAAATCTGATAGTCGATTAAGATATTTGATACAATTGGAATTGATCTCATCTTTATCACTTAATTTTACTACTAGCGTTTCTGCTCTTCGTACAATTGTCCTAACTTGATGGATTTGAGCTGCAGCAACATCCCCTCCAGGTAAAATAAAATTAGTTATTGGAGGTAATTCTGATTCAAATCTATCAATCTCTTCTTCTAGTTTTTCAACCATTTCTAATGATACTCTATTTTTAAGATCATTGAGATTTTGATTAGATAAATCAGATCCAAGTAAAAATAAATCATTTTGAATTTGACTCAAAAGATTGCTAATATCATCATCTAGAATATTTGTTAAAACAACTCCAATTGTAGCATTCACTTCATCTACCGTTCCATATGCGATAATTCTTGAATGAGATTTTGAAATTCTGTAATTCCCTTGTAATCCTGTATTTCCATCATCCCCTGTTTTTGTATAAATTTTCATGATTTAATTTATTTTTATTAATTATTATGTGATTCGAAAATTACAACATGAAAATTCATTAGGAGAAAACAATATCAATAATATTATGATTTTAGATTTTTTTAAATCTGCAATAAATTTAAAAAATATTTCTAGGCAGGGATGGATAGATAAACTATCTCTAAAACATCCTGAATCTGTTGCAGACCATAGTTATTCTATGGCTATCATGGGTATGATAATATCTGATTTAGAAAATTATGATTCTGAAAAAATTTTAAAAATGATATTATTACATGATCTAGCTGAATCTAAAATTGGTGATTATACTCCAGGTGAAATAGATGCAGATAAAAAAGAAAGAATTGAGAATAATGCCTTTTTTGAAATAACTGCAAAACTACCAATTACCCTAAAATCACAATATGATGAAATATGGACTGAATACCAAAATCATGCTACTCCTGAATCTAAAATTGTACATCAAATTGATAAGTTAGAAATGGCATTACAGGCAAAAACATATCAAAAAGAAGGGGCTCCCAAAGAAAAAATTCTTCCCTTTTTAGAATCTGTAAGAATAAGTATAACTCATCCAAAATTAAAAGAAATATTTACAAAGATTATCGAGGATGTATAGAAAAAATGTCTGAAGATGAAAAAGATCAATTAATTGATGCCCAAAAACAAGTTATCGGAATTTTATTTGAAGTGATCAAAAGGTTACAAACTAACAATGATCTTGATGAGGAATATTTCAAAATTATGACTGATGAAACTAAAAATGAAAAAAGAATTCAAGAAATACTAAATGAGCGCGAAGAAAATTCTAAAATTGTTGGTAGATTGTTAGAACAGTTAGAAACTTAGTTACCACAACTGCAATCATCATCATCTGAAATTATTCTCAAATGAGCTGTTTGTTGATATTTATCTTGAATGTAACTTGAAAGATTTGTAATTCTTACTCGAGGGTCTTTTACTTTCCAACTACCCTCATTTTCAAACCAAAATTCAATTTCATCTATATCATAACGTTCATTTTTTTCAACTAAACTTTTAAAAATTATTTTAATTTCCTCAATTTCTGATTCAGATAATTTGGATTTATCCTCAACCATTGTTGTAATTTCATTTAATTTAATTATCACATTATTAGTAAGTGGCAATAATTTCATTTAATTTTGAATTCTATAATTATCTTTTGAAGTGTATTTTGAGACATTTTATTTTCATTATTGTTTGATATTTGATTTGTATTTTTTTGTGCCTAATTTTCTATGTTCTTAGTATGGTTGATGAATTTAAATGGATTGATAATAATTGTTTTTGATATTTTTGTAATTTTCAAAGTGTTTCTAATGACATTTTATAGATCCTCATCATTGCAAATGCCACTAGAAACATTTAGTCTTTAATTTCATCTAATTATAATCTACAGAATCTATTTTTTATGAACTATGAGCTGATGTAACGTATTGAAATACTTCATCAATTAACTCCACATTTAGTTCTGATTTAATATTTTCAGGAATTACTTTTAAAACAAAATCATACATTGTTGTATTTTTTGGCAGTTCGTCTCTTTCTTGTAATAATGAAAAAACTGCAATACCATTTGAAATAATTGCTATCATCTTTTCTTTATCATTTAGAGTCATAATTGTTATCCAAAATACTTGCTAATTAATCTAAAATCAAATAATTGATTTGTAACCATCTTGTTTCTCAACAATTTGTAACAGTTCTGTATTCATATCTAAAATATCTAATTCGATGTTGATATTATGACCTTCAATTGATTCTGAGGTATCTTGAGATACATTATATCCCACATATGCAGCACAGATAATGAACATAGCCACTACAAGTCCAATTAAGATATTTACCATGTATTTTGAATTTCAATACTAGTGGAGTATAAACATTTTGAAAATATCTTGGATATTTCATTTTGATAAAAATTAATTACACCAAAAAATAGGAAATAATGTAAATTATGATTGAAACTGAATTAGGTAAATTACGTCGATCACATTATTCTAATGAATTAAGTGCATCAATGGATGGAAATAGCGTAACTGTAATGGGTTGGGTTTTGACTGTACGGGGGCATGGAAATATCAGTTTTGCTACTATTCGAGATAAAAATGGGGATCTATCAATTGTTGCAAAAAAAGGAGATTGTCCTGATGAAATACGCGAAAAAATCTCTTCATTAAAAGCACATTCATCTGTTGCAATAATTGGAAATGTAAAATCCTCTGAGAAAGCACCTAGTGGTTTTGAAATAATTCCAACTGAATTACGTGTATTTTCAGAAGTTACAAAAATCCCTCCATTTGAGCCAACTGCAAAAACTGTCAAAAATATAGATACTAGACTTGAAGTTCGACCTATTGATCTTCGACGAAATATTTTACAACATGTTTTCAAAACTAGAAGTTTAGTTTTAAAATCAATTAGGGATTATTTTCATGATCAAAATTTTGTTGAAATTAATACGCCAAAAATGATTGCAACAGCTACTGAAGGTGGCGCTGCATTATTTCCAATATTTTACTATAACAAAGAAGCATTCTTAGCTCAAAGTCCCCAATTGTACAAAGAACAATTAACCATGAGTTTTGAAAAAGTTTTTGAAATTGCCCCTATCTTTAGAGCAGAACCATCAAGAACCAATCGACATTTGGCAGAAGCAATTTCAATTGATTTGGAAGAGGCTTTTGTAGATTATGATGATGTTATGAGTCGAATTGAGGATATCATCAAAGTTTCAATTAAAGCAGCTAATGATTATATTGAAAAAAATTCTGATTGTGAATTTACTCCAACTCCAATCCCTGAAATTATTCCAAGATATACTTATGATGATCTTGTAGAAAAAATGCAAAAAGCAGGAGCAAAAACAGAATGGGGTGATGATTTGTATCCATCAAATCTTAAAAAAATTGGATTGGATGGATTTTACTTTATTACTGATTGGCCTTTGGGTCCAAAACCATTTTACGTAAAAGATAGTAAATCTAATCCTAAAATCTCTGAATCTTTTGATTTAATGTTTGGAGATTTAGAATTATCTTCAGGCAGTACAAGAATTGAAAAACGTGATGAGTTAGCTCAAAGAATGAGTAACAAAGGCATGAAAACTGATTCTTTTGAGTATCACCTTAATGCATTTGATTATGGTGTACCACCACACGCTGGTTGTGGTATTGGTCTTGAGAGACTAATTATGGCCTTGACTGGTACTGAGAATATTCGTGATACTACATTCTACCCACGTGATGTTGATAGACTTGCCCCGTAATATTACATAATTTTCTAATACCTTCCAATTTCATACTCTGTCAAGGTAATGCCCCAATTTAGGACATTTTTGTTCAAACGTGTATTGTAATGTGTACATTTATCTTAAGTTTTTAGCATTTTATCACTTGAAATACGCATGCGTATTTACTTTTTGTAATTCTATTTGCACAAATGCACATCTATTTGCACAAAAATAATTTAGATTAATTATACAGTTTCAAATTTTTAAAATTAATAGACTTTTTACCCATTAATCTAGAAATTCTCATATGGTTTCAAAGGGTCTAATTCTTGGAATGATTGCAGGATTGGGAATTATTCTATATACTATAACAATATCTGGAGATACCACACAAAATGATATGCAATTACAAGACGCACTTGATACCTGTACTGATAATATTGGAAACATGCAATCTAGTGGTAGTTTAGAGAATTGTTTAGATGATGCATATTACACATTTGGAACTGAAGAAGAAAAGCAAATTTGGTTTGATGATGAACATTAAATGAAAGTCTATTATCTTGATTTAAAATAATTTTAATTTGTTGCAAGTGTTCCTAACATTGCATTAATTGCAGAAATTTCAGATACTATAACATCATCTGAAGATGCAATGATGATGATGTCATTTTCTTGTGGCCTTAACTTTTCTAAGAGCGATTTTTTTATTTTCACATCTTTTTCTAAAGCATCTTTTGTTTCATTAGGGAATACAAATTTTCCATTTTCAAATAATAATGTAGTTGCACTTTTAGCACCATACATTATTGCAAAGTCTCTTTGATCCATTCCATTACAAATAATTTTTGAATAATTTTTTAACAACATCACATGATTGTATTTTTCTCTTGCAATGTTGCATGAATCAATTTTACATTGTGCTGGAATAATATCTAAAAATTTCTTTGATAATATTTTGCCCTTTGGTGTAAGAAATGTTCCAGCTTTTATTACATCTACAAAACCATCTTGTTTCAAATGTGAAATTAATGTTCTAACTGCACCTTCTCCAATATGTAATTCATCACAAAATAATTTTCTACTAACATACTTTTGTTTGGATAATAGTTGCAATGCTTTGAAAACATGTGGTATACTAAAACTCAAAACTTTGTTTGTTCCTTTTCTAGTTACAATGTTTAGTAATTTTTTGATTTCATTTTGCATTTATGCCTAATGTGATAATTTCTTATATAAATTGGATGTATCCTCCAATGACTTATTAATTAAAATAATTTTGATGCAATTAGATGTCTAGTTTAACACAAATTACAAAGAGTAAACCCCAAATTCCTATTCTTGCAATATTGGCACTAGCAATAGTCTTTGCAGTAGGATTATTTGTTGTCGGTTATGATCAAGGCCATATCTTTAGTGTCGTGTTAGGTGAATCAGCATATGCTGATTTGTATATCCATGAGTTAACTCACGATATGAGACATGCAGCAGGCTTTCCTTGTCATTAGGATAATGATGTAGCATGAAGACTCTATTATTTTTAGCAATTGTTTTATTTTCTGGTGCTTTAGCTGGAACCATTCAAGGTGCAGCCAATTTAGTTTTTGTAGAATCATATTTGGATGAGGCGATAGGAATTGAAAATCAAAATCTATTTGAATCAGGTGAGGAAGAAGATTCTCCAGCATTTTGGGTAGAGTATGATGCGTACAGAGATTGGCAAAAAGGTGGACAGGTACTAGCTGGTGCCATTTTGG
>Ga0257124_1000374_pt1 | contig 52698 bp, 61 predicted proteins | sample SI106_150metaG_FD_190154 | JGI IMG/M metagenome (GOLD analysis project Ga0257124, IMG submission 190154) | Marine microbial communities from Saanich Inlet, British Columbia, Canada - SI106_150 | ecosystem: Environmental > Aquatic > Marine > Inlet | place: Canada: British Columbia | collected...
CTCCAATTCCTGCTTCAAAAATATGTCCATACTTTAAAGATAAATCTTGATATTCTGCCTCAGATATAATTTTCAACTCTTTTAAATCTTTTAAGTCTTTTTCTGAAGCGCTAAAGTTTTCCTCTAACTCGCTCATTTCTTCTTCTTTTTCTTTAGCTAAAGCAACAAGTTCTTTTTCCACTTTTTTATTATCAGATTCTTTGACTTCTTTGCTTCTTGCTTGGTATTCCTTATTAATCTTTTTCTTTTTATTTTTAAATTCTTCTTTTAATTCTTCAAGTATGCCTATTTTTAGATCGTGTTGAACACTAATAATAATAAAATTTGCAAAATAAATAACTTTTTCCAAGGACTGAGGAGCTACCCCAAGTAATGTTCCTATTCTGGAAGGTACACTTCTGAGAAACCAAATATGTGTAACCGGAGAGGCTAAATCAATATGCCCCATTCGTTCTCGACGAACAATGGTTCTGGTTACCTCTACTCCACACTTATCACAAACTATGCCTTTATAGCGAATTTTTTTATACTTTCCGCAATAACACTCCCAATCTTTAGAGGGGCCGAAAATCTTTTCGCAAAAAAGACCATCTTTTTCCGGTTTTTGAGTACGATAGTTAATTGTTTCCGGTCGTAAAATCTCTCCATGAGACCACCCTTTTATTACCTCCGGAGAAGCAAGCCGTAGTCTAATAGCGTCAAAATCCATTGACCTAATTAAGTTTTGCATAAAATTAGTATATTATTTTATTTTTTAACTAAATTATTTATTTTCCTTATCTTTGGAAGAACCTTTAATATCTCTTCCTTCTTTTAAAAGCTCAACATCAAGCCCAAGTCCTTTGAACTCTCTGACTAAAACATTAAAAGACTCAGGGATATTTACTTTTTGTATTTCTTCACCTTTAATTATTGACTCGTAAGCTTTGCTTCTACCGGGAACATCGTCTGACTTAATGGTAAGCATCTCCTGTAAGATATGAGCAGCGCCATAGCCTTCAAGCGCCCAAACTTCCATTTCACCAAATCTTTGTCCACCAAACTGAGCTTTACCACCAAGAGGTTGTTGAGTAATAAGCGAGTAAGGACCAATTGAACGTTGGTGAATTTTATCCTCAACCATATGGTTAAGCTTTAACATATATTTATAGCCAACAACTGTTTTGTCATCAAATCTATCGCCTGTTCGGCCGTCATATAAAGTTAATTTTCCATCTTCCGGGTAACCGTATTTTTTAAGTTCAGCTCTAATAATATGTTCCGGGATACCATCAAGCGGAGGAGTAGCTACTTTATAATCACCTGCCTGAGCCGCCAAACCTAAATGAGTTTCAAGTAATTGACCCAAGTTCATACGAGAGATTACTCCCAAAGGCGATAGAATAACATCGATTGGAGTACCGTCTTCAAGGCAAGGCATATCTGCAACCGGTACAATTTTGGAAACAACTCCTTTGTTACCATGACGACCGGACATTTTATCTCCCACCTGAATTTTTCTTAGGTTTGCCACTGAAATTTGGATTGTTTTAATAACACCGGGCTGTAATTTATCTCCGTCTGCGCGAGAGAAAATTTGAATAGCAACAATTTTACCGTGTTCACCGTGTTCTAAAACAAGCGAAGTGTCCCGAACGTCTTTGGCTTTTTCTCCAAAAATTGCTCTAAGCAGTTTTTCTTCGCTGGATAGCTCGGTTTCTCCTTTTGGTGTAATTTTACCAACTAAAATATCTCCGGACTTAACTTCAGCCCCGATTCTTACAACTCCTTCATCGTCTAGGTTTTTTAATTTTTCTTCACCAATATTTGGAATGTCTCTGGTAACAATTTCAGGACCAAGTTTTGTGTCGCGAACATCGATTGAATAGTTATTAATATGAATTGAGCTGTAGAAATCATCTTTTACCAATCTCTCTGAAATAATAATCGCGTCTTCATAGTTATAGCCTTCCCAAGACATAAACGCTACCAAAATATTTCTACCAAGAGCAAGTTCTTTACCTTCAATTGACTGACCGTCTGATAGTGCTTGACCTTTTTTAACGTTTTCTTCAATCTCAACTATTGGATGCTGATTAATACAAGTGGATTGGTTTGATCGTACAAATTTTGATAGATCGTAAACATCCAAATCTCCTTTGCTGTTTAGTATCTCAATTTTATCGGCAGAAACCGCTGACACTTTTCCGCTTTCTTTTGTTCTGACAACATGACCGGAGTCAAGAGCGGCTTTTTCTTCCACACCTGTTCCAACAAAAGGAGCTTGTGGGCTTACTAACGGAACAGCTTGGCGTTGCATGTTAGTTCCCATTAAAGCTCTAACCGCATCGTCGTGCTCTAAAAAAGGGATTAAAGATGTTGCAATAGAAACAATCTGTTTTGGGGAAACATCCATAAAATCAACCTTGGAAACATCGTCAATATCCGGTACCCCGTATTTTCTAACCTCTACTTTGTCTTCTAAAAAATAACCATCTTTGTCAATTTCAGAGGTCGCGGTTGTAATAATCATTTTTTCTTCTTCAAATGCGTCTAGGAAAAGTATTTCATCTGTTACTATTGGTTTTATGGCAATTGTTTTTAAATCTTTTATTTTGCTTAATTCTTTTGCTTTAGCTGAAGTAATTTTTTCATTCTTTTTTAAAACAACTTTAGCTCCTGATTTTATATCTTCTCTAGCGATTTTATCAACGGTTATCTTCGGATCATTTTTTATATCGTGTAAAACTTTTCTATAAGGAGTCTCTAAAAATCCATATTCATTAATATGAGCATAACTTGCCAAATGACCAACCAATCCAATGTTCGGTCCCTCCGGAGTGGCGATTGGACAAATTTTCCCATAGTGAGTTCTATGTACGTCACGAACTTCAAAACCGGCTCTTTCTCTGGTTAATCCGCCCGGCCCCATGGCAGACAGTCTTCTTTTATGTTCAAGCTCTGCTAAAGGATTTGTTTGATCCATAAACTGACAAAGCTGAGAAGACATAAAAAACTCTTTAACAGCAGAGATGAGCGGTCTGGAGTTAATTAAACGAGCCGGAGTCATATTTGTTTCATCAAGCGTACTCATTCGGTCTCTGATAATTCTTTCCATTCTAACAACTCCGATTCTAAATCTGTTTTGAACCAACTCACCGATAGTCCTGATTCTTCTGTTTCCAAGATGATCGATGTCGTCGGCTTCTTTTTGAGATATGTTTAAACTGATAATTTCTTCTACAATGTCAACTAAATTTTGGGGATCAAAAATTCTGTTTTCTTTAGTAATCGGTAGATCTTTATTAAAGCGTCTGTTTAATTTGTATCGTCCTACTTTTCCAAAATCATATCTATCAAAATTAAAAAACATGGCGTTAATTAACGATCTGACATTATCGATACCCGCTAAATCCCCCGGCCTGATTCTTTTATAGACCTCCATTAGACCTTCATCCTCACTTGTGGTAATATCTTTTTTCAAAGTGGCTTCAATATAATTAAAGTCCGGATGAGTTTCTACTTTTTGAAAAAGCTCTTTTATTTCTTCGTCGGTGCTATATCCAAAAGCTCGCAGTAAGGAGGTAACAGCGATTTTTCTTTTCCGGTCAATTTTAACCCAAATAACATTGTTAATATCTGTTTCAATCTCAAGCCAGGCTCCTCTGTTTGGAATAATTTTTGCTCCGTAATAGTTTTTTCCTTTTACATTTTCTGAAGAGAAGAATACTCCTGCACTTCTAATAAGTTGAGAAACAATTGCTCTCTCAATACCATTTATAATAAAAGTCCCTGTTTCAGTCATTAATGGAATATCTCCCAGATAGATTTCCTGTTGGCTAAGTTTTTTGCCGTCTTTTTTAAGTTCAATGTCAACTCTCATCGGAGATTCGAAGGTAACATTTTTTTTGCGACTAGTGAGTTCGTCGAACTTTGGTTCATCAAAGTAATACTTTAAAAAAGAAAGCTCCAGTTTTTGTCCCCCGAAATCTTTAATCGGTGAAATTTCTTCAAAAATTTCTTTTATCCCCTGATCCAAAAACCATTTATATGATTCTTGTTGAACCTCTACCAGATCCGGCAAAGGAATAGCGTCTTTTTTGTTTTTTAGAGTTGATTCATACTTTCTTTTTTTACCTGGAAGATTTGTTTTTTCATCTTCTTGGTAAGCAAAAAAAATACGATCCTTAATTTTTTGTTTAGCCATAAAATTTATAAATTATATTTTAAAAAACACAAAAATGACTCATCTTTCCAAACAGAAAGACGAGTTTTTGAATAAAAACAGTAAATTTAAGTTATTTTTTTCATTACGCTTTTTTTTACCTCCTTGTAATTAAGCGCCCTGCTGTCTCTTGTGACTTGTACAACAGGTATCAAAAAGTTAATTTTATTAAACCACACAATAAAAACCCTGTCAAATTCTTAACCTCTTAAAATTCCATTTTCCATATTATATACTTCTTTAAAGTTTAGTTTTTCCATCATTTCCAACATTATTTTGCTTCGACTCCCTGTTCTGCAGTAAATTAAGTATGTTTTGTCTTTGTTTAGATTTTCCAGTTCAGAAGAAAAATTTGGTGAATAAAAATCAAGATTAATAGAATTGTTTATATTTCCGGCGTGAAACTCCATTGGTGTCCGACAGTCAATAATCACAAAATTTTGGTTATCTTTATTGCTTTCTATTATTTTCTCACTCTCTTCATAGCTGATATTTTTTGTCATAAAACAATATTTTGTGGTTTGTTTGCTGAAAATTTATTAATATTGCTCGCGGTTGTTTCTAAAATTCTTTCTAATGCCTCTTGGCTGTAAAAGCCAATATGCGGAGTAAAAACAACATTTTCTTTGTTTAGTAAAATATGATCTCGAGCTAAATCAGCTAAAATATCGGACTTTTTTGCGTCGTATAATAACTGTTTTTCTTCTTTAATCAGTTCCTCCCCCTCTAAAACATCCAGCCCTGCGCCTGCTAAAATCTTTTTATCAAGCGCTTCAATTAGCGCTTCGGTCTCTATAACATCTCCTCTGGCGGTGTTAATTAGAACAGCTCCTTTTTTAATCAAATTAATATTATTTTTGTTTATAAGGTGATAGGTGTGTTTATTGGATGGCAAATGAAGTGAAATTATATCAGATTTATTTAAAAGTTTTTCTAAAGAAGCATATTTAAACCCTAAAACTTCAGATACTAGTCGATTTTGATTAACATCATAAACAATAACGTTCATTCCAAATCCTTTAGCGATTCTAATTACATGAAGCCCAATACTACCGGCGCCAACCACGCCTAAAGTTTTTCCTTGCAAGTCAAAACCCTTAAGTCCGTCGATAGAATAGTCATGTTGAACAGTTTTAACATAGGCTTTATGAATATTTCGCGATAAAGCCAAGATTAAACCAAAAGTATGCTCAGCCACAGTGTTCTCGCCATAATAAGGAACATTGGACACAGCGATTTTTTTCTTTTTGCTTGTCTTGAGGTCAATATGATCAAATCCGGTTGAACGTGTAGCAATAAATTTTAATTTTGGCAATTTAGAGATAATTTTTTTATCAACCTCAGAATAAATAAAAACAGAAACAACCTCAAAGTTTTTAATTTTATCAACATTTTCCAAACTTAACTCTTCCTTGAAAAACTCAAGTTGATGTCCCTTTAATTTCTTCCTTAAAAAGGGCTTTTCCCACCCTTTAATTTCAAAAAATGCAATTTTCATATACACATACCCACTGTCATCCTGAGCGAGCGGAGCGAGTCGAAGGATCTAGAAGATTTACTTACTAATTTAAGTTAAACCGTAAGCCAAATAGATTCTTCGACTCCACTTCGTTTCGCTCAGAATGACAAAAAGATTATTTTTTTAACTCTTTAAATTTTTTGTTAAACACTTCATATAATAAAGCCCAATAAGTTGAAATAAAATAGAGAAACCAACAATCCAAACGCTGGCTTCATGAAAAAAATCATGAACAATTTTAGGAAAAATTACAGACAAAAATCCAACACTAAGACTGGCGCCGCAAACAGGCGCGCCAATCCCGCAAACCTGAAGAGCCGAAAAACCAAGCACAGTCGCAAGAAAACTTAAAAATGAGCCTTTATAAGTTCGCGCTGAGACAACTTTTTCTTTTATGCTTCTAACTAAACACGTCAAAGTAAGCGCAAAGGTAGTCATAAAAGTAATTGCCAATACATAATAAACCCCATTAAAAACAGTATCCGGAATCAAAAAATAACTACCAATAAAGGTAATCAAAAAAACGCTTTTACAGTAATTACTTTGAAAAACTTTTTTAAAATTCATAAGAAAATACTAAGTTTAAAAAAATTTTATTTAATATCAAATCAAAATCTTTTATTATGATAAGTTTTCTAATTGTCTGTTTTGTCTTGATTGATGAAAAGAACCGTTTTCATCATTTCTTCAAATAACCTATTTTCTGGCCCTTTAACAGCCTCAAACATATAACAACCCAAATCATTTTTATGTAGATAAACACTAGGCTCCAGCATTCCTGTAAGATTATATTTTTTAAATTCTAAATCGTTTATTTTAACATCCCCTTTGTATATATTTTGCGGTAATAATTTGTCGCAACTATCCCCCTTAAAAATATTAAACCTTTCTCCGGGGTGATCTTGAGAAATTGCGAAATTTTTTTCTCTTTCTTCTATTTTATATGTTCCGTCATTTGGATATTTTATACTCACTCCAACCTCCTCATTCCGATAAGTTTTCCAACCAGCTGTTTCGTTTTGATCAATAAATTTAAGAGTTTCTTGCCAGGTTTTATCTTCGCTACCCATTATAGCGTATTGTCCTATATCAAAAAAGACATATCTATCAGAGTAAGTAGAATTTGCCATAAAATATCTTATTCCGTTTGTTTCTGAGTACTGTTTCGGACAATTTTTATTGTTGTTCCACCATGGCAAATCAGAATCAACGACTATTGGAAAAGAAATAATTCCATATTCAAGGCTATTATTTGGCCTGTTTATTTTTTCAAAAAAACATTTTTCGGATGAATAATCTTTCAAAAAATCTTCCTCAATAGATTCTTTTAATGTTTTATTTTTATCTTTATTAAAAATTTCTACTGACTGATCACCACAAACTATTACTTTATTGTTTTCTTTTTTTATTTCACATTTTTTTTCGTAGCTAAATTTTACCCCTAGCTCTTTGTCTTCGTACACAGCCCATTTATCTTCTTTGATAAAATTAATAGTTTTAATAATTTCCCTGGCGATATCTTCGTCTGTTCTAAAGTCAAAACTATAGTAATAATCATCTATAATCCAAGCAATAGTAGTCGGAGATAACACTCCACAAATAGAGTACTCTATAGACTCGCTTGAAGCTTTCTTGAATATAATTTTTTTTCTGTCTCCTCTTTTAACACAGCCCGGATTATTATTCTCTGCCTTACTTAAATAGTTTTCTAGTTCATCTAAAGAAAAATATTTATTGTCCTTGGTTAAGGTTATACCGCAAAATTCTCCTTCAGCAGAATTTTTTCCAAGATACTCTGGGTTGCATACTGCTATTTCGTTTATGCTTTTTTTTAATGTCCAATTTTGCGGATAATTAAATTCTATACCCAATTTTTCGTTACGATAAGTTTTCCAGTCAGATGTATTAATCTCTGATTTTTTCTTTTGCTCTTTTTTCGGTTCGCACCAAGATAGACTTGATTCGCACCCCATCCCATTGCATTTAAAGTCTAGTTGGCATTTACCATTAATACATTCTTTATAACTATTCTCTTTCATAAGTTTCAAAGACGACAAACAACAACTTTGCCCCGCGCATTTTTCCTCCAGTAAGTCATAGTAATCTTTTTCAACCTGATCCTTCGACTCTTGCACTGTTTGATAATTATTTTTTTCAGATATTTTACTTAAATAAAAATAACCAGCCACAACTAACCCAATAATAATTATCAAAAACAAAATTACCCCAACAATTAAATGCCGCTTTTTATTTTTTGTTCTTGATTTTTCTTTTTTTAAAACTTCTTGAACTCTTTGATTAAAATCATCGTAACCCTGTTGATCGTTTTTGTTATTAAACATAAGAAAACTTTTTTAAATATTTTATTTTTTTACATAATATCATAAAAAAACCGTTTAAACAACAAAAAATAAAAGTTGTAAAAAAATGCGACCGCACATTTTTACAACTTTTTTAAAGATAGACCGAATACATAAAATGTCTTTAATTGACTTATAAACTTACAAATCAAATCTTTTCTTAAAAAGTAAGTCATTGCTTATTTTGTCAACTACCATCAAAACTACAAATTTGGCAATTTCCAGGCGCTTGATAATATTTTGGATTTCTTCAAAATTGTCATATGGGCTTATCCAGACGCTGTTTTGGCATTTTTCAAACCCAAGGTCTATTAAAATATTTCGCAAATAATTACGCAACTCTTTTTTCTTTTCTGGAATATCAAAAATAACAATTCTCCATTTCTTATCCCATTTTTCATTTTCTTTTTTTATTTTACCTTTGGCTATTAATAATTTTTTCAAGCCTTTTAAAGTAAACCCTTTTTTATTAATATATTTAAACCTTTTCAAGTGATAAATTTGAGCATAAATTCTTTTCTGCTCTTTTTTGTCTTCAATTCTTCTCCTTTTTTCGTTATAATAATCATCATACCAAGCCCCACTTCTATTGATATTAACCTTAAGGATTCGTTCTAAATTATCAGCTAAATCCGTAATTAGTTCTTCAAGGTCAATTTTAACAGGCATATTTGTGGCTTATTATAAAGTTGTAAAAATGTGCGGTCGCATTTTTTTACAACTTTACGATTATAATTATGATACAATAAACCGAAATAACGGTCTTAAATATGAATAAGTTTATTTACATTGTATTTATTATAGTATAGTTTTATAGATATGACAAAAACTGAAATTATAAAAATTAATTTGCAGAATCCGGAGAAGGATAAAATTAAAAAAATCGCCAAAGTTATTAAAGTTGGTGGGGTTGTTGTTTTTCCGACCGACACTGTTTATGGATTGGGTGGTGATGCTTTGAATAAAAAAACAATTAAAAAAATCTTTCAAATTAAAAAAAGAGCGTTAAATAAACCGCTCCTTATTAATATCGCTAGAAAAAAGGATTTAAAAAAATATGTAAAAAAAATTCCAAGTACTGCCAAGCCTTTAATAAAAAACTTTTGGCCCGGACCACTCACAATAATATTTGAAAAATCAGAAATTATCCCAAACGAACTAACCAATAATTCCCCCTACATCGGTATCAGAATTCCAAACAATAAAATTACTTTAAAATTAATAAAAGAAATTAATTCCCCTCTTATCTCAACAAGCGCTAATGTCTCCGGCAAGGCAACTCTAAATAATATAGAAGATATTATAAAAACCTTCAAAGATAGCGTTGATATTATAATAGACGGAGGCAATACAACTACAAATAAAGGCTCCACAATAATAGATCTAACAAAAGAAAAACCCCTTATCCTAAGAAAAGGGGCAATAACAGACACAAAACTAATAGATTGTCTTGTTTAAATTAAATAATTAAATTATTTTTCAAAGTAATCTTCAATTACTTTTTCAGCTAAAAGTTTAAAGCGATCAAGCCCTGCTATAGCCTGTGGTTCATCCCGGTCAATGCGTCGCTCAGGAAATCCGATGTCTATATCTCCTGCCTTTTTGTCTATTCCCTGATCCTTTCTCCATTGCAAAAGCGCCCTGGTTGGATCCACTCCTTTATAATAAACAATTTTTGAAGGTTTTTTTGTTGGATTTTTCGCAAAATGTTCCTCCCAAAATTCTTTAGAATTTATCGTATCCTGCGCTTCTAAAAATAAAATACTTTTATCTTCCAATGCTTTATCTATACTTAAATCAACTGAATGACCTGGATACTTTATTCCTTTTTCTTCACTCTTTTTCTCTTGAGAAAAATATTGTGAATTATCAAGAATAGCGGATTGTAGTCGTTGATCAGATATGCCAAATTCTTGTTTTAATAGCTGACGAAACGGTTCCAATTTTTTTAATTTTAATGATGCCATGGCTTGCGCATCACCACCATATCGAGTAAGTTCCCAAAATACTTTCGAAAGTTGTTTTTCAAAATTATAAAAATCCGGTGAATCTACTACATGTCTAATTGCGTCTTGATAGTCAGAATTTTCAATCGGGTTGTTATTTTTATCAAGCTTATATCGCGACCCGGTTTTTTTGTCCACTTTTGCTTCTTCGGGAATAAAAATAATTCCGGCGTTTAAATCCATACCCCTTTCTTCATTTGCCCAAACCCATTGATCATTCCAATAATCACCACGACTCATCTCGTCTCCTAATTGACCGCTAAAATAATATTGTGAGGCAACATGGGCAGAAGGATAAGTAATAAAAATCTCATTCCCCTTTTCAGATCCATAATATGTATCAGCGACTTCTTCTGTGGCAAAATGGATAGCCGCCCTGTCTACATAAGTTCCAGGCTCTCCCTGTCTTCCAAACCCACCTTCTGTAGTTATGAAAGCAAGAGATTCTAAGGCTTCTTCTTTGTTTTTAAACATGTTAAGCTCAAGAAATTTTACAAGAGCTTGTTCCTTTTCGTTTTCAATTAGATAAACACCAAGAGGTGAACGCAATCTTCCGTCTTCAACCATTTTCATAAAACCGCCAAAGTAAGCGCCCTTACCTGCGGTATGATGCATATGTCCAACATGATCACGAATCCCCTGTCTTGTAACGTGGGTAACCATTTCGCGTGGAAATCTTTTAAGTAAAAGCGTGTAATCTTCAAGCGACAGCGAAGCTAAATTTTCCTCAGAAAAATATTTTATAATATCTTCTTTTGAATACTCGCTCCTTGCCCACTTTTCTTCTTGTTCTTTATAAAAATTATCCAGCATTGCCCTGACACCCTCTATTCCCGATGGCGTTTCTTGTGATTTCAACTTTTCAGAAACTGTCTGTAATTCAGTAATCCCTTTATCTTGCTGTTGTTTTAATTTCTCGTACGTTCGCTGTCCAACGACGGCATCGGCTCGAACCTTTTTTAACTTAAAATAATTTAACAGCTCCTTAAATCCTGAATTGGAAAGCTCGGTAATTTCGCTTTCCAATTTGCGGATAGCTTCCAGTTTTTTATCCAAAGATTTTTCGCGTTCACCGGTAGTTTCTTGCAATTCAGAGCGTCTTTCCGTTTGAGCCCTTTTTTCGGTAAAGTGTTCTGCTCGCTTAGCCCTAATTGTCTGAGCAGTCTGTTGTCGTTCTTCCGGCGATTTTTCTTTAGAAAAGTCTCTTATAAATTTTGGTGTTTTATCCATAGGTTTTGCCTAATTAATTCTGTTTATATTATATCTTAAAAAATTATATTAATAAAGTAAAAAGGGAAGAGTATTATTCTTCCCTTAGGGTTATTTGCTATCCATGGGCGGCAATAAGCACTTTATTGTTCCGGCCATCATCATAAAATACCTTACGAGTTTTATGAACAACCGAATGAAAAACAACTAAATACGCCCATACGGCCATTGGACCGGTAAGTACAACCTCTTCAATGTTAATATCCATTGTGGCGATATTTCTGCCTACAATATTAACTGCTTCTTCCACCGGAGTAATTAGATTTAACCGTCCAGCCACTTCGGTAATCTCGCAACCATTATATAGGTTAGTGTTTGTGAGACCGAGATTAATAGTCTTAACAACCATTTTGTCACCTCTTTATTATTTATTTTACGCTGACTATTTACCAAGGAGCAACGATATCTCCTTTTTCAATACAACGAAAAAACTATCTCCGCCATTTTCTCGCTACATCGTCAAGTTTACTCTGGAAATAGGCATCAGAGTGTTCGTGTCCGGTCATATCGGACACTTTGTCCTCTCTAATTGAAGCGTAATCCCCAACAGGAAGTTTGGACCCTACATTTTTTCTAGCTATCATGCAACTACCCATCCCATTGGTATACCGCATGTACTCAACGGTAAAAGAGGTTTTTATAGTCTCAAAATTAACCCTGACTTTGATACTATTAATTTTGTTTATGTTCGCAAACTCGAACACAAACATTGCGATAGGCTTGAACTGGTGTAACATGCACCAACTATTATGGGCGTTAAAATTATTCTCTTCCCTCCATGGGAGGGTAGTTAAAAACTCCCTTAATTCTTTTTCCATTTGTTCCTCCTCTCCGATATTTTATTCCCTCGGCAGCGGGGTTTTGGGTTTTTAAAGAACTTTTACTTCCTCTAAGTCTACTTCACCGATTGAAATAAACTTGGAAAAAGTGGGAATTTTTGAACTTATGGTATTCCCAAACCATATTGTAAACGCTAACGTGGTTTACTTGTAATAATTTTGACTTGAAATTATCACACCGTCGCTGTTTTCGCATAAAGCGGATTAGAATCGGTTTACTCATTCCCGATTCAGCGATGCTTGTTTATTTATATAGCGTAGCTGTACGGATTTCTCCTGCAAGCTCTGCGCTTGACGACAAGAAGTCTAGCCTCTTTTTCTCTTTCGAGAATAAGGATAATCTTCATCCTGAGAATAAAAATCATCCCTGTCGTCGTTCTCTATCAGATTGCTATGTCTGCAATCTTTGCAGACATGCTTGTAGTGTATCTTTGTACGATACATGCAATCCCGAAGAGGGAATTGGCAATGGTCCTTTTTCCAAGTCATAACCACCTCCAAAGAGTTAACGCACTCTAAAATATCTCTTTATTCCCAAAATTTTAACCCGCGTCACCAAGTTTTATATTTGGTATTCAGAAACATCCTTTCGCGCCGACGTTTCATCAAGGTACAGCCGGAACCCGTTTTTGTTGAAGCGGGTGAAAACAAAAATTGCTTCCACCCGTAAATAACCTAGCTCTTACTTTTTATCAATAAGAGCTTCAAGAATTTTGCCCCAGTCTTTACCGTACTCAGCAAAATCCGTACCAGTCCCATCGCATCTCCAGCACTTATATTTTTCATCATCGCGTTTTATGCTGCCAGCCCCGCTACAGCCTGAACACTCACGCTCAGTGCCGTTTATGCCAACTGTTGAAATACAGTTGGTAAATATAGCTTTTGCTCCATCAATTTGAAATTGATGATAATTCAAATTATCAAGCATGGCTGAGGTTGGATGGTGATGATGATTCATGTCTGTAGCAACGGCTACAAATTTAGCACCGCTCTTTGCGGCCTCTAACGCGAGCGCCCATCCTACGGGCATTACCTTGCCAACATGCCTCAAGCCTTCACCACCTTGCGCCATTTTTCCTGCCGGCATAAGAAGATCGCACAGGACTGCGTCCCAAAAAGGGTCTGTTTCATTTTTGTTTAAGCCTGGCCAATTCGTGCCGTCAATCTCATGCTCCTCAGCCCTCCTTAGAAGCTCTTTTTCATAACCTCTTTTGCTTAAGAGATTATAAGCTTCGTCATGAGATGAACATGTTGTTAGCGCATGTTCGCCACCCAAAGTCTGCTCTGCCGCCTTAAGGTGCCTCTCGTTGTCATCAATTACTAAAATATTCATAACATTTCTCCAGCCCCTGAAATACCCCGAGGCACGGGTTAGCCACGATATGCAGCTTTTTTTGAATTGGCAGTGTCGGCTTGCCAGGCCCCCGGGAGCTGCCCCTGAGTATTACAAGTCCGGTTTAAAGTCATGGACGTGGACTGATCTGCAAACCCTATACCGGCTCAGGATCCGGATGTAACCAAATGTCACATTGATCGCAAATGTCATAACCTTCAGCTACTTGGTTGTGACATCCTTTGCTGGCGCAGATTACCGGAGTGATTGTTGCCAAAAACTCCGGATGTGCTTGTTGTTTTAGCACCGCCAATCGGCGACGCCTCCTCATGTTATTATCCTTATCGGACATGGCAACACCTCATTATTTAGTTTTAAAGAACTTCCTCTAAGTCTACTTCACCGATTGAAATAAACTTGGAAAAAGTGGGGAATGTTTATTGAGCCTCCCCCTTAGTTAAATAGTTTTTGTAATGAACATCTAATCTTTATTATTCTTACAATATCACAAAGCAAATAAACTGTCAGTAAAAATGTAAAAAATGTAAATTTTTATTAAAATTTATTTTATTACCTCGTTTTTTTAGCTTAAATATTGACAAAATTGATATATATAGTATAATATAAAAAATGACCCTTCTGTCGACAAAATTAAAAAATACTAAATAATTAACAAAAAAATTTATGCTATTAAAAACATTACAAAAAATCGGGCTTAATGAAAAAGAGGCCAAGGTTTATTTGGCCTCCCTGGAATTGGGCGAAACAAACATACAAAGGATCTCCAAAAAATCAGGGGTAAAAAGAACAACTGTTTACGATATATTGGAATCGTTAAAAAAAAGAGGGCTAATCAGCACCTTTAAAAAAAATAAAAAAATCTTTTACTATGCGGAATCGCCAAAATCCCTAGACAAAGACCTTGATGAAAAAAAAGAATTATTAAAACAGGCCATGTCGGAGCTAATGTCAATTTCCAATCTCATAGATAAAAAGCCGAAGATTAGATACTTTGAACATGTCGAGGGAATAAAAGAAGTTTATTTGGACACATTAAACTATCCGGAACAAGAAATGGTTTCATGGATCGCTGAAGAAGCTTTTTATAATTTTGATGTTGATTTTTTAAATAGCTATTATCATCCCAAAAGATTAAAGAAAAAAATTTGGACAAGAGAAATCGCCTCTGATGATCCGGAAACTCAAAAATATAAAAGAGATGATGAAAAAAGCCTAAGAAACACAAAACTATTATCAGCAGAAGACTTCCCTTTGGATGTAAGTATAAACCTGTACGGAAAAAATAAAATCGGCATTATGTCGTTTGACGAAGAAATAGGCATAATAATAGAAAGTGAAAAAATTTATGTTACATTGAAAAGTATGTTTGAATTTGCTTGGGGTAAATTATAAATTTTCGAAATAAAAAACAAATAAAAGATTTTTATAAAAGAAAAAGCGGTTAGGAGAGTTCTAACCGCTTATTTTATTTAGGTTAATTTAAATTAATGAGCATACTTTGGTTCCGGAGGATTTTGTTTTCCGCACTTGGTGCAAATTTCAACTATTAAACCCTCGGTTCTTTTGATTGGTGCTTTGCAACACCGACTTTTTTCAATTATAAGCCCTCCAACTTGATGATACGGATTTGGCCCTGGACAAATATTTTTAAGTATTTTGCTTAAACATTTTTTACAAATACATGCCCTAATTTCGTCTTCCTCTAAATCATTTTTGCATTGGCTACACATCCATCTTATCGACATTTTACTTCTCCCTAATTTTATTTATTTTTTTTAATTTTACACCCCTGACAAATTTATTTTTTTAGTTTTTTTATGTTAACATCTTGCAAAATTTTTGTAAAATAAATTAGTGGAATTTTTTATTTTAAGTAAAAAAAAGAGGACGACTAGGTGTCGTCCTTTGGGTTTGGGGTTATTGTTTAACGCAACTTAAAATGTTGCGTTCTTACTTTTTTGATCTCCATTTCCGGGTCGCAATTTATACATGCCCCGAGGAAAATTAACCGACCCTTTAAATGATTGCCGGAAAGCAAGGATTTGGCCGCCCTATGAATATTAGTGACCTTTTCGTACTCTTGTAAAAAATGCGTTGTCCCGCACTGGTCACAGATTACCCTACCCTGTTTTTTTACTTTTTTAACACATGAGGCACAAAGCCCCTCCCTTCTGTTGATTTCTAGAAAACATACCATACATTCGTACGTTTTCCTTTTTACCGATATCGGTAATTGAAACAACTTTCCCATGAAAATACCTCCTATTTATTTAACTGTTTAAATTCTAGTGGTACTTTAGTAATTTCATTTTGCTCTTTTAACATTTTATCTCGTTCTACTTGGTCTCCTTTTATTTTGTCTACAATTTTATCTGCTATTGTTTTTATATATTTTAAATATTCTTCTTTTTCAAATTTAGAATCAGGTATCTCTCTTATTATGAGATCTGCCGCATAAGTATCCTTATTTTTATTCAAGGTGGCGTCCATTGTAATTATAGTATCACCATACTGGATAAAACCGTCTACTTTATGACAATAGTCAAGCGGTGTATGTAAGGATGAGTAAAATTTCACCTCACCATACTCATCATCTTCTAGCATTTTTTCTTTAGATAAGAAGTCAACTACTGTGGCATGAATATCGTTAGCTATAGCTGACTCCGGATCGGTCGGATCTCCAACCTGTACCTCTTTAGCGAATTTTAAAGACTCATCGTAAGATAAATAACCATCATTTTCTTCCGCCTTTTTATATAAGTCCCTAAATACTTTGCTTTTAGGATTTTCTCTAGTTAGACCAAAAACATACTCCTCGAATTGTCTACCGGTCCAGCCTGACCCTTGGTTTGGATTGTACATATTTTTTACAGATTAATAATAATAGCTTAGTTTCTAATTTTTGTCAAGGCAGACACTTAGCGCAGAACGATTTAAATAAATGTGTGCTTAAATATCTATCGCCTCGGTCGGGTAATATTGTTATAATATTGCCTGATTTTATTTTTTTAGCAATTTTTAGAGCGCCAACCACTGCTGCTCCGGAAGACATTCCAACGAACAAGCCTTCTTTTTGGGCGAGTTGCTTTGTTACTCTAAAAGCTTCTTCGTCTTTGACTGTAATTTTATCGTCCAGCATACCAAGATTGTAAATCCCCGGAACAATTGACTCTTCCATATTCTTTAGTCCTTGAATTGTATGATTTTTAGTTGGCTCTATCCCGATAATTTTAATTTTCTTATTTTGCTTTTTTAAATATTTCCCTGTTCCCATAATAGTTCCAGTTGTGCCAAGCCCGGCTACAAAATAATCTATCTTGCCTTTGGTTTGTTTAAAAATTTCCGGCCCGGTTGTTTTGTAGTGAGCTAAAATATTCGCCTGACTTTCAAACTGATTAGGCATATAATATTTTTGTGGGTTTTTCTTTAAAATTTCATGCGCTTTTTTAATTGAACCATCGGTTCTAAATTTTCCGGGAGTAAGCACGGCTTCAGCTCCAAACGCCTCCAGAGTTCTTCGTCTTTCTATACTAACACACTCAGGCATTATCAGCTTTACCTTATAGCCCTTAGCCGCTCCAATCATAGCCAGTGAAATTCCGGTGTTCCCCGAAGTTGGCTCAAGAATAATTTTTCCTTTTTTAAGTTCACCGGATTTTTCCGCTGCTTCAATCATAAAAAGAGCTGTTCGATCTTTAATCGACCCGCCCGGGTTAGCGCCCTCAAATTTGGCAAATATTTTAACCTTGGAATTTTTATTTATATTTTTAAGCTCTATCAAAGGTGTATTACCAATTGAGCTTAGCAAAGTATAGTTTTTCATAATTTATTCCATGAACAAAAACAGCATCATCACTCCTATTCCTAAGATAAATGAAACAAGTTGGATAAAGGATTTTTTAACGCCCATTTCTTTATTTAATTCGGGGATTAAGTCTGAGCCGGCGATATAAATAAATCCACCGGCAGCGAAGGGAACTAGAAATAAAGTAATATTTTCTACAAAAGAAGCGAGTATCAAAGCAACGATTACTCCAAAAATAGCTGTTAAAGCTGTTAAAAAATTAAAAAGCAAAGCTTTTCCCTTTGAGAATCCCCCGTGTAAAAGTACTCCGAAGTCACCTATTTCTTGAGGGATTTCGTGCAGAGCAACCGCTATTGTTGTGGCTATCCCCGCTGGGATACTCATCATAAAGCTTGCTCCAATAATAAGCCCGTCTATAAAATTATGCACCGCGTCTCCGAATAAATTCATAAAAGCAAACGGATGCGGATGATCATCGCTGGTTGGAATATGACAATGACGCCAATGAATAAATTTTTCTATAATAAAGAAAAAAATTAATCCAGAGAGAACAGCTAGCGAAATATTCATTCCAAAGCCATGTTCCTCAACAATCTCCGGCAATAAATGCAAAAAGGCTCCACCGAAAAGAGACCCGGCAGAGAAACTAACCAAATAAAGTAAAATCTTTTTTAAATTTTCTATCCTAAGCGAAAGCGTAAAAAGTCCAACAAAAGAAATTAAGCTCACAATAAATACGCTCACTAGAGAATAAATCCAAACTTGTAACATATAACAATATACTTACACAAATAATTTATTTTGTACAGAATTGATTATGATCTTTTTTGTAAAGTAGGTTTTGGAGATTGTTGTACGCTCCTATTTTTTAATAAACAAAATTTCTTAAAATAAATGACCTTTAAAATTTCTGTTTTTCCCATAGTTTGTAAAACTTTCCTTTTCGCGCAATAAGCTCATCAAAAGTACCTACCTCTAAAACTTCGCCCTTATCCATAACTACAATCCTATCCATTTCTTTGATGGTTGAAAGGCGATGGGCGACTACAATGACTGTAATATCTTGAAAAAAAGTATGCAGTGTTTCTTGAATTTTTTTCTCTGATTCAATATCTAAATGTGAAGTTGCTTCGTCAAGCAATAAAATTTCCGGTTCTCTGTAGATTGCCCTAGCAATTCCTACTCGTTGTTTTTCGCCACCGGAAAGTTTAATTCCCTTCTCGCCAACTAAAGATTTAACACCTTTTGGAAGTTTATAAGAAAAATCTTTTACATGAGCAATATCTAATGCTTTTTGTAAAAGTTTTTGATTTTTTCCTGTTTGTGAAAGGGTGATATTTTCTTCCAACGAAAGGTTAAAAAGCTCTGTTTCTTGTGGAACAACCGCGACTTTTTCCATATAAGATGATCTTTTAATATCATGAAGCGAATTTTTGTCGAACATGATACTTCCTCCATAGTCATCGTACAATTTTAAAATTAATTTAAAAAGTGTTGATTTGCCGGTACCGGAAATTCCTACAATGCCGATTTTTTCTCCTTTTTTAATTTCTAAAGAAAAATTTTTCAGTACTTTTTGTCCGCGATATGAAAAATTAATATTTTTAAGTGTTAATTTTTGCCAGTCTGGATTAAATAGTTTTGTTCCGGATTTTTCAACGGTTGGTTTTGTTCTTAAAATTTCTTTCATGCGAAACATAGCGATTTTGGCTGTCACAAACTCATTGTAGGTTGCGGCAAATTCGTAGGCTGATGCTTCTATTTTCCCAAAATACAAAATTACCATTGCTAAAATACCAACTTCTAGGTTTCCTTGAAAAATTTGCCATAGTGTAAAGACAACAAGAACAATACGAAAAAACTCTTGATAAAGATTTAAAGATCCTTCTCGAATTCGAAAGTAAAAAATTCGTTTTTTTATTTTTTCTGATAATCGCTGACTTATTTTTACTAAGAATGGATAAATTTTTTCGCCAATTCTAAGAGACTTTACTATGGATATGTTATTAATAGACTCAAAAGAGATCCCGCTAAAATTTTCCCATTCTAAATTGCAAATATGCGCCTGATCAACCGCTTTTTTTGTAAGATGATAAGAAAGAAGATAATAAGTAATAAAAAAGAGAATAAGCAGAACCGCAAAGAAAATGTTAAAAAAAGCAAGAATAATAACAATAGCGATCAAATTTATAGTCGATTTAACAGCTGTGTTGATATACATTCTAATAATACGCTTCAAACTTTCTCCGCCTTGTAAAATTTTTTGCATTTTATTACCGGTATTTTCTTTTTCATGCCAATCCATGTTGAGACTATAGAGATACCTGGTAGTATTTTTCCGAGCATCTATACCAATGTTTTCAGCTATTTGATAGATGTAATACTTACAAAGTTCATGAGTTATAAAATAATACAAGGCCACTACGGCAGTAGCACCAAGCAATTGCCAAACATAAAGAGTACTGTCCCCGCTTTGATAATTAGAAACAAAAGTAATAATTTCAGATAACACCCAGACAGGGAAAAGCCAAACAAGATCACTAGTTATTCTAATTATTGAACCAAGAAAAAACTTAGCTTTATACGGTTTTATAAAGCTCCAAACATCTTTTATAAGTTCGATGTTGGTATAATTTATGTGTTTTTTTAGATTTTTTTTAATCATATTTTTATTTTTTTAATAAATCCCAAATTAAATAAAACATAGACCTTTGACTTTGGGCAAGCTCCTTGCTTTCAATAACTATTGCCATCATTTCTTTTTTAAAAGAAAACATAGCGATTTTGTCACCCCAAATCATTATTAAACTGTGATGATCATAGCTCTTTGGAGAAATCTTTACTTCTCTCAATTCTTGTCGCCCGATTTTCTTTCTTTCTTGCGCTTTTAGCGAATCTTTTAAAATCGTTTTTACAGGTATTTTTTTCTTAATTCTATTCTTTAAAAAATTCGGCCAGTAATTGCCTAAATTTGCAAAATGGTCTTCAGCCGAGCTAAAGCCCAAAATTTCTTTGGCTTCATTTAAAACTTGTGCTAAAACAATTTTCATACCATCTGTTCCCTCGTAGAAATAGATTCCGGGCTTAGTTTTGCTGACATTATCTATTGATGCTAGCTTAGGCAAAATTTGCTCTAAAAGATTTTCTCTTTGTTTAATAATTATTTTTAACTCTTTCGGATTTACTGCTAAAAATCTTTTCTTCTTGCCCTCTGAAGCGGTTTTTATAATACCTTCTTTAATCATCTCGTCAATAACGTCATAAATAGTAGTACGCTTAACTTCGGATTTACGCGCTATTTCTTTAATGGAAGTTTTGCCCAATTCTAAACAGGCTAAATATATTTTAGCCTGTTTTTCATTTAAACCAACTTGTTGTAAAGCAGAAACAAGCATTCTCACTGTATTAAAAGTCGACATTCTCGACTACATTTATATTATAGCATAATATGATATTTTGTCAATGCTTAAGCAATATTTTACAATATTTAACAAAATATCATAATTTTATGTCGAAATACTTGACAAAATAATAAAGGTATGTTATACTGATTCATCAAGCTAAAAATAGTTTGAAGTTCATTGACAAACACTCACCTGCGAAAGGCCGCTCTCCTATTGTTGTCAGGGAGGCAGAAGTCGGAGCTACACTGCGTAAATGAGTTAAATTTTATGACAGTAAACCAAGGAAAGGAAAAAATGAAAAACAAAGGATTAAAAAGAGATCAAGAAATAAGAGAGACCGGAGTACTATTCAAAATTATTAATGTTATTAATGGTATGTTGCAAACAAAAAACGATCATCTCAGTAAATATATTCTGGTTATTATGTATTTTATGTCACATGACAAATATACAACAGCCAGGAGTATTGCAAATTGTTTGGTCGAATTGTCAACATTGACCAAACTGCCAATGCCAAAAGTAATGATTGAGGCTGAAATTATTTACGAAACCTCAATTAAAAAAGCAGAGAATCGCATCCTGAGAAAAGTTATGAAAATACTTGGCGATTACAAGCGAAAAAATCAGCTTACTGAACAAGTGTCATTTATGGGACGTCCTGACGAAATGGAGTCAAAAATTTGTAATGCTTTTGGTGAGGTGTTGGGTTATGACAACATCCCCATCGGAACCAATGTTGCATGGAGATTGACTGAGAAAGGCAGAAAAAAAGCTGAAAAAATAATCATAAGGTATTATTACACTTAAACAAAAAAGGAGAAAACAATGAAAATAGAGGAATTTTTCCAAATTGCTGAGAACGAAGGCGTTGTCGATATCGAGGATACAACTATCGTTGGTGACATCAAGCTGGAAGGCAAGGTATTTAGAAAAGGAATTAAGTTATTAGAGGGCAATGAGCTTGAAGGCGAAATCGTGATGCGCGAATGCAAATTTCTTGATGATGTTAATTTGGAAGGCGGTATTTTTTATAATAACGTAAAAATTTCGGGTTGCGCTTTTTTCGGCGATCTTTTGATTGGCTTTCTTAGTAAAAAACTATTGATTCAAAAAACAGAGCTACAAGGCGGGATATCATTTGTTGGTTCTTCTGACGAACAAAACTCCGGAATTTTTCTTTTCGATAATGGCATTCTTGGAAATATTGATTTTTCCGGTCACGACATAGGGCTCGCAGTAAGAATTATAAGATGCCAATGTCATGGAAGCCTTATATTGGGTGATGCAAAATTTGAGCAAGATCTTTCAATCCTTGAGTCTAAAATTAAAAATGTTATAACCTTTCAACATTATGATATTGGGTCGGGTTGCGAAATTATGGGCAATGTTTTCACCGACGATCCGGAAATAGCACAACTGTTGGCACTGTCCAAGGTTGGTGTTTATACGAACCTGCAAAAAAAGGAGAAATAAAATGAAAATAACATCGGAAATGATACCGAAAAATGCGGTGGTCATGGGGAAAATGCTGGCTATAGAAGCGTATGACGAAGGAAAAGATCCTTCTGAAATATTGCTGAAAGCTCACCGTTTCGTGCAACAAAGTGAAGAATGTTGCTGCAATTCGGCAATTTCTATTGCTGAATTCGCGCTCTGCGTAGAGTGCGAAAATGTGGCTGAGCATATAAAAAACTTCACGTACTGCAAAAAATCGCCACAGTGGAGTGAGCGCAAGCCTGTGTCAGCGTTCAGAATCGACCCACCGTTTGACAGCTATACGCTCGTAATAAAGCGACCCTTTAACGAAGAAGGCCGACAACGAGAGTTGGCTTCTGTTCGAGAGGACATAGATGAGCTTAAGGCGAAAGGAGAGATCGCTGCCAACTGGGGTGGCGTTATGATTACTGGTGATTAAGGAGGTAAAAAACACCAAGCCGTTGTCTGTTATTTAAGACAACGGCTTTTTTCTTTTAGAGAAAATTTTTTACAAGTTTGTTAGGGAGCTTTTTAATTTTTTTGAAAAACTATATTCCACTGCCCTTGTTCTTTTTTATTAGGAGTTAAATCAATAGGTTCTTGGATAATTTTCAGTCCATTCTTTTTTCCAAGACAAAACAATTCTTTTGCGGTGAAAAAATGCGCCTTATTACCTTCTGGTGTTCTGTAAGTTGCGCCGCGGTCATTCTTAACTAACTTGTTAACAGCAGGGACTTTGGCTGTAGTTGATTTAACGCGCAAAAAGAACAGCCCTTTCTTTTTCAATACTCTATTTGTCTCAGAAAAACAAAGTTCAGCCCCTTTCCAATCATTAAATTGAAACACTTGAATACTGACAACAGAGTCAAAATATTGATTAACGAAGGGTAAATCATGGGCATCACCTAAAACTAAATTTGCGTGCAATTTGCGAGCTTTCAATTTTTTGTTTGCAGTTTCTATGCCTGTTTTTGTCAGCTCTAAGCCGACAACATTAAAACCAGCCTGAGCAAGCTGCAACATATGCCTGCCCTCGCCACTGCCAATATCAAGTATTTTAGGTCCAAGTTTTGTTTTATATTTTTTCAAAAAATCCTCAAATACAAAATCCCTGCCACCGCCCCAGCTTTTTTGATACCTATTTTCCCAATCTTTTCTAGTAATCGCCACGTCTGATTGTATTTTTTTATTTGTCATACTTTTTAAAATAACTAATCTCCTATAAAATAATTCTTTTTTCTTAGTCATGTTGTTTTAATTTTATTTTTTACCAAACATATTTCTAAAAAATCTCCATCTTTCTATAATGTGAAAAAGTGTGACCCAGAACATCATAACTCCTGATAAGACATGTAGCTTCATCATAGAGAAAGAGAAAGGCAAAGAAAAATAAATTTCTAGAGCCAAAAACATTCCAAGAATGCCGGAGAGTAGAAAAGAAAATAACAAAACTGTGTTCCAAATTTTTTTATGTGTTAAAAGGGTAATTTTTTTTAATCTTTGCAAAATAAAAGAAATAGCATACAAAATTATAACAACCATGGATAGCTCCCAAACTTTATATTTTTTTGCAATAGTTATTTGTTCTAGAGAATTATTTTTTTCTAAGTTAATACTTTTGTTCTCTGCAGCGTGAGTACTAGCAGAAAGTTTACCATTATCACAAAAACTGTCTTTATCGCTGTCAACAAACCTGCCACATTGACCGGTACAATCAGTTTCATTAAAAGGACAATCACTCGCGGAATGCGCTATTGGAATAAAGCTAACGCTAAAAAGCCAGCTACAAATTACCACGCTAAAAATTAAAAATTGTTTTAAATTGATATTATGCATAGTTTATTATTTTTTTAATCTATTTTTTGATTCAGGTCATCTTCTTTTATAGGGGGTTCCTTTGCGTCTAGTGGTGATTCATTCTGTTTAGTTTCGTCTTTCGTCTTGTCTTCTGTTTTATTATGACTACAGCAATGCGCTATTTCTTGATTTAGTTTTTCTCCTTCCCCGGCTATTTTTGTTATTACTAGATCAATAATCATCCCTATTATTCCGCCAAAGATTAACACCATCCAAAAGCCTTGTTTGGCAAGTTCTGGGTTCGGACCCATCAAGGCTCCAAGTGCAAGAGGCAAAGAAATTAAAAGACCAACTTTGGCTCCGCGAATATACGCTGGAATTCTAAGATCAAGCATTGGATGTTTTGTGATAAACCCGGCGATTGCCACTACAACCCCGATAGTAAATCTATTAGCAATGGTTGACCACATCATCATATTTGACCAAGACCAAACTTGATATTTGACCATTTCAGCCGGCATATTCGAGTTTGAAGAAAACCCGGCAAAACAAAGCAGACCAAAAATTATCCCCAACGCTGATCCTAAAACAATTCGCCTTGATAAAAAAGTACATTTTTTTGTCATAAATTTTTATGTTAAATGGGACCGTCCCTAAATTAATAAATTAATTTCTCTTTTTCTTTTCGAGAAAGTTGTTTTATGCGAAGTTCTTCTTTTGAAGCGCTGGAACGGTCATGGAATTTTGTGCTGTAAACTAATTTTACCGGTCTTCTGGCGCGTGTGTATTTTGATCCTAAGTTATCGTCGTTGTTATGTTCGTTAACTCGTCGTTTAATGTTGGTTGTAATTCCGGTGTAAAGTGTATTGTCAGAACACTTTAGAATGTATACAAAATATTTCATGGCTTTTTTATTTCTTCATATAATGCTTTCTATCTTTCTCGTTTAGTTTTTCAAGAGAATATCTAAGCATTGTTCGCGGCATTTTTTTATAATGTTTATCTAAAAAATTTTTTAATTCTTTTTCGTTTCTTTTCCCCATTTCGCGAAGCATCCAGCCAACTGCTTTATGAATTAGGTCGTGTTCATCTTTTAATAATATCTTTGAAATTTTTATTGTATCTTTAAAGTCGTTGTTTCTTATAAAAGTAAAGGTAGAAAGAATAGCAATTCGACGGTCCCATAAATTTTTTGACTTTACTAGCTCGTACAAAATATTTCTTTTTTTGTTTAATAAGTAGTCACCAACAATTTTTGGCGCGGAAAGATCAACTAAGTCCCAGTTATTTATATTTTTAGTATTTTTTAAGTAAAATTTATAGATTTTTTCTTTGTTGCTTTCTATTTTATATTTATGAATAAGAATAAAAAGTGCAATTAATCGTTCCTCGTGAATTTTATTGTTTAACAGTTTCTGAATATCATTAATTAATAAAGTTTTATATTTGATAGCAATCTTTCTTTGAATCGGCACTTTAATCCCTAAAAAAATATCCCCCTCCCCATACTGGCCTTTGCCGGTTTTAAAAAATCCTTGCAAAATTTTGGCTTGCCTAGAGTTAGCAAGACTTTTTAACTCTTTTTTTAATTCCAGTACATTATTCATATTTAAATTTTAACATTGACGAAAAAATAAAACTATAGCAAAATTAAGAAAACGAACCCTACAATTTAACAAAAGGAGATACAGTTAATGAACATCACTAGAAATCAAAATAAAATTGTTATTACTCTAAAACCGGGCGATTGCTTTAATGTTGTAACATCAGCTGGCGGGAGACGACACCTTATTGAGGTCACAGACACTGTCAATGGAATAACAATTCGTACGGAAAATGTAAATAGTATCAAAGAGGTTTCCGGCTTTATCTGTAAACCAGAGAGGAGTCTTAAGGACTACCGAACACTCACTTACATGGTAAAAGACATTTAAAGGAATCAATAGTGGTTCCAAATTTTCTAAAACCGCCCTTGGGAGAATAACTTCCCAGGGGTTTTTTATTTTCTAATTTTTGGCGGATCAGTGTATCTTTTTGGATTCTTTTTGTATTTTTCTTCCAATCTTTCCAGCTGCAAATCAATGCTAGGTTTAATTTTATATTTAGCCTCAAATATTTCAATTAAATTTCTCATACTGGCTGCCCATTTTTTAGGGTCATTTTCAAAAATCTCCTTAGCATGTTTAACAATATGTCTTTTTAAAGAAAGATCTGTTTCGTCTTTAGAAATATCTTTAATCCATTTCGTAAGATATTTTCTTTTATCTTTTTTTAATAATTTTTGTAACATATTTTAATGATATCATAGTTATGATAAATTTGTAAAATTAAAAAAAGAAAGCCATCGAACTTTACATTCAATGGCTTTTTGTTTGTTGTCCGTTAGTTAACGGAGTAGATTTGTTTTAGGACGATTTTTCAATTAGTTTTGCTTTAATTTGCGCCTTTTTCATTTTTTTGAATTGTGTGCGGTAGTTGGACACCATACTAACTCCGAAAATTTTAATATCATAGACCATGTAACCGTCATTTACTTGAATCATTTTGTAAACAACAGAGTTATCCTCCTCTGGGTCAAGGTTTTTTCCGGCAAGATAGGTATAAACGCTAAACCTCTTTCTTTTTTTTGGCTTTACTTTAATTTTCTTTTCTTTTTTACAGATAATTTGAACATCTTTATGATTTTGTTTGATGTTATCGAAATAAAAATTGATTATTAGGCACTGGAATAGCTTTGCAAATTCATTAAATTCAGTTTCGCTGAAATGTTTATAGTGTTTTCTGCCGAGGGCCGAGCGAAAGATCAGTTTAAAATTAACTAATGTACAAAGAATCTTTGCTACTTCTTCTTTTTGTTGCTTTTCTGGCAGGTCTAGAGTTTCTGGATTTTCAAATACCGCTAACACTTGATTGATTTTTACTTCAACTAGTTTAGTTGGAGTTGACAGAGCAAGATTCTGTCCGTAAACAGGAAAGCTAAACAACAAAAAAATTAACATTGATGCAAATAAAAAAGTTCGCTTAAACATAACCCCTCCCTTGTTTTAGGTTGTAATGAGCTTTTTCGTGATTATTAATTTTATAGTGTACATATTATGATTAAAATTGTCAATAAGCTAACTATTTTACCTTCTTTTCTTTCTTTAGTATCTCTATAGTTGTTTTAATAACCGTGTCCGGATTAAGGGAAATACTATCAATTCCGCACTCTACTAAAAATGTGGCAAAGTCAGGGAAGTCACTTGGGGCTTGACCGCAGATACCGATTTTCTTTTTTTGTTTTTTGGCTTTTTCTATGGCTAATTTAACTAAAGTTTTAACAGCTAGATTTCTTTCGTCGTAAACATGACTTACTAACGCGCTGTCTCGATCAACTCCCAGAGTTAGTTGGGTTAAGTCATTGGAACCGATTGAAAAGCCGTCAAAAATTTTAGCGAACTCTTCCAGTAAAATTACATTGGATGGAATTTCAGTCATTACATAAATCTCTAAATCATTTTTACCTTGGCGAAGCCCTTGCTTTTGCATTATTTGAATTACTTTTTGCCCCTCATCTATTGTTCTACAGAACGGAATCATTATTTTAAGATTTTTTAACCCAAGTTTTTGACGAACTTTTTGAATCGCTTTACACTCCATCTCAAAAGCCGGACGATACTCTTTGCTGTAATAGCGTGAAGCTCCGCGCCAGCCAATCATTGGGTTGTCTTCGGTTGGTTCGAATAAGTGTCCGCCGATTAAGTTGGCATATTCATTGGATTTAAAGTCGGACAATCTAACGATTACATCTTTTGGATAAAAAGCAGCTGTAATTATCGCTACACCTTCGGCTAGCTTATCGATAAAAAATTGTTTTTTATCTTTGTAGCCTTTGGTTATCTCTTCTATTTTTTCAATATCGTCTTTTGTTAAGCGTTTTGCTTTTTTAAGTTTATCAAAATTTATCAAAGCCAAAGGATGAATTTTAATGTAACTGTTTATAATAAACTCTTCTCTTGCTAGACCCACTCCATCGTTTGGAATAAAGGATTCGGCAAAAGCGTTTTCCGGTGAACCAATGTTCATCATTATTTTTGTCTTTGGGCGTTTTAGATTTTTTATGTTATGACGAATAATTTTATGTTTTAAAAGTCCTTCATAAACATACCCCTTTTCACCCTCAGCGCAAGATACGGTTATTGGTTTTTTGTTTTTTAACTTTTTTGTAGCATCTCCGGACCCAACGATACACGGCACCCCAAGCTCACGCGATACAATTGCAGCGTGACAGGTGCGACCGCCTTTGTCTGTAACGATTGCTCCGGCGATTTTCATTATCGGCACCCAGTCCGGATCGGTCATGTCGGTTACTAAAATCTGTCCTTTTTTGAATTTTTTAATGTCAGCTATATCTTTGATGACATTAATTTGTCCGGCTCCAATTTTAGATCCAACTGAAGCACCAACAACCATTGGTTTTTTGCGTTCCAGTAATTTATATTCTTCCAAAACATTTGGATTTTTCTGTGAGTGAACTGTTTCCGGTCGCGCTTGAACAATATATAGCTTATTGTTTCGCCCGTCTTTTGCCCACTCCATATCCATTGGTTTATTATAGTGTTTTTCAATGGTCATTGCCCAGTTAGCCAAAGTTAAAATCTCTAAATCGCTAATGCTGAATTTTTCACGATCGCGTTCAGATACTTTAATATCTTTAACCGGGTTTTTAGAGTTGTGAGTATAAACCATTTTAACTGATTTAGTACCGATTTTTCTTGATAAAATTGCCGGAAAATTCTTTTTTAAAAGTGGTTTAAAAACATAAAATTCATCCGGTGTTACTTTTCCCTGAACAATATTTTCACCCAAACCGTAAATAGAGTTAATTAAAACCGTATCTTTAAAGCCTGATTCAGTGTCGATTGAGAACATTACTCCGGACGAAGCTAAGTCTGAGCGAACCATTTTTTGGACACCAATTGAAAGTCCGATTTCAAAGTGGTCGAATTTCTTAGTTTCCCGATAAACAATTGCTCGATTAGTAAAAAGTGAAGCAAAGCATTTCTTACAGGCTCTTAGTAAGTCTTTCTCTCCGCGAATATTTAAAAAAGTTTCCTGCTGTCCGGCAAAAGAAGCATCCGGCAAATCTTCAGCTGTAGCCGAGGACCTAACTGCCACATCTGTTCCGCGTCCGCTTTCTTTATTTAAAGCGTTTAATTTTTTATAGGCTTTTATAATTTCTTTTTCTAGCTCTTCTGGCAAGGATGATCCCAAAATAAGTTTCCGAACTTTATTTCCGCGATAGTAAAGATTGTCGATGTTAGTTGCATCAAGTCCGCGTAAAATAACTTTAATTTGATCTTTAATTCCGGCTTGCTCTAAAAAATAATGATAAGCTTGCGCAGTAACAGCAAACCCGTTAGGTACATTAACGCCTTTCTTAGTAAGTTGACTATACATCTCTCCCAAGGAGGCATTCTTCCCGCCTACTTTAGGAACATCTTTAATTCTAAGATCCTTAAACCAAAGTACAAAAGGTTGTTTTTTCATAAAAATAAAATAATAAGTTAAATTTCTTTTTTATTATTTTACCACAGTATTTATTTTTTGAGAAATTTTGATAAATAACCCTAAAATTAAAAACAGCAACAGTAAACCAAAGTGACTACTCCAGAGCCAGTGGTCGAAGAACATTATTATAAGAAGAGAACAGGTGGCTATAAAAAAGATATTGTTTTTAAGATTTCTTTTTCGTAATAACATTATTATAAAGCTTAAAAATAAAATAAGTCCGATTATGCCGAGCTCAGTTAAAATTAAAAGATAAGTATTATGAACCGGCTGGAAGTACCAGGCCGGCATATCTTTTTTTAGTTTGTTGTAGTTGGCGATTGTGTAGTTTCCGACACCAAACCCTTTTATTTGATTGTCTTTAATTAAATTTTTGGCTTGAGTTGTATAGTCTATTCGCTCTTCAATAGATTGAATTTCCAAGCGGTTGTTTATTGTAAAGCGTGGTAGAAAAATTTCTTTAAAATTAAAGATAAAAAAAGAAGTGATTATTAGGAAAAGAAAAAGAATTTTGGATAAAGCCTGTATATTTTTTCTAAAATTAAATATTATAAAAAATATAAAACCCATTCCAAAGACTAGCCAGGCACTACGTGAAAAGGTAGTTAGTAAACCGGAAAATAAAATAATTAAAGAGACAAGCAAAAAGAGACGAGTGTACAAGTCTTTTTTGTTTTGCTCCTCTTTTTTATTAACTTTTAAATACAGGTTGATTGCAAAAAATAAAGCAATCACTAGATAACCACCTAAAATATTTGGATGAGCTTGCCCGCCGTAAGATCTAAGCCAGCGCCTTTCTTCTGTTTGGATTACAGATACGCCCAGCTCCAGTGGATTATGCGCGCTAATGCCCAGATATTTATTAGCAGGTATATCTTGATTAAAAAATTGCCATAGTCCGAAGCCGCTTTGTAAAGTAGCTGATAAAATAAAGACAAGAAGAAGTTTTTTCCAGTTGAACTTTATATTTAAAACTACAAAAAATAACGCAACAGCAGAGGTAATTTTAATCACTGAATATAGAGCCAGCTGTTTATCCAGAGACCAGATAATTGAGAGGAGAGACCACGCGATTAAGAGTATCGAGATTTTTGTGATGTTTGGGACTTTTGGGATACGATATTTAAAGATACGAATTTTGGTAAGTATAAACAATCCAAAAAGCAAGATTAAAATTAAATCACTCAAGTAAAAACAAATCGTGCCGTACTCCCATTTAGCGTTATTAATAAAAAGCTCCCGCGTAATATAGCAAGTTTGTAGCGGAAATAAAAAAACGAATAAATATAATAAGTATTCAATTATTTTGTTTAAGTTTAACTTAGACATAGGCCTATTAATAAACTCGGTTTATTAGCGAAAGAAATTTATTGTAATAATGTTTCCGTTTGTCTTTGTCGTGGAATTTTAGCATCTTATCGTTTATTATTATATTTGTGTTTTTGTTGGCTTGTTCTTTTAGATGTTTTGGCATTTTTTTAAGTTGGATTTTTTTGGCTAGCTTTTCAAATCTAGAAACAAGGCGACATTGTTTTTTTGACGCGGTTTTGGTGTTTGTAAAAGCAATATTTTTAAAAACATTTGGCAGATATTTTTTAAGCCACTCATTTTCTTTAATAAATTTTTCGTAAGTTTGATTTTTGTTATAAAGCACAACAAGACTTGCTAACCAGTAGTGAAAATAAATATCGTTTTTATGTAAGGCGATATTTTGAAAGTTTAAATTGTCTTCGCTGGTGTAAAATGTTAAGCAAATTTTGTTTTTTTGATTTTTAGGAGTTGGGCGCCCGCCAAATAAATATGATAGTAAAATAGTTATAAAACGAGTTAGCCAAATACGATTTTTCTTGGTAACAATAAAAAAATCAAGATCACTTTTTGATCTTGTATTTTTTTGAGGCATAAAATTACCTATTGCAACCACTTGCACAAATGGAATTAATCCAAAAACCTTGACAACTCTTTTTGTTTTTTTATATTTATTTAAACTTTCTTTTTCCCGTTTTTTGCGAGTATTAATAATCTCTTCACGATTGGATAAAAAATAAAAATCTTCTTTGTGATTTATATTTCCATGATCTAAAAATTTTTTGACATCATCCAGGGAGTAATCTTGTTGCGGAAAATATAAAAATTTCCAAATTTCTTCTTTGGTTAATGGATAATCAAACATATCAAAAAAGACAATGGTAGATAAGATAGATTTTTTTAAGTCGTTTTCCATGGTTTTATAATACCAAAAAAATACAATTTAAAAAGGGCAGAGCTGTTTTGCTCTGCCCCGGAGATGGAAAAATTAATAATGGCACGGAGGAATTCCTCCGTTTAGGTCGGCTTCGGTAAGGAGGCCGTGCTTTAGTTTGAATTCTTCCTCAGACAATTGCTCGTCTGACTTCTTCTGCAATTTTTTTGCTTCTTTTTCTAACTTCTCATAGTCATGTTTGATTTGTTCGCTCATAATTTTTCTCCTTTTCGGTTGGTGAAACAAATTCTCCTTTTTCATTTTTTATGTAACCATACATAGCGGCTAGCTCCGGGTCTTGCGGTATTTGCCTTGTGCATGGCAACGCCCCTGTGTCGGTATTAGTATGGCTGAAAGGGCTTTTTTCTTTAAGTTTTTTATTATCAAATCCAAATCCCATTTTATTATCTCCTTTTTTGAGGGTTCGTAAAATTATATTATTATATTCTAAACAAATTAAAAAATCAATAGTTACTCTGTTTTTGGTCTGTCTACCTCTAAAGGCTCGATACTTGGTGTTTTGCCCGAAATTTTAACTACATCTTTGTCTACTTTTTTAAGTTCTTTGTAAGCGTGATTATAGTGATTGACTGTTGTCCCGAGGGAGGCGCCTATTTTTTTGAAGTAATCTTCATAGCTGTTAATGTGTCTGCCGAGCATCTCTACCCTTTTTCTGATTTCTTTGGCTGATTCTTCTATTTGAAGGGCGTTTAATCCTTGGACAACCATTTGCAAGTAAGCGTAAAATGATGTTGGTGAAGTTATGATAACATGTTTATCTGTGAAAGCGTATTCAATTAAATCTCGAGTATTTACTTTAACCGCGCCAACTTGGTTAACCAGTAAATCGTAGTAAATTCCCTCGGCTGGAATAAACATAAAAGCAAAGTCCATTGTTCCTTTTTCCGGTTTAATATATTTAGCTGTTTCATCGATTCTTTTTTTAAGATCCAGCTTAAATTCCTTTTCAAATTTTTCTCTTTGAATAGGGTCTTTTTCAGAGACAATGCGATTATAGTTTTCCAATGAGAATTTAGAGTCTACAGGAATAATTTTGTCTTTTACAAAAACAGCCGCATCCACAATATCGCCATCACCAAAGGCGTACTGCATCTTATAGGTTGATGGTGGTAGGACATTTTTTAAAATTAGCTCCAGTTGATATTCGCCTAAAATTCCGCGGTGTTTAGGGTTTTTTAAAATGTCTTCCAGGTTTTGCAAAGGAGTCTTTAAGTCTAAAACTTGTTTAGAGGTGCTGTCCAGTTGAGTTAACTTTTCTGTAATATTAGTAATTATTTTAGTGCTTTCGGAAAATTGATTTTGCATTAAACGAGAAGATTCTCCCAGTCTAGTGTCTAAAGTTTTAGTAATTTCATTGATTTGATTTTGTAAAAGAATTAAACCTTTGTCGTCCTTTTGTTTGTCGGTTGCTTCACTGAATTTTTTATTTAAAAAATATAAAATAATACCGAATCCAGCTAAAACTATTAAAATAATAACAATTTGAAATATGTTCATAAAAAGTAAATTATCAGCCAGGGGGCTGATCAGCCCCCTGGCTGATAAGATTAAGTTTAAGTAATTTTAAGGTTATAATAGCACAGAGCTTTGTTTAAAAGCAAATATTGACATTTAGACTCTAAAATAGTATTCTTCTAGTATTAGTAAGATTGTTGATAAGACGAAAGATGGATATTTTGCTTTGATTTTTAATTTATTTTTATTAGCATTTCAATAAAAAAAATAACCATTAAGATATTGTTGTTGTTTATAAAATTTTTCTTAAAGCTTAAAAAAGTTTTAGGAATGGTTTTTGTTTTGGCTTTGTATAAGCCATTTTTTTATTTATTTAAGTTTTTTTATAAATACGGAGGGAAGTTTTTTATTTTAAAGGCTTATAAGCCATATAGAATAGTAAAGAAATATTTTCAAGAACATTTTTTTTCTGTTAAGAATAAATTTCTGCATATTTTCGGAAGCCGTTATCTTGTTCACACGATAATTATCTTTATAGCTATCTTCGTGACTACCTCTAATATTAAAGCATACGAGAAAAAAGGTTCATTAATTAAGTTTGACAATAAAATGTTGGTTGGCCAGCTGATCAAGGCGGGAGAATTTGAAGGTGCTGAAGAGTTGATAGAAGAAAACATAGATATAGGCACTATTAGCGCTAAAAAAAGAAATTATTTTTACGTTGAAGAAACAAAAAGTAGTCTTGTCTACAGTCCACAGCTTGATATTGATGAAAGTGTAGAAGCTCTTGGTATTGTTGTGAGAGGTAACGGAGATACTTTAAGATCCACGATAATAGACACAAGTGAAACTCCTAAGACAAGGACAGAGGTTGAGTATTATATAGTTCAGAGCGGGGATACAGTCTCCGCTATTGCCAAAAAATATAACGTGACTAGCAACACCATTATTTGGGAAAATAAACTTAATAAGTATGGTTTTATTAATTTAGGACAAAAATTAACAATCCTGCCTACTACCGGAGTTGTTTATAAGGTTAAAAAGTACGATACAATCAGTAAAATCGCTAATAACTACAACGTTGAAGAATCAGAGATAATGGAAACAAATAAAATAGCTAGCGCTTCTTCTTTGCAAATTGGACAGAGTTTGATTATTCCGGGAGGACGAAAAGCTTATGTCGCGCCTAAAGTAACAACCGCTAAGGTCGCCAGGAGTACTAAAACAACTACCTATAAAGCCAGTATCACAAGCTCTGATAAATTTTTATGGCCGGCTAGCTGTCGTACGATTACTCAATATTATCATTGGCGTCATCACGGCGTTGATATCGCTTGTAAACATGGTACTCCGATTTATGCTGTAGAGGACGGTACTGTGAGTGCTTCAGGTTGGTCAACCGGTTATGGAAAACGAATAATAATAAACCACGGAAACGGTACCAAAACTCTATATGCTCACTTTACCAAGCTTTACGTTCGAGCCGGACAAGCAGTAAATCGCGGAGATGCAATCGGTGCCATGGGTTCAACTGGTTGGTCAACCGGATCACATCTGCACTTTGAAGTTAGAAAAGCAGGCTCCAAGAAAAATCCGTTGAGTTATATAAGGTAGTTATTAGATCTGTTACGATAGCGGGTCTAACTCTTGATTTTTTATAAGAAGTATGTATAATAGACAATAAGTCTAATAAAAACAAAAAAGAAACCAACAAAAGGAGGGGTAAAATGAGGGTTTTAACAGGAGAAAGACCGTGTAAAAGGTGTGATTTTGACGATGGACTGGGGTTAACTTGCCCTGACTGTGGAGAGGAATTTTGCTCCGCATGTTTTGTCCCTAACTACGAGGATCCTGAGGGGAGGATATATTGTCCAAGATGCGAGGCATTAATCATCACTACTCCGGCAACCCTATTCAAAACAGTTATTTCAAGGATTCCCGTACTTTAATTTTTTGCCCGCATTAGGTGGGTTAAATCTCTCTATCTGAGGTCGATAAAACGACCTCTTTTTTTTGGAAAATATTATTAGGTACCTAAGTTAAGGGATTTTAAGAGATATTTTGGTAAAATTACAGTGAATTTACTGTGGAGAACTATTAAATATCGCAAAAGCAGATAACTTTATTAGTTATATACGAACTTATTAACTTCTTGCTTTATTATAGCCAGATATAGCCTTTAAAATTCTATTCAAGAAATAGCAAGTCGCATAAACATTGGATTTTAAGGTGGATATACCTGTGGATAACTTGGGGAAAACATGTGGAATAAATAGATAGCCATATAAACCTTCTAGCATTTTAGCGTGTAAACAAGCTAAAAAACAGTGTTTTTGTAGGATGTTTATATTGTTTCACGTGAAACATAGTAAGATTAAAAGATTAACAAATGTTTCACGTGAAACATTGTGGAATTGATAAAAATTTGTTATTATATGCTTAAAAGCTTATTAAACATAGCTTTAAAGGGATTTTTATGAACTTAAAACTTAAAAAAACAATTATTGAACTTATATTTTGGTCTCATTTAGTGATAGTTTTTATTTGGTTTGGGTTATTTTTTGTGCCAAATTCTCTATGGAGCAATAAAACAGCTTTTCATTTTTGGTTTATCGTTGATATTACAACTATCCAATTTTTTTGGGGGCTTATATTGTATAAATATACAAAAAAAGTAAATATAATTTGTCCGATGACTACTTTAATGCAAAAATTAAGAGGTTTTCCCCTAAAAACAAAGGAGAATTTCGCTCATTCTTTTATAGTGGAGTGCTTAGGAAGGTTAAATGTTAAGGTTAGCTATAAAACTATTAATTTACTTTTATTAATTACTGTTGTTTTGGTATCGATTCAGTATTATTTGTTAGACTAACAATGTTTCACGTGAAACATTAATCAAAAAAATATAACAAGGTGAATTCCGAAGGAAGAGAAAGTGGTCTGGGCCAAAACACGACAACATAACGATGTGATGTAATGATAATGTTTCACGTGAAACATTGTATTAAAAAAACCGCACAAATATGCGGTTTTTTGATTTTGTTTAGGCTAGAGGTCGTATGTTTTCTTACTTTTTTATTTTTTTGATACTATTTAACCCAGTGTTTTTCTTTTATTTCTTTGTCTTCTTCCTCTTTTTTTTCTTTTATTTTGCCTTTAGCTTGTTTTCTTAGATCCTTTAAGTCCATTTTATCAAGTTCTTTGGCTCGTTTTTTCAAGTATGTTTTAGTATTATTTTTGGGATTTTCTATTACTTCGGCTAATAAACAATCTAAAATTGCTCCAAATTTGGGACTAGGAGACATTTTCAGGTCTTTTATCAATGTTTCACCACTCACCTTAAGACTTTTTACGGAAATTGGATCTTTGCTGACTTTATCGATTAAATACTCTAAATGGCGTAATTTGTAGGGTTTTGCCTTTGGGACACCAGACCCAAGCCTGTCTGAAATGCGTAAATCCATTAAATCTTTCATATTCTCTTTACCTACTTTTTTTACCAGTCTCCTGATTCCGGCATCTGAAACATCACCAACATTATAGTAAAACATGTGGTTTTTAATCAAATGAGTTACTTTTTCAACGTCTTGGCTGGAAAAAGCCATTCTTTTCATTATTTTTTTAGCTATTTTAGCGCCAACGATGTCGTGGTTGTAGAAAGTAGCATCAATTCCTTGTCCGCGTTTGGTTTGCGGTTTGGCAATATCATGAAATAAAGCTGCCAATCTAACGCGGTAGTCCTTGCTTGGACAGTGTTTTAGTGACATTATTAAATGTTTAAAGATAGTATAGGTATGATGCTTGTTTTGATTCATTCCTACACCAAGCTCTAATTCTGGGATAATATATTGCAAAAGCTTAGCGTTTCGTAGCAAAAGTATACCTTCTTCAGGAGTTTCTGACTGTAAAATCTTAATAAACTCATCGTGAATTCGTTCGTTGGCTATTTTTTTGATTAATTTAGCGTTATTTCTGATAGCTTTTAAGGTTTTCGGCTCTATTTTCCAACCTAAAACAACCGCAAATCTAATCGCACGCATCATTCTAAGCGCATCTTCATTAAAACGCTCGTTCGGATCACCAACCGCCCTAATTAACTTGTTTTTAAGGTCTTTTTGACCGTTAAACAGATCTGTAACTTGATAGTTGTTATCTGTTGTTTGGTTTTTTGTGTTTTTTGATTGCGCCCGATGTTTCACGTGAAACATTGCCAGTGCATTTACTGTAAAATCTCGTCTTTCTAGGTCTTCTTTTAGGGTTTTAGCAAATTTTACGCTATCTGGTCGTCTTTTGTCGCTATATTTTGACTCGATTCTGTAGGTTGTTATCTCTACTATATCTATTGTTTCGTCATTATTGTTTTTGATTTTTATGCCTACAGTCCCAAATTTATTCTCATAAACAGTTTCAGGGAATATTTTTTGTATTTCTTTTGGTCTGGCGTTTGTAGTGATATCCCAATCCTTTGGTTTATTATTTATCAATAAATCACGAACGCAACCACCAACAAGATAAGCCTCAAAATTGGCCTTTTCTAGTGTTTTTAGTGTATTTTGTACGTATTTTGGGATTTTCATAGTCATAGTCATTTAAGCATATAATCATTTAAACATTTAAGCAAGTTGTTTTGCAATGTTTCACGTGAAACATTATAAAATACTTTTAGGAAGCGGGGAAACTTAGTGTTTCCCCGAGATTGGAAGCATAAAAGTACGATTATGCTGATAAATCAGTTGCACGAATATTTTTTACAACACTTTTTGTAAATATTACTGCCTTTTCCGGTGAGTCGAATGCTGGGTTTGTGGAAAGTAACGTTGTATGGAAAAAACCATCATGGTATATATTAACTGCACCTGCCCATTTACCGGTTTTTTTATCCTGACCATACGGTTCGCAACGAATATCGTTGTCTTTATTCTGGATAACTAATGCTGTATATCTTGTCATGACACCCTCCTTTTGCTGATTTAACTTAGTTTAGCCTCCTAAAAGTATTTTATTTTCTAAAGAACAAGATTTTAGATCGTTTAATTGTTAATGTTTCACGTGAAACATTCTTAGCGTTTTATTCTCATGTTTTTTACTTTTTTGAGGATTGTTTCACGTGAAACAATTTTGTGTTTTGTGTTATATTTTGATGTTTTTGGCTAACTGAATGTATTTTTGAGCTGTTTGAGGTAGTTTGTGACCGAGTATTTGCTGGATTTCGCTTACTTTAGTGCCTTTTTTTGCTAAATTAACTGCGAATGTATGTCGTAGCGAATGACAAGTAGCTTGTTTTTTGATTTTTGTTTTTTTAAAGACTTGTAGAAAGGCTTTTTGAATGGCTCTTTCGGTTAATTTTTGATTTTTTTGTCCTTTAAATAAATAATTATCTGATAATGTTTCACCCGCCACCAGAACGGTGTCGGGCAGGCGTGAAACATTATCGTCATATGATTGTTCTTGCCCGCCTGCAACGCTGTAGCAACTGCGGGCAGGTGTTCCAATATATTTTTTTAGCTTTTCAACAATATTTTTTGGTAAACCTAATGTTCTTTTTTGGTGTTTTCCGTTATTAGTTATTTTAACTTGATTTTTAAAAAAGTCCAGTGTTTTTACCTTAATATTAACTATTTCTGATATTCTAAGGCCTGTTAAGTACATTAATTCAAAAATTAGCCGATGTTTTGGGTTTTGGGTTGATTTTAGTATTTTGTTTACCTCTTTATCTGTTAAAATAACTGGTTGTTTTTTATCAAGCTTGGCCCGACCGATTTTTCCATGCGGAGCAAAAAATTTACGATGTAAAATGCTCTCAAAATAGAACTTTAAAGCACTATGGGTGGTATTTAAGGTAGAACGTGACTTTTTTTCTTTAACTAGTTTCTCTAAGTAGCTAATTATATCTTTACTTTGAATATTTTTAGGGCTTTTACTCGCAAAACTAACTATTTCTGAGATATAATAAAGGTAGCTTTTAATGGTTTTACTATCAAAATTCAACTCAACCATTGTTTTCTTTAGCTTATGAAGTGGATTTTTACTGGGGTATTTGTAGGGAATCATGTTAATATTTAAACAAGCGAAACGACGATGTTTCACGTGAAACATTTGTTATCACGTACATTTTTTGGTTTAGGTTAAGGCCCGTGTGTTTTCTTATCTTTTTATTAATGTTTCACGTGAAACATTAATATGATTGGAAATTTGTTGTTAATTACGTTATAATAATAGCATGAATAAAATAAAAAGTCAAATAGTTCGGATATAACGAAGGTTTATTTAATAATCTTGTATTTTTTAAAAAGTTTGATATACTTTAAGTAGGTAGTTTTAACAAGCTGTAAGTTCGCATAACATACAAAATTAAGCTATTAAAAATCAATAAGTTCGTTAATAACTTCTTATATGAAATAAAATTAAGGTAACTATATGGGAAATTCTGATGAAATTAACAACATAATAAATCCAGTCATTAAGGGAGAACGACCAACCTACCATCTAATTACAGAAGAAAAACTAAACGATTTAATACAAAATAGTTTTGCAGGTAGTATTTGTTTTGTATTATTTTCTATTTTAGTTGGTGCAGCTATCACTGAAAAAGACTGGATTTATTTTCTGATTGGAGTAGTATTTTTTTCATTTTCGCTATATTTTTATTGGCGCAAAATAAAGTTTATAAGAAAAACCAAGAAATCTGGTGAAGTTCGTTCATTCGAATATGAAGCAACAGAGAATGACGATAGTAAATTGACGGTAGTAAAAGCAATTTATGGAACTCCACCCGACAATACTGTAGATATTACTAACATTTTAAACGACAAGATTAGTGAAAATAAACTTTCATTCGTAGCATCCAATAAATTAGCAGGTGATCCACGTAAGGGGTTTATAAAAACACTTGAAATTGAATATAAAACGGGCAATAAGATTATCAAGAAAAAATATAGCGAAAATGAAAATGTAAATTTGCCATAAAATTTTTTACATCATATAGCACGGGATATATGGTTCGCGAACTAAATTAAATATTTATTTTATAATTTTATGAATACAAAGTGCATTATAATCCACGGCTGTCCATCTAACGCCGAAAAAGCCATGGACCCGGAAACTCGAACTTATGACAAACACTGGCTACCATGGACTAAACAACAATTAGAAGAACGTGGCATTAAAACGGAAACTCCTCTCATGCCTTCCCCCTGGGAACCTGTTTACGAAGATTTTAAGTCAGAGTTTGAAAAACTTGAAATTGATGAGAACACAGTTTTAATAGGTCATAGTTGTGGTAGTGCTTTTTTAGTTCGTTGGCTTGGTGAGTCGAAAAGAAAAATCTCTAAACTTTTTTTAGTTGCACCCTGGAAAACTACCGACAGGCATGGAACCAAAAATGAATGCAAAGAAAAATTTTACACCTATGATATTGATGAAAGTATTAAAGACTGTGTAGAAGAGATTGTTATGTTTACCGCCAACGATGAAGACCCTAAGGGTAAAAAAAGTTTAAAAATTTTTCACGACGTACTAGGTGGCGAAATAATTGAATTACAAAACCACGGACACTACACAATGGGTGACATGGGAACCGAAAAGTTTCCTGAGTTGGTTGATAAAATTGTAAAATAAATATTTAATTCTTAACGCTTGTTCCCCCAAATTTTTGAAATAATAATTAATTATAATAAAGTATTTCAAAAACTTCGTTTATTCGGATATGTTACGTGAAATAGCCCAAAGAAATCCGTAGTAATGCTAGATTTTGTGCAAAGAAAAAAGGGAATACACGAATGCATTCCCTAAAAGTTTGATGTCCTTTGAAACGTCGCAATTTAAGCGATATTCGCTTTCGGGATGCAAGGTCGGTATTTCAAGGACGACTCCATCTTAGCTGGCGCCAAAACTTCACAGTCTCCCGACTATCCTACACACTACACTCCTATCTCCGAACTGGCTATGTGTGGGAATCGAACCCACCACACAAGAAATTTTTTTCCGTGCTGTAGCCAAGCAACCGTTTACAAACTTTTCTTAAATTTAGCAGATATAAAAAATAAGTCAAGTACCCACGTAAAATAACAAAAAAATTTCTTTCTGGTAGTTTCTTTAAAGTTTGTAAATAAAAAGCCCTGTGAGATTTTCTTCACAGAGCTAGGTAATGCTTTTAAAACGAGATAGGCTTATATGTCTTCAAGTGGACACCATTCCGGTAATTTTCGCCAATCAGTTACTAGCTTACGATTAAGCTTTCTTTCGTCTTCATAGGTCTGAAAACAAAGTGTGTGATAGGGTTTAACCGGGGTTAAGGTGATACTGCTTGAATGTGGACAATTGCCACAATTTTCTACCACATAAATTTTTGCCATTATTTCCTCCTATTTTAATATTTACACATCTTAATAATTATTTTATATATTTGAACATATAAAGTCAATACATAATTTTGAAAGAAATATTAAACTTTAAAATGTTGACAAAATTCGCGACCGCGAATTATATCAACATTTTAGGGGTTGTGATAAGTGGAGTGGTATCGTTTTTTTTAAAAGTATAATTAAAATTATGAGAAAAAAACGTATTATAGTTTGTGGAATTGTTTATAGTAACAACAAGGTATTACTGGGACGAAAAGCAAAAGGAGTCCCACCATATCCTGATGTTTGGCATACTTTGGGTGGTGGCGTAAAAGATACTGATAAGGCGGAGCAGTTGCTATTGAATAATACGTATAATGCTTCATATTTTTTAGAAGAGTTAAGACGTGAATTAGCAGAAGAAGCTGGAATAAAAATAAATAACTCAACAAATATTTGCCCGAAGTATCGCGATAATCCGCGAGAAGCTATTGCAGCGAATAAAGATGGCGATGAAACTAAATATATCTTTTTGGAATACTTATGCGAGTTGGATTTAAGTTCTAGTGATGGTCGTCCAGGAGATGATATTGCAGAACTCCAGTGGGTTGAAAAAAAAGATCTTAGAAACATAAAACTTACACCACCAAGCCAAGAAATGTATCAAGAATTAGGATGGATGTAAAAAATTTGATGCATTTGCTTGACTTTTTGAGTGAATATGTTATAATTATATTATAAATTAGTTAAAAATAACTAAAAATAGAAATGAAGTATATTGATTTTTACCAACATTTTAAAGATTATCCAATTATACAATTGGCTGATGTAAAGAATATTGAGAGTGATTTTGACCATAGACGTCTTTATGAATGGCAAAAAAAGGGATATTTGAAAAGAGTGACTAATAATTTTTATATTTTTGCTGATAAAAAGTTGTCTGATTTTGAAATGAATTTTGTAGCTAATAAATTGTATCAACCATCTTATTTAAGTCTTGAGTATGCTTTAGGGTTTTATAGTTTAATTCCAGAAATTGTTTTTTTGCATACCTGTATTACCACTAAGAAGACGAAGCAAATAACTTCTAGCATTGGTAATTTTTCTTATCGTAGCATAAAAAAAGAATTGTTTTTTGGTTATAAGTTAGTCCAAAAGGATAATATGTTTTTAAAAATTGCTGATCCGGAAAAAGCTTTGTTAGATTTTTTATATTTGAGGAGTGATATAAAAAATAAAAATGATGTTTATGAGCTACGAATTAATAAGGATGTTTTTAAGGAGATAATTAATCATGAGAAGATAAATAATTATTTAAAAAAGTTTAATTCTAAGCAATTAATTAAAAAAATAAAAATAGTAAATAATTATGTTAAGTCTTAATGAAATAAAAAAATATTATCCTGATTTGCAGGGGTTTGAAAGGGGAATTTTGCGAGAACATCTCCAGTATAAAATTTTGGATATCATTTATAGCAGTAAATTTGGTAGAAAGTTGTCATTTTTAGGTGGAACAGCTATGAGAATTTGTTATGACGGAAATAGGTTTTCAGAAGATTTGGATTTTGATAATTTTGGGTTAAGTAAAAAGGAATTTGAAGAAATGTCTGAATTAATTCGAAAGGAGTTAAGTCGTGAGGGTTATAACGTAGAGTATCGAAACGTTTACAAGGGCGCTTATCATACATATCTTAAATTTTCTGATATTTTGTTTGAAAATAAACTAACAGCAATGAAGAGTGAGAAAATTATGATTCAGATAGATACTGTGCAAGAGAGTGTTGACTATACGCCGAATATTTTAGTGTTGGCAAAGTTTGATGTTTTTCGAAACATTAAAGTGACTCCGGTTGATATAATTTTATCTAAAAAAATTGGGGCTGTGTTCGGTAGAAAAAGAGTTAAGGGAAGAGACTTTTATGATATTGTTTTTTTAAAAGGGTTTACGGATTTTAATTATGACTACTTAAAAGAAAAGTTTGATATTAAAAACAAACAGGATTTAAAAAAGAGGTTGCTGGAAAAAATTGCTGATCTTGATTTAAAAAAGTTAGCGCGAGATGTGGAGCCGTTTTTGATTAATCAAGACGAAAAAGCAAGAGTTACAGATTTTAGGGAGTATATTGAACAAAAACTGTGATTACTTTAATAGGCTTGCCTTATAATTTTTTGATAATGTCTTTTTCAGAGATAAAAAAGCAAGCAAAAGCTAATAATATTTACTATCACAAATCAACTAATCGTTATCGCGCTAATGTTTATTTGCGCGATGAAAAAGTTTCTTTGGGGGATTTGAAAAATAACGTAACAAAGTTTTTGAATAAGTGGGAGTTGTTGGGTGCGGAGAAAAAAGTGAGTAGCAGGAAGAAAATGGTGGCGTAATTAGGGAAAAGTTTTATAAAAGAAAAAAAGAAGGTGGTTAGACCTTCTTTTTGGGTTTAAGGTTGTCTGAAGTTTATTTCAGATCTTTTTTGCAAATTTCGGCGAATTCACGAAAGGCTTTTTCTGTTTCTTCGTCGACTTTGACGCATCTTACTCCCAGGAAGTGGTTTGTGTCAGTTTTTTCCATTGCTTCCTGAATTTGTTTTGTTAATTCCTGGAGTCTTGGAGTTTCATTTTCAAACTCCTTAAAGTTGGGGTGTTGAAGATGTGGTGTCAACAGATCATTTGCCTCTCCTAAAAACATCATTGGTTATTCCTCCTTTAAGATAGAATTGTACGATACTTGTTTCTTTGTTGATTAAAAATATATTAACATAGCAACGTTGTTTGTCAATAAAATGTTAAATTTTATTTTTAATATAAAAAACAGCGGAAATATTTCTGCTGTTTTTTTATGATCAATATTTTTATATAATATTTTACACTCTTTCTACGTATTCTCCGGTTTCGGTGTTTATTCTGATTGTGTCGTCGGTGTTTACGAATAAGGGGGCGCTGATGAAGGCGCCTGTTTCTAGTTCGATTTGCTTGGTGGCACCGGAGGCTGTGTCGCCTTTTATGCCGGGAGGGGCTGAGGTTACTTTTAGTTCTATTTTAATCGGAAGTTTGATTGAAACCGGTTTGTTTTCAAAATTTAAAACATTGACTTCAGTTCCTTCTTTTAGAAAGTTTATTTGAGAGCCGATTATTTTTTTTGATAAAGAAAACTGCTCAAAAGAAGTTTGGTCCATAAAGTGGTAGTCGTCTCCTTCGTTGTAAAGATAGTCGGCTTTGGTTCTTTCGATGTTGGCTTCTTCGGCTTTATCTGATCCCTTAAAGGTGTGCTCTAAAACGCTGCCGCTAAGTAAATTTTTTAACTTGGTTTTAAGCACGGCTCCACCACGACCCATTTTTAAGTGTTGAGAAGTAACTACCGTATATGGTTCGTTGTTTATTTTTACAATTGAACCGAGTTTTATTTCGTTGAAGTTGAGCATAGAAATTATCTGCTAACAAACGGAACTAGCGCCATAATTCTGGATCTTTTTATTGCAGAACCTAGTTGGCGTTGGTGTTTTGAGCAGACATGACTTTTTCTTTTTGGTCTGATTTTTGCGTAAGAAGACATAAATCTTCGAAGAGTTACGGCGTCTTTGTAGTCTATTTCTTCCACATTGTTAACACAAAAGTGACAATATGGTTTAAAGGGGGTATTTTTTTTAGGCATAATAATATTTGTTTAATTTGTTTAGAAAGGTATTTCCTCCACGTTAATTTCGTCGTCAGATGATTTTTTTTCTGTTGAAGGGCTTGGCTCTTGTGAGTTGATATCTTCATCTACGTTTATAACCGGTTCGGCTGCGGGGGTTACTGGAGCGGCTGTTGCTTGCGGAGCGTTTTGTCCGAAAGTTTGTCCGCTTCTTGGGGTTCCGCCGTCTAGCATAATCATATTATCGGCGATGATTTCGGTGCGATATCTTTTTACTCCGTCTTGTCCGACCCAGTCTCTGGTTTGAATTCTTCCTTCCAGATAAATTCTTTTTCCTTTGGTTAGATATTGTCCGCAGATTTCAGCCAGCTTTCTCCAGGTTACAACATTGTGGAACTCTGTTTTTTCTTGTTTTTGTCCACTTTGATCTGTCCAGCTAAAGCCGGTTGCTATACTAAAAGAGGTAACGGTTTGGCCGTTTGGAGTGGTTTTCATCTCCGGGTCACGAGTTAATCGACCGATTACCATTGCTTTGTTTAAATCCATAGAGTTAGAAATTAAAAATTATTATATTTAATTATATTGCACTGTCTAAAAGCTCATCTAATTTTTTGTCTAATTCGTCGATGCTGGCTTTTTGGCCCAGGCCACTCTCTCTGGCTTCGCCATTCACCTTGTCTTTAGGTTCTTTTTTCTTGGTTTCTTCAGGTTTGTCGTCTGTTGTTTCAGCTTTCTCTGGTTTAGTTTCAACTTTTTCTTCTTTATCTTTCTTTGCTGTTTTTTCAGTTTTAGGTTTCTCTTCCTTCTTCTCTACTGTTTTTTCAATAACTTGTTTTTCAACTTTCACCTTGTCTTGATTGTCCGGTGAAAAAGGTTTAGATCTTTTTACTTCTTTTACGATTTGAAATCGAATAACATCGGTGTTGATGTTTAGTTTTTGAGTAATTTTCTCCGGTGTATCAGGTTCACCAGCAAAAATCACTAAGGTGTAATACCCGTAGCGAAAGTGTTTAATTTGGTAGGCTAATTTTTTCTTGCCCCAATCTTGAGTACTTTGGATGTCCCCACCATTTTCTTTAACAGTAGAAATAACCTTTTGGTTGATTTCCTTTACTTCATCGTCCGAATATTTGTTCGGAACAATGAAAAGCAGTTCATAGTTCATTTGTTTTTATTGCAAAATCTACAACGTCAGATAGTAACAACCATTTGACATCGCAGAACTCTTTTGATAGAGTATGGACTTTACAATTAATTATTTGTATAATAAATTAAATTAATCTTTAAAAGATTCTATGTTGTATTATTTTATTTTAGGGCAAAACAAAAATTTGTCAATAGTGGAGATATTAAATAGAGAGGAGATAAAAAGGCTTAAGTTAGATAAAAAAGCTGTTTTTTTAGTTGAAAATGTTTTATTTTTGGAAACAGATTTGGAAATTGACGCTCAAAACTTAATAAATTGCTTGGGAGGAACAATAAAAATAGGTAAAATTGAGAGAAAGTACAAGGATTTTAGCGAAATAAAGACCGAAGATATTATTGAGCTTATTAAAGGCAAAGGCGGGAAAGTGCACTTTGGATTTAGCGTGGTTGGGATTAAGAGTAAAAAGTTTATAAAAAATCTGGCAATTAATATAAAAAAAGATTTTAGAAGCGAAAAAATAAACTCTCGCTGGGTAGAAGCAAAGGAGTTGGAACTTTCATCGGTGGTGGTTGAAAAGAATAAGCTTTTGAAAAAAGGAGCAGAGATTTATTTTTTCAGGAGTGAAAACACTGTTTATGTTGGTAAAACTTTGGCTGTTCAGGACTTTGAAGGTTACAGTAAAAGAGACTACGGTCGACCAGGAAGAGATGTTTTATCCGGCATGATTCCGCCGAAGTTGGCGCAGATAATGATTAATTTAACTGGAATTGTAAATTATAATACTTTTTTAGATCCATTTTGTGGGTCAGGGACATTTTTACAAGAAGCGATTTTAATGGGACAGAAAAATATTATCGGCTCTGATATTAGTGAAAAAGCAATCAGCAACAGTACTGAGAATTTGGAGTGGCTAAAAAATAATTGGGGAATCAAGAGTTTGGATTACGAATTATTTTGTTTGGATGTAAAAAAATTATCCAAGAAAATTGAATTTGAATCTGTTGACGGAATTGCCACCGAGCCGTATCTTGGGCCAACAAGCTTAATCATGGGGCGAACATCAAAAATTGAAAGTTTAGTACAAGAGCTGTCTGAGTCGTATCTGGATAGTTTTAAAGAGCTTAAAAAGGTGCTTAGGAAAAAGAAAAAACTTGTAATAATTTTTCCTGTTTTAAAGGGCAAAGATTTAATTCATCTTAATATTTTGCCGCAGATTAAAGCTTTAGGATTTAAAATAGACCCATTTGTTCCAAACGAGTTTAGCAATTTAATCCAAACAACTCCACGCGGGTCAATCCTCTATTCTCGACCTACGCCAAACCAAAGAGTTGTTAGAGAGATATTTGTTTTTGAGAAAAAATAATTAGTTCGCGAATAAAAAGTGGCAGACATCGCCGTCTTTTATGATATAGTCCTTGCCTTCGGTGCGGATTAGGCCTTTTTCTTTGGCGATTGTTTCGCTGGTGCATTCGATGAGCTGGTCTATGTTTATTACCTCGACGCGGATGAAGCCTTGTTCAAAGTCGGAGTGGATTACGCCGGCGGCTTGGGGGCCGGTGGCTCCTTTTTTTACTGTCCAGGCTTGGTTGATATTTTTTGCAGCCGCGGAGTAAAAAGTTATAAGATCTAAAATTTGATATGAAGCTAAAATCAGTTTATTTAAACCACTTTCTTTGATTCCAAGTTCTTGTCTGTATTCTTTTGCATCTTCTTCGCTTAGTTCAGCTAGGTCGGCTTCCATTTTTATATTCATTTCAATGGCGGCGTAGTCATCTTTGAATTTACTTACGGTCTCTGATTTTTCATCTATGTTTCGCAGATAGATCATTGGCTTTAAAGTAAGTAGATTTAAATCTTTAACTAAACTTTTTTCTTCGTCATCAAGATTGGCTTTAATCGCCAATTTTTCATTTTTTAGAAGACCCTCGATTTTTTCTAGGATAGAAATTATTTTTTCAGTTTGCTTGTCTGCTCCGGAACGTAATGTTTTTTTAAGGCGGTCTATTTTGTTTGAGACAATTTCAAGGTCAGCTAAAATTAACTCCAGATTAATTGTTCTTAAATCATCTTCGGGATCAATTTTATTGTGGACATGAACAATATCGCTGTTCTCAAAGTCACGCACAACTTGGCAGATTGCATCTACCTCTCTGATGTTGGCTAGAAATTTATTGCCCAAACCCTCGCCTTGGCTGGCGCCCTTAACAAGCCCGGCGATATCAACGAACTCTATAATAGTGGGAACTTTTTCCGTGGCTTGAAGAACCTCGGCTAGCTTATCCAGCTTTTTATCCGGCACTTTAACGGTACCGACGTTGGGGTCGATAGTGCAAAAAGGATAATTTTCCGCGTCAACTCGCTTTTTGGTTAAGGTTTTGAATAAGGTGGATTTACCAACGTTGGGCAAGCCCACGATTCCGATTGAGAAAGACATAGGGTTAGTCTATAAAGTCTATAAAGTCTATAAAGTCATTATTGAATATCCTAACACTCTGGAAAATTTTTGCAAATAAAAAACGGCGGACTTGTTAAAAGTCGCCGTTTGGGTTGGTGAGCTTGATTGCTCTTTGTTACATGTATTTTTGGAGTATTTCTCTTAAAGCGTCCGGGAGGTTGTCTTGTTCTATAAGTTCGTCAAGTGGTAACATTTCACCTCTCCAATGACAACGAACTTGGTTGAGCTCGCCCCTTTTAGACGCATTGGACAAAAGTTGATCTAATGTTTCAATGTCATCGGCAAAGACATCAGCCCCCCTTGAGCATAGACATGATTCGTTGATATTTGGTTTTTCAACTTTTTCCAATATTTCTCTTAGTTGGGGAGAGGGGTTAAATTCCTTGAGAAATTTTTTATACTCTTTGTTGTTTAAAGTAGCCATTTCTTCAAGAAAATCATAAGACAGTTTTGATAGTTCAGCTATTAATAAATATTCTTCTCTATCGTTAAGGGCTAGGCGAGCGGTTTGACAGGTAAGGCACATACAGTCCCTGTTTTCGATGGTTGGTTTGCCTGTAATCTTTACGCCTGATTTTTCTATGGCACATGCAAGGGTGTTTACAGCTTCCGGGCCGTAGCGATCTGCAGGACAAATATTTTTTGCCAGAACGATTGCTTCGTTCTCTGAGCTAACACCATGTTTTTTAGCCCAGGCGATAATAGCTTTGTTGCAGCCTGTGTTCGTGCCAAACGCCTCAAATAATTTAGAGCCTTCTTTCATTGTAAGCTCATTTATCAGCATAAATTCCTCGATAACAAAGTCCTCGGCCTTTTGGGTGTAGCTCCCGTTACTCTGTTGATGATCTTTGATATTATTCGCTGCAAAACATAGCAAATTAATATCAGTGGGGTTGTCTTTTATGAAAGCAATAACTGCGTCAGGTGTCATTTTTCCTCTCCTTGGTTTTAGTTTTTTGTTGAAAGAAACACTTAAAATTAGTTGTACCTCCTTGTGTTGGTGATATTTATGGTTTTGAAAGAGCGGGATAGTTTGATTGATTAAGTTACTTTATAGCAATAAATAGGCTAAATGTCAAGCCTAACCAAACAAAAAAAGCAGTTTTGGGCTGCCTTTTTTTGTTTTTATTTTTATTTTGTCCCGCCTGCAACGTTGTAGCACTGCGGGCAGGTGTGAAATTTATCTTATTGTAAAGATAATATGTAATCTCTTGGTAGAGAAGTTTGTTATTAGACTTGTTACATAATTAACTATTACTGCAATCCTCACATAGTTAATTGTACAACAAGTCTAATATATTTATTTAATTGTAATGAACTTTTTATAGATAAGCGGCTGCTGAAACAGCTGCTCCGCCAACAATGGCTGAACAAACAGCGGCTACGGAAAAGGCAACGGTTTTAATACCTTGGTTTTCTATTCTAATAGATTCCATTTCAGTATCTAAAGCATTGTTTTCTCCGCCACAACTACCGCAGCTTTCTTCGTCGTCAAGATTAATTTTTTGATAACTATTCATAGTTACACCCCCTTTCAAAATTAACTTATTATGCTATTATTATAGCATAATAAAACGGCTTTGTCAATGCCAAAAAATGGCTTATTTTATGGAAAAACAAATCATACATAAAGGCGAGAAAATAGATTTTTGTTTTAAGAAGAGGAAGGGGACGAAAAATTTGAGGATAGCTGTTTATCGGAGTGGCGAGGTTGTGGTTAGTGTTCCTTGGTGGGCAAGCTTGAAAAGAGCAGAGAATTTTGTGGTGGAAAAAGCGGATTGGATATTAGGGAAAATAAAAAAGAGAAAGGGGAAAGCAGGATTGCTATTTAAAAGAGATAGACAAGAATATTTAAGGCTTAAAAAATCTGCTTTTGAGTTTATTGAAGAGAGCTTGGAGAAGTATAATAAAATTTATAACTTAGAGTATAAAAGAATTTCTATTCGAGATCAAAGAACGCGCTGGGGAAGTTGTTCGTCCAAGAAGAATTTGAACTTTAACTACAAAATTATTTTATTGCCTAAAAGATATGCTGATTATATAATCGTTCACGAGTTGTGTCATTTACAAGAATTTAACCACTCCAGAGATTTTTGGTCGTTGGTTAGTGTGGCTATCCCGGAGTATAAAAAAATAGTTAAGGAGCTGAGAGAAATTTAAAAGATTAATTTTGATTAGTTATTTTTTGTGCTATAATATTGTTAGTTAAAAGTTGTTTGAATAATCTCTCGATCTTGTTTTTATGTATAAAAAATTAAAAGCGTTATCTCTGAAAATAGACAATAAAATTAAAGCGATTTTGTTAATGGAAAATAGTTTGATTCAGAAAGACAAGGAGGCTGAAGATGTTAAGGGAACTGATGTTGGAGAAGTTGAAATTAAAAAGCACTTGAAGCCGGGGAGGATAGTAGTTTCCAGATTAAATTTTAACGGAGCAAGGATTTTTTATTTAAGGTTAAAAGTTTCTTACTTTGGCTTTTTTTCTTTTGCAGTTGATATCGTTCTGTCGATCACCGAACAAATCATCGCCATCTTCGGCGATCCCGCCATCGCCTTCAACCTCCTCTATAACCAACACCAAGAAATTTCCTGCCCAATTCCATATTCCCAATTCAAAAAAGCTCAACACCACGCCAAAGTATTTTCTTATGCCGGTCTAGCCACCATGGTATTAATGTTGTCCTTCAGTACAATGATAACAAATTTCCTAATGGGCCCAACCGAAAAAATGATGGCCGCTAGTTATGGTCTAGTTCAAGAATCCTGGACAGAGTTAAGCTCTGCAATTGCCCAGCACTCTAACGGAGATGACTCAGGCTGGTTTAAGTATCTTGCCAAGACCGATATGGAGGCTGGAGAAAATTTAACTGTAGCAACAATACCAGCTAATTGGAATGAAACTACCGACGCTGATTTTAATTCTTATACTAGCAAGAGTAGCAATTTATCGATAACCTCGAATAGTATTACTTTGTTGAAGCCAAATGGTGCAGCTTGTTCGGCTGATAGCCAGTGTGTGGACGGTTATGTGTGTTGTGCAGGAAACTGTGAAACAGAGACTACTCTATCATGGCCTGGATCAACTCACTCAAATTGTGATTGTTTGGATCGAGGAGGAAGTGTTTTTACTATTCCGAGTGGACAGGTTAATGCAGGAACAAAGATCTGTAAAATAACCGGAACAAATTTGACCGGCGCTCCTTCGGGATGGGCAAAGGCAAGGAACTGGCAACAATACACCGGAACATACTACGAGGCGGACGCGTGTGGTAAAAACGGCATACAGTCTTCGCCTACAAGCTTTAGCGATGCGCAAGGACTACGCTACTATAATAACGGAGGTTGTTCAAGTCAAAGATGGGCTTGCTCACACATGTATTTCAACCCACCTTATAATAAATGGGCAGGTGCGTCTAACTATGACCAAAAACATTCTTGTAACCGGGGGTCTGAGACTAATCCAAATTTATATAGGAGCGCCTTAGGGATATACTAAGGTAGGTGTATTTTTTTAGAAATGAAAAAAGGAAAAAGGGGTCAGGTACTTTTTTATTAAAAATATGACATAGTTCAGGCATGCAACCTCTCCAATTCTTTACGATGTATGTTTACTTGGTGATAAATTTAGTTGGAAAAATAAAAAGGGTTAAGAAGGATAATAAGAAAAGAAAAAAGGCTCGAAATTGTTTTTCGAGCCTTTGTGGTTTTTGGGGTAGAGAAATTATTTTTATCTATCCTAAGTTTTGGACTGTTTCTGCTAGTGGAGTGAAGTCAACGCTTTCTTTGTCTATTTGACAAAGCTCGTCCGGGCTAAGGTACTTT
>Ga0257124_1000388_pt1 | contig 51364 bp, 45 predicted proteins | sample SI106_150metaG_FD_190154 | JGI IMG/M metagenome (GOLD analysis project Ga0257124, IMG submission 190154) | Marine microbial communities from Saanich Inlet, British Columbia, Canada - SI106_150 | ecosystem: Environmental > Aquatic > Marine > Inlet | place: Canada: British Columbia | collected...
TTCTAGTTGTTCCGGGTTTAACCGCTAATTTATATTTCATAAGCATATTCTACCGCCCTTATATTTTTCTTTAAAATTTCTCCTTTAAATTTATCCTTTAAAGCTTTGTTAATTGACTCTGCTTTAATTAACCCTGAAAATTTGGCAAAAAATCCTAACATTACCGTGTTTATTATTGGTTTACCTAAAATCTCCAAGGCTATTTTTGTTGCCGATATTGTAGCGATATTTTTTGTTGGTACAGGACAGCCTGTTTTAAAAATATCTTCAAGCTTTTTATCGGAATTTATAATTACTTTGGTATCTTTTTTTATTCCTTTAAAAACATCAACAACACTTAAAAGACTATCGTCCTGAACAACGATAATATCTGGCTCATAAATCTGAGAGCGTAGCTTTATCGGTTTATCGCTAATTCTAGCATAAGCCTCAATCGGCGCCCCTCTTCTTTCCACGCCAAAATTAGGAAAAGCCTGCGCTTCAAACCCCTCATAAAAAGCCGCCATAGCAATAAGCTCAGCCGCAGTAACAACCCCCTGACCACCACGACCATGAATACGTATTTCAATCATAGTTTTAAATTATTAATCTTTTTGTTGGACTTTATAAACATTATATTATACAATAGACTTATTGCATAATAAACTATGTTACGAAATTTCCTCAAAATATGGGGATTACAGTAATAGCTTATTATGCAATAAGTCTATTATAACATATAAAAAATTAAACTCAAAACTATGGATAACTTAAAAGAAAAAATCTTAAACGATTTAAAACAAGCTATGCAGTCCGGGGATGCAAAAAAGCGAGATACTCTTCGTATGTTAACGTCTGCGATTAAAGACGAAGAGATAAAACAACAAAAACGTGAACAAGGGTTAAATAACGATGAAGTTATTTCTGTTGTTGCTCGTAGTTTAAAACAAAGAAAAGATTCAATCACTGAATATGAAAAAGGCGGTCGAGAAGATTTAGCAGAGATAGAAAAACAAGAAATTAAAATTTTACAAATCTATATGCCTGAACAGCTAAGTATAGAAATTGTTCAAGAAGAAGTAAAAAAAATAATTCAAGATCTAGGAGCAATAAGTAAGGCTGACTTTGGAAAAGTAATGGGTACAGCCATGGCAAAACTAAAAGGCAAAGCTGATGGACAAATAGTCAAACAAGCAGTGGAAAAAGAACTAAACGCTTGACTAAAACCCTAACTTTTGATAACCTAAGAAGGTATTTTAAATTAATTGTTACTTAGATATTTAAATGTAAATATGCTTAAATGCTTATATGTTTAAATGTTTATATGAATGTTTATGTCTAAATTTTTTACAATCCTACAACTGGTAAGTGCGCTATTATTGGTTGTCACAATTTTAATGCAACAAAGAGGTTCGGGGCTATCCGGTTTATTCGGAGGTTCGGGAGATGTTTACAGATCTAAGAGAGGAGCAGAAAAAATGTTATTTATTACTACTATTGTTTTGGCTGTGTTATTTCTGGGATCAGGAGTAGCTAACCTTATTTTTTAACAAAATATTCTGTGGATAAAATAAAACTGCTTATAATATCTGTGAAAAATAGAATAAATAATATTTGGGATAAATTAAGCGGAAAATTCTCTTTCAAAAAAAAAAATTCTATCTTACAAGGGACTCTTGATAAGAAACTTGTTTTTAATTTGTCAAAATCTTATATTCCAAGCCCAAAACAATTAAAAAAAATACCTCAATTTTTGTCTGTTAAAGAAAAAAGGATTATACAGACTCTTGTAACTGTTATTTTTCTTTGTTTTTGTTTTTGGGGAGTTAACTTTTATTTTACTCATATTAAAATTGTTCCTAAAATCGCCGGAAACTATACAGAGGGCGTTGTAGGCAGTCCGCAATACATAAACCCTCTTTTTTCTTTAGATAACGATGTAGACTCTGACCTTGTTAAGTTGATTTTTTCCGGACTTTTAAAATACAATAGCGAAACAAAAGAATTAGACCCTGATTTATGTAAAAGTTACGAAATCAGCGAAGATCAAAAAACATACACTTTTTATCTTCGTGATAATCTATTTTGGCACGATGGAGAGTCTCTAACAGTAGATGATATAATTTTTACCATAGAACTGGCTAAGTTGGAAAAAGTTAAAAGCCAAATAGGAGAGATTTTCAGAGGAGTAATAATTGAAAAAATTAACGATTCAACGATTAAATTTACCTTAAACGAACCTTTTGCTCCGTTTTTATCTATGATAGATTTTGGAATTTTACCAAAACATATCTGGGAAGATGTAAATTTAAATAATATTAATTTAGCTGAATACAATCTAAAACCAATCGGGTCAGGGCCATATAAGATTAAAACCAGGACAATAGACACAGCCGGAAACATAAAATCATATGTTTTAACGATTAACGATAAATACTACAAAAATACCCCTTTTGTTGAAACCTTGACTTTTAATTTCTATTCAGGCTATAATGAAGCGGTTGAGGCTTTAAAAACAAGATCAATAGAAGGATTAAGCTTTATTCCTCTTGCAATGGAAGAAGAATTAGCAGAAAGAGAACATTTACAATACTTCCCTCTTGTTATGCCTCAGTATATGGGAATATTTTTTAATCAAGAAAAGCAAGAATTTTTAAAAGATAAAAACATTAGAGAGGCTCTTACAATTGCTATTCCAAAACAAGAATTAGTAAATAATGTTTTAAACAGCAAAGCTAATATAATTGAAGGTCCAATAATAAAAGAAAACTGGATAATAAATAGTACCTCAACTGAATTTAACATTAATAAAAGTAAAGAATTAATTGAAAAATCTAAATTTGAAAAAGGAGAAGATGATGAATTTTATAAAAAAGAAGTAACTGTTGATGATGAAAAACAAGAAAAAGAATTATCTATCTCCATAACTGCTGTTAACTCTTTAAAAAATTCAAAAATACTTGAACAAATAAAAGAATACTGGAAACAAATCGGGGTAAAAACAGAGATAAATTTAGTTGAAGTTTCAGAGATAAAAAATCATATTGAAGAGAGAAATTATGAAGCCTTGCTTTACGGAGAGATAACCGGGCTTGATCCGGATCCGTATCCTTTTTGGCATTCTTTACAAAATCAAAAATTAGGCTTAAACTTAGCCGGATTTAGCAATAAAGAAGTAGACGAATTACTGGAAGAAGCCAGAGCAACAAATGATGAAGAAATAAGAAAAGAAAAATACCAAAAATTCCAAGAAATCATCCAGGAAGAAAAACCAGCCATCTTTTTATACCAGCCAATCTATAACTACACTATTGACAAAAATATAAAAGGTGTAAAAATATCCACTATAATTAACCCCAGCGACAGATTTGCGAATATCAATAAATGGTACATAAAAACAAAAAAAGAATTTAATTGGAAATAATAAATCAGGGTCTGCTGACAAGAGCGCTTTCGTAGCGAGATTGCTCTTGTTAGGAGATCCTAACACGGGGGCGTAGCTCAGCTGGTTAGAGCGCCTGCCTGTCACGCAGGAGGTCGAGGGTTCGAGTCCCTTCGTCCCCGCCATATTTAATAATGGACGCTTAGCTCAGTTGGCTAGAGCACTTCGTTTACACCGAAGGGGTCATAGGTTCGAGTCCTATAGCGTCCACCAATTTAAAACTAAACATATGCCTAGAAAAAAACGAGTCAAAGAGACAACCGGGGTTAAACTCCCAAAGCTAAAAAGGAATAGAAAAAAAGGAAAAAAAGCAATGAAATAAAAAAAGCCCATTCCGGGCTTTTTTTATTTTTGCCAAACTACAAATTTTATGATATGATATAAAATAATTTAATCAAATCATATGCCTTCACTCAATAAACTTTTAAAAACTATAGAAAAAAACAATCAAAAAGCTGACCTGGACATGGTGAGACTTGCTTTTGAATTTGCAAACAAGGCTCATGAAGGGCAAAAAAGATTATCCGGGGAGCCATACATTAATCACTCTATGGCAACTGCTCAAACTTTAGCTGAGATCAAGGCTGATATGCCAACCATAATTGCCGGGATTTTACATGATGTTCCGGAAGATACTGACGTTACCTTAAAAAAAGTTGAAAAAGATTTTGGCAAAGAGGTAAGCACTCTTATAAAAGGAATAACTAAATTAAGCACTGTAAAATATCGCGGAATTGACAGGTACGTTGAAAATCTTAAAAAAATGTTTGTTGCTGCTGCCCAAGATTATCGTGTCATGATCATAAAATTTGCTGATCGCCTTCATAACCTTAAAACATTAAACCACCAGCCGGAGCATAAACAAAAAAGAATTGCCGAGGAAACTTTAAAAATCTATGCTCCGATTGCCGGACTACTTGGAATTTGGCATCTTAGATGGCAATTAGAAGACGAATGTTTTAAATATTTATATCCAAAAGAATATTCTGAATTAAAAGACAAATACGAAATCAAACAACAAAAACAAAGAGATAAATTAATCGGGGTTGTTACAAATAATCTTTCTAAGGAGGCTAAAAAAAATAAATTAAAATACGAAATAAGCGGGCGCTTTAAGCATCTCTACAGCATTTGGCTTAAAATGAAAAATGAACATAAAAAGTTCAATGAAATTTACGATGTTTTTGCTATGAGAATTATCGTTGATAATGTCTCTGATTGCTATAAAATGCTTGGTATAATCCACAGTCTTTGGATGCCAAAAAAAGATAGATTTAAGGACTATATTTCTATTCCAAAGCCAAACGGATATAGAACATTACATACTACTGTTTTTGGTCCGGACGGAAAACTAGTAGAGTTTCAAATTAGAACTATGCAAATGCACGAGGAAGCTTTATTTGGAGTAGCTGCTCATTGGCGCTATAAAAACCCAACCAAAACTCACTCTACCTGGATCGATGAAATTTTAAAAATCCAAAAAATATCCAAGAATAATAAAGATTACATGAAAGAGTTAAAGTTTGATATTTTTAGTGATCGCATTTTTATTTTTACACCAAAGGGAGATGTTATTGATTTACCGACAGAGGCGACTCCGGTTGATTTCGCTTATCACGTTCACACTGAAATCGGGAATAAATGTGTTAGCGCTATTATCAACGAAAAAATGGAGCCATTAAATACAAAATTAAAAAATGGTGATTTAGCGGAAATTATAATAGACAAGAATCGCAAAGGACCAAACATCGACTGGTTAAAATTTGTTAAAACATCAACCGCTAAAGAACATATAAGAAGACACGCAAAAAACAAAGGGATAATTTCATCTCTTATTGGGAAAATAAGACCCTGAAATCATTTGAATATACAAGCATGTAAACATAAAAAATCCTGCTTTTAACAGGATTTTTTTTCATTTTTTAAATTCTTTTAATCACCCAATATTTTCTCTATTATTGAATTCAACTCTTCTTCAGAGTAGAAATCTATTAATATTTTTCCGCTGTTTCCTTTTTTGCTAATTGTGACTTTTGTACCAAGTTCTCTTTGTAAACTTTCTTCTTTAGCTAAAATATTTGGGTCCTTTTTCAAAACTCTGGTATGTGTTTTAACAGCCACTTTCCTGGCTTCATCTTCTGTTTGTCGAGAAGTTAATTTGCTGTTAATAATTTTATTGAAAAGATTTCCTTGTTCACTGCTTGATAAAGACACTAGAGACCTTGACTGACTGGAGCTTAATTTTCCGTTTTCAATTGCATCTTGGATATTTTTTGGCAACTTTAAAAGCCTTAGAGTGTTACTTATAAAAGATCGGCTCTTGCCTACTTCTTTAGCTATTTTATCGTGAGTCATATCAAATTCATCTGCTAATCTTTTAAAAGACCTTGCTTCTTCTAAGGGGTTTAAGTCTGTTCTTTGTATATTCTCAATAATTGCCAAATGTAATTTTTCTAAATTATCCGCCTTTTTGATAATCACCGGGACATTTGTCATGCCAGCCAACTTGGAAGCTCTTAGCCTTCTTTCTCCGGCGATTAATTCATAGTTATCGTTGTCTGTTTTAGTAACAATAAGCGGTTGAAGAATCCCATGCTTTTTAATAGACGCACTTAAATCAGATAAGCTCTCTTTACTGAATTTTTCTCTGGGCTGATAAGGGTTTGGTTTTATTTTTTCTATGTCCACAAACAACAGCCCAGCTCCGACATCTTTCGAAACAAAAACCAAAGAATCATCACCTTCTTTATTTTGCCCCAGGGCACTCTCTCTGGCTTCGCCACTCACCTTGTCTTTTTTAATAATTTCCTTTTTAGGGATAAGAGAACTAAGCCCTCTTCCCAAACCAATTTTTTTCATAATGTTATATATTTATATGATCTAATACTTCTTTGGCTAAACGCTCATAAGCTCTGGCTCCTTTGCTTCTTGGATCGTATTGCAGTATGGCCTGCCCGTAGCTGGGAGCTTCGGTAAGACGGACATTTCTTGGAATAACTGAACGAAAAATTTTGAACGGAAAATTTTTATACATTTCATTCATTACTTCTCTAGATAAGCTATTTCTTTTATCGTACATTGTAATAACTGAACCCAAAATACCCAACTCAGGCTTTAAATTTTCCTGCACTAAATTAATAGTATTTAACAAACTTCCCAGTCCTTCCAAGGCATAATACTCAGCTTGAACCGGAATTAAAACCTGATCAGCTGCGACCAGTCCGTTTAAAGTCAAAAGATCCAGAGAAGGCGGACAGTCTATTATAATATAATCAAAACTGTTTTTTAACTCTAGAAGAACATTGCTCAAAACAAACTCTCTATTATCCTCATTAACCAGCTCAACTGTAGCTCCGGCTAAATCAGGAGAAGAAGGCATAATCTTATGAGTAGGTATAAAAGAGTCAAGCACAATATCTTTAATATCAGCTTTATTCATTAAAGCTTCATAAGTGCTTTTTTCATAATTTTCAATTCCAAAACCACTGGTAGCGTTAGCCTGAGGATCAAGATCAACAAGCAACACAAATTTGCCAAGCGCTGCCAAATACGCCGACAAATTAACGGCCGTGGTGGTCTTACCCACCCCGCCCTTTTGATTAACAACCGCAATAATCATATTTATCATTATACAGTATTTAATTAATTTTGACAATTAAAGGAAAATATTATACTTTAAATATATACAATTAGCCTCGGTGGCGGAACTGGTAGACGCGCAGGATTCAAAATCCTGTTCTGGCAACAGAGTGAGAGTTCGATTCTCTCCCGAGGCACCAAATACATATAATACATATCACATGCTAACAGCACAAAAAAAGTACAACCAATATGCGCGGTCGCGCATATTGGTTGTACTTTTTTAATTTTATTTTTTAGTTTTTATTTTTAAATAATATTTTAAATCTAAAAATATCTTATAGCGTTTTTAAAATGTCTTAAATTTATTTTTCTTGTTGAGTAATCTTTTTCTATGGTAACAACATCTATTCTGCATTCTTTTTTAATTTTATTATCTAAAATATATTTTTCACTGGCTCTTAATATTTTTTGCTGTTTTTTTTGGTTAACTGACTCTTCCGGCAAACCAAATTTTCTACTACTTCTGGTTTTAACTTCAATAAAAATAATCTTGGATTTTAATTTGACGATTATATCTATTTCGCCATAATAATTTTTATAGTTTCTCTCCAGTATTTTATAACCATTATCTAAAAGGTATTTACAAACCACATCCTCCCCCCAATTCCCAAACCTCTGACTTTCATTCAACATACTATTTTTCAAATAACATTCCAAAGTGATGTTTACCGGCGTCAAAATCTTCTGTTTGTTCTATGCCAAGCCTGTAAAGCATCATTTGAATATCTCTTTTATCAACTCTTAAATCAAGAGAAGGTCCCATAGCGGCGCTGGTTTTTTTCCAATCAATTACCAAAAGTTTACCTCCTTTTTTCATAAGCCGAATCGCTTCTTTTAAAATTTCAAAGTGTTTTTGCGATTGAAATAAAATATTAACGAGGAGAGCCAAGTCAATAAAAGACGACCGAATATCTGTTGAGCCATACATCTCCAAATTAGACCAAATCGGCCTCATATTATTAAGCCCCTCCATTTCGGTGCGCGTTTTAACATTTTGAAGAACAGACTTCCGGACATCAACCGCGTATACCAGTCCTTTACCTCCAACCAAATGAGCTGCCGGGAAACAAAAATGACCATTATTCCCACACCCCAAATCAGCCACAATCATCCTCTCGGTAATCCCGACTTTCTCCAAAATACTTTGCGCATTTAACAATTGGTTGCCACCATGAAATTGATTCATAATACACCGTCGTCATCCTGAACTTGTTTCAGGATCTCGTTTGTTTATTAAAATTTATTTATTCTCCGAGATTCTGAAATAAATTCAGAATGACAAAAATTTAAATAATACTTTGTCAATATAAATTATATATATTTTTATAATACCATAAATTTAAAAAAAGAAAAAGGACGGGTTCTGATTTTATCAGAATTCCGTCCTTTTGTGATGTATTTTTTATGCTCCCTCATCAAGAGAGTTTATTTTTTGCCTCCTTTGTAATACGAACGACCCAAGGCCACTCATTTTGTATTTTATCAAAGAGAAGCGACCAACTGCCAATTCTCTTTGGTTTATTTTTGGCAATCTTTCTTTTTTCCTCCTCAATCGCCTGCAGTCTTTTTATTTTCGACTGCAACAGCCTGTCAGCATTTTGTACTTTCGTACCTTTTACCAACACGCTGTTAATTTTTTTAATTTCATTCTTCATCTTCTCTGCCTCCCCGACAAGATCAACGTTCTTCTCCCTTGCCCGAACAGACATTGCCATAGCCTGATTTGTCTCAATTATCGAGACAATCCGCTCCCCGGAAAGATCTCCGGTAAGCATAAGTACCATGGCCGGCACGGCCATAATCATGTAGTAGACCATACCAACACAAATCAGCCGGTACATCCACCTTTGTCTCCATGGAGAATCTTTCCAAAAAACAAAAGTGAATACAATTTGACCAACCATATAAAACACCAAAGGCCAAATAGCAATCGCCCAGTTCGGGTCTCCTTTTGACAGAAAAAACCAATTTCCTGTCTTAAGAAAATTATCATAGGCGCCAAGAGCAACCAAGATAACAAAAGCAATCGGAAGTGCTAGCCAATGCTGGTGGCGAGGGTAATATGTGCAAGTCCAAAACACCCCAAGGAAAACCATGTAAAAACCTATACACATGGATGCCTGCGCCTGGTAACCCTTAATCATTTTCGCTGCTTGATCGGGGTTAAGGTTACTTTGGTCAACAAATGATCCGACAAACGGATGAACTACCATAGCGATTATGAAGGGATACAATAATAGCACAAGTGCTAATTCGGCCCCTTCAAATCTGTTATGAACAACAAAATAGTAGGCAATCCATATAATTATCAATAAAAATGATCGAGCATAAACTTCTTGCGTGCCCGTCATCTTATCAACAATTTCATGACCAAAATATGCCACCAAAAGAGGGATAGTCACAATAATCAGGACACCAAATACTCTAATTGCTAAATTTGGCAAATGAATCTTCATAAAATCCCAAAGAGACACTCCTTCTTCAATTTTAAGTTTTGCAATATATGGCCACAAAAATTTAGCGGCCATAAACAATACAGCAATTGCTATCAATACACTATCTATATTCATTTTTACTCTCCTTGTTTCTTTGAAAAGTTACCGCCAAAGCCAGTAACAAACCTGAAAAACTCTTTAGTGGCGTTAATTGTCCGATCGATATCTTCTTTATCCTCTTGGGTAAACAATTCTTGAGAAAAATTATCATCAACCAAAAATGTTTTTTTAAAAAAATTCGAGGTTGATTTTGAAAGCTGAGAAGATTTTTCTAACTCTTCCTTTTCCTTCGACGCCTTTTTCGACTCAGGTTTTGGCAAGTCCTTCAATGTTGTAGCTTTTGCCGGGACTTTTTCCTTTTTGACATAGGAGACCCTTACTATAACTGGCGAAAGTTTAGCATCGTCAAAACGACCACTGCCGGTTTTAACCATATCACCGCTAAAGTGGTCAAAACAAAGCTTGTTGTACTTTACTTTTAACACAACCTTCCCTTTGGTCGGTGTCGGCAAATACGACAAAGCCGAGCCTAATCTTTTCTCCTCACCATCATTGTACTGAACAGTAATAAAAAAAACTTTGCTCCAGGGAGACTTTGTTCCGCCTATTCCTTTTGAAACAGAACGAAATGTAAAAAATCCGCTAGCGTCGAAAAGAGCTACGTCCCCGTTCACAGGGAATGTTTTTTCAACAAAAACATATTCTCCGCTATATTTCACGGAAAATACATCTTCAGCTTCTCCTGTCTTCCAACCATTATAACAATTCCACAAAAAATATGCGGTTAAAGCTATAATAATCCCGATAATTCGTTTCTTATTTGTAGTCATTGTTAACTCCTATTTCTTCTTTTTGCTAGTTAATCCCTGGACAAACCCAAGAAATGCACTTCCAGCAAGATCAACTGCGAAGTAATCTGTTAATTTGATTCCTCCGCCGCCTTTTTTATCTGTCTTTTTCTTATACTCTTTTTTGGCATTTTCAATCCATTCCCAAGCCATGCTTGGAACAAGAATCAAAAGAGTTAACAAATAAACCGGTAAAAATATAATTGCGAGAAACAACTTGCCACAAACTGCTTCAACCCTACCGTATTCTACTGGTTTACGTTTCTTAACAAAAGATTTGACAACACCTAGCCCTTCAAGATAAAAATCTTCATCATCTTGATCGGGAAGTAACTTATACAGCCCTTCCATAAGTTCGTCTGGGATAGACTCATTTTCTTTCTGGGTTTCTACGGGCTTGTACTGCATTGTAAGTCCGCGGTTTTTTTTAACATAGTAACTATGGTCTTGAAAAAGATCTATTAATCCAAGCCCAAGTACTATTAGTAACGCAATACCGCCAACAACAATTACAGCACTTGGATATAAATTTTTATCGGTATATTCTTCAATAACTGCTGTCCCAAGAGAAGCAACACCAATAAAAATAACAACCCATAAAAGCATACTATGAATGTCATAGGTAAAAAAAATAAAAAACAAAACTCCAAAGAACAATAAACTTAACAGAAATTTCTTTAAATTCATTTGTTCTTTTAATGGAAAAACCGGTCTAATCCAAAACCAACTCAAAGTACCAGAAAGAAAAATATCGAACAATACTTTATCTTCCAATGAAAATGCCAGCCAGTAAATAAAGCTAAGCATCCCTATCGCCGCAAAAAGCATCAAGGCTCTTTTCCAAAATCCTCGCTTTCGTCCTTCGCGAACAACTTCTGTCTTCTTCTTTCCGTCAAGACCAATATGAGGAATATCTATAAAGGCATCCTTACCTTTATACTTTCCTTTTTGCGATTTTGTGACTACCTGTGTTTCGTCGTCCCATCTTTTTGGCTTAAGCTTATCAAAAAAGCACATAACTGTAATGTAAACTGTTTCTAACAGATCTTTCACTTTTAGCTTAAGCTTACCAAAAAAATATCTAATCAACGGAAAAGTCATTTTCAATCCACTTCTTATTTTTAATATCATCTTTTTTCCTCCAGTATGTTAAGTTTATATGTTAATATAATTAAATTGTCAAAGTCCACCCTTGGAATTTACCTAAATCTAGGCAAAAGCTTACTCAAGGTTAATAAAAAAGTATAGCATATTTTGGCGTTTTTGTCAATGGAAATTACTAAATTTCTCTTGACATTTTCTGTAATTGTGCTAATCTGCCTTGAAGTCATAAATTGTAAAAAATATGGCTTTTCCGGTCATTGACAATAAAATTTATACAATAGGAGGTGTAAATACATACAACAAACAGTAAAGGAGCAAAAGAGCGTCTTTGAGTTTTTATTGGAAAAATTTAAAGATAAAGATTAATTTTTTTCATTAAAAAGGAGAAAAGCAATGAAAAAAATGATACCGATTTTAGCAGTAATTTTTTTATTTTTTACCCTACCGGCTATGGCTTGTGACCCAGATGATCCAAATTGTGAACAGGAAGATTCGGCTGGCTATATTGGCGGAAAACAATGGGATTATCTGTCTCATGATACCTATCGAACAGTCGATCCCCACGGAGTCCAAACACTTGGAAAAACTCACGGGGGTCAACGTGCCAACGGCTGGGCCAATCCCGGCTACTCAGGTGACATTGAAATGAAAAAATCTCAGTTTGACACCTGGGATGAAACTATTACTTTTACTGACGACTCTGGATCGGCTAATCATTACGGCGAGACTTACTCAAGCGACCATGCCTGGGGAAGCGTTAATAAAGATTGCGATTTAAAGTTGACAACCGACAATGAACAACGCGGAAAAACAACCACGGATTACACAGCCAATACAATGTATGGGGGACAAAATATAACAACCCGTTCAAGTGCTGACGTAATGGGTGTTCCAGGCACGGTTGGAGCAAAGCTTGTCAACGACCAGTTCCATGGTTATTACCAAGAAAAAAATAACGGCTCCTGGCAGGGAGGCTACAGTCACACTAATAGTCAGTTGGAAATTGGCACACCATTGCCAGACCCAGCCCCCTAACACTATAACTGACCCCGGAAAGTATGACTTGTTTTATTAAGTTATACTTTCCACTAACCTTCCATAGGTTCCGGGTAAAAACTCGGACCTGTATTTACTCGGAGCCTGTTGAATGAAAACACCGAAAATCTTAAACAAAAGGAGAAAAACAATGAAAAAAATATGTTGTATATTATTTGTTATGTGTTACATGCTATATGTTACATGTTCATGGGCGCAAAGTGTTGATACCTCAACATCAACCCAACAAGGACAATCTCTTACTTACGCTCCACAAAGTGAATCTACAGCGTTTCCATCAGTTGTTCCGCCAGGACTTTTGAGTCCTGCTGGAGGATACTTCCTTGATCCTAGGCAATTTACCGGAAATATCTGGGACCCAAGAATGTTTGTTTATAGCAAACGAACATTTTTAAGAAAAGAGTTAATAGAAATCGCGGGGAATGAAGAATATATTTTAGACCCAAACCCAAATAATATTTCCACAGATTATACAGCATCAAAAAACATTACTGTTTATGTTATGGAATCGATGCCTGCCCCTGGGAAATATTATCCTTTATGGCCAACATTTACCGGAAAAAATCATAAAATTGCACCGACCCCCGGTCTTCTCTGCGCGATGTTAATCGCGTCAATGGATAAAGGAGCTAATGTATTTCTAGTTATGGCTTATGGTGGAGACAAAGAGTTTCACGCTACAAGTATTGGAGCATCAGGGTCTGGTACAGCAAGTTGGATCGCTAATTCAGCCAAAGAGGTTTTTAACACCTTGGCAGGAACCCTAGGCATTACCGGGATTAAATCTAAACAGCCTGAAACCGGCTGGTTTCATGGTCAACCATTCCGCTATTCACCTAACTAAATCTGGAGAAAAAAGATGAAAAAAAATATTGTTTTAAGTATTACAGTTTTACTGGCGTTATTAATGAGCGGATGCAGTACCCACACTTGGCGAGTTCCAAAAGCCCCAGATAATGCAGAGACAACTCCAATTCCGCCTGGTGCCGAGCAACAATACTTGATAATACCGAAGCCAAAACCAGTTCAACTGATTCAACAAGAAATAGCTGTTGCTCCGATAATAACGATAACTGCCAAAAAAAAACCAGAGGGCAAACTTTCTGCTACTTTAGAAGATCGTCTCTCCAAGGTTGAAAACTTGGCACGAAAAAATGCCGCTGACCATCAACAATTGAAAAACCGAGTTGGGGTACTGGAAATTAAGGATGCTTATATTCATCCAAAAGTTAAAGTGCGCACCAATCACCAAGGATTTACTTCCGGCAGTTGGGAGTTAAGACAGAAAGACAAAGTCTTTCTTGATGATATCGTCAAAGATGCCAAAGACGGAAAAGTTATTGTCAAAGAAATCATAGGGGTTTCCGACTCTGTTGGGAACAAAACAAAAAACGATGAGATTGCCAATATGAGGGCAATGGCGGTCCATTCCTATTTTATTAAATCAGGAGTAGACACCAACTCAACAAAAATGACAATTGAATCAGAATCAAGCCGCTTCTGTAACAATAGAAGATGGCTCATAATCACAAAGGAGGCAAAATAAGCTGGAAAAACCAGCTTTCAAAAAACAAAAAATCCTCAGGAATTTTATCCCGGGGATTTTTCTTTTTTTAAAAATATTATTTTTCAGGACTTTGGTGTAATACTTCACCATCAGACATTTTTATTTCTTTTTTGGATACATTAATATCTGTTTTCCTTGCTCCTAATTTTTCTCCTAATTTTTGTATTTCTGTTTCCTTAGCGTCAATATCAAAATCTATCCTTGCTTTATATTCTTCTCCTCGCAATAAAAAATCACCAATTTTTTCATTTTCATTAGGACTGCCAATAACTTTTTTAATTTCTTTCACATAAGTTAAAAGTTTTTCTTCCGTAAGATCAGACGCTCCATTTAATTCATGTCCAAAATCTTCGTGATTTAACATTTTAAGAGCAGATAATTTAGACATTTCCGGCCAAAACTCATCCGTAAAACTTCTTTTTTGCAAAAGCCAATTTCTGGAATTAAAAATTTTTTCATCTAATCTTTTATTTAACAAAACCTCTGCAGTATTTTTTACCTCTTCTTTCAGACTTTCTAACTGAAGATTAAATGTTTCATATTTATTCAAATCTTCACCAAACTGATCATCATGATAATCTAACAAAAAATCTCTTAGCGAATTAATATTATCCCTTTCTTTTAACAAACTGTCATGCGATTCAGAACCTTTTTCAACTGACCTCATTTGATTGGCCAAACTATTAGATTCCCCCTTTAATTCCGTTAATAAACTTTCTTGCTCCATAACACTCTTTTCATCAAAACTTGTCTGCTCTAAAAATGTACTAACATCATCGTCTGAGCCATCTTTATTGTACCAACCAGCTGTTTTGTTGTTTTCTTCAACAAATTTAGAATAATTTTCAGCTGTCTTATTCCAATCTTCTTCTTTAACAGTTTCTCCGCCTGCGTTAACCGTGCCGTTCTCAGTAGAATGTAAGGCATTATAAATATTTTCAACATCTGTTTCCCCTTTATCAAATGCAGCGATTACGTTATCGTATTCTTCAGATGTACGTGGAGCGCCTTTATGCTCTTCAAAATATTCTTCTAAAATCTTATTGTGCTCATTAATACTTTTTACTGCTTCCGGCTTTAAGTCCTGAGTTAAGCCTTCTTCTGTCTCAGGAATACAAAAAGTTTTTTCATAGATTTCTTCAAAATCAATTTTTTTAAGTTGACTCAAAGTAACTTTGTTAGGATCTGTAATCCCCTTTAAGCCACAATCTCTTCTTAGATCATCATCTCTTCCGGAAATTATTTCTATAATTTTATCTTTCATCCTATCTATATTATAAGTTTTCAAAGCATTTATTTCGTCAGTGCTTTTATCTACTAATCCAAAATCTTTGTCATATTTAGCTTCTAAAAATTTTCTAGATGTCGACCAAAGACTATCTCCTCTTTTAAATTCTCCTCTAAGTTCTGTTAAATCTACTTCCGTTGCTTCTCCTAATTTCATATCAGGAGAGTCAATACTCATTTTATTTAAAAATCCTTCTATATCATTCTTATCAAAGCCATTATTAATAGCCTTTTGCAAAAATAACATTTGAAATTTTTCTCTATCTAAAGTTTGTTCTTTTTTTACTTCTAAATTTTTTACAAATTCATCATACACTTTTTGCATTTCTTCTGTTTTTGTTAACTTAGGCTCGGGAACAATAGGATTCTCCATGGAAGAAACTTTAGTAGTTGCATTACCGTCTTCACCTGTTTGCTGATTAACAACTGATGCAGTTATTGGTTGTTGCGTTTCTGCATCATTATTATTTCCTAAATCACCTGCTACATTTTTTGGCAATTCTTCTGTACCTATATTTGTTTCTTTTTCTGACGTAACACCAAGCTTAATAGCATTTAATCCATCGTCTTTAGAAACTATTGTGGCATTTCCATCGTTAGAATCAATATTTTCTAAAGCAAAAGGAGCACCTTCAGCCGCGCTCGCCGAACCGACCATAAAATCACCTATTTTACCTGGATATTCACCAACAATTTTTAATATCTTATCTGTTCTTTCTTTTCCGAAAGGTAACGAAAAAACTCTTTTAAACGCTTCTTTATGATTTTCTCCCATTTCGCCAAGAGACTTTTCAAATTTTAAAGTTGACAAAATATTATCTAAGCCCTTTTTCATACCAGACTTGATATCTCCACCATAACTCTTCAACAATTCTCCAACTTTTTCAACTGTTAGACCACCTTCGCCTGCTTCAGAAACTTTTTTAAACATCTCCCCAAAGCCACCACTTTCTCTGGATGCCACAGCCATACCACTATATTTAAATATATTTGCAAAAGCTATAACAGAATCAAAGGATTTTCTGCCAACACCTTTTTTCTCCCCTGTAAAGGTAAGATTTTTAAAAGTTTTTGTAATTCCGTCGACTATTACATCTTTTAAAATTTTAGTTTTCTTTTTTTCTGTTTCTTGTTTTTCGGCCTTTCTTCTTTCTTTTTTTTCAAGATTTAAATATCGTCCAACCCCGTCTGTAATTGCATAGCCACCTAAAGCGGCTGTAAAACCTCCGGAAGCAATTAAAAAAGACCTCAAACCTTCTCGAGCTGCTTGAATCCCGGATATTTTGGTTTCCGCATATTCGTTTAGAAGATTAGTTGCTTTTTCTTTTTGTTCGCCCCGCAAACCATCCCTTTCTTCTGAATAATTTTCTATCAACCCATTTAACTCTTCCAATAAATTATTTTTTGATTCCTCTGATAAATTTTTATCATTTTCAATATCATCTTGAAGTTCACCAATTTTAGCAGTATCTAAAACTTCAGCAACTCTTGTGCCATATTCTCTTTCTTCTAATGCTTCGATATCACTTTCTGTTATATTTTCCTGCTCTAAATTACCTAAATCTTTTTTTAATCTTTTTTTAGTTCCTTTTAATCCAAGTTTTTGTTTTAAATACATCGGCACATCCCAATAACCCTTAACACCAATCATGCTAAGAGGAGCTGCTAAAACACTTTTTCCGGCTCGCAATAACTCGCCTCGTTCGTATTTGTTGATAGCTTTTCTAGCGTCTTTGTGTTTTTCTTCGTATTCTTTTTCTGTCTGACCAAAAAATAATTTTTGTTCGTTATTTTCCATATGTTTTAAGTTTCTTTTTAAAATTTTTAACTTTTCTTAAAAATTTATTATCAACTTTCTTTCTTTCCTTTTCAAATTCATCAAACATTTGATTCATTTCTTCAAGATAAATAATATTAATATCCTTAGTCTGCTCATCTAAAAAATTTTCCTCCAAAGCTTCTAACAATTTATCGATCTGCTCCAAAGACATCTCCGGTAACATTGCAATCCAAGAATCTTTAACATCCTCTGGTATATTAGAGTCATATAACAAAATCGCTAGCTTTTTGGCATTAGCCTCCAATGTAGTTAAAATTCCTTTTTTAGTTAATTTTTTAGACATAAAATAAAGTTATCTTTAAAATATATTAAACAACTTTCCTAAAAATAAAATATAAATTAGGACAAACATTGCTCCTTCGTAATTGTAAACTCTGCGGGACATTCCGGTAAAGGTGTATAACATGGTGGCGACTACTAGGAAAGGAACAGCTATAAATAAAACATCGTTGGTTATTGAAAGGTCTCCAAAAAAACTTGCTATTCCGATAACGATTGATCCGTTAAATAAATTTGAGCCAAAAATATTTCCAATCGCCATGTCGCCGTTGCCGTTACTGGCGGCGCGAATCGTGACGGCTAGCTCCGGTAAAGATGTTCCGATTGCGATCGCTGATAAAGCGATAGCTGAAGTTGTAATACCAAGTAAAGTTGAAAGCTCTAAAGCTGAAGTAACTGTAAATTTAGCTCCTAAAACAAGAAAAACCGCACTTAAAATTAAGGTGGCGATTAAAGAAAGACTTATTTTTTCATGTGCCATTTTAGCCTTGGCTTCGTCCCATTTCTTTTTTAATTCTTCTGAAATACTGTCATGTCTGGTTTTGTATAGATAATAGAAATAAACAGCGTAAAATAAAATAGCGATAATACCTTCGTATATATTAATGGTTTTGTCCCAAGCTATCATGATAACAAGCCCGGCGGTAGCTGCTAAAAGAAGTGGCAGATCCAAATTCACAATATCACGATCAATCTTAATCTTACCGGCAACAACTGCGGTAAGTCCGGCTACCAGTAAAATATTTGCGATGTTTGAACCAACCACATTAGCTGCAACAATCTCACTGGCATCGTTTAAAACCGCAACAACAGAGGTAAGAAGCTCGGGAAGAGATGTTCCAAAGGCCACGATTGTTACTCCAATAAAAAAAGGCGAGATACCTAAAATAAGTCCCACCTTTTCCGAGGCTTCGATAAAATAATCCGCTGATTTAACTAAAACCACTAAACTAAGAGCAAGGGCAACAAGCCAGAAGACAAGCATAAATTTAAAATATGGAATATATCACCGCCATAGCGGGATCCCACCTTCGTTTTATTTTTATAATAAAGTGGCGGGAGAATAAAAAATATTAAATATAATAGTATTATAGCATATTTTAGGGGTCTTGTCAATTGTCAAAAAGCGGTTATAATGAGATTATGAGTAAAAAAAATACAAAAGCTACAGCTCTACTTCTCTTTTCTGGGGGGCTGGATTCTATGCTGGCGGTTAAAATTTTGGAAGAGCAAGGAATTAAGGTAAAACTGATTAGTTTTACTGGATTTTTCTTTGATGAAAAAGAGGCGAAGACTGGTGCTAAAATTTTAAAGAAAAGGTTAAAAATAATTGATATCTCTCAAAAACATCTCAAAGTTGTTGAAAGCCCAAAATATGGTTATGGGAAGGGTTTAAATCCTTGCTTGGATTGTCATTTGCTGATGATCAAAGAAGCGAAAAAACTTTTAAAAAAAGAAAATTGCTTATTTTTAGCTACCGGCGAAGTGGTTAGTCAGCGTCTCAAGAGTCAAAAACTTGATGACTTTAAAATAATAGAGAAACAAGTCAAATTGAACAATAAAATTGTTCGACCTCTTTCAGCCCAACTTTTAGAGCCAACTATTTGGGAGCAAAAAGGAATAATCAACAGAGACAAATTATTTGGCATTACAGGAAAATCTCGCAAAGAACAAATTGCGCTTGCCAAAAAATTTAAAATAAAAAACTATCCCTCCCCTGCCGGTGGATGTATTTTAACTGAACCCAATTTTGGTAAAAATTTAAAATCAATAATAGATTATAAAAAAATAGATAAAACCGATATTGAACTTTTAAAATCCGGACGAGTTTTTACAAAAGAAAATATAAAAATAATTATCGGCAGAAACCATAAAGAAAATTTAAAAATTAACAAGTTAGCAAAAAAAGATGACGTTTTAATGGAGGCAAAAGATATTCCCGGCCCTCTGACTTTAATTAGATTTTATGAAAAATTAACCAAAAAAGAAAAGGATGGTATTTTAAATAAATCCGCTAAATTAACAAAGCACTACTCGACAAAAACAAAAAATTTAGATAAAGTAAAGATAAGGTACTGGAAAAAAGGAAATAAAAAAAATTTAAAAATAATAATTATTTAACAAATAAATTTATGCTTAAAATTATTATGGCCTCCGGGCCGGTTATCGTTGAAGATAACAAAGTTTTATTAAACCAACATGGAGATACAACTTTTTGGAAGTTTTGCGGTGGAAAAGTTGAGGACTATAACACTAATTTAATAGAAAACGCTAAACGGGAAGCAAAAGAAGAAATGGGAATTGAAATTGAAATTTTAGATCAAGAGCCGTTTATTACTTTTACACGAAAAGAAAAAGATGGGGAAATGATTGATATAATTTTAGTTCATTTTTTAGCAAAAAGAATTGGAGAAATAAAACCGGGCGAAGATATTAGAGAATGGGATTGGACTGATTTAAATAAACTGAAAAATGAAAATTTAGCACCGAATATTATCCCCACATTAAAATATTTTAAATTTATAAAATAAAAAAAGACAGTCTAAGCCGAACGTTAAATCAAACAAAAGGAGGACAAAATGGTAACATGTAATCCTGGACAAAAAAATTGTCCGCATGAAAAAGTAAGGATCAAAAAAATGGTTAACGTTGATGACTCTGGTAAAAAAATTATTGTTGGCGGGAAACAATCTGAATTTGACAGGCGTTTCTGCGCTAAACAAAACTGTAATACCTGGTTAGGAGACACTAATTTGCGTTGGGAGCCAATTTTAATTGCATGTAGCTAAAAGGTTCCAATAAATGCCTTGTCTAGGGTTAAGGAAAATTTTTATTTCTTAACCCTTTTTTATTTTGACAAAATATTGTATACTACATAATATAAAAATATAATTTAAAAATCTAAATTTATAAAAATAATATAAATCATAAATGTTGATAAAATTCGCGGCCACGAATTTTATCAACATTTATGATTAACACCACAATACTATGTCAAGCAACAACACTATCAATAAACCGCTTTCTGAGGCGGATCCGAAAATTTATAAACATATTACCAGCGAATTAAAAAGGCAAAGAAACGGACTGGAGATGATTCCGAGTGAGTCTTATGTTTCCCCGGCTGTTCTTCGGGCTATGGGGTCGATTTTTACCGATAAATATTCTGAAGGTTATCCAGGAAAAAGATATTATGGCGGACAAGAGAATACAGATAAAGTCGAGAGTCTCGCGATTGAAAGGGCGAAAAAATTATTTGGCGTTGATCATGTTAATGTTCAACCCTACTCCGGATCTCCTGCCAACTTAGCGGTCTATTTTGCCCTGTTAAACCCCGGAGACACAATCATGGGAATGGATCTAAGACATGGCGGACACTTAACGCATGGGTGGAAAGTTAATTTTAGCTCTAAATATTACAGAAGTATTCCATACGGAACAACTAAAAATGGTTATATTGATTTTGACCAAGTTAGAGAGTTGGCAAAAAAAGAAAGGCCTAAATTAATTTGGGCAGGAGCAACAGCTTATCCAAGAAAATATGACTACAAAGCTTTCGCAGAAATCGCCAAGGAAGTTGGGGCATTTTTTGCGGCTGACATTGCTCATGTTATTGGCTTAATAATCGCCGGGGTTCATCCATCGCCTGTTGGTCATGCTGATGTTATAACTTCCACAACTCACAAAACTCTTCGTGGGCCTAGGGCTGGAATTATTCTTTGCAACGGCAACCAAAGCGAACCACTGAAAGCCGACCCTGAAGTTAAAAAAGAAAACATCCCGTCTTTAATAGACAGAGCTATTTTCCCTGGCTTACAAGGCGGACCGCACGAACACATTATTGCCGGGATTGCTGTTGCTCTGAAAGAAGCAAGCACGGAGGAATTTAAAAAAGGTAACGAAATGATAGTAAAAACTAATAAACTTTTAGCCGAAATACTTCTTGAAAATGATTTCAAACTTATCACCGGAGGGACCGATAATCATTTGATACTGATGGATGTCACAAATAAAAACTTAACAGGGAAAGAGGCAGAAGAAGCTTTGGATAAAATAGGAATTTCAGTAAATAAAAATGCTGTTCCGCACGATCCAAGACCACCATACTCTCCGTCAGGAATAAGGCTCGGCACCCCGTGTGCTGTTATTAGAGGGATGGATGAAGAGGCAATCAAAATTATTGGAAAGTCTATCGTAGAAACATTAAATAATTCTACAAGCGAAGAAATAATAAGCAAAAACAAAAAAATCATCAATGAACTTTGCTTAAATTTTCCTTTATACCCAGACAGAGTTGTTGAGTAAAAAAATATTCCAATGGCAATATTACGTGGCGACAAATTAGCTGACAAAATAAATAAACAAACTAAGGCGGAAATTAAAAAGTTAAAAATAAAGCCTGGTTTGGCGGCTATTTTGATTGGGAATAATTCAGCAAGCAAACTTTATGTTTCTATAAAAAAACAAGAAGCTAAAAAGATTGGTGTTAATTTTTATGAATATCATTTTTCTACAAAAATTAAAGAAAAAGAAATTATAAAAACTATAAATCTTTTAAACAAAGATAAAAATATTCATGGGATTATCGTTCAACTACCGCTGCCTAAAAAATTTAATACTAACAAAATTATTCAATCAATTAATCCCAAAAAAGATGTTGATGGTTTCAATAGAAAAAACATTGTTGTCTCCCCTCTTGTTTCCGGATCAATTGAACTTTTAAAATTAACCAAACAAAATTTAAAAAACAAATCAGCAGTAATTATTTCTAAAAGTAAAATATTTACAGATTCGTTCAAAGCTGAACTTAAAAATAAACAAATTAAAACAATCTGGGTAAAGGAAATAAATAAAAATACAGTCCAAAAAATAAAACAATCTGATATAGCAATAATAGCTCTTGGAAAAAGAAAAATATTAAAAGCTCAGATGATTAAAAAAGGCGCAATAGTAATTGATATTGGAATAAATAAATTTAAAGGGAAAACTATTGGAGATGTTGATTTTGAAAAAGTTAAAAACAAAGCTAGCTACATCACGCCGGTTCCAAAAGGAGTTGGTCCAATGACGGTAGCCATACTAATGAAAAATGTAGTTGCATTGACAAAAAGGGATTATATGTCATAATGTATTATTATTCGCGGGTGTAGTATAGTGGCAGTACAGGGGTCTCCAAAACCTCTAGCGGGGGTTCGATTCCCTCCACCCGTGCTGAATAGCAAAAATTCGAGGCTAAACCTCGAATTTTTGTTATATGTCTTCCCGGCAGGAATCGAACCTACATCTAATCCTTAGGAGGGACTTGTTTTATCCATTAAACTACGGGAAGTAGAAATTTTTTTGACAAATTTAACTATATTAGCTAATATAAAGATAACAACTTAATTAATAGCTTATTATACAATAAGTCTAATAAATTAAAAAATTTTATGTTTAAAAACCAACCAATCAATGAAAAGGAAATTGAAACAATTATTGGTCCTTCTGTAAAAGTTAAGGGTGAATTTGAAACTGAAGGCAGTATTCAAATAGAGGGACAACTTGAGGGTACTTTAAAAATCGGCAGCGATTTAATAGTCGGCGAAAAAGCCAAGGTTACTGCAAACCTTCAGGCAAATCGTGTTATGGTTTCAGGTAAAGTTCAAGGTAATATTAAAGCAAAAGAAAGCTTAGAATTAACAGAAACTGCCGAAATTAACGGTGATATTGATGCTGTTCTACTTTCTGTTGATCCTGGGGCTCAAATTAATGGTAAAATTAAAATGATTAAAAAAGATAACCAAGAAACCAAGAAAGCAAGAAAGCAAGAAAGCAAAGCACTTGAAATTGAAAATGTAAACGAACAAAAAGAAACAGAATAATTTTACTTTAACAGATAAACTTTTAAAAGTAAATATGTACTACTATCTTTACGACTCTTTTCTAAATGATAACAAATACCAAAAACAACTTCATCGAATAGAAAACAGAACTGTTGACTTGGGAATTAACGGAAAAATCGGGCGAGTTTCAATGCTTATTAGCCCCGAAAAATTAATCCAAGAAGAAATCAAAAAAGGGGTTACAACTATCGTAGCTGTTGGGAACGACCAAACAATTGACAAAATTATCAGTATCGCGGCTAAAGAAAAAATTACAGTTGGTATTATACCTGTTGGAAAAGACAATAAAATCGCTAAAATTTTAGGTATCCCTGAGGGTGCCTTGGCTTGTGATATATTAAGCCAAAGAAGAGTTAAAAAAATAGATTTAATCAAAGTTAATGACAGATATTGTTTATCGAACTTGGTAATGAAAATAGAAAAATCAAAAATTATCTGCGAAGATAAATATGAACTGGAACTTATTAATAAAAATGGCGAAATTTATATTTATAATCTTGGAGACAAAAACGAAATTGAAAAAATATTTGATTTAAATCAAGATATAAAAAATTATTTTAATCCCAACGATGGGATGCTTGATTTAGTGATAAAATCAACTAAAAAAAGTTTGGTGCACAACATTTTAAAATTTGTTAAAAAAAATACTCCTCAAAAAATAAATGATATTAGTATAGTACCTATTAAGAAGGTAAGAATTGAAAGTAAAGACTCTGCTTCGGCCATCTGTGACAATAGTACTATTATCAAAACTCCCTTAAACATAGAGGTAGTTCCTCAGGCTCTTAATATTATAGTTGGAAAACAAAGAGAATTTTAAATAAAAAAAATAACCCCTCCCTTTATTAGCAAAGGGAGGGGTTATTTTTTTTATTTTTTAAACTGCCGGAGCAGGAGCACTTGCTTGGATTTTTTGCTTGTCTTCTATAACATTATCTTTAACTATCATTTTTTTGTCGTTTATAGAAATAACTTGACTTCGGTGAATTATAAGTTCGGAAATAAATAAATCCTTTAATATATTCCCTTTTACAAAATATTTTAAAATGCTTTGAGAGTCTATTTCCAGTTCAAAATCAAAAACCTTACCCAATTTTTTGCCTAATACGGTTTCCACTGGTAATCCTATTAAATTTTTGCCGTTTATTATAGGCATACTTTTATTTGTTACTTTTACCTTTTTCATTATTTTGTCCGTCAGCCAACTGATCTGTTTTTTTATTATCTTTTCTAAACATTATCTTTTGTTGAAAAACCATGAATAAAGTTGTTAAAAACCAATAAAAAGTCAGTCCGCCCGGTAAGCTAAATCCGATAAAAACTGTTAGAACCGGCATCATATACATCATTTGTTTATTCATCATCGCCATCATATCCTCTTTTTTTGCTCCCTTGGCTTTGACGGGCTGTTTCTTGCTCATTAACATTTTTGTCTGGTAATACTGCGCAATTCCAGCTAAAACCGCGAAAGCAATAATTGGTTTTGACAAATCCATTATTCCAAATGATATTGGATTCAACATTTCAGGGCGTTCAATAAATGGATAAATCAAATCCAAGCTTTCCGGCTTAAATCCATTTCTAAAAACTTGAAAAACTGCTATTAAAAAAGGAAATTGAATCAAAAGAGGAAAACAAGACGACAGAGGGTTTACTTTTTCTTTTTTATAAAGCTCCATCAAAGCCTTGGCTTGCTCTTCCTTATTGTCTTTATACTTATTTTTTACCTCCTGCATTTTTGGCTGTAGGTCTTGTAAAGCTTTTTGTGATTTAGTAGCTTGCAAAGATAATGGAAGCAAAATTAATTTTATAATAATAGTTAAAATAATTATTGCGATTCCAACATCATTCCCTGGAATTATATTATGCAAAAATACTAAAAGATTAAAAAGAGGCTCGTATAAAACTGTGTTAAATAATGCTACCATAAAGTTGAATGTTTAGTTAAGAATAAATTTACTATTTATTACGATAAAATTTAGCGGCTGCTTCCGGGGGAACTGAATTTATTACCAATCCACTCCCAAGCTCTACTCCGGCCCAAATACTATCTCGTGGTTGAACTTTTAAATAAAAATGTTGAGTGTTGTCTGAGACAACTTGATGGAAAAAATAATTATAACTTAATCCAAGTTTATTAAGTTTCGACAATACTAGTTTAAGAGCTTTAGCAAAAGATTTAACTTCACTATCGTTTAATTTAGTAATGTTGTCAAGATGTCGTTTTGTAAAAATCCAGGCTTCGTAGTGATACTCTGAGGCGTAAGGAGCAAAAACTGCTACATGTTTATCTTCAAAGATTTTTCTTGGTCCTTTCATTTCTTGCTTGATTATATCGCAATAAGCACAACTCTTATTTTTAAGTTTATATTTTTTAGACAACTTTAACTCTTCGTAAACTTCCGGAGGTAAAACATCGGTAGCAAAAACCTGTGAATGATCATGAACAATCGACGCTCCGGCTTTTGATCCTTCATTTTTGAAAATTAAAATATACTCTATTCTTTTATCCTTGGCTAAATCTTTAGTTCTGTTAATATAAACCTCCAAAAGTTTTGCAAAATGCTTTGTTGGTAATTCAGCCAAAACTTTAGTGTGGTCCGAGGTCTCTACAATAACTTCCTGATAGCCGTAGGCGCGTTTATTGCCCGGGGTAACAGCTGGAAACTTATTTTTTAAAGCTAAAATTTTCCAATTTTTTCCCTGTCCTCCATAGCGCCTTACTATCAAATTTTCTTCGATATTTTCTGGGCATAAAACGCATTTCCCTGTTCTTTTAATTAAAGTTTCTTCCTTAATATCTCGTGGACGCTTAGCTCGTCCGGGCGTAATAATTACATACTTATTTAAAAAATAAGATTTTCGCATTTCAGATTTTAAAGGCATATATTTTATTTCTTAATTATTTTTTTATATAATTTTAAATATTTTCTAGCTGAAACGTTCCAGGAAAAATCTTGTTTCATTCCCTGAGTCTGCACCAGCTTCCATGTTTTTTTATCGTTATGATATATTTGCAAAGCTCTTTTCAGCTCTCTGTGTAGTGCGTCGGAGCTGAATTTATTAAAAACAAATCCAGTGGCTTTTTTATTTTTATTATCAAATTTTGCAACCGTGTCCTTTAAGCCTCCGGTAGCTCGTACTATTGGGACTGCTCCATAGCGCATTGCGATCATCTGCCCTAGCCCGCATGGCTCAAATCTTGATGGCATTAAAAATATATCTGACCCGGCGTAAATTTGATTGGCAAATTTAGCATCAAACATAATATTAGTTGCTACTTTGTTAGGATATTTTTTAGCCATTCTTTCCAGCTGCTCTTCATATTCTTTTTGCCCGGTTCCAAGAAAAACAAATTGACAATTTAATTCACCAAATTTTTGATCAATAAGTTCTATTCCTTTTTGCCAAGCAAGCCTAGAAACAAATCCAACCAAAGGAATATTTTTATCCTGTGGCAAACCTACTTTTTTTTGTAAATAAAGTTTATTTAATTCTTTTTTCTTTAATGATTTTACAGAATAATTATATTCTATATTTTTATCACGACTTGGATTAAAAAAATCTATGTCCAGCCCGTTAACAACCCCGTATAAATCTTTTTTTCTTTTTTTAATGATATTTTCTAGTCCTGCTCCAAATTTTTCTGTCATTATTTCTTTAGCGTAAGTTTCACTAACAGTAGTAATCACATCGGCGTTCATTATTCCTTGTACAAAAAAATTAACGTCTCCATCTTTTAAATCGACCTTAAGAGATGGCAAAGAATTTTTAGTTAAGTTTCCAACTGTTAAAACTTTTGGATTTGCTTTGCCTTGATAATTTAAATTATGAATGGTTAAAATTGTTTTAATATTTTTAAAATATTCTTCGTTCGAAGCCTTAATTAAATCTATTATCAAAGAAGCATGATAATCATGGGCATGCGCAACGTCTGGTTTAAATTTAAGTTTTGGCAAAACATGAAGACAGGCTAAAGAAAAAAATAAAAATCTTTCCGGATCACTAATAAATTTTTTTGGATCGTTTCCGTCCCAATAAATTTCTTTTTTGCCAAAGTATTTCTTATTATCGATAAAATAAACCTTCACCTTGCTACCAGGTAAAACTCCCTCAAAAACATTTACTTTTTTGATACTTCCTCCTGAAGAAATTTTCACATCAGATAAAATCTTCTTTAATTTATGTTTTTTCTCATCAATTAATCCATACTTCGGCATAATTACTCTAACATCTGCTCCTAATTTTTTAAGCGCAACAGGTAAGCTCCCAGCCACATCAGCCAACCCTCCTGCTTTTGCAAAAGGATGAAGCTCAGCTGAAGCAAATAAAACTTTTAAATTTTTCTTTGGCATAAAAATATTTTATTTATTTAAAATCATTAAATTTTTTGTTATCCACCAAACAACTTTTTTAGCTTCCATTTCCTTTTTAATTGTTTCTGTTAATTTTTTATTAAAAGAAAATCCTTTTTCTTTAAATAAATTAATCCAAAACTTATGAGGCTGTTCATTGATATGCCCAATGCTCTCTGGTCCTTGACCGGGCGTTGCAGCGGTAAAAACTATATCATCTGACAAATTAATTAGCGTTTTAACTAAAATTTCTGAATATTTATTCTCGATATGCTCTGCCACCTCAAAACACAAGCACAAATCAAACTTTCTGTTTAATTTTAGAGGTTTACTTAAATCATGCAATTTAAGTTTATCTCCAATTAACGACTCTTTCAAAGCAGCCGGTGAACCATCGTACCCTAAAACTTCCACTCCCTGGTTCATGAATTCTCTTAAATAAATTCCTGCTCCACAGCCAACATCAATCACATTTTTTGGTTTAAAATATTTAATTAAAATATCAGTCGCCGCCTTAGCTGAATCTGCTTCGAATTTTATAGTATTTTTAAAAAATTGATTATCGTAAATATTAGTATCAACAGCCATATTTTAATTTATAATTTTTTCTACTCCAGGTAATAAATTAGATCTAACTTTAAAATAATCCCATGAACACTTAATATAAGAATTTAGCCCGCTATCCATGCCGTGAAAATCAGACCCGCCGGTATATATAATTTTCCTTCCTTTTAATTTATGTTGATAATAAGATATAGTATCCCAACTATGGTGAGGCGATAATAATTCAATACCGTCTATAAACTTTCCTTTTAAAAGTTTTACTACCAAGTCCGCGTCAACTTTGCCCTTTCCGGGGTGTCCCATTATAATTTGTCCGCCAATTTTCTTGTGTAAATCTTTTAAGCGATGAACATTTACATGGGTTTCATCCAAGTAATACCTTTTTTTATGCTTAAAGAGAAATTTAATTATCTCCCACTCATGAGGATTTTTAGTTTTTAAGCCTTCTTTAATGAATTTTAGATTATTAGAATTTTTTTTGATTGTTCTAACTAACCCATTAATCGGAATATAATGGTTATATTTACTAAGAATTTTTTCAATGTCAATCTCTAGCCCTTGCTCCTGCCAATATTTAAGGGCTTTTACAACGTTGCGATATCTTTGAATTTGAGTCTTTCGTAAAAACTCATGAAAGTAAGGGCTGTCTTTATCAAAATTATAAAGTAAAAAATTCAATCTTCTTGATCCGTAGCGAACATACAGCTCTATCCCGCTAATTGATTTAATATTTCTCTTTTTACAAGCCCGAAAAAATTCATCCAGGCCGGCCACAGTATTGTGGTCAGTAAGAGCCGCTACTTTAACGCTTCTTTCTTCCAAAAATTTGGCTAACTGCGTAGGTGTTAATTTTCCGTCAGAATAAGTTGAGTGGAGTTGTAAATCAATGTACATATAATTATTTTAAATCTTAAAAAATTCTAATGGATCACCTTTTAAATCTTTTAATCTTCGCTCTACCCTAAATAAGTCCCACATAATAGCTGCAAAATCATCGTTCGATATACCGGAGGTTCTGACAACTTTTTGGCTAATATTTTTTAGCTTAGCAATAACAATATATAAATTTAATCTTTCGTTTAAAAATCTTTTATCCAGTTTATCGTTAAATTTTAAATATTCTTCTAAAAAAACTTCTCTTGAATGATCAGTAACCTCGCCCATGATTCCTCCGTAAAAAATTTGTACTAAAAAATTGCCAACATCAACCAAGGGATCATTAATTTCACTGTCATCAAAATCAATTAACCTCATTTTAGAGCCATTAAAAATAAAATTTTCAATTTGAAAGTCGCCGTGAATTAAAGTTTTTTGAATACTGGAAAAATTTTTAATTTCTTTTTTTACCTTTCTAATAGCTTCTTTAATTCTTACTTCATGCTCTTCTCGACCCCATTTAATAAATTCTTCTAAAAAATTCAGGTGAGTAAAAATATTATTACTGGTTAAAAATTTTCTTTTTTCTGTTTTAGATATATCTACTTTATGTAATTCAACCAAATACTTGGTTGCTTTTTTTATTTTTTCGATCTTGTCCTTATCTGATAATGCCCTGCTTTTTAATATCTCCCCGAAAGACTCTCCCTTGGCAGTTTCATAAACAAATACTCCATGATCAGAAAAATAATAAAGAGGTTTAGCAATATATTTATCAGTACTTTCCATGCTATCCCAAATCAACTTACTCATAAACCAAGATTTACTCGCTAAATTATTTCCTTTATAAATTCTGATTTTAGCTGTATATTCTTTTTTTTGTGTTCCGTCTTTAAATCGGTAAGTTACGATCAAACGTTTACTATTTTCAGAGTATCTTTTATGGTGTATTTTTAGCTCTAAATTATGAGCTTCCTCTTTGATTTTAAACTCTTCTTTGTGTTTGTTTAAAAAATCTAATACAAAATTTTTATTAGAAAAATTATTAATTATATTTTTAAAATCTTTTTTATTTAAAAATAAATTATCAAGATAATCAAAGCTTTCTCTAAAAATAATAACCGAAGACTCTTTAGCTTTAGAAATTTCTGTAACTAACTTGACTCTGGTTCTACTGTTAATATAACCCTTTTTATAGTCACTCTCTATTCCTTCCGAGGAATCGTCTAAAATCTTTAGAAAATTACCCATTAAAATAACAATATTTAAATGAAACAGCCTTTTACTTTTTAAGATCTTTTTGTAAGCTTCTTTTTTAAGCTCTTTTTGCTTTCCCTTAATATTCCAACTAGCTAAATATAACCTAGCTACATCACTTAGCGAGTTGTCCAATCTAATATCCGTCCAGTCTATAAAAGTTAAATTATCGTCTTCTCTAATTAAAACATTTTTAGGATTTAAATCTCCATGACACAAAACCAAATCGTTATCAAGCCTTTCTTTATTAGCATCGATAAATTGCTTAACCTTTAAAAATGATTCTTTGTTGAAATATTTAATATAAATATCCTCATATTTAAGAAAGTGCTTTCTGGACCCTCGATAGCCAACTTTATCTAAAACTATTTTGGAATTAAATTTTTCGTAATCTTCTTTTTTGCTTTGAAGATATAAAATCAAATCAACAATTTTCTTTGGAATGTAAAATTTTGAATTTCTCTTGCCGATCAAAAAATAATAGCCGTTCAAGGGCCTACCCTCTACTAATTTATATAGAATATGCTCCGACTCTTTACTAACATCATAACTTATGATTTCATAAGGAAAACTTCTATTAGGGCTTTTTCCTAAAAAAATATTAATAAAAATTTCATTAATAAACTGCTGTCTTAATTTTTCTGTTTTTTTCTTTCTTACCTTTAAAATAAAATTTTCACCTTTTTTATTGACACATTGCTTAACAACAAAATCACCGCTCGTACTCATATTATACAACATTTTTAAATCATTATCTAATAATATTTTTTGTATTCTTTTTTCCAGTATTTCTTTGTTCATTTTATTTCATCTGATAATATTTAGTCCAGTGTTTTCTCCAGACTAATTCTTCAATTTTTAAATATAGTTTTTCTGCTTTTAACTTATCTTTTACTGAAATTGAAGCTAAACTTCTTACGCTTTTTATTAAATCGTCGGCTCCGGATATGATTTGATCGGGGTGCCACGATAGACTGTCCCAAAGATCAAAATCTTTCTCACTTGCCCACCAATAAACACAACTTGATAACCCTTTATCTAACCGTAAGCGAGCCCACTTATAACCTTTGTCCTTCTTATTCTTTTCAACTAATCGCAAAGCTAAATCAGTGAGTTCCCATAGTTTTATATGAATTTTATTTTTAGGATTTTTCCACAAATAAAGAGCTTCCTTATCTTTAAGTTCTTTTTCGTTGGTATCCCAAGAAGTAATTTTAGGGTTAACTATTTCTTTTTCTTTAAGTCCTTTTAAAAATTCACTTATTGTCTGACACTTTATTTTTTTATTATTAACCGCCCAGTAAAAATCACCCGTGTAATCAACATGTCTATCACCATACAGTTCAGCGTCGGTTCCGCTTAGAACAATCTGGGGCAGAGGCCCTTCTTTTAATAAATCTAAAATAATTTTTGGAGGATAATCTTTTGAGTATCTTCTATTTCTAAAAACAATTTGCAAACCTGAATTTTTGTCTATATATTTTTTACCATAATCAACTTTGTTAAACTGTCCCCCGTAAGACAGTTCATCTAAAATTATCCACTTAATCCCTTTGGTTTTCAAAAATTTAGCTACGTTTTTATCGTAAATCATCTCCGGGAAGAAAAATCCTTTTATCTTTACTTTGGGGAAAAATGTTTTACTAATTTCAAAGCTTCTTTTAATTTGTCTCTTGGCTTCTTTGAGAGGAACTAAAGCTAAAACAGGATGATAAGCTGCGCTTAAAACCAACTCGATTTTCCCTCTTAAGACCAATTGATTTATCTCTTTAATTAAATCATGATAACCGAATTCGTCTAAATGCTCTAAAAGAGAGGCATTTATATTGGCGCTAATCTTTGCATTTTTATTTTCTTTTAAAATTTTTAAAATAAAAGAATAGCTATTTTTTACAACTTCGTCTATAGTATCTCTGTTTATACTCGGGGGCTGATAAAAATGTAAAAAATTAACCCAATTAATATTTTTATTTTGATTATTTTTTTCCATTGATTTTTCTTCTCTTTATGGCCATTTTATAAAGTTGAATATATTTTTGGGCCGGCAACTCCCAAGAAAAAGATAATTTCATGCTCCGCCAGGTTAAATATTCCCAACTACTTTGGTATTTATAGTTCTCAATAGCCCGAGTCGCGGCCACTAAAAACTCCTGTTCGTTGTATGACTTAAAAACAAATCCATTACCCTTCCTGGTTAAGGGGTTATAGCTTTTAATGGTATCAGATAGTCCTCCGGTTTTATGAGCTATTGGAATGCTGCCATAACGAAGACTCTTCATCTGAGAAATTCCGCAAGGCTCATATCGAGATGGTACCAAAAACATATCTGAGGCGGCAAACATTTTACTCTCCATATCTTCCGGAAAATGGGCTTTTAAATAAATTGCTACTTTACCTTTGTATTTCTTAACCATTTTTTTAAAAAAATCAATATATTCTTTTGTTCCTCTCCGGTCTCCAACCACAACAATTTGCAAATCTGCCTTAAGTAAAGTATCAAGAGTTTTTTGTAGTAATGTAACTCCTTTTTGTTCACTAAGCCTATTAGAAAAACCTATCATCGGCGTTGTTTCGCTCTCGTGAAGCTTTAGTTCTTTTTGCAGAGCCAGTTTATTTTTCTTTTTAAATCTTAAGGTGTCCCAATCGTAATTATAATAGATATGTTTATCGGTTTTTGGATTATGAACCTTGTAATCAATACCGTTAATAACTCCAAAAACCCTGTGCTTTCGTCTTTGTAGCAACTTCTCTAAACCTTGGCCGTATTTTGGAGTTAAAATCTCTTCAGCATGACGCTCGGAAACTGTATTTATAATATCCGCATTACTTATTCCTCTTTTGGTAAAATTAATATATTCTATTGCTTTTTTATCTGTTGGCGGAGCTCCTCTGCCACTATCTCTTTTTTTGGATGGAACTTCCCACCAATTTTTAGGTCCCTGAAAAACTAAATTATGAATTGTAAAAACAGTGGCTGTCTTTTTGAAAAACTTCTTTGATCTTTTAACAAACCCTGGAACTAGTCCGGCATGATAATCATGGCAATGGATTACATCCGGGATAAGATCATTATGACGCATAAACTGCAATGTTGCCATCTGGAAAAAATAAAAACGGAGCCCATCGTGATCGGTTCCGTAAATTTTACTACTGCCAAACATTTCATCGTTACAAATAAAATAAATATCTGCATTATCGTATAATTTCACTTTTTTAACCGCAAAAGAATATTTCGTTTCCCCTATTTTTAAAGATAAACTTTTTGCCACTGTAACTCTCTCAAATTTCTTTCGTTTAATAAAACCATAGTATGGTGAAAAAATAGCCACTCTATAACCAAACTGAGATTGTTTTCTAGATAACGAATTAACAACATCAGCCATTCCACCTGTTTTAGAGTAAGGCGTTACCTGAGAAGTGACGTGAGCTATTGTGAATTTTTTAGAATTTTTGGGCATACTTGAAAAATTAAAAAATTAAAAAATTATTAGCTAAAAATTAATCAGCCTTTAACTGACAATATTCTATATTTTATATTCTAAACTTAATAATAAACTAAAAAAAACATTTTGCCAAGGAAAATATCCTGATTAGGCAATATTCCTTGACAAGAGTGATATTTTTTACTATTATGAAAACAAATCTAATTCACTAACCAAAAATCAAAGTTATTTTAAAAACGTATGGTCTTTTGGGGCCATTTTTGATTTATAAAAATTATGTCAGACGAAACGAAAAAATCATCTTCAAAAAGTGATGAATTTAAAAAAATACTGGAAAAAAATCTTATAAAGCTACCTAAAGTTGGTGACACAATTAAAGGGGCTGTTCTTAGTGTTTCTAAAAGAGAGATTCACGTTGATATAGATGGCGTTACCACCGGTTTAGCCAGAGGAAAAGAAATCATCGATGAATCCGGAGAATACTCCGATTTAAAGCCAGGTGACAAAGTTGAAGCCTATGTTTTGGAGCTTGAAAATGAAAAAGGAGAAATAGAACTTTCTTTGCGACAAGCCGGACATCAAAAAGCTTGGGATAATCTTCGAAAGCTTTTTGAGAAAAAAGAAAAAATAAATGTACAAGTAATTGACGCCAATAAAGGCGGTCTTATAGTTTTAGTTGGAAAAACAAGAGGATTTTTACCTGTTTCTCAACTGTCCGCTAAAAATTATCCCCGTGTTTCAAGCGGCGATAAATCAAAAATATTAGATAAACTAAAATCTTTCTCCGGACAAAGTTTTAATGTAGAAATTATTGGGCTTGATGAAAAAGAAGAAAAGTTGATTGTTTCCGAGAAACAAGCTGTCCAAGAACAACAAGAAAAAGAAATTTCAAAATACAAAATTGGAGATATTGTTGAAGGAGTAATCGCGGCAATCACTGACTTTGGTGCTTTTATAAAATTTGATTCGCTGGAAGGACTTATTCACATCTCCGAGCTGGCTTGGCAAAGGATCGATCACCCTAGAGATGTAGTTAAACTAGGCGAAACAGTGAAAGCGCAAATAATCGAGATAAACGGAACTAAAATATTTTTATCTATTAAAAAAATCGCTGATGATCCATGGACAGATATTAATAAAAAATATAAAACAGGAGATATCGTCAAAGGAACAGTACTTAAAATAAATCCTTTTGGACTATTTGTAGAACTTGATAAAGATATCCATGGGTTGGCTCATATTTCAGAGCTTGCCAATGAAAACATCAAAGACTTAAAAACATTTGCCAAAACAGGAGAAGAAAGAGACTTCAAAATTCTTTCCATAGACATAAATACTCATAGACTCGGGCTATCCATTAAAGCATTAGAAGAAAAATCTAAACCAAAGACTGAAAAACAAGCCGACGACAAAAAAACAGAAGGGAAAGGGGATAAAAAAGAAGACGAGGAAATAAAAAAAGATAAAGAAGAAGAAAAATAGATACTTCTATTTTATTTAAAAACAGTATATAATACAATAGTTGTTAAAGTGTTTTCAGCCCGCCTCAGGCGGGCTGAAAATGACTACGCGGGTGTCGTATAGTGGCTATTATATTGCCTTGCCAAGGCAGAGACGGCAGTTCGATTCTGCTCACCCGCTCCGTAACTAGTTTGTAGTTGACGGACGAGATTACCACTCACTACAAACTACTTACTATAAACTAGGAAATGGGCCGTTAGCTCAGCTGGCTAGAGTACCTGCCTTGCACGCAGGGGGTCGAGGGTTCGAATCCCTCACGGTCCACCAAAATAAAAACAGGCTTTATATAAAGCCTGTTTTTATTTTACTTCTCAATATCTAAAACAACTGTTATTCTGCTGCCTACTCCTTGCATGCTTTCTACTATTATTTCTCCATTCATTAGCTCTGTGATTTGTTTTGTTATCCAAAGGCCAAGTCCGGTACCGATAATTTTTTCTGTTTTTTCATTTTTAGCGCGATAAAATTTTTCAAATAAATGTTTTTGCTCTTCCGGGCTCATGCCAACTCCGGTGTCTGATATCTTTATTTTTATTTTATTGTCTTCAACTTCTGTTGTTATTATTACACTTCCTTTTTCAGTATATTTAATTGAATTTCCAATCAAGTTAACCAAAACTTGTTTTAATTTACTTGGATCAGCTATAATCTTTGGCAATTTTTCTTTGCCTTCTTTATAGTTTAAAACGAGTTTTTTCTCCTGGGCCGATGGCAAAAGACTTAAAATTATCTCTTTAATTATTGGCTTAATTTGAACAGATTGATTTTCAACCTTAAGCCTTCCCTGTTCAATACGTGAAACATTAAGCAAATCCTCTACTAATTCACTAAGTCTATCGATTGAAGCCATTACCCCCTTAAAACCTTCTTTCATCTTAACGGTAACTTTACCATAAGTTCCCTCCATCATTAACGATGTATAGCCCCTGATAGCAGTTAAGGGCGTCCTAAGTTCATGAGAAGCAATAGCAATAAATTCATCTTTCATCTTGTCAACCTCTTTTATTTTACGATATAAAATCGCATAGTCCCAAATTCTTACTGAAACAGATAAAAATAAAATAACAATAATAATTGTGGTGATTAATAAAATTATAGACGAACTTTTATTGTTATTAATAGCATCATCTATGATTTTGGAAGATAATTGAAAATTCAAGATAGCTTCTTTCTCTCCGTTGTTATTATAAATCGGCGAACCAACTAGCCAAATCCTATCTTTTTCAGAGAACCTTTCAAAAGATTCCTTGTCTTGATCAAAAATCGGGGCTGACTTGCCAACCACCACTTCTCTTTCTTTAAGTGACCAAACATAACTATAATGAGAAGATTCAAAAAACTTATTCACGTTCGTTTTATCCTTGCCGGCAACAACCTTAAAACTATTATTTTCGGGGATTAAAATCTGCAAATCAATAAAATCTGAATTTTCATAGGTGAGTTTATCGATTTTGCCTTGCAGCATCTCAGTGTTGTCCAAACTTTCAGAGAAAGATACCGCCAAAGACCTGCCTAGTGCCAAAGCTCTTCTTTCTAAAGAAAGTTCTATGGAGTCATTATACTTACCAACAACAGAAAGAGTGTTCAGAGAAATAAGAAGAGGAATCAAAATAATCAATATAATCCCGTAAGATAATTGAAAAATTTGCTTATGTTGTACAAAAAATTCTTTTAATTTCATGTTATATTATTCTTCTGATAGCCATGCCATCCCGCTCAGCAAAATGACTCATCTATTATGCTAAAAAATTAACTTTTTCTCAAAATGAACAAAACAAATACAATCATGCTGCTCATAATAACTCCAACCACTATCAATAGATAAAGATAAACATTTTTCGTTTCTTCTGTTTTTTGAATTTCATTACTTCCTGAGGAGGTAGAAATAAAATCACTTGGACTAATCGCTTTTGCTTCTTTCACAAAAAAACTTAAAGGTGAGCTCTTAGAAACCACTTTTCCTGTATTATCGTTAACTACAACATAAATTTCATGCTCGCCGTCAATTAAGCTATTTTCCAATTCATATTCCCAGTTTCCGTATTCATTAACCTTTGTGGTCACAACAATCGGCATATCAGAATAAATGTATAAAGAAACAAATTCTCCAGGAATTCCTTTTCCTAAAATTTTATAGCCACTTTCTCCTTCACTTTCATTACTAATATTGCTAACCTCTCCAACTGTCAATTTTGCGGAAATCTCTCCACTTATTTTTGGCTGTTCAATAGGCATCTTCTTTAAAATTGCTTTTTCTAAAGGAGAAATTTTATTTAATAAAATCTTGCCTGAGTCAGTCGCATCTTGCGATAAATCTTTAGCGCTAACAAGAGGGTTGTAGCCACTTTCCATCTCAACTCCGTCCATATGACCATCTCCGTCTGTGTCGGGATTATTTATGTCTGTTCCCAATTTTTTCTCCATATCATCAGAAAGACCGTCTTCGTCACTATCAATCATAATAGCAATCGGTAAAACTTGTAACAAATTCTCAGACTTTGTTAAAATCGTTTTTTCTTCAGCTTTAATAATTTTAATTTTTAAATTATCTTCTTTAAAAGAGACAATCGATTCATAGTCATCTAGAGAGGATTTTAACGTATTAATACTAGTAATTTTATGAGTGTTATTTAAAATATTAACTTTTATTTTTTCGTTAACTTTATGATTAATCACAATATCTCCGATGTATTCTTCTTTTATGATATTTTTACATTTCCAAATATCATTATCTTTACAATCAACTGTTGGGGAGTATTTTTCAAATAAATAGTCTTGGCAATCTTTTTCTCGCATAATACCGACCTTTTCACACTCAGGTAAGATATATTTATTCTTCAAATAATCTTTGCACTCTTTTTCAGTTTTGATTTCATTTCTTAAACACTCTTGATTAAGATTTTTAAAGATTAAAAATTCTTTGCAAATATTAATATCTTCTATGTTGTTATCAATGCACTGTTTATCTAATATATTATTAGCTATCTTGACTGTTTCTTCTTTTTGAGAATTAAAATTATTTTCTTCTCTCTCAATTATTACTTTGCACTCTTCATCGCTTTTAGCATTAAATTTCCTACAAAGAGACGGCATATTTTTTACAAACAAAAATCTATCACATTCACTTTTAACAGTTATATTATTATTCCTGCATTTCAGGTCAAGTTGTAAAAAGTTTTCGCATTCTTCAAGAGAGGTAATTTTCTTTTCTAAACATAAAGAATTAATAAAAGGAATATTAATATTTGTAGCTGTATTTATTTCTTCTATTTTTTGCTCTTCAACTAACATCATTTCTTTTTTGCTTTGAAATACATTATTATTAAAATCTACTCCTTCGGCAAAAAATTCATAACTACCTATATCCAGTGACTTAATCTTCATATCCCTAAACCAATCATAACCACTACTATCTCTTTTTATTCCCGGGGAAATATAAAATTTACCGCTATCGCGATGTTTAAATTTAAATTCTAATTTTTCTAATCTTACGTCAGATTTTATATTGATAATAAAATCATTGCTAACTTTTTCTATAAGATTAAAATCTAAAATTTTTATCTTTTCTATTATTGGTTTTTCTTCTTCACTTTCTCCTGTTTCCTCTTTTGTCTCAATAAAATCAAATCTATTCTGATCCTTTTCATTATCAGGAAAATCAGTCGCTATACCTTCGTCGATATTAACATCTAATAAACCGCTATCAAAATTATTTAAATTATCATCTATACTACTATTAGGTTCTTCGTCAGCGGGGTCTTGGGTTGGATCGTCAGCGGGGTCTTGGGTTGGATCGTCAGCGGGGTCTTGGGTTGGATCGTCAGCGGGGTCTTGGGTTGGATCGTCAGCGGGGTCTTCGTTGCTAATTATAAAAACAATTGATTCAGTTTCATATAATTCATCACCAAAAGATGTTGAAGCGATCAATGTATAAGTTCCATCCGTATAATCAGCGCTATTTAATATCGCTTTCCAATAGTTAGTTCCCGGAAAATATTCAGCACTCAAAGTATGAACAATACCTCCGTCTTTATGTAGCTGAAAATTCAAATTATCAATATCTAAGTTTGCCCTGGCTATCAACTCAATACTTCCTTCAACAATGCTCCCGCTAAGAAAATCTATTATCTGCACGGATAAATCTTCTAATATTGTTTCTTCTTCGTTTTGAATATTAAATGTTACTAAATTACTATTATAGATATCACCGGAATTAACAAAAGAAAACAATACTTCGTAACTGCCGTTAATATAATTATTGCTGTTAAAATTTGTTTTCCAAACACTATTTTGCGTATTAAAAGACCCAGTATATGTAGCATAAAAAATTTCTTCATTATCGGCATTGGATACAATAAATTTAGGGTAATTAACTAGATTTTCTGTAACATTTACTTCTGCTTTTAATGTTATTAAATCAGAAACTATAAAATTATTTTGAGGAGTGATCATTTCTGCAATGAAATTATTGTTATTATCATCACCCAAAAATAAACTAATTTCATTACTGTAAGTTCCACACTCTTCTCCTAAATATTCACAAACCCTGACATGATAAATCCCCGGACCGTCAAAATCATTTAAAATATCTGTTGTTTGGTCAGAATTTGAATAATACCTATATTCATCGCCGACTCTTGTTGGATAAATTGGTCCGGAATTTTTTGACCAAATCGCTTTAAAACCATGCGGGGAGCTACCGGAAACATTCCATTCAATATTTTGCCCTTCTCCAGAGAGAGTAATAGATTCTACGCCTTGAACATTATTTTCAATAACAAAAAATACCGGTTCGGCTCGAAAACTATACCCCAAATAAGATAAATGTGCTTTTAATACATAGTTCCCGTTAGGATAATTGTTACTGAGAAAATTAGCAAGCCAATAACTTCGACCAGTGGTCGAGCCGCTGTCATAATAAGACGGGATTTCCTCCTCTAACGATCCGTCTGTTTTTCTTAAAATAAAAACCGTGTCTACATCATAAAATCCGGGTAAATTAGCCAAATCAATTCCTGCTTTAAAAATCAATTCTCCGGAAACAATGGAATTATTTTGAGGACTAATTATTTCAAGATTTGCACCACTCCCCATTCCGTTATTTTGGGCAAGTAAAAAACTGATCGGCAAAATAAAAATAAACAATAAAAAACTAAAGAATAAATTAAATAAAAATCTTTTTTTAAATTTTTTCATAGTGATATAAAATTAAATTATTAATATTTTAAATTTTTAACTTTACAAAAAAAGTGCTTCCTTTTCCAGTGCCTTCGCTTTCTACCCAAATTTTTCCTTTGTGAGCCTCTACTACCTTACGGCTAAAGTACATACCAAGACCAAGGCCCTCAGTATGAACCAAGGTCACCTTTTTTCCACGTCTAAACTTTTGAAAAATACTTGATAAATCTTCTTTCTCCACGCCCATACCGGTATCAGATACGGAAATTAATGCGTATTTCTTTTTGTTTTCAATAATAGTTTTAAGTTCAAGTGTTACATTTCCTTTTTCAGTATATTTTATAGCGTTATCTATTAAATTAGAAACAACCTCTTTAATTTTTGTTTCATCTATATTTACCTCTGGCATATTTTTAAAACACAAGTATTTTAATTTCAATCCCTTCTCCTTAACCATTGGTTTAAATTCTTCAATGATATTTTTAGTAAAATTTTCAAGATTTGATTTTTGAAAAGTAAATACCATCCTTCCACTTTCAATTCTGGAGATATTAAGAAGATCCTCTACAAGACCGGCCATACGATCAGAGCTTTTACCCACTTTTCGCAGAGCTTCACTTGGGCCCTTGGTAAGTCTCCCATAGTCTCCTTCAAGAATCATGGAAAGATAACCTCTAATAGCCGTAATTGGGGTGCGAAGCTGATGAGAAGCAATAGAAATAAACTCTGACTTGGCTTTATCGAGTTTTTTAAGCTGTTTGTTCATTTTTCGCAATTTAGCTGTAGCTTTTCTAACTTCTTCTTTCATTTTCTCTCCAAACATTTGCGTTTCTCTGTACAAAGAAGCATTTTCCAGGGCAACAGCCGATTGATTGGAGATAATTCGAAGTACATTAATATCCTGATTACTATAAGCGGCGTTATCGATTTTTGGACCTAAAAATATTATTCCAATTAAGTCTTTTTTCACAACTAAAGGTAAAATAATTTCCAGCCCGCTACCATTAGAGCTCTTTTTAATATTTAACAAGCATTTTATTTCCTGCTGATCTATAGATTGTTTTATTTTTTCATCTATTTCTTGTAAAACAAGTGGCTCCGGAAATTTACTTAAATACTTAGTTAAACTTTTATTTTTTATAAACTGTAATCTTTCATCTTTTTTACACCCCACTAGTTTAAGCGGAATAAATTCATTTTTCCTTAAATCAACAGACCATAAACTAAGTTTTTCAATCTGCAAAGCCTTTTGCGTATTATCAACAATCAAATCAATAAGTTGTTGAATATTCAAAACTTCCGGTATTTTCCTAATTAAATCTCGTAAAATATTTTCTTCTGTGTAAAGTGAAGCGAAAAAATATTTATTAAAAAATTTCTCCAACAAATTCTTAAGCGGAATAAACGCCAAAACACATAAAGAAAAAATAGCAATCGCAATAAAAAATATAAAAAGATTTATATCGTAATTAATCAAACGACCAACAAGTAACACGCTAGGAGCAGAAACAGCAATCAAAATAACCAAAGCCGAAAATATAACCGCTCCCTTCCGAATAACCACCCGAATATCCATAAGACGGTAACGAGTGATAGCGTAGGCTGAAAAACCAATAAAAAATAAAGAGCTTGGTGCGTCTAAAAGAGTTAAATCATAAACACCAAATAATGGCAATAATAAGCTAAAAAGAGAACCACTAATACTATAACAAATTAACCCCAGCAACGAATACCTTAATTGTGATTTTCTTATTGAATTAGCTTTTTTACTCTCTGAGTAAAGAACCCATACAACAAAAAGACTAAAGAGGAAAATAAAAATTGAATAATAAGGAAAAAGAGCTCCTACTTTCCCTTTATAACCCAGAATAGTTAAATAATCTATTTCTTTAATAATTAAGTCATCAACGAAAGACAAAAAAGCAAAACATAAGCCTGGTGATATAATCAAAAAAATTTTAAATTTAGATAATTTTCTTTCTAACAGCTCATAAACCCATAATAATCCAAATCCAGGCAACATAACAGCCAAGGCAAAGGCCCATTTTACAGTTTCAATAGTAGGGTTAAAGCGAAAGAAAAAATCAAAAAAACACAGCAAAGCGGCATTTAAAGTAAAAATCCCAAATAAATAATTCAATTTTTTCGTTTTGTTCCTCCACCAAACTAAAAATCCTAGAAATAGGTTTAATAATCCGGCAACGAAAATTAACCAATTCATATTGTCTTATTTTTAATGTCTTTCATAATACCAAGTAAAAAATCTATTTGTTGCGTAGTATGAGACGACATAAGAGCGAATCTTAATCTAGCCATACCTTTTGGCACGGCTGGCCACCTAGCCACCGGAACAAATATCCCTCTATCAAGTAAATATCTGCTTAATTTTACAGCTCTTTTTTCTTCTCCAATTAAAACGGGTATTATTTGGGTTTCAGAGGCCATTGTACTAAATCCTAATTCATGTAATTTTTCTCTAAAATATTTTGAATTCTCAAGTAATTTTTTTCTTCTGTTTTCTTCTTCTTTAACAATCTTTATAGATTCAATAAGCCCACAAACAACGGGTGGAGCGATTGGGGCGGTAAAAATAAAACTCCTAGCTGCAATTTTTAAATAATCAATTAATTCTTGACTACCAGTTATATATCCACCAACTCCGCCAAAAGCTTTAGTGAAAGTTCCCATTACAAAGTCTACTGATCCTTCGATACCAAAATACTCTTCTGTGCCTCGTCCATTTTTACCCAATATCCCGGCGGCATGAGCGTCATCTAAATAAACAAGAGCATCATATTTTTTCGCCAAATCAATCAACTCGGGCAACTTCACAATATCACCGTCCATACTAAAAACTCCGTCGGTAACAATCATTTTTCTTGTTTTTTTAGGATACTTCTTTAACCTTTTCTCCAGATCCTCCATATCATTATGTTTATAAATCTCTTTGCGAGCACCGCTTAGCCTAATCCCAACAATAGCACTGGCATGATTATATTCATCACTAAAAACAACAGTATCAGTTTTTCTTTTTTTAAAGTTCAAAATTTTTAATACATTAGTTAACACTGAAATATCTATAACTTTAGCTATAGCCGGGATACAACCTTCGTTAACCATATATCCGGAAACAAAAGTTAAGGCGGCTTCTTTATTCTTAAAAGAAGCTATTTCTTTTTCTAACTTTAAATGAATATCCAAATTCCCAGTCAAAAGCCTGGCACTCCCATTCCCTATCCCCCACTTTTCCGCGCCCTTTTTCGCTGCCTCTATAACCCGTTTATCGGTCGTCATTCCCAAATAATTATTACTGGCAAAAATAATAACTTTTTTACCATTAACAACAACCTCAGGTTTATGCGGACTGTTTACAACCGGCATGTCGGGATATAGCTCTTCTTTTTTAATAAACTGTAAAACCTCTTTAATCTTCTGCATAATAAATTTTTAATATAAACAAAATAACCCCTCCCGATTAACAAATTTTTAACTAACGTTATTATACCAAAAAATTAAAAAACTCGCAAAAAAATAAAGATTGAAACAAAAAAACCGCCAACATTTTTGCTGACGGCGTTAAAGTTAAAGTTTATAGTTTTCCTACTCAACAACCTGAAAATTTTCAACAGGGCTTATTGTCTGAGTCATAAAAAATACCGGCTCTGACCAGTTACTAGATAAGGCGCCGGCGCAATAGGTTTTACCGATAACTTTGTATTCTTTACCTGAAACAAGGCTTGCTTCTTCGTAGATAAGTGAAGTACTTGTCGAAATCAGGCTATTTACAATTGGACCGTTATTCTCCCAAACTTGGATTGAATAATCAATCACTTGAGAATTAGTATTGGTCCAGGTTATAGTTAAAGTTTTTCCGCTTCTTAATATAGATGTAATCTGCGGAGGATTACATTCTTCGTTAGATGGTGGGTCTTCCGGAGGATCTATTGGGATCAAATCAGGAAATTCTTCCTCATCTGTTCTACCAAGAAAATTTGGTAACGGACTAGTTGATAGAGTTGTTTCTGTAATTACATCTCCTTCACCGTAGTGATTAAACAGTTCCGGGGGTATCTCGACTACCTCGCTCCAGTCGGGATTGTAGCCAATATCATAATAAACTTGCTCGTTTTGGATGTGATGAAATTTGTCATCTGTTCCGAATAGATATATTTTAGATGAATCTATTGCCGTGGAAATACAAGATACCGGGCCTACTTTTGATATTACTTTGTAGGCGATTAAATTGCTCCATTCATAATCGTTATATGACAACATTGTCTTGCCCATGATTTGATAGTTTGCTTTCTCACTAGCTGGTAATTCTGTAACATAGCTCCAATCAGGGGTTAAACTGCAATTTGAATTGCGATACCCAAGAAGAGCGTAAGTTTGCTCATTTGGGATAGGCCAGAGCTTGTTGTTTGATTTGAGATAAACTGTTGGGGAGTCGGTGAATTTTAGGGTTGGGTGGTGGGGAGGATTCACTAATATACTTCCTATATAAATATTTGGGTCATGGTAACCATAATTATCTGGATAATTTGGAGTATACCCCCAATACAAACCATCACCCGATGGATTGTTGGTAACTGGACTATCTTTTATCTCAAAATGTAAATGAATAGACCAATAATTTGCCACCCCATATCCAGAACCACCCATAATCCCGATTTTTTCTCCTTTTAATACTATTTTATCAACATATAAATTTGATTCTATTGAAGCAAGATGAGAATAAAAGCTATAAATATTTATTCCCGTTAATAATGTATGTTCAATAATCACATTATTTCCCATGCCCTTATCGTTTGCATTCATGTATTCTATTCTGACAATTTTACCAAAATTAGAAGCGACAATTTCATGGGAAGCGTTATTCTTGTAATCAATAGCTGAGTGATACTTGCTCGTATTAAAACAAGTCTTCAAGCCATACAAACAATTTTCATATTGCAAAGCATTTACTGGGTGTCCAAAAGTATAATCGTTAGCAAGAGCTGATCCAAGAGACATAATGCAAAGTAAACAAATTTGTGCGATAATAGATGTTAATTTTTTTCTGTTCATGACTTTCTCCTTTTTGAGTTGCAGATTAATTAAATTGTTAAAGAACTATTTTTTACTAAAAAATGATTTCCTCCTTTTTTATTTTTAAAGCAAAATTGCTCTTTTAAGTATATAATTTATAAATTTATACTTTCAAAAGAATAATTTTAATCAATAAATTTAAAATTGTTTAGAATTCCTAAACTTTCAATTCTTCCTCCGGTAGTTATCTCATACGCAAAATTATTATGGATAAAATAAATTTTTATTATTCCCATCTCGGATGTTTCTATTTTAATTGCTTTTTCTCCGCTTATAATTAATGCGGTGATATTTGTAGTGACTGATTTATAAAATTCTAATTTTTGTTTTTTAAATTCTTCAAATGTTAAATTATTAATATTTTTTGTAAATTTAATAGCCTCTCTCCCGGGTATTTCTTCTATATTAAAAACAACTTCATTCAAACCTGAGCGAACGGAATCAATCTCCCAATCCTCCGGGTACTTTATCTCAAACCCATACTCTTCATTATGATAAATTTTCCAATCACTTATATCAACTCCATTAATAATAACTTTATTTAGTTGGTTTATATTTTGATTTTTGTTAACATTCTGATTAAAATTAATGTTTTCATTTTGATTTATATTATCATCGTTATTTTTTTGCATAACGAAAAAAACAGCTATTATTAAAATAACAACTAAAAATAAAACCAAAGTTGTGCTTTTTTTATTTAACATAATTTTTTACAAATTTTTATTTATAATTTTACGCTATCGCGAAAGTAAGTATTTGTCAATAAATAAGCCAAAAACCGTTATCTTCTGCGTAGAATTCGTGAATAATAGTTTCTCCCTAAAATATTTATCATAATATCATTAACTTTCTCATTTGTCTTTGCTTTTTTAGCTGCTTCAAATACAAAATAAATAGCAAAAATCATTTTATTATAAAAAGCGTCTGAGCCTAAGATAATTTTTTTACTGCCGATCAACTCTATAAAATTTTTAATTAATTTTGGCGAAACTCCGGCTGTGTCGAAATAGATGTTATTGTTATTCTCAATTATTTTTTTAGCTAATTTATAATTTATTTTATTTAACCCAAAGTGACCCAAGTGAGCGATAACCACTGGAATGTTTAAATCAAATATTTCGCTTTTGCCATTTTCATCACAAAAATTTTCAAGTAAAGCGTTGTTGTTTGCTCTTTTAAAGTTTTGATATTTTTTATCAGGAAAATTTGTGTAAAAAGAGGTGCCACCATGAAACAATAAATACAAACTATATTTTTCTGCCATCTTGTAGATAACTTTCAATCTCTCGGCAATTTCTTGGGGATTATCTTTTGGCAACGGCTTGAAGCCCTGTAAGTTAGGATGCAATTTAATTCCAACTATTTTATATTTTTCTATATAATATTTAACTCTTTCTTCGATTTTATTTTTGTCTATTCTATGGACATCAAAAGAACCTAAAAGTAAAAACTTTTTATTGCTGTAATATTTTCCAGACCACTCTGTATTTATCCAAGGCTCTACAGGCAAAAACACAGCTTCGTCTACCAAAGATTTTTCCATTTCCTCCAAAGCTCTTTTTTCACTGGTTTTAGAGTATAGTTTTTTAATTTCATGATTAACTGTTTTTGGGAAAAATTTAAAAGCATTCTTTGACAAAATAGTGGCTGTTTTGTTAAATTTTAACATTTCAGACAAACCAGGCTTGCGGTAATCAATTTTCTTATTTTCTAAATTTTCTTTTAAATAAAGTTCTCCTGAATATTCTTCTCTATAATCATAATAATGAGCCGCGCCCATAACATCAAAAGGATGGACATGAGTATCCACAATTTTTAAGTCATTTTCCTTCTTTAATTTTTGAAGATAGACTAAAAATTCTTTTTTGATATTAAAATTAAACATAGTTAAAAAATATCCCTCCAAATTAACAAATCCATCCAGCTAACAAATAACTTGTTATTATCATACCAAAAAACTTTAATTTAGGCAAAAAATTAATAAATTTTTGTAAAATTAAACAAAAACTAGTTAAAAAATTTATTTTTAAAACTAATTTAAACACTAGAATATACTTTTACGCCACACTAAACATTCTAGCTTAACGACAATATAGGTGTTGACTTTCACAAAAAATTGATGCATAATTTAACAAAATAACTTTTGGTTATTTTTTGTTTCGTTCTTTGACATGTTAACATATGAGAAAATTATTAATACAGAGGTGAGGCTATGGAATTAAAAGTAACTGATCTACGCAAAGAATATGACGGCAATATCATTCTAAACGATATTTCTTTTGTTTTGAATGCTGGTCAGAAGGTTGGGTTAGTCGGTTATAATGGGACCGGTAAAACAACTTTACTGAAAATTTTATCAAACGAAATGAAAGGTGATGGAGGTAAGGTTCAATTCAGAAAAGGGGTTACCATTGGCTACGTTCCGCAAGATACAAGAATAGCTTCTGAACAAAATGTTCGTCAGTATCTATCTTCAGACGAAAACAATATCGCTGATTACAAAATGGAACGAATCTTGAACGGTCTAGATTTATCAGAAGTTGAACTAAATACATATTTGCAACAACTTAGTTCGGGACAAAAAAGCAAAGTTTTTTTAGCGAAGATTTTATTAGTAGACCCAAATATCTTGTTATTAGATGAACCAACCAATAATCTTGATATTGCTGCTCTTGTCTGGCTAGAAAACTTCTTAAAGCAAAGTCTATCTACTTGCTTGATTGTTTCACACGATAGAGTATTTCTGGATAATATCGTTAATAAAATTTTTGAATTAAACTGGCAAACAAGAAAATTGACAATTACCAATGGTCGGTATTCTGAATATTTGCAACGCAAAGAAAAAGAATACGAGCGTCAGTTATCTGATTTTAACCAACAGCAAAAAGAATTAGCTCGATTATCTAAGGCTGCTGATAACAAGAGACGTGCTGCTAAAAAAGGTTCAAAATTCAAAGGTCGAGACAATGACAAGTATAATCGTGGGTTTAAAAGAGATAGAGCTGCTCGTTCTGGGTCAACTGTTAAAGCTTTACAGAAAAGAATTGATGGGACGACCAAGGTGTCAGAACCAATATCTCGTGATTTGTTTAAAATCACGATTAATGATTACAAGCCAATCGGAACAACTGATATTTCTTTTTTTGAAGCAATAGTTGGTTACAGAGATTTTTTTCAATTAAAGAAATTTTCTCTAAACATTCCTTTTGGAAGTAGAGTTGTGTTTTTAGGATCTAACGGTGCTGGAAAGTCAACAATCATTAAAACAATATCAGGAGAAAATAACCTTTTGTTCGGTAGAAAAAAAATTGGCAATGGTCTAATTATTGGAAATTTAGCTCAAGAGCATCAAAATTTACCCTTGAACAAAAAACTGCTTGATTTCTTATCGGAAAAATGTGAACTTTCTATCCAAGAGACTTATCATTTGATAAAAAAATTTGGATTCAAAGCCGATGATGTTCAGAAACAAATCTGTAATTTTTCTCCTGGTGAAAGGGCTAGGATTCTATTGGCCACTTTCTCTGCCTTATCTGTAAATGTTCTATTATTGGATGAACCAACCAATCATCTTGACCTGGAAGCTTTGATCGCCGTGGAAAAATCAATTAAAGAATTCTCTGGTACAATTATTTTGGTTTCGCACGATCGATACTTTCTGAGAAAATTTAACCCGACTCATATATTTTCTATCGATAACTATAAGATTATTTCCGAAAGAGATATTGAGTCCTACTTACAAAAAGCTGAAGAAAAAGGAAAATATTCATGGTGAATATAACTTTCAAATCAGCACATAACAACACGGAGGTGTTATTATGAAAACCCAAAAGCAGTACCGGAAACCCAAGGTGACCAGTAGTGGAAGCACGCCTGAACCAATTGAAGCTGGCTGTTGCTTAACCAGCTGTGGAGGTTCACCGGCTGTGATGCAATCCAGTGATGCCTTACAGGAAGATATCGCTATGGTCAAAACTGTTGTTTCAGATGCCAAAAAAGATCTGGGATAATACAATTCTCAACGGTAACGACATGTCAACAGATCGACATGTCGTTATCAATAAAGGTGAATGAAATGAAAGTTAAAATCAGACAGGAAGAAGGAGAATATCTTGCATATTTTCTGGATTCCCGTCGACTAGTTGGAGTAAACAAAATTGGCTCTGTAATTTTGAACCAACTGTTTAATGAGAGTAAAAAAATCAAAGCTATCACTGCCGAAATCTCAACTCAGTACGACATACCGTTATCAGAAGTTAGAAAAGACGCTATTGATTTTTTAACGGCTCTTGATAAAGAAATGCTACCTGATGGTTTTGCAGTTATCGATCAAAAACAGATGAAGGCGCCATTGGGCGTGGAGTTAGAAATAACTACAGCTTGTAACTTGCGATGTAAACATTGTATCCAAGATGGTGGTCATCATAATGTTTCTATGAAATTTTCAAAAGTTCAATCTATTATTGATACTTTGTCCAAGGCCGGTGTCTGTGAAGTTAGTCTAATTGGTGGCGAACCTTTTCTCCATAAAGATATTTTGGCTATTATCGAATATTGTCAAAATGCCGACATGACTGTAAACGTTGTTACTAACAGCACTCTACTCACCGATGATATCGTTTCCGAATTATCTAAGTTTAAAAGACTTTCTTTACTGGTGAGCTTGGATGGTATCAGCGATGTGCATGACTATATCCGGGGAGATGGTGTTTTCATAAAAGTTTCCGATGTACTTCGAAAACTTAAGAAAAATAAAATTGCCGTTGAAACCTTATGTACATTAAATAGTTTCAATATTACCAATTACCGAGAAGTTTTGGATTACTGTCATAACTTGAAAATTCCATGCAACTTTAATCTGTTTAAACCATTCTCTGAAAAACATCGAAAGCTCACTCTTCATCCTCATGATTTTTTTGATACAATCATAGAATTACTTGATCTTAGACAAAATCATGGATATAGAGTTGGTCTTTCGAATGCAGCTATTATCGCTGAGTTGTTTGAACTACCGGACCGAAATGAATGTCGCGCAACACGATCTGGCCTAGTAATTGATGTTCGAGGAAGAATGATTACTTGTCCATCTCTGGTCGCAACTGGATTCTATGATGCCATAAAATTGCCCGAATTTAGTGATAATTTTCTTGATGATTGGAAAAATCATCCAGTGTTTATTGATTTTCAACAGAAAGGATTAAGAGAATGCCAAGCACGGGCAATGATTTTCAGCCAAGATGTTAACGGTGCGGATCCTTACGGGATAACCGCTTTTAAAAAATATTTTTATGGATAATCATATGAAGTACCCCAATATGGTTGCGGTCAGTTTAGATAAACTGACCGCTTTTTTATAATTTTAAATTTATTTGATCAACTGAAGTGCTAGTCAAAATTTTTAATGAATAATCTGTATTTGTTTCTAAAAAATTTTTCACAATCTTGAAGCCTAAAACATAACCAGCCCACTTAGGAATATTTTCTTTTTCCGAACCCTTTAAAAACCAAATTTCGTAATCTTGTTCATTAAATTTTTTATGAGCTATTTTTTTAAATTTTTCTAATAAGAAATTAAATTCTTCTTTTTTAATCGGCGTAATCCATTCCGATAATTCTCCTGTCATTTGATAAACAAAAAAATCAGCCAAACCCTCACTAAAC